>Ga0157358_1000004_pt1 | contig 146513 bp, 134 predicted proteins | sample AttcapACBM2_FD_111484 | JGI IMG/M metagenome (GOLD analysis project Ga0157358, IMG submission 111484) | Fungus gardens microbial communities from leaf cutter ant in Botucatu, State of São Paulo, Brazil - Atta capiguara ACBM2 | ecosystem: Host-associated > Fungi > Mycelium > Unclassified ... | reverse complement strand
CGGCAAACAATCATAAAAAATGGATAGCGGCCCGCCGGGCCGCATTTTGGGTTACGGAGTTTTTATGTCCTTCAGTCGACGTCAGTTTATTCAGGCATCGGGCATAGCGCTGTGCGCCAGTGCGCTGCCTGCACGCGTACACGCCGCAGGGCCGGGTAATCCTTTGCCGGTGCCGCCGCTTATCGAATCCCGCCGTGGACAGCCTATCTTTTTGACGCTGCAACGCAGCCACTGGTCGTTTACCAGCGGCAGCAAGGCGCAGGTGTGGGGCTTTAACGGGCTCTACCTGGGGCCGACGGTCAGGGTCTGGAGCGGCGATGACGTCAAGCTCATCTACAGCAACCGGCTGAACGAAGCGGTGGCGATGACCGTTGGCGGGCTTCAGGTGCCGGGCGCGCTCGCCGGCGGCGCGGCGCGCATGATGTCGCCTGGCGTCGACTGGGCGCCGGTGATCCCGGTGCGTCAGGCCGCCGCGACCTGCTGGTATCACGCCAACACGCCTGGTCATATGGCGGAGCACGTTTACAACGGCCTGGCGGGTATGTGGCTGGTAGAAGACGAGGTCAGCAAAACGCTGCCGCTGCCGAACCACTACGGCGTGGATGATTTTCCGCTGATTATTCAGGACAAGCGTATCGATAACTTCGGTTCGCCGGACTACAGCCCGCCAGCTAACGGCGGTTTTGTGGGCGATACCCTGCTGGTGAACGGCACGCAGAATCCCTATGTGGAAGTCTCTCGCGGCTGGGTACGCCTGCGGTTGCTTAACGCTTCAAACTCGCGTCGCTACCAGCTCGCCATGAGCGACAAGCGGCCTTTTAACGTCATCGCCAGCGATCAGGGCTTTTTGCCCGCGCCTGTGGCGGTGCAGCAGCTTTCTCTGGCGCCGGGCGAGCGCCGGGAAATCCTGGTGGATATGAGCCAGGGCGACGAGGTGTCGATCACGGCGGGTCAGGCGGCAGGCATTGTCGACAGGCTGCGCGGGCTGTTCGAGCCGTCGAGCATTCTGACCTCGACGCTGGTGCTGACGCTGCGTCCGACCGGCCTGCTGCCGCTGGTGACCGACACGCTGCCGATGCGTCTGCTGGCCGATCAGGTCATCGAAGGCGGCGTCAGCCGTACGCGCGAATTCCGTCTGGGCGACTCGGAGCCGGGCATCAACGGCGCGCTGTGGGATTTGGGCCGCATCGACGTCCAGGCGCAGCAGGGCAGCTTTGAACGCTGGATTATTCATGCCGACCTGCCGCAGGCGTTTCATATTCAGGGCGTGATGTTTTTGATCAAGAACGTCAACGGCGCACAGCCGATGGCGGAAGATCGCGGCTGGAAGGATACCGTCTGGGTTGACGGCAGCGTGGAGCTGTTTGTCTCCTTTACGCAGTCCTCTTCCGACCACTTCCCGTTTGTCTACTATAGCCAGACGCTGGAAATGGCCGATCGCGGAACGGCGGGCCAGCTGCAGGTACAGCCGGCGCCGTAGCGTAAAGCGCTGGTTGACCAGAGCGGCCAGCCAGCGAGGTTTTGCAAGGATCAAGTCAGTCGGCGGGCCCGACGGGAACCAAAGAAAGCGGGGCGAATTAAGGCAGGGAGGGCTGAGGAACGATTATTTCTTTTCCAGTACGATAGCCGTACCGCGCCAGTGGCTGGAATTGCCAGGACGATCCAGCGAGGTAATATACATATATTCGCCGCCTTTTTTATCCACTTCCGTGCGCAGTGCCTCAAGCGCTTTTGATTTTCCACCCATCACGTTAGAAATGGATACGCGTTCTTTTTTAACGTAATTATCCAGTTCGTTACGCGGCACGATCTGTGCGGCAAAAGCGGAACCCGTCATCAGCAACAGCAGGGCAGCCGAAATAATCTTTTTCATTAAGCTTCTCCAGTAAATTAATCAGAAATATTTTCGGCTTCAGTATACTGATTTTGTGCGCAATATAATTCTGTTATTAATAATAAGAAATACCGGTTTGATTAGCTAAACCTATTATAAATATTACCAATGCATTATTTTTTAAATTTGGCGCAAACATTTATTAGCAAATTAAATTTACCTTGCTGTATTTGTTCGCTTTTCAGAGGAGGGTAAAGTCTTTGCCGCTGCCGGTGCTTAATAATTATATTAACATTATTCAGAAACAATAATGAAGGTGGTTTATCTGAGGTTTAAATTAACAGGGCATTACGTAAACAGTTCTTGTTTCTTAATGCATGATAAAGGCAGGTTGCGCGTCAAAAAGGCGGCCGCCCGTCTGTTTTCTGTCAACGGGCGGCCGGGCGCTTAGTTCAGCTCGTCAGGGTTGGGGCCAAGACGGTTGCCGGCATCCAGCGAGGCGATTTCACTGATTTCCGGTTTTTCCAGGCGGAAATCGAACACTTTAAAGTTTTCTTCAATGCGGGAAGGCGTGACCGATTTCGGGATCACCACCAGGCCGCTGTCCAGGTGCCAGCGAATAACAATCTGCGCAGGCGTCTTGCCATATTTTTTCGCCAGCGTTTTGATCACGGCCTGATCGAACACGCCTTTACCACCCTGTGCCAGCGGGCTCCAGGATTCGGTCTGGATCTGATGCATGGCGTTCCAGGCGTGCAGCGTGCGCTGTTGCAGCATAGGGTGCAGCTCGATCTGGTTGATCACCGGACGCACGCCCGTTTCATCTATCAGCCGTTTCAGGTGCGCTTCCTGGAAGTTACAGACGCCGATGCTTTTAGTCAGCCCCTGTTTTTGCAGCTCGATCATCGCTTTCCAGGCGTCAACGTAGTTGTCCTTCGCCGGGCAAGGCCAGTGCATCAGATAGAGATCGACGCTTTCCAGCTGCAATTTTTTCAGGCTGGTTTCCAGCGCCTGCGGCGCGTTCAGCTGATCGTCATTCCACAGCTTGGTGGTCACGAAGATATCGTCGCGCGCGACCGACGTTTCCTGTAGCGCCTGACCGATGCCCTCTTCGTTTTTATAGATGGCGGCGGTATCGACCGAGCGATAGCCCACATCGAGCGCTTTCAGCGCAGCCTGACGCGCTTCGTCAATGCTTGCCTGCCAGACGCCCAGGCCGAGCTGGGGCATCATATTGCCATCGTGAAGCTTGATTACGGGTTGCTCTGCCATTGTTCTCTCCTTTGCAGCCAGGGGGGCCGACGCCTCTGCGCCGGCAAGTAACGCTAAGTCTGGTTAAGACTGCTGGTCTTAGTTTAGTTGAAATTATTAACCCTTTGCGCAATTCGGATTATTGAGCCGATAGCCAGCGTAGCGGCCAGTCCCGGTATATATCCTGCCCGTTTCTGCTTTCTTCTTGCCTGTTTCTCCAGGAGGCTGGACGATTACGCCAGGCTTCGGCATTATGCCAGCTCTGCTTTTTTTCAGGTGAACATCATGGATCGCACTATGCTGTGCGCCCGGCTTGCCCGCCAGGTCGTGCAACTGATCGACGCAAAACCGGATGTGCAGACGCTGCTGCCCGATATCCGACTTTTCCACGCCAGCCAGCCCAGCGGGCGCACGCCGGTGCTCTATTCCTCCGGTATCGTGATCCTGTTTCAGGGCAGAAAAACCGGCTATCTGGGCAACCACGTTTTCCATTACGACGCCACGGAATACCTGATGCTGACCGTGCCGCTGGCGGTAGAGTGCGAGACGTTCGCCACGCCGGAAGCGCCGCTGGCGGGCATGTTGCTGAATGTCGATCCGGTTAAGCTTCAGGATCTGCTGATTGATATCGGCGATGACGACAGCTTTCAGCCGCAGCCGCAGACGCGCGGCATTCACTCGTCGCCGCTGACCGAGCCGATGCTTTGTGCGGCGGAACGTCTGCTGGATGCGATGGCGGATCCGCGCGACGCGCGCGTGCTTGGCCCGCAAATCGTGCGGGAAATTCTCTATCACGTGCTGCTGGGGCCGTGCGGCGGCGCGCTTATGGCGCTGGTCAGTCGGCACACGCAGTTCAGCCAGATAGCGCGGGCGCTGCGGCGCATCGAGCATCACTATACCGACAACCTGAGCGTGGAGCGGCTGGCGGCTGAGGTGAATATGAGCGTCTCCGCCTTTCATCACAACTTTAAAGCCGTCACCAGCACCTCGCCGTTGCAGTATCTGAAAAGCTATCGACTGCATCAGGCGCGAATGCTGATGCTGCATGAAGGCCTGAAGGCCAGCGCGGCGGCGATGCGGGTCGGCTATGAAAGTGCCTCGCAGTTTTCCCGCGAGTTTAAGCGCTATTTTGGCGTCACGCCGGGGGAAGAGATCGGCAGAATGCGTCAGATGGAATAAGAGGGCCGCCGGGCGACCCTCGGAAGGCGGGGTGCGCTAAGCGACTTTTTTCCGCTTAAAGAACAGCGCGAGGCTGCCAATCAGGCCGATGCAAAGCAGCGCCAGCGGCAGGATCATCAGAATGGACATCACCTGATCCTCATGGCGCTTGATAAAGGGCACCTGGCTTATCGCATAACCCAGCGAGACCAGGATGCCGACCCACAGCAGGCCGCTGAGCCAGTTAAAAAACTGGAAGCGCGTCTGCGTCAGGCCGGAAATGCCCGCCATGGTCGGCAGCAGCGTCCGCACGAAGGCCAGAAAGCGGCCAATCAGCAGCGCCATCAGCCCGTGCCGGTGAAACAGGCTCCAGGCGCGCTGGTGATACTGCGCAGGCAGGTGCATCAGCCAGCCTTTGACCAGGCGGGTATTGCCCAGCCAGCGGCCCTGCAGGTAGCTCAGCCAGCAGCCCAGGCTGGCCGCCAGCGTCAGGATGGCAACGGTAGGAATAAAGCCCATCACGCCCTTGGCGATCATCGCGCCGGCCAGCAGCAGTAAACTGTCGCCGGGCAGAAAGGCGGCGGGCAGCAAACCATTTTCCAGCAGCAGCGTGAGAAACATAATTCCGTAAACGATCCAGATTACATCGGGATTGGCGAGGGCAGCAAAATCCTGATGCCAAAGCGCCTGCACAATCTCATGGAGTACCGCCATTTTTTATCCTGTTTACCGCATCAATAGCACTAGTGTACTCGTAAATGGCCTGTCACAACGTGGTACAGGCCAGAGCTGTTGCCTTTTTGTTTAATTTTTTGACGATCCCGCGACGCGCGCGAAACCGGCGGCCAAATCCGCCAGCAAATCGTCAACATTTTCCAGCCCTATATGCAGCCGGATCAGCGTGCCGCTGAAGTCAACGCCGCCTGCCGGACGGATGGCGGCCAGCTCGTCGGGCTGGTTCGCCAGAATAAGCGATTCAAAACCGCCCCAGGAGTAGGCCATGCTGAAATGTTCAAAGTGGTCAAGGAAATCGGCCAGCTGCCGATCGCTCAGCCGCGCCTTCAGTACAAAGGAGAACAGGCCGCTGCTGCCGGTAAAATCCCGCCGCCAGAACTCGTGGCCCTTGCACTGCGGCAGCGCCGGATGGTTAACCACGGCCACTTCCGGGCGCTCGGCCAGCCAGCGCGCGACCCGCAGCCCGCTTTCTTCGTGCTGGCGCAGACGTACTGCCAGCGTGCGCAGGCCGCGGCTGGCCATATAGGCGGTGTCCGCGTCCACCATTTGCCCCATCAGATAAGAGTTTTCACGCAGCTGCGCCCAGCAGCGTTCGTTGGCGACGGCGGTGCCGATCATCGCGTCGGAATGACCAATCAGATATTTAGTCCCGGCCTGAATGGAAATATCGATACCAAAATCCAGCGCGCGGAACAGAATGCCCGCCGCCCAGGTGTTATCGATCATAATGACCGCTTCCGGCGCTTTGGCCCGCACGGCCGCCACGATGGCTGGAATGTCCTGCACTTCCATCGTAATGGAAGCCGGCGATTCCAGAAAAACGACCCGCGTTTCCGGCTTCACCAGGTCGCCGATTTCCGCGCCGGCGGTATGGCTGAACCAGGTGGTGGTCACGTTCATTTTACTGAGGATTTTGCTACAGAAATCCTGGGTCGGTTCATAGACGGAACCGGCCATCAGCACGTTATCCCCGGCGGAAACAAAAGCGAGAATGGCATTGGCGACCGCCGCCGCACCGCAGGGATAAAGCACGCAGCCCGCGCCGCCCTCCAGCTCGGTCATGGCTTCCTGCAGCGAGAAATGGGTCAGGGTGCCGCGACGACCATAAAACAGTTCGCCTTCCGCTCGCCCGGCCGTGGCGCGTTTCTTCTCGGCCACGCTGTCGAACACCAGCGAGGAGGCGCGCTGAATAACGCTGTTAACGGAACCCTGGGTATAGCGTTTGCGGCGGCCGGCGCTGATTAACGCCGTTTCAATATGTTTACTGGTCATCGGTCTGCTCGGTTTAAGGATCTCGCTTAACGTTAACACGGCTGGCGGCGGGGCGAAATTCGTCATCCCGCTACGTGACAAAGTTTCAGGAAAAACCCTGGCGATAAAAAGGAGATGGCGGGAAAAGTGTAAAAAGTATTGCGTTAAGGGTAAATAGTAATGATAACTACTATCAATTCGGGTTCGATTTGGTATGATCCGACCTGTATTTTCGCTATCGGTAACTGACGTTGGAGAGACAGCGTGACGAATGATTTGATGCAGACGGACCTCTCCGTCTGGGGCATGTATCACCATGCGGACATCGTGGTAAAAGTGGTAATGATCGGTCTGCTGCTGGCTTCGGTCGTTACCTGGGCTATCTTCTTCAGCAAGAGCGCGGAGCTCAGCTCGGCGAAACGCCGCCTGAAGCGCGAGCAGCAGGCGCTGGCGGGCGTTCGTTCCCTGCAGGAAGCGAGCGATATCAGCGCCACGTTTAACGCTAACAGCCTGACCACGCAGCTGTTGAAAGAAGCCGAAAACGAACTGGAGCTGTCGCAGCAGTCCGCCGACAACGACGGCATTAAAGAGCGCACCTCGTTCCGTCTGGAGCGCCGCGTCGCCTTCTTCAGCCGCCACGCCGGTCGCGGCAATGGTTTTCTGGCTACTATCGGTGCTATCGCGCCGTTTGTCGGCCTGTTCGGCACCGTTTGGGGCATCATGAACAGCTTTATCGGTATCGCCCAGACGCAGACCACGAACCTTGCGGTAGTTGCGCCCGGCATCGCAGAAGCGCTGCTGGCCACGGCTGTCGGCCTGTTCGCTGCGATTCCGGCCGTAGTGATCTATAACGTCTTTGCCCGTACGATCGCCAGCTATAAAGCCTCGCTGGGCGACGTCGCCGCGCAGATTATGCTGCTGCAAAGCCGCGATCTGGATCTGGCCGCCAGCGCGCCGCAGCATCCAACGCAGAAGCTGCGGGTAGGGTAAGCGTCATGGCCATGCGATTAAATGAAGATCTCGATAGCAACGGCGAAATGCATGAAATCAACGTTACGCCGTTTATCGACGTGATGCTGGTGCTGCTGATTATCTTTATGGTCGCTGCGCCGCTGGCTACCGTTGACGTTCGCGTCAATCTGCCAGCCTCTACCAGCAAGCCTCAGCCGCGCCCGGAAAAACCGGTCTGGCTCTCAATCAAAGCGGATAAACAGCTGTTTATCGGCAATGAGGCGGTGACGCAGGAAACGCTGCTGTCGGCGCTGGAAAGCCAGACGCAGGGCAATAAAGACGCCACTATCTTCTTCCAGGCGGATAAATCGGTGGATTACGAAACGCTGATGGGCGTGATGGACAAGCTGCGTCAGGCGGGCTATCTGAAGATTGGGCTGATGGGCATGGAAACCGTCGCGAAATAATCGGCATCAGAAAATAAAAAATCCGTAACGATCGTTGCGGATTTTTTTTGCCTGGTTCTTAAGAAGGCCTGAACCAAAGGTAATTTATTATAAAAACTTACCCTTAGCTAACTTAATACGCCCGATCACACCGGAGCGTATCCGATCAAGATTTACCGGCCCCTTACCTTTTCCGGTACGGCCAATATACTGATCATGATTCAGCACAAATTCAATGACGGCCACGTCATGCGGATTAGCTGCCGGAAAACTACCTGGCTGAAAAGTAACGATAACCAGAGGATCCTGCATTGCTCTCTTTGCTTCGTTAGTCGTCGCGGTGGCATCGTTCTGAACACGCCCATGATAAAGATGAGCATAAGCCTCAATAAATCTGCCCTGACCATCGTATGCAGAAGACTTTAGTCTTCCCCACGCCTGGTCCTGGTCGTTTTGATAAATTTCGATATAGCCCTGGCATCCCCATAAGACGGCAAGGTCGTACAGGTGTCGGGCGAAGGGAGAAATTCTCGCAGGACTGAAGCCAAAGTAATTACTGTTCTGGGTGAACAGGTTGGATTGACTAACGCGCGAAATGAATTTTTTGGGAAGTGTGCTCACGTTCTTCCTTTAACGGTTCTCCGTTTTCATCCAGGCCCATATTACGGAAAAAGTTAGCACGTCGTTCAGCCTGAGTAGCGCCATGGAGTGGCGTGTGACCGGCATCGCGTGAGCGTTTAATGAGTCCGGTAATAACCTTTGCGTTGTCAGGTACGTAAGTTTTCATGGTACCTCCATCAATAGATATCTGACAGATTAACCAAAAATGGGGAAGAGATCGAGCAAATCCTGACCGATTTCAACGGGGGAAGCTTAACTCAGGCAACAGAAACAGGCGGCCGCAGCCTTGCGCTACGGCCGCACCTGCGGCGCTACATTTGCGCCACAGGCTCGCTGGTCTGGCGGGTTTGATACTGCTGCACCAGGCGTTTGATCAGCAGCGTGCCGAGCAGGCCGCAAACGGCAGCGAAGGTCAGCCAGACGCCGGGCATCGCCTTGTCGCCGGTGGCGTGGATCAGATAGCTGGACATCGCTGGCGTAAAACCGCCGAACAGCGCCGTCGCCAGGCTGTAGGCCAGCGAAAAGCCGGTCGCGCGCACCTCTGCGGGCATCACTTCCGCCAGATAGACCACCATCGCGCCGTTATAGCTGGCGTAGAGAAACGACAGCCACAGCTCGGCCTCCAGCAGATGAGAGAAGGTTGGCGAGCCGACCAGCCAGTGCAGCACCGGCCAGGCGGTGGCGATCATCAGTACGGTAAACAGGATCAGCAGCGGACGACGGCCGTAGCGATCGGAGACGGCGCCCATAATCGGCAGCCAGATCAGGTTTGACAGGCCAACGCACAGCGTCACCAAAAAGCTCTGCTTATCGCTCATCATCAGCACCGTTTTCCCAAAGGTCGGGGTAAACGCGGTGATCATATAAAACATCACGGTGGTGGTGACCACCATCAGCATCCCTGCCAGCACCAGCGCCCAGTTGCTGGCGACGCCGCGCACGATCTGACGCATAGAAGGGTGCACCTTACGCTGGCTGAAGGCTTCGGTCTCTTCCAGCATTCTCCTGACCCAGAACAGGAAAGGCACAATCAGGCAGCCGATGAAAAAGGGAATACGCCAGCCCCAGTCGGTCACCTGATCTTTCGCCAGCAGATGGTTCAGCCCCAGGCCCAGCAGCGCGGCGAAAATCACGGCGACCTGCTGGCTGCCGGACTGCCAGCTGACAAAAAAGCCCTTGCGGTTTTTCGGCGCGATCTCGCTGAGATAGACCGAAACGCCGCCCAGCTCCACGCCCGCCGAGAAGCCCTGCAACAGACGCCCGAGCAGGATCAGGATTGGCGCCGCCGCGCCCAGCGTGTTGTAGCCCGGCACGATAGCAATGGTTAAGGTGCCGATCGCCATCAGGCCCAGCGTCAGCAGCAGCCCTTTACGCCGTCCGTGATGGTCAATATAAGAGCCGAGGATAATCGCGCCCAGTGGCCTCATCAGGAAACCTGCGCCGAACGTCATCAGTGTTAACATTAGCGAGGCGAAAGGATCGTCACCCGGAAAAAAGGTTTTGGCAATCGCCGTGGCGTAGTAACCAAACACCATAAAGTCGTACATTTCCAGGAAGTTGCCGCTGGTCACATTGAAGATGGTGCGGGCGCTGCCCTGCGGCTTTTTCGCCGAAGAAGAAAAAGATGTCATAGCCTGTCCTTTCAGTTTTTCTTATCTTTTATCGCGCCAGCGCGGACATTAATGTGACAGGCATCACCGTTAAGGCGCCGGATGTATACGTATTGGTAACAAATAATTAACAATGCACTATCCGGGGGCAAACCGGGCCCTAAAAAGAAAGATCCACCACCACGCTGTCGCTGTAGTTGCCCGCAGGCGGCGTGGCCTGCGAAGTCAGTATGCGCGCCGTATAATTAAAAGTGCGGGTCAGGCCGTCGGTGGTAATGCTGTTGGCCGCCGAGCTGGCGACGCGCTCCGTACCTGTCGGCCCCCAGCGCGAGGTCGTGGCATTTTTATAAATTTCATAGGCGAGCCGGTTGCTGCCGCTGGCCATATAGCGCTGCGCGCCGACCGCATAGCCGCCGTTGCTCAGGCCAACCGTGTAGGTGCTGCCTTTGGTGCAGATCACATTAATGGACTGCGAAACCGCGTTAAAACTGCCGACCAGCGGCGCGCTGCCAAAGCTGACGTTAGGCGCGGTAATAGTGGTGCAGTCGTTGGTGACCACCAGCGTGGTGGTGATGGGCACCGTGCCGGAACCGGTCTGCTGACTGCCCAACAAACAGGCGCCCAGCGCGCCAATGCCGGTACAGATGTTATAGCTGACCAGAATATTCAGCGTCACCGTGTAGGTACCGGCGGCCACCACCTGGCCGGTCAGCGTCCTCAGATAAAGCGGGATAGCGAAGTTCTGTCCGCCGCCTGTTCCCAGCAAATTAAGCAGCTGCGCCTGGCTGAAGTTGACCGTAGTGCCGCCGATCAGCATCTCGGTGGCGCAGGCCGTATCGCTGCATACGCGCAGCGGAATAAGATCCGTCCCGGCGCTGGAGGTTTTCAGCGCGCCGCGCGTGCTGCTGGTGTAGGTGGCGCTGGCCAGCTGAAACCGGATGTAATCGCTGGACAGCAGCGACAGCACGCTGCCCGAACCGCAGTTGACGTTAACGGTGGCGGTGGTGTTGCTCACCGTGGTGTTTACCGTAAAAGAGCTGACGCTGCCAAAGGTAGCCGTAGAGGTCGGCAGCGTGCAGGCCGCCCAGCCGGATAGCGAGCAGAGCATCAGCAGCGAAAACAGCGCCAGGTGGAAGATCGATCTTATTGGCAAAGTCATGGTGAGGTTCCTGAGGCAGCGGAAAGGGCGCAGGTCAGCGGCCCGTAAGTTTGTAGCGACGTCGGGCGACCGCCCGGCACGTCGAGCTTCGCTTCGCAATGGCGTCCGTCCGGCGTTTCCGCGCGGAAAGGGTTAACGGCAGCCAGGTTTTCCATCCAGACGATACCGTCCCAGCCGACATAGGTCGTCGCGGCGCCCGCGCGAATAATTTGGGTGGAAACGGGCAGCGGTTCGCCGTTCTGGTCGTGCAGGATCACGCTGGCCGCGCGCAGCGGTTCAATCGGGAAATGCAGCAGATAGCCGCTGTTGCGCTTGACGGCAAAACGCTGCTCGACGCTGGAGGTGGTCATATCGGCCGGCAGATCCAGCGTGTCGATATCATATTTGGCCGGATAATAGGAGCTGATGCCCGGCACCAGCAGATGGCCGCCGGCGTCCGTTTTGCCCATCAGCTGGTTTTCGTAGCGCACGTTGATATTGGGATAGTCGGTTTTCACCACCACAAAGGCATCGTTAACCTCATTGGCAGCAAAGTAGCTGCCGTCCATCAGCACCAGCGAGCCGCTCACGTCGGCCCATTCGGTGGTGTAATCGCCATCGCCGTAGAAGCCCGCTGAAGTCTCAATCTTCTGGTTGCGCCAGCTCAGGCTGGCCTGCTTATAGTCGCCGCCGCTGCTCTGGTTGGCCCAGGAGGCGTCGTAAGCCAGCCCGCCGTCGGTAGGCATGGAGCGCGAAACCGTTACGCGCTGCGAAGTGGTGCCCTGCTGGTCGCGATCCAGACTCAGGCTGGCGTTGCCGCGCTCGCTGAACGGGATCACCAGCGAAATGGTGCCCGTCCAGTCGCCCTGTCGCTGGTCGCGGCTGGCGGAAACGTAAAGGCTGCTGTTGCCCCAAATATTTTTGCTCCAGGAAAGGTTCCACAGCTGGGTGCGGTCGCCGCTGCCGCTGACGATGTCGATAAAGGCCGCGCCAAGGCTGCCGAAGCGATCGAGCGAGACGCTGGCGCTGTACTGGGCGCTGCGGCGGCTAAGGGTGTATTCCGTGCCCGCCAGGCCGCTGTTGCGATCGCCGTACAGCGCCAGGTTGCTGAAGCCCGCCGAGCGGATAATATGCTGCGTGCCGATGTTAAAGCGGCTGTTGCTGTACTGATAGCCCCAGCTGTATTGATTGCCATGTTCGCCGCTCATCTGGCTTTGCGCCAGCGCCGCATTGACCACGCCGAGCGACCCCAGCCTGACCTGGCCGCCCGCGCCGCCCAGCGCCAGCGCGTCCGCACCTTCGGCATGGCTTTCCAGCGTCAGCCAGTCGGTCAGGCCATAGCGCAAGGAGCCGCTGGCGGCGGCGGAGCCATAGTCAAAGCTTTTGATGCCGTAATTATTGCGCAGCGCCCCGGCGGAAAAAGAGAAGTCAGAGAGGCCGGGCTTCAGCAGGCTGCTGGAGACGTAAAAGGGCATGGTGGTGGAGACGCGTCGGCCTGCGGCGTCGGTCGTTACCACTACCGCTTCGCCCGCGCCGTTAACAAACGGCATATTGGTCATCGACCAGGGGCCGGGCTGTACGTCATTGCTGCTGTTCTTATAGCCGTTGACGAAGAGATCGACCGTGGAAGGTACCGCCGCCTGGCCGGAGAAAGAGGGCAGCGGATAGGTCACCAGATCCGGGCGCACGGAGAAGTCGCGCGCGATCTGAATGCCGCCCAGCCGCACGCTGCTGCTCCACGCCAGTGAATCGGTGATCAGATCGCCCACGCGCCAGCTCAGCGAACGGGTTTCATCCTGATTGCTCCAGTAAGTGTCATAGCGCAGATAGCCCTCGTTCTGCGAGCCTGCCGTCTGGCCGGAAAGCTGCTGCTGCCAGACGCCGTTGCTGGAAAACTGCCCCAGCGTGCCAAACAGGCGAAACTCGTTAAAGGCGGAAAGGCGGCTGCCGCTGGCAGAGGTACGGCTGGTGTAGAGATCGTAGTTAAACAGCGCGCCGGTAGAGGTTCTGCCAGGAAAGCGCGGGCCGTTCCGCTCCTCGTTATTCAGTTTCTGGCGCGGCAGCCAGCCGGGCGGCACCGTCAGCAAGAGGCGCTGGCGGGCCTGGTCGTAGTCGGCTTTTACCTGCGGCATGGCGGAAACATCCATCATCGACGAGGTGATCAGCGCTGAAGGGATGCCGGCCCGCTGCAAATCGCCCGCGCGCAGATAATAATGGTTATCACGGAACTCCACCGGCACGACCTGGCCGTTGTCCTGCTCGTTGATCACCAGCCCCAGCATATATTGCTGGCTGGCGCCCGGCGCGTTTGGCGACGGCGGCGGCGGCAATGTGGAATAGGTTTCCGCGCGACCGGCTGAAGAGAGCAGGTAGCTTAACAGGCAGAGGGCCAGGGAGCAGCGGCGCCCGTTCATCGGCTAGCGCGCAGAGCTGCCGCTGCGCCAGGTCTGGTTATTATCCAGTTCCGCGCTGAGCTGCGAGCGGTCAGACGCCGGGAAATTAAGCGGAAACGTATTGCTCGATCGCGCCAGCACGTAGCCGAACAGGCTGTTTGACAGCGTCCGGCCGCCCAGCGAAACGTTGCTTAGCCGCGCGTGGCCGCTGCCGTTATTGGTAATAAGCAGCGCTGACTTACCGTTCTGATTAACGAGGCGCCAGCTAAGGTCGGGGCGGGCCGTGTCGGCTGAAAGGCCTTCGCCATAGGTAAACAGCGGCACGGAATAGCGCATCTGGAAATTAAGGCCCGCCTGATTTTCGCCAGGCTGCTGCGGCGTAGGGATCTCATCCAGCAGCACCCGGTAAGCCCGCTCCTCGCCTTTGGGCGGCGGGGTCTGGTTAATCAGCCTGACCAGCTGCTTCTGGCCCGGCTCTATCCTTACCAGCGGCGGGCTGGCGACCACCGTTTGCTGCGTCTGATACTGTTCGTGTCCGTCCTGCTGCTGCCAGGTGAAAACCCTGACCTGCATCAGCGTGGTCGCTGCGCCGCGATTCTCCAGCCACAGCTCGGTGGCTTTATCGCCGCTGTGGATTTTCGGATCGATGGGCCAGATCAGCACCGAATTTCCTGCCCACGCGGGCAGCAGTGAGCTAACCGTCAGTCCGGCCAGCAGTGTGAAAATACGTAGCGTCTTCATGAAATACTTTCTCCCTGTTTACCAACTCAGCGTCACCGTCAGCGTGTCGCTGTAAGTCCCGGCCCGCCGAACGCCGCTCATCTGCAGCCGACCATATATCGGCAGCGTGATGTTATTGGCGTTACTGTAGGTCAGCGCCACGTTCTGATTGACCGGGATCGCACTTGCCGCACTGGCGGTGGCGCTGGTGTAAAGCGCATAGGCCACTAAATCGGTGTTATTAGCAATTTTAAGATTACGCGTGCTGGAATAATTACTGCCGCCGTTAATGCTCATGCTTAGCGCAGTGCCCGGCGTACAGGCCAGCGTAATCGTGGAGCTTTGAACAAAGCTGGCGCTGGCAGAAGCCGAACCGACGCCGGGGCGGGTGCCGAAGTTCAGCGTGCCGAACACGCCGGTATTGGTGCCGGAAATCACGCAGCCGTTCACTACCGACGCCGTTACCTGAAAAGTCTGCGTCGGCAGCGCTCCGGCCGGAAAGCTGATACAGCAAACCACGACACAAAGCGGGCTAAGCCAGCCCGCCGATGTTCTTTCCTGCCCCGACACGACGTGCTCCCTGCCGCCGTCAATCAGTAGTTCACGGCAACGTTAATCGTATCGGTATAGGTACCTGCCGGGATCGCTGCGTTAAAACCGCCGCCGGTAATACGACCGTAAATCGGGTAGTTGTCGCCATTGGTCGGATCCGTGGTGCCCGTGCTGGTCAGGTTAGTGTTGTTAGCGATGGGCGTGGTATAGGAAGTGGAGTTATAGAGCGTATAGGCAATGCCCTGCGTGGCGTTGCTGCCCAGCACCAGATAGCGAGGCTGCGCGGTTACTTCGCCAAACACGGTAGCGGGCGCGGCGTTGCTGCTGGTGAGCTGCACGTTATAGGTTTGACCAGTGGTGCAGCGCACAAAGATGCCGTTGCCCAGCGCGCCAACTAAGGTGGCGTTCAGGGTATCAAAGGTCGCGGCGCTGCTACCAAAGTCTAAGGTACCGAAGTTAACACCGGTGGTGGCGGTCTGGCCATTGACCAGGCAACCCGTGGTCAGGACCAGCGTGGCGTTAATAGTTCCCGTCGTGGTGGCGGCAAAGCCGGAAGAGGCCACGCCGAGACCCAAGCCGCAGCCCAGCAAAAAAAGCTTCATTTTCATAATCATTCCTTACCGATCAGACCAATGGAAGTGCTTTTTCGCCCGGTGTAAAAGCGTAAAAAATGGCCGCGATGCAGGTAAAACGCAGAGCCGGAAAGAGCTATGTTGGCCGCTATCCACGATAAAAGCCAGATTGACCAATTTCTGTTATGTTTAAAACTATAGAACAGCCTTGAACGCTGAGCTAAGCGAAACGCAAAATTTTGTTAATGAGTTGAAACAAAAGCAGACCTGCTTGCTGTAGCATGAAAAAAGACGCCTGACAAAAAATAATCAGCGCTGGCCCTGAGTTTTGCTGGGCAAAAAAAAGAGCGGATGCTAAGGTCGTTAAGCAAAAAAAACAGATAATAAACCCGTTTAATTATAAGGAGATAGATGGGTTAAGCCCGAGTCCGCAGCCGGGCATGGCCGCTTTATGCCACCAGGGGTAAAGTTGACTACTCTTTAGCCGATACCGTAATTGTTGAAATCGATTTATCAGCTTTATTATTCCCTTACCCGGTGCCAGTAATCTGGCTTTTGCTTCAGAGATTTGCATATGCTTATGAGCTCCTACGACCAGCTACTGGTTATCGTCTCCATCTTTGTTGCCTTCCTGGCATCCTATACCGCGCTGGATATGGCGGGCAGGGTGGCAACCTCTACGGGGAAAGCGGCCCGCGTCTGGCTGGTTGGCGGTGGCTTTGCGATGGGCATCGGCATCTGGTCTATGCATTTTATCGGCATGCTGGCGATGAACCTGGCGATGGTGATGAGCTACGATCCGCTGCTCACGCTGATTTCCATGTTTGTAGCCGTAGTCGCCTCGATTTTTGCGCTGTGGATTGTCTGCTACGGTGAACTGGTCTTTGCCCGTCTGATGGTCGGCGCGCTGGCGATGGCCACCGGCGTGGTGGCGATGCACTATATCGGCATGGCCGCGCTGATGTTTGAACCGGGTATCGTCTGGGACTGGCGCTGGATTGCGGTGTCGATAGCGATCGCGCTGGGCGCCTCAACGGCCGCGCTGTGGCTGGCGTTTAAGCTACGTCAGGGCGAAGGGCATTTAGCGCTGCTGCGCGCCGGCGCGGCGCTGATTATGGGCGCCGCCATCGCCGGGATGCACTACAGCGGCATGGCGGCGGCCAGCTTCCCGATGGGCAGCCACGCCACGCAGATGGGCGTGAACAGCAGTTGGCTGGCGATGCTGGTCGTGGTGGTGACGCTCTCTATTTTGGGTATTACGCTGGTGGTTTCCACGCTCGACGCGCGCCTGCAGGCCAGAACGTCGGTACTGGCTTCTTCGCTGGCGGAAGCCAACCGCGAGCTGGCCCAGCTGGCGCTGCACGACAACTTAACCCGCCTGCCTAACCGTATTCTGCTGGAAGATCGCCTCGATCAGGCGCTGAGCAAGGCCGTGCGGGAAGAGACCGCTTTCGCGCTGATGTTTATGGATCTGGACGGTTTTAAGGCCGTTAACGATGCGTTTGGTCACCACGTTGGCGATAACCTGCTGGTCGCGGTCACCGAGCGGATGAAAAATTTACTGATCGGGCACCATACGCTGGCGCGGCTGGGCGGCGACGAGTTTGTGCTGCTGGTGGAAATCAGCGAGCCGAACGATGCCGCCGCCGTGGCCGATATGCTGGTCAAGGCTATCGACGAGCCGTTTTTGATTTCGCGTTACGAGCTGGTGGTGTCGCTGAGCATCGGTATTGCGGTCTATCCGGGCGACGGCAACGACGAGCGGGAACTGATGTTCAACGCCGATGCCGCTATGTACCACACCAAAAACAACGGCCGTAACGGCTATAACTTCTTCCAGCCGTCGATGAACACCATCGCGCAAAACCAGCTACAGCTGATCAACGATCTCTGGCTGGCGCAGGAGCACGACGAGCTGCGCCTGTTCTACCAGCCGAAATTTTGCGCGCCGCAGGGCCCTATCGTCGGGTTTGAAGCGCTAATCCGCTGGCAGCATCCGCAGCGCGGGCTGCTGTCGCCCGACATTTTTCTGCCGCTGGCGGAAAAAACCGGGCTGATCGTCAGCATCGGCAACTGGGTGATTAACGAAGCCTGTCGCCAGCTGAGCGTCTGGCATCGAATGGGCAATACGCAATGGTCGATAGCGGTCAACCTGTCGTCGCTCCAGTTTGAGCAGGCCGGACTGGTGGAAACGGTGGTCGCCGCGCTGAAGAAACATCAGATTTCGCCAGAGCTGCTGACGCTGGAAGTGACCGAGACTACCGCCATGCGCGATCCCGACGAAAGCGTGCGTATCTTAACCGAGCTGACCGAACTGGGCGTGAAAGCCTCGATTGACGATTTCGGTACCGGCTATTCCAGCCTGCTTTATCTGAAACGTCTGCCCGCCAGCGAGCTGAAAATCGATCGCGCCTTCGTTAACGAGCTGCATACGCAGAGCGAAGACGCCACTATCGTTACCGCTATCGTGGCGCTGGCGCAGACGCTGAATCTGAAAGTGGTGGCGGAAGGCGTAGAGACGGAGGAGCAGCAGGCCTTTCTCACCGGCCTGGGCTGCAACTCGCTACAGGGCTATCTGCTGGGCAAACCGGTTCCCCCTGAGCAGGTGCCGCACCTGAAGCTGTATGCGGGCAACCACGAGTCCAACCGCACGCCGGAACAGAAAAAAGCGGCGGAGGAGAAGATCCCGGTGTCAAAAGCTGTTTAATCGCAGCCCGGCTAACTATAATAGTTGCTCATTCCTGAGCACGGGCCTGTAACAGTTTTGGCAAAATATCTGCAGTTAATCGACCAAATCCAGCAGCAGATCGCCAGTGAGATCTGGCTGCCGGGCGAAAAACTCCCCTCGCTGCGCGAGCAGGTGGCGCAGAGCGGGATGAGCCTGATGACCGTTATGCACGCCTATCAGGTGCTGGAGAGCCAGGGCTGGATCGTCTCCCGGCCGCAGTCCGGCTACTACGTAGCGCCACGGGCGGAATTTCTCAGCCAGCCCGCCAGCCACCAGAAGGTGCAGCTCACGGAATCGGTCGATATCAACGACTTTATTTTTGAGGTGCTGCAGGCGTGTCGCGACCCGGACATCATGCCTTTCGGCTCCGCTTTTCCCGATCCTGAACTCTTTCCGCAGCGCCAGCTGATGCGCTCGCTTTCCGCCGTTTCGCACTCGTTAAAACCGGCGGACGCCTTAAACAACCTGCCGCCGGGCAACGAGGCGCTGCGCAAAACGCTATCCAAGCGCTATGCGTTACAGGGCATACAGGTTTCGCCAGAAGAGATCGTGATCACCAACGGCGCGATGGAGGCGTTGAACCTGAGCCTTCAGGCGGTCACCGCGCCCGGCGACTGGGTGGTGGTGGAAAACCCCTGTTTTTACGGCGCGCTACAGGCTATCGAGCGGCTTCAGCTTAAGGCTGTCGCTATCGCCTCGCATCCGCAGCACGGCATCGATCTGACGGAGCTGGCCGCCACGCTGGCGAAGCTGCCGGTCAAAGCGTGCTGGATGATGTCGAATCAGCAGAACCCGCTGGGCTGCACGCTAAGCCGCGAGAAAAAGCAGGCGCTGGTGGCGCTGCTGGAGGCGCATCAGGTGACGCTGATCGAGGACGATGTGTATAGCGAACTCTGGTTCGGCAGCGAAAAACCGCTGCCGGCAAAGGCGTTTGAGAAACAGGACAGCGTGCTGCACTGCTCTTCTTTTTCTAAAAATCTGGTGGCGGGGTTTCGCGTGGGCTGGGTGGCGGCGGGCAGACACGCGCAGCGCATCCAGCGACTGCAATTAATGAGCACTATCTCAACCAGCGCGCCGATGCAGCTGGCGCTGGTCGACTACCTGGGCAGCCGCAGCTACGACGTGCATTTACGCCGGCTGCGCCAGCGGCTGGAGCAGCGCAAAAGCCTGGCGCGGCAGTCGCTGCGGCGGCATCTGCCCGCCAGCGCCAAAATCAACGACTCCCAGGGCGGCTACTTTTTATGGATCGAGCTGCCGGAAGCGGTTAACACCACCGAGCTGTACTATCGGGCGCTGCGCGAGAAAATCAGTATCGCGCCCGGTAAAATGTTTTCTACCAGCGAGCAGTATGCCAACTATTTTCGTTTTAATACGGCCTGGGAATGGAATGACTCGCGGGAGGCGGCGGTAGCGACGCTGGGCAGGTTGATTGCGGAAATGCTTCAGGGCCAGCGCTGGCCCTGACATATCAGACGGCAGAGGCGCGTTTTTGGCCCCAGGTCAGATGATAAACGTCGTAAAAATCGACTTCGCCTTTCAGCTGCAGCAGCTTTTGAATGCCTTGCTTAACGTTGTCCGGCACCTGGCTGCTGGCAAGGATATCCTGGATCGCCTTGTCGGACAGGGTACGCACATAATACCATTCGCCGTTATAGCACACGCGCAGATCGAGCGTATCGATATCCTCAAAGCGGTAGCGCGGATTGACATCCAGCAGCATCAGGCCGCTCATCAGCAGCACGAAAAAAGTGGCGCCCCAGAACGCAGGCCAGCCCAGAAACTCCGTGGTAAAAATCAGCGCCACGGTCAGGGCGTAGCAGACATACATCGACGCCCATAAGCCGGGATGACTTTTCAGAAAATTGAAGCTGAAACGCGGTCGGTTATCGCGCTGTTCTTCACGATTAAGGGTGTCGATTTCGCGCAGCAGGATCTGTTTAACGTCTTCCACTCTGAACCTCCTCTTGGTACAGGCATCAGTAGACCACACCTGGCGCAAGAAGGGCAGACACAGTTAATGCGAATAAAGCTATAACAGTTGCCCATATAACAAAATTAACGTTCTTGTTACCAGAACGCGTCAGAACGGCCGCCGACTGCCGCAGGCGGAGCGCGCGGGGTGAAATGCCGACGGGATCGCCGCCGCAGCCGGAACAACAGCCTCTTTCAATTTATATACCTCTTTTTTTTCGGCATAAATAAGTTAATCGATAACGGGATCTATTATCACCAGGGAAAATAAATTGCCTGAAAGCGCAAGAAACATAATGAAAAAAGCGAGTAGTGCCTTGAAAAAGGCGGACGAAAGAAATCTGTCCGCGCCAGGTACTAATACGCTTTTGTTTAATTTAATTACAGGTTTCGGCAATTAAAATGCGTGACGTGCCGATTTGTTATGGCCGCTGGCTTGTTATATGTTTGTACTCTCTTAATAACGGATGAAGCACCAGGTTAATTCTGTTTTTAAATATTAAGCTGCCTTCAAATAAACAGATAACAAGTTAAATCAGGTAAGGATTGCCAGGATGAAAATAGGGAAATATTGTTTTTTTGTTAATTATTTTGCTCAATCCAACCCGGGGCGGCGTGACAATGATGAAAAATAATTTTGCCAGCATCCATAGCAGAAAAGAAAATGGTACGGATAGCGCACGATCATTATTAACGGAAGGCGTGACGGCCAGCGTCTGGACGCCCGATTACGTTCTGCGCCTGCGGCAAAACATTCATCTCTGCGGCTGCTCTGGCTGCGACGGCGCCTCGCCGCTGCTGCAGTTTCGCTGGAATAACCACGTGCGCCACAGCGCGGATATCAGCTGCAACCGGGCGGCGGCGGAAATCCTGAGCCTGACGGCGTCCTGTACCCTGAGCGTCAGCGAAGACCTGGCCGAACATTTACCCGAACTCTCCGCAGAGCGTTTACAGATGAATCAGCACTGCCTGCGGCTGTTTGCCGCTTTCCGGACTGAGCCTGTGCTGTTGCTCTATGCGCTGTACGGTTTTATTCGTCAGTCTGGCCCGCTTGACCCGGAGCGGCGGGCCGCGCTGCTGGAGACGTGGCTACAGCCCGCCGGCCGCCAGCGGCTGGTGCAGGATTTTTGCCTGCAGCAGGATGAACACGGCTTTCCGCCGGTCGCCGGGCAACGTCTGGAGGCGCTGCCGATATGGTTACTGGTGGATAGCGACGCCAGACTGCACAAGCTGAAAGCGATGCGGAAAAAGGGTGAGGAGACGCTACGGCAGACGTGGCGCGGCCTGCAAAAAGCGAGCAGAGCGCGGCGAAAGATCCTCGGTAATTTTCTGTTTTATGAACTCTGCCATAACTTTTTTCCCGGTCATCTCGTTCCCGACTGGGAGAATAATTTTGCCGACCTTTGCCGGCGTGCCCTTAGCCTGCTCCTGCTGCTGACGGCGGTTTCACCTGAACTGGATAAAGAAAGCTTGAGCGCGCTTTTTGCCGCCAGCCATCGGGCTGCGCGCAGGGAAGCTTTTTCATAACAGGCGGCGGGCGGCCGTGAACAGGCGCCCGCTTCGGGCAGCTATAAACCGAGCCAGGCAATCAGGGTAAGCAGCATTATGTTCTGCATCAGGCACGGCGAGCGCCAGAGGCGGGCAATCGGTGGCTTCTGCGGTGGGTTTCCGTTTCTCTTTGCGGGAGCGCACAGGAGCAGTGGCCGTCACCGGCGCGTGCGTTTCCGGCAGCAGGATAGTATGCCAGAGTCATCGGCAGCTTTAACCGACATTGCCCAGCTTTCGCTGCTCGGCCGTTTCACAATGCAGCAGCGATGCTGAATCCGGATCAACCAGCCCGTGATGAATCAGATAGCGAGCAACCATGAACTAACCTCCTGGTTAGCCAGGGGCATTAGCGCGGTTTTCCCATTTTTCCGGTGATCAATCCCTTATGTTTATTAAGTGATTAAGCCGCCGTTTAATTTTATTTTCTTCTTTTTAAAACCAGCCTGTTTTTACTAAATCGTTTTTTTTTGGCAGGCGCGTAGGCTATTTTCGGAATGCAAAATGGCCTTACATTTTGCCTCCGAGGCAGGCAGGCGAATAATTTGAGTTAAGTGGAGAAAAATTAAGAAGTTATGTGATCAAAAACCGATCGTAATGATTGCATCTTTGCCGCCAGGTGCCACAATTAATTAACACCGAAATTACAGGAGGCATCTTATGCTAACCCATGCTGGTAACCTGCTTGCGATGATGTCTTTTGCAGCCGGCACCTTTTCTGCGGGTATGTCGAACAATCCGCAATATATGACCTTTCAGCCAGCCAGCGGCGTGCCGAACAATCCGCTGCCGCTGATTATTTATCCGCGCGCGGTGCCGGGTGAGGTGGAAGATGTGGCGGCCTGGTTTGAAGAAACGTTCGCCAGCCATCGCTGGACGCCGCGCTGGCGCTATCCGATTTATTCCTATACCCACTATCATCCCAACACCCATGAGCTGCTGGGTATCGGCGCTGGCTGGGCGCAAATCCTTTTCGGCGGCGAAACGGGCAGGGCGGTCACCGTTCACGCGGGCGATGCGATCCTGATCCCGGCAGGCGTTGGCCATCAGCAGCTGGCGGCCAGCGAAGATTTTTTTGCCGTCGGCGCCTATCCACAGGGCATGGAGCCGGTGACGCGACGCAGCGATCTGGAAGATGTGGAAGCCTCGCTACTGGCTATTAAGCGCGTACCTGTACCGCAGCACGATCCCCTCACCGGCGGTGAAGGCGCGGTGACTGAAATCTGGCATCCTTTACAGAACTGATCCATTCCCTTCTTCTCAGCGCGTCTGCCCCGTCAGGCGCGCTTTGCCAAATATTTTTTTAATAATGTCTCTTTTTTAGACGGGTACTGGCGTACGCGTCTCTTTGCCGAAGCGGGCCGCATCCACAGCGCAGCACTGGCCCGGCGCCACAGGTTCTGCCGCTAAAACAGCGCCACGCCCGGCAGGGCCAGCGGCAAGCTGTGAAAAAAATATTTTGTCATCGCTGGTTACCCAATTGTTTTTTCATCGGTTTGCGCAATCTTTCACCGGCGGCTACCTTCAAATTCATCCGCCGGATCGGCGCTGTCGTCTGCATAAGCCGATCCCCCGCCTACTGCGTTACGGAGGTTTACATGCTGCCGGGACAAACGTCCAACCGCGTATGGGATACACGTCGAAGTGAAAAAAAACGCCGCATCGAGCAGCTCGGTATCAACGGCAAGGTGCTGCCGACCGACGATCTGGTCGATTTGCTACAGAGGCTGATCGCGCCGGGCGATCGCGTGGTGCTGGAAGGTAATAACCAGAAACAGGCGGACTTTTTGTCACGTAGCCTGGCCGAAGTTAATCCGGAGATCGTGCACGATCTGCATATGATCATGCCCAGCGTCGGACGCAGCGAGCATCTGGATCTGTTTGAAAAGGGGATCGCGCGCAAGCTGGATTTCTCTTTCTCCGGGCCGCAAAGCCTGCGTATTTCTCAGCTGCTGGAAGATGGCCAGCTGGAAATCGGCGCCATCCACACCTATGTCGAACTCTATGCGCGGCTTTATGTCGATCTCGCACCTAACGTGGCGCTGATTGCCGGCTATAAAGCCGATCGCAAGGGCAATCTCTACACCGGGCCGAGTACGGAAGACACGCCCGCGCTGGTGGAGGCCGCCGCTTTTCACGACGGCATCGTTATCGCTCAGGTCAACGAACTGGTCGATGACGAGTGCGATCTGCCGCGCGTCGATATTCCGGGATCCTGGATCGATTATGTCGTCGTCGCCGACAAACCCTTCTTTATCGAACCGCTGTTTACCCGCGATCCGCGCCTGATCAAACAGGAGCATATCCTGATGGCAATGCTGGCGATCAAGGGGATCTATGCCGAGCATCAGGTGCAGTCGCTGAACCACGGCATCGGGTTCAACACCGCCGCCATCGAGCTGCTGCTGCCGACCTATGGCGAAAAGCTGGGGCTGAAAGGCAAAATCTGCCGCCACTGGACGCTGAACCCGCATCCCACGCTGATCCCGGCAATAGAGAGCGGCTGGGTTGAAAGCGTGCACTGCTTTGGCGGCGAGCTGGGCATGGAAAACTATGTCGCGGCGCGTCCCGACGTTTTCTTTACCGGCGCCGACGGCTCAATGCGATCCAACCGCGCGTTTTGCCAGCTGGCGGGGCAGTACGCGGTCGATATGTTTATCGGCTCCACGCTCCAGGTCGACGGCCTGGCTAACTCCTCGACCGTGACGCGCAGTCGGCTTTCCGGCTTCGGCGGCGCGCCGAATATGGGGCACGATCCGCACGGCCGTCGCCACGCCACGCCTGCCTGGCTGGCGATGATTGACGAGCCGGATCCGCTGGCGCGCGGCCGCAAGCTGGTAGTGCAGATGGTGGAAACCTTCCAGGGCGGCGGCAAGCCGACCTTTGTTGAAAAGCTGGATGCGGTCGACGTGGCGAAAGCCTCAGGGATGCCGCTGGCGCCGGTGATGATTTACGGCGATGACGTCACCCACGTGTTGACCGAAGAGGGCATCGCCTATCTCTATCGCGCCAAATCGCTGGAGGAGCGCCGCGCAATGGTGGCGGCGGTGGCGGGCATTACCGATATCGGCCTGGGCGTGGACGCGAAAAGAGTGGCCGATCTACGCCGCGAGGGCAAAGTCGCCTTCCCGGAAGATTTAGGCATTCGCCGTACCGAAGCCACCCGTTCGCTGCTGGCGGCGGGCAGCGTGGCGGAGCTGGTCGAGTGGTCGGACGGGCTTTATCAGCCGCCGGCTAAGTTCCGGAGCTGGTAATGAAACCTTCTTCATGTTCGCTGAGCGATATTGAGCGGCAGGCCGCGCGGCTGGCGGAGCTGGCCACGCGCTGCCTGATCGACGAAGCCCGGCTGACGCCCAAGCCCGGCCTGGTCGATGGCAGAGGCAGCGGCGCGCATCGGGATCTGACGCTGGCGCTGATGGAGGCCTCGGCGCGCAGCCTGACGCCCGCGTTTTATGCTCTGGCGCTGCACTGCTGGCAGCGTCCGGCGGATATCGCGCTGCGGCAGCAGGTAGGCAGGCTGGGGCGTGAAGGCGAACGGCAGATGATGCAGGCGACGCGCGGCGTCAACACCCATCGCGGCGCGCTCTGGGCAACCGGCCTGCTGGTCAGCGCCAGCGCCATGCTGGCAGGTGAGGGCAGCGAGCGTCAGGTCGCGCAGGCGGCGGCCAGTCTGGCACAGCTGCCGGATGACGAGGCACCGAAACTCTTCAGCAAAGGGCTGCGCGCGACGCGCCGTTATCAGGTGCCCGGCGCGCGCGAAGAGGCGCAGCAGGGCTTTCCCCACATTATGCAACTTGGGCTGCCGCAGCTAAGGCACAGCAGGCACGACGGGGCGACGGAAGCGCAGGCACAGCTGAACGCGCTGATGGCGATCATGAGTTCGCTCAGCGATACCTGCGTACTTTCCCGCGCCGGGCTTTACGGGCTGGTGGCGATGCAGAACGGCGCGCGCGCCGTGCTGGATGCCGGAGGGGCGCAAACGCCGCACGGGCAGCGCGCGCTGGCCAGGCTGGACGCACACATGCTGTCGCTGAACGCCTCGCCCGGCGGCGCCGCCGATTTACTTGCCGCCACGCTGTTTGTAGACAGGCTGGGCGACACCACTTTCTGAGAGGATTTTATGGAACAGATCACGTTTACCCTGTCGGCCACGCGACAGCTCAGCGGTAAAGCGCTGGCGGGCGTGGTGGGCTCGGGCGATATGGAAGTGCTGTTTGTGGCCGGAGCGGGCCAGCAGCTGACGGTCAACCTGACCACCTCCGTCGACAACAGCGGAACACGCTGGCGGGCGCTTTTCGATCGCCTGAGCGCGTTTTCCGGGCTGCCGGCGGGCGAGATGACCATTCACGATTTCGGTGCGACGCCTGGCGTGGCGCGTATTCGTATTGAGCAGGTTTTTGAGGAGGCCGCAGATGCGTGATGACAGCAGCTTTATCGAACTTAAGGCCCGCCAGCGCGCACGGCTGCTGCTGGACGAAGGCAGCGGACGCGAGCTGCTCGATCCTTTTGACGGCATTATGTCGCCCTGGCTGCCTGCGCAGGGCATCGTGCCGCAGGCCGATGACGGCATGGTGGTGATGAAAGGCACCATCGACGGTCAGCCAGCGGTGGTCGTCGCCATTGAAGGATCGTTTCAGGGCGGCAGCATGGGCGAAGTTTCCGGCGCGAAAATGGCGACGGCGCTGGAGCTGGCTGCCGAAGATAACCGCAAAGGTATTCCGACGCGGGCGGTGCTTTGCCTGGAAACCGGCGGCGTGCGCCTTCAGGAAGCCAACCTCGGCCTGGCGGCCATTGCGGATATCCACGCCGCTATCGTCGATCTGCGTCGCTATACGCCGGTGATCGGCATCATCGCTGGTACGGTCGGCTGCTTTGGCGGGATGTCTATTGCCGCCGGGCTGTGCAGCTCGCTGATCGTCACCCGTGAAGCGAGGCTCGGCCTCAACGGCCCGCAGGTTATCGAACAGGAGGCGGGTATTGCGGAATACGATTCCCGCGACCGGCCTTTTATCTGGAGCATGACCGGCGGCGAAGCGCGCTATCGCAGCGGGCTGGCCGACGTGCTGGTGCCCGACGGCGCCAATGCGGTGAAAAAAGCGATGAACGAAGCGATCGCGCGCGGCGTGCCCGCACAGCATCGTTCGGACGAGTACAGCTACTATCTGCCGCGCCTGAGCGAAATGAACACCGAGCGACAGGCCGATGCGCAGCAGGTTAACGAAGTCTATGCAAGGGAGGATCGCGGATGAGCGTCAGTCGTGGTGAAAAATGGCTCAGCCTGTTAACCAACGGGGCTGAAAGGCTGGGCGGACTTTGCCCTTCGGTGCAGGCGGCCGATGCGGCGCTGGGCGAAGAAACCGCGCGTTATATTGCGGTGGTGCCGGACGAGCAAAACCACTTTCCGCGCGCCGCTAAAGGCGAGGTCGGCCTGCTGGAAGGCTGGACGCTGGCCAAAGTCATCGATGAAGCGATCGTGGCGGATGCGGATAAAGCGCAGAAGCGGGCGATTGTGGCGGTGATTGACGTACCAAGCCAGGCCTATGGCCGTCGCGAAGAGGCGTTCGGCATCCACCAGGCGCTGGCGGCGGCGGTAGGCGCCTATGCCAAAGCGAGGCTGGCCGGACACCCGGTGATCGGGCTGATCGTCGGTAAAGCGATGTCCGGCGCGTTTCTGGCGCACGGCTACCAGGCAAACCGGCTGATCGCCTTTAACGATCCGGGCGTGATGGTGCACGCAATGGGCAAAGCGGCGGCGGCGCGCATCACCTTGCGCAGCATCGAGGCGCTGGAACAGCTGGCACAGACCATTGCGCCAATGGCTTACGACATCGGCAACTACCAGACGCTGGGTCTGCTGGAAGAGCTGCTGGATATCGCCTCGCCGGATGCGCCTGAAGATGACGATGTTCAGCGGGTTCGCGCATCGCTGGAGCAGGCGGTCAGCTCGGCGCGTAAAGATCCCGCTCTTCATCGCCTTAAGGGCGAAAACCGCCGCAGCTCCGCGCTGGTGCGCGAAAAAATGCGCGCGGCCTGGTAATCCAGCAAGTCAGCGGGCAATCCTGCCCTGACGCGTTCAGCCTGCGAGGCGCAAGTTATGACTTACGTGATCGTTCATGCTCTGGCTCCAATTTTCGTCATTATGCTGTTGGGTTTTTACGCCGGTAAGGCAAAGAAGGTCGATAACCACAACGTTGCCCTGCTGAACGTTTTCGTCATGGACTTCGCCCTGCCGGCGGCGCTGTTTACCGCCACGGTGCAAACGCCCTGGGCAGGTATCGTCGGGCAGGCGCCGCTGGTAGTGGTGCTGGTGCTGGCGATGTGGATAGCCTACGCCGCCATCTATTTTCTCTGCACCCGCGTGTTTCACAAAGCGCCGCAGGATGCCGCCGTGCTGACGCTGACCGTCGCGCTGCCCAACTACGCCGCGCTGGGGTTGCCGATCCTCGGCAGCGTGCTCGGCTCGACGCCCGAAACCTCGCTGTCGGTCGCCGTGTCGATAGCCTGTGGCTCGGTGCTGATGACGCCGTTTTGCCTGCTGATCCTCGAGCGTGAAAAAGCGAAAACCGAGGGCACGCAGCACTCCAGCGCCGCGATGCTGCCAATACTGATGTGGCGATCCGTGATTAAGCCTATCGTCTGGTGTCCGCTGCTGGGCGTGGTGCTTTCCGCCTTTGGCTTTCATATGCCGGAGCTGCTGCTCTCTACCATCCGGCCGCTGGGACTGGCCGCTACCGCGACGGCGCTGTTTCTGACCGGGCTGATCCTCTCCGCACGTCAGATCAGGATCAATCAGGCGGTGATCGTCGCCAGCGTGACTAAACTGCTTATTCAGCCCTTTATCGCCTGGGGCATTGTGCTGGCGCTGGGGCTGCACGGCCCGCTGGCGATCACCTCGATCCTGATGATCGCGCTGGCGGCGGGTTTCTTCGGCGTGGTGTTCGGCAATCGCTTCGGCGTGGAGTCGCCGGATGCGGAAGCCACTCTGCTGATCACCTCCGTGCTGAGCATAGTGACGCTGCCGCTGTTTATTTCATTAACCGCAGGAATGTAGAGATGGATGTTCGGCCGCACGATCTGCTCTGGCTGAGCGATCGTGAAGCATTGCAGGGCGATTTGCCTGAATGGGTCGCCCACTGGCAGCCGGCTTTGCCGCTGGTGGTGCGACGCGACAGGGATGCGCAGGGACGTATTCCCGTCGGCGTACGCGGCCCGGCCCGTCATCAGCGCGCGGCGGGCTGGGTTGACGCTGCGGCTGTGGTGCGCGTGCTGTCGCCGGAAGCGCTTATCGATCGGCTGCCGCACACCCCTTTTCATACTTTGCCGCCCGTTCAGGCGGCGCTGCGGCTTGCGCAGAGAGACTGGCCGTGGGCATGGGGCGTCACCGGCAGCCTGGGCTATGCGCTGGCGACCGGCGAAGCCGTAATGCACGCGGGCAGCGATCTGGATTTACTGATCCGCGCGCCTGAGCCGCCCGCCGCATCGGCGTTGCAGCGCTGGCAAAGCCTTTGCGCCAGCCTGCCTTGCCGTGCCGATACGCAGCTGGAAACCAGGCTGGGCGGTTTTGCGCTGGCGGAGTGGCTGCGCGACGGCAAAGTGCTGTTGAAAACCGATGGCGGCCCTTTCCTGACCGCCGCGCCATGGGAGACGCCGCGATGAAAATCTTACTGACCTTTCCCGGACAGGGGCCGCAGCGGCCCGGCATGCTGCAAAATTTGCCTCAGGGCGAGGCAATCCTGAGAGAGGCCAGCGAAGCGCTGAATGAAGATGCCTCGGCGCTGGATTCGGCAGAGGCGCTACGGCATACGCGCGCGGTACAGCTGTGCCTGCTGATTGCGGGCGTGGCGCACGCGCGGGAGCTGGAGCGACAGGGCCTGGCGTTTGCGATGACCAGCGGTTTATCCATTGGCGCCTATCCTGCGGCGGTAGTCGCGGGCGCGCTGGCCTTCGACGACGCGTTACGGCTGGTGGCGCTGCGTGGGCAGCTGATGGAGCAGGCTTATCCGGCAGGCTACGGCCTGACCGCGATTATCGGCCTGACCCAGAGCGAGCTGGAGCCGCTGCTGGGAGAAGAGAGCTGGCTGGCCAATATCAACGCGGAACGGCAGCTGGTGATTGCGGGCAGCGAGGCGGCGATGCAGGCGACGGCGGAAAGGGCGAAAGCCGCAGGCGCGCAGAAAACGCACCGGCTGGCGGTCAGCGTGCCTTCACACTGCGCGCTGCTGGCGGAACCGGCGGCAAAGCTGGCGGAGGCGTTTAAAGCGGTAACGATTGTTCGCCCGCGTCGCGCCTGGCTGAGCAGCAGCAGCGGCCGCGTGCTCTGGCAGCCGGCGCAGATAGCGGATGACCTCGCGTATAATATGTCGCGCACGGTGCGCTGGCATGAGGCGATGATAGCGGCCAACGAGCGCGACGTCCGGCTGGCGATTGAGGTGCCGCCCGGCGCGGTGCTGACCGGCCTGACCCGGCAGGCCTTCAGCGAAGGCGAAGCGCTTTCCCTGGAGCAGGGCGGCTACGAGCTGGCGTTAACGCTGGCGAAGCGTTTGCAGGCCGGCGGCTGAACGATCGCGCCTGGGGCAGGATGACCAGCTCTTACCGCCCGGTAAGCAGCGATAAAGGCTGCGCATCAGGATAAATGGCACTGACTACCCGGTAAACAGCGACAAAGGCTGCGCGACAGGATGAGCGGTACTGATCATCCGGCAAACAGCGGTAAAGGCTGCGCCACAGGCCCGTGCGGTCGTGTCCGCAGCGTGATAATGCCGCCGCGATATTTTTCGTTCTGCGTAACCACGTAACCAGGTGTTGCGCTCTTCTCCTCCCTCTTAATAAAAATAATTGATGACGAAACGGTCAGGGCGGACATTGCTGCTGGCAAAAACGTTTAACAAAGCTGTAACGTCATGATTATGTTGTCGCGTAGACCAAATTTTATAAATTTATCTGAACTATCAACAAAATTATTTGATGTGTTATTGCTTACATTTCAGCGTTTTTAAGCTTTTCCCCGGTTAGGTTCTGTTGATTTTTGTGTAGTTAAGCTTAAGTTCGCGTCCGCTATGCAGCGCGGCGCGCCTTAACCCTTCGACACAAGGAAGCAGACATGAATCCTATTACTCGTCGCAGCTTTATGACCTTTGCCGCCGGCAGCACCGTTGCGTTGGCGGCTGGCTCCGTTCATGCTCATGATCGCACCGTGGCCGCGCAACCCTGGACCGGCCAGATGGGCGGCAGCGATCCCGGCCCGCACGATCCGCTGCGTCAGGGAGAAAATCCCGATATCGTCAATCCGCCCGCTACCGACAGTGGCACGCTGCCCAACCTGCGTTTTTCCTATAGCGATTCGCACGTGCGTAAAGGCAGCGGCGGCTGGACGCGGCAGATCACCGAGCGCGAGTTGGGCGTTTCCAAAAGCATTGCCGGCGTTAATATGCGCCTTAACAGCGGCGGCATCCGCGAGCTGCACTGGCATAAAGAGGGCGAGTGGGCCTATATGCTGTACGGCAAGGCGCGCATCACCGCGCTGGACGTCGACGGCCACTGGTTTGTGGACGACGTCGGCGTGGGCGATCTCTGGTATTTCCCCTCCGGCGTGCCGCACTCGATACAGGGGCTTGGCCCAGACGGCTGCGAGTTCCTGCTGGCGTTTGATAACGGCGGCTTTGACGAAGACAGCACTTTTCTGCTCAGCGACTGGTTTAAGCACGTGCCGCCGGAAGTGCTGGCGAAAAACTTTGGCGTGCCGGTGGAAACCTTCAGCAAGCTTCCTTCACCGGCCGATGAGTATATCTTCGCCGCCACACCGCCGGGCGATCTGCAAAAGGACGCCATTGCGGGCGCGACCCGTTCCACCACCGCTTTCAGTCACCGGATGCTGGCGCAGCAGCCCATCACGCTAAAGGGCGGCACGGTGCGGATTACCGATTCCTCCCTTTTTAAGGTGTCAAAAACCATCGCGGCGGCGCTGGTAGAGCTGCAGCCGGGCGCGATGCGCGAGCTACACTGGCATCCCAATACCGACGAGTGGCAATACTACCTGGAAGGCGAAGGACGGATGGGCGTGTTTGCTTCTTCGGGCCAGGCACGCACCTTCGATTTTCGCGCGGGCGATGTCGGCTACGTGCCTTTTGCGATGGGCCACTATGTGGAAAACACCGGCGACAAGCCGCTGCGTTTTCTGGAGCTGTTTAAAAGCAGCTACTACGCGGATATCTCGCTGAATCAGTGGCTGGCCTCGACGCCGCCGCAGCTGGTGCGCCAGCATCTGCATCTCGACGACGCTTTTATGCAGGCGCTGGATAAAAGCAAAAAGCCGGTGGTCGGCGGCTAAAGAACCCGGCAGGCCGCAGGGAGGCGGCCCGATCGCTGTGCCAATTCGTTTCAAAATATAAGTTGTCACTTTCCTGTCATCAACCTCTTCCAGCATAAAAGCCGATAAAGCTAACCGACGTAAATTAAGGAACTTTTATGCGCTTTCGTTATTCTGTGCTGGCCAGCGCGCTGCTGCTGGCGCAGGTTGCTCAGGCAAAAACCACGCCCGTTGACTTCGATAGCATCCAGAGGATTGTTGAAACCACCACGCCCGCCAGCAGCGATGCCCGGTTCGCGGCCTTTGACGCTCAAATCCAGCAAGATCTGATCGGCGCGTTGCAGGGCGATGCCGCGAAGCTGACGCGCGCGCAGCTGGAGAAAACCGCGCAGAGCGATAAGCTGGCGGATCGCGGCTGGCTGAAGGCAAGCGGCTACGACTTTGCTAAAAAAGCCAATCAGCAGGCGGGCATCGCGCTACTAAGCGCTTTCACCACGCTGCCGAAAAGCGAGCTGGACGCCAGCATGCAGCGCGTGGCGCAGGTTAACCTCAATGCGACCGACGGCCAGCGTCGCCAGGCGATTATTGATGCGGAAGGGCAAAACCATCTGTTTTTTCTGGCCGACGCGCTGGGGCCGAAGCTGGGTCAGGCCTTTCTGAACGCCTACACCAAAGGCGAGATGGGTAAGGCGGCGGCGCTAATCAAGGCCAGCGAAGTCAGTACCGGCGCGGCCAAAGCGCACTTTAACTATCCACGTCCTTTCCTGATGCCGGGCAACACTATCCATGCGGTGCCGGATACGGCAGTGGTGAAAGATAACCAGCCCTATCAGGCGAGCGAAGGATCTTTCCCCAGCGGCCACACCAATACGGCATGGACCGATGCGCTGCTGCTGGGCGAAATGGTGCCGGAACGCTTTGTACCACTGATGGATCGCGCCGCGCGCTACGGCTATTCGCGCATGGTGCTGGGCGTGCACTATCCGATCGATCTGATTGGCTCCCGTATGGTGGCGCAGCGTAACGTGGCGCACTATCTCAACGATGCAAAGTATCGCCCGCTGTTTGCTGAAGCGAAGCAGCAGCTGCGCGACGCGCTGGAGAAAGAGTGCGGCACCTCGCTCGCCGAGTGCGCCAGACCATCCGGGGCAGCCGATCCTTACGCCGCGCCGCAGATGCAGCAGTTTGCACGCTTTGCCATGACCTGGGATCTGCCGCAGGAGAAAGTGAAGCAGGAAGCGGTTGTGGTGCCGGAAGGCGCTGAGGTGCTGCTGGAAGCGGCGCTGCCGCAGCTGAGCGCGCAGCAGCGCCGGCAAAGGATGGTGGCGACCGCTATCGCCGCAGGCTATCCGCTTTCCGGCACCACGCCGGAGCAGAACTTCTGGCAGCGGCTGGATCTGTCAGCGGCGGCTGATATGCATAAAGGATAAAAAAGGGGCGACCATCGCCCCGGTTCCTGTGTAATACGGCGCTATTTTTGCGTACTGGCTTCTGCTGCCGTTGGCTCCTCGCTTTTAACGCCGATTTTTGGCAGCGCGCCGAAATCGAGGGTTTTCCCTTTCAGCTCTTTCGCCAGCGCTTCGCTGATATCCGCCTCCGGCGCAAAGGCCAGTGCGGCCTGCGCAGGCAGGATCGCCAGCAGCTGGTGCTGCTTGCGGTACTTTCCGGCCGCCTCCGCTATCGCTTTCAGCGCGACGCCGTTAGCCCGGCGCTGCTCATGCTGCCACTCCAGATCCAGCAGCTGCCGATCGGCCAGCAGCGCGCTGCGTCGTTTCTCCTCCGGCAGCCTGGCGCCGTTTTCCTGCGCCATCTTCAGACCCTGTCGGAGCTGTTGATCGACCGTCTGCAGCCGCGTTTTCAGCTGCTCCGCCAGCCCTGAATCCTGCATAACTTTGTCAGGATTGATAAATTTCACCGGCCGCGTCTCTTGCCGATCGCAGCCCGCGAGCAGCGTGATAATTGCAAGACTCAGAGCCAGCACACTGATTTTTGGCTTCATTTCCTCTCCTTGTAGCCGGTTTCGGCATTTCCCTGCACGGGTTTCTTCAGGCGCTCAGACTATAAACGATAGCGCGTCCGGCGGCCGATATTTCCACCTTGTCCGTTGATTCACATCAACTTTATATCTGTTGTTCCATCGGGATCAGTTCGGCATTGTCGGCCATACGCCGGGACCGATAGGCAGGCCGAGCGCGTACCATGCCAGCAGCAGCAGGATCCAGACGCAAAAAAACAGCAGCGGGTAGGGCGCAATCAGGACGTAATAGGTGCCCAGCTGCGCATCCTTGCGGTAGCGCTGCAAAAAGCCCAGAAACAGCGGCAGAAAAGGCGACATCGGCGCCAGCGGCAGCACGGCCGAATCCGCAATACGGAAAATCATCTGCGCAAAAGCGGGATGAAAGCCCAGCAGCATAAACATCGGCACGAAAATAGGTGCCAGAATCGACCAGATTGCCGAACCGCTGGCGATAAACATGCAAAGCAGCGCAGAGAGGAACATCAGGCCGATAAAGGCGGGCGCGCCGGTCATCTCTGCTTTTTCAAGCAGATCGGTCAGCCCCACGGCCATAAACTTGCCCATGTTGCTCCAGTTAAAAAAGGCTACAAACTGCGCCAGCGGAAAGACCATCACGATAAAACCGGCCATGCTTTTCATCGGCTCAATCAACAGCTGCGGGATGTCGTTGGGTCGCTGGATCTGCCTGGTCGCCACGCCGTAGGCTATCCCGGCCACAAAAAAGAACAGGATAATCAGCGGCACGATGCCCTGAATAAAAGGCGAGGGGATCACGCTGCCCGTCTGCGGATGACGCAGCGGTGCACCTTCCGGCACCACCAGCAGCGCCACCAGCGCGATAAACACCAGCGAAGCGATGCCGCTGATGCGCAGACCGCGATTTTGCAGCGGCGTCAGCTTCGCCAGTCCGTCCTGCGATTCGCCGCGCCAGGCGGGCAGGCGCGGCTCGATAAACTTGTCAGTCAGCAGACCGCCCGCCAGGGTTAAAGCCACCACCGAGCTGGCCATAAAAAACCAGTTATCCAGCACGCTGACGTGCACGGTATCGCTGACCGCCTTCGCCGCCTCGGTACTGATGCCGGAAAGCAGCACGTCGGTAGTCACGATCAGCAAATTGGCGGTAAAACCGGAACCGACGCCCGCAATAGCCGCCATCAGCCCGGCGACCGGATGACGGCCCACGGCGATAAACATCAGCGCCCCCAGCGGCGGCATCACCACCAGCGCGGCATCGGATGAGATATGGCTGAAAAAGGCGATAAACAGCACCATATAGCTGGCGTAGCGGGCGCTGACAAATGACGCCATCTTATGCATCAGCGCCTGAAGCAGCCCCACTTTTTCCGCCAGGCCCGCGCCGATCATCAGCGCCAGGATCGATCCCAGCGGTGTAAATCCGCTGAAATTTTTAATGATCCCCGGCAGGATCCATTGCAAACCCGCCACGCTCAGCAGGTTTTTAACACGAATGACCTCGCCGTTGGCGGGATTGATCACCGAAACGTCCAGCCACGACAGCACGGCGGTTGCCGCCATCAGCACGATAATCAGATAAACGAACAGTAAGAACGGGTTGGGCACCTTGTTGCCGATGCGCTCAACCCAGCTGAAGACTCTGCCGGGACTTTTTCCCGGCGCGGTTGTATCACTCATGTTTTACCCTCTGTTGTGTTGGCTTTTTTATTGTCGGGCTGGGATCGGGCCCAGCCTCGGGCAGCGTCTGCGACGCCTTGCTGCAAAAGCACGTGCAAAAACCGTGCCTTACTGCCGGTGCGGTGCTATCTCCGCACGCGGCTTGTTACGTCATTAGTGCACCTGGCGATTAAAGCGGTGCGGTGCTGTCTCCGCGCGCGGCTTGTTACGCCGTTGGTGCGCCTGGCGATGAAAGCGGTGCGGTGCGGTGCTGTCGCCATACGCGGTCGTTACTCATTGGTAAAGCTGTCGATATGAAAGGCGAGGGCGGCCAACGTTTTGACCGCCGTCGCCATCACCGCCTCGTCAAAGTCGAATTTCTCATTGTGATGACCGGCGCTTAGCTGCGTGCCGAAAATGATGTAGGAAGCCTGGCCGCCGCGCGCCTTGACCCGCTCCATCATATAGGTGGCGTCTTCAGAACCGGCGGGCTGGCCCCGACTGTCGACCAGCGAGGTCAGCTCCGGAATGCGCGCGGCCTGCTGGCGGATATAGTTCACCCAGGGCCGGGTCGGCTGGCAGCTGCGCGCCGCGCCCATCAGCTTTACCTCGTGCTGCACGTCATACATCGCCGCCGCGCCCGCCACCACTCGCAGCGCCTGCTGATAGATAAAATCATTGATGTCGTTGGTGGCGCCGCGCGTTTCCACCTTCAGCAGCGCGCGATCGGCCACGACGTTGCGCCCGGTTCCCGCCTGCAGCACGCCTACGTTAATACGCGAGCTGCCGCCGCTGTGCTGCGGCAGGTTATGCAGCGCCAGCGTGGCCTGCGCCGCCGCCAGCAGCGCGTTTTTGCCTTCTTCCGGCCGCGCGCCCGCGTGCGAGGCTACGCCGCGAAAAGCGATATCCATTTTGGTGGTCGCCAGAAAGGTATCGCTACCGCACACCAGCTCTCCGGCCGGCACGCCGGTGCCGATATGAATGGCGGTAAAAAAATCCACGTCATCCAGCACGCCCGCTTCCACCATCGATTTTGCGCCGCGCGTGCCTTCTTCGGCCGGCTGGAAAATCAGTTTGACGGTGCCGCACAGCCGCGAGGAAAACTGCTTCAGCACCTGCGCCACGCCCAGCCCAATCGCGGTATGACCGTCATGGCCGCAGGCGTGCATCATGCCTTCGTTGCAGGAAGCGAATCCTTCAGCGAAAGGGCGATGCGCCTGCGCCTGCATTTCCACCACGTCCAGCGCGTCCATATCAACGCGAAACGCCATCACCGGGCCGGGACGCCCGGTCGCCAGCGTCGCGACGATGCCGCAAAAGCCGCCGGAAAAGTGCGGCAGCCACTGCGGCAGCGCGCCCTGGGCCAATGCCCGCTGCTCCTGCTGCGCCAGCACCTCCGCAGCAGGCACTCCCATGCGCGCCTCCGCTTTAATCACCTCTTTGCCCAGCTGTAGCGACCAGCCCAGGCGGTGCAGCTCTTCGGCCACCAGCGTGGCGGTGCGGAATTCAAGCCAGCCGGACTCGGCGAACTTATGCAAATCGCGACGCCAGTGTTGCAGGCGGGGAGAGATCTCTTTTACAAAATCGGTTACGGCTTGCTCCATTTCTGGTTCCTTTAATAGCAGTACAAAAAATGCTGGTTTATCGACTCTACACAGTGGTTTCGGCGCGCAGAAGATGACAATATCTTTTGACTGATAAACAACGGTTATCACCCACAAGGAGGTTTTATGCCCGCATCGATCAAGCTGCACCAGCTTCGTGCATTTGTGGAAGTGACGCGTCAGGGCAGTATCCGGGCGGCAAGCCGGGTGGCGAAGCTTTCGCAGCCCGCGCTCTCTAAATCGGTGCAGGAACTGGAAGAAGCGCTGGGTGCGCCGCTGTTTATCCGGCAGCGGCAGGGCGTTCAGCTTACGGCGACAGGCAAAGATTTTTTTCGTCACGCCAGCCTGATCCTGGAGGAGCTGCGGGTCGCCCAGGAAGAGATCCAGCAGCGGCTGGGCCAGGCGGGCGGCTCGGTCAATATCGGCGTGGGCGGCAGCATCGCCCGCACGCTGATGCCAAAGGTGATAACTCAGTTTCATCACCTCTTTCCCGAAGTCAGCGTGCGCATCCTGGAGGGCCAGCTGGTGACCTTGCTGCCGGAGCTGCGTCAGGGCGAACTGGATTTCACCATCAATACCTGGTCTCCCGGCCATCAGGACAACGAGCTGAGCTACGAAACGCTGATGGAGCGCGACTACTGCGTGGTGGTACGCAAAGGCCATCCGCTGGCGAACGCCACCTCGCTGGAAGCGCTGCGCCACTGTAGCTGGACCATGCCTTCGCCCAACGGCAGCTACTATCAGCTGTTGCAGGATCTCTTCGCCGACAGCGGCCCGTTACCCGCTATCACCATCACCTGCGAAACTTTTATGGCCTGCGCCAGCCTGCTGGCCCAGAGCGATTTCGTCAGCATCCTGTCGCAGGATTTTTTTACCGATCCGCTGGTCGGCCATCGGCTGGTGGCGCTAAAGCTGCGGGAAAAAATGCCCAGGGCGACCTTCTGCCTGATCCGACGTAAAGATACCGCGCTGACGCCGATGGGCGCGCAGCTGGCCAGGCTGTTTCGCCAGCAGAGCCAGGCGCTGGTGCTGGCTTAGCTCTGACGGTCAACGGGAAAGAGCAGCAACATGCTAAAGTTAAATTTTTACGCTAAGAGGTTTCTACTATGTCGCACTCGTCCTATACCAGCCGCATCATTACCGCCACGCCAGAACAAATCTGGCCGCTGATTGCCGATTTTAACGGCCTGCCGAAAATCCATCCGGCTATCTCCTCCAGCGAGCTGGAAGATGGCGCTACCGAAAGCAAGGTCGGCGTGGTCAGAAAGCTGACGCTGCCCGATGGCATAGTGCGCGAGCGCCTGGTAAAGCTGGATAAAGCCAATTGGGAGCTGCACTACGCGATTCTGGACGGCATCATGCCGGTCACGGATTACGTGGCGGTGGTGAAGCTGACGCCGAAAAACGACGGCACCACGCTGGCGGAATGGTGGGCGGATTTCAAGGTTGAGGCGGGCCATGACGAACAGGAAGTGGCGCAGAGCATCAGCGAAGGCGTCTTCGCCACCTGTCTACAAAACGTCGCGCAACAGGCTGGCTGAGTAAGGATCTTCGCCATGACGACGCGATTTATCGTGCAGCGCTACCATACTCGCTACCAGGCGGGGGTAAAAGATCTGATCCTGCCGATCCAGAATCACGAGTTCGGTATTGCGATTTCGGCAGAGCAGCAGCCGGATCTCAGCGATATCCCGACCTTTTATCAGCAGGGCGCGGGCGATTTCTGGCTGGCGACGGTCGACGATCGGGTTGTTGGCTGTATCGGCCTGAAGGATATCGGCGAGCAGCAGGCCGCGCTGCGGAAAATGTTCGTGGCGGAAGACTGGCGAGGCAGGGAGCACGGCGTGGCCAATAGCCTGCTGCAAACGCTGCTCGCGCACGCTCGCGAGCGGCAGCTCCGTGACGTCTGGCTGGGCACCACCGCGAAATTTCTGGCGGCGCATCGTTTTTACGAGAAGCACGGCTTTAGCGAAGTGGCGCAAGCCGCGCTACCGGCCGCTTTCCCCGTGATGAAGGTGGACACAAAGTTCTACCGGCTGGCGCTGTAGCAGAAAAGCAGCCGGTTTTTGCCGTCAGTCACCAGCTTGACTGCGCCCTGCTGACCGGGCACGGTTTTGTCAACATCCTCAGGGGCGAACGCTTCGCCCCTTTTACTCAGGCCTGCTCGCCTGAGGTGCTCATCTGCATCAGATCTTTATCAACAAAGAACAGCCCTTTACCGCTGGTGCCGACCAGTGCCAGCTTATCCAGCACGGATTTGAACAGCTTCTCTTCTTCATGCTGTTCGGCCACGTACCACTGCAGGAAGTTAAAGGTAGAGTAATCCTGCGACGTCATTGCCGCATGCGCCAGCTCGTTGATTTTTGCGGTAATCAGCTGCTCGTGCTCGTAGGCCTGTTCCAGCACGTTGTTCAGCGAGTCAAAGGTCACCGGCGGCGCGGCGATGCTGCCCAGCACCGGCATGGCGCCGGTATCGCTCAGGTAGTTGAACAGGCGCTGCATATGCTGCATCTCTTCGCGGGAGTGCTCGCGCAGAAAGGCGGCGGCCCCCTCAAACCCTTTGTCGGCGCACCAGGCGCTCATCTGCAAATAGAGGTTGGCGGAAAAGAATTCCAGGTTTAACTGATCGTTCAGGCGAGCGGTCATTTCGGCAGTCAGCATAGCGGCTCCAGATATTAACAGGCAAAATAATTATTTGCCGCATTATGCACGGGAAGCAGAGAAATAAAAACCGCAGAAAAATATATTTTATATTTATCTGCGGCGAAAAATAAGGAGTGATAATTATTATCATCCTTTCTCATGTTGGGGCCTGCTGTAATGGTTTTGATAATTATTCTTGTTAGCTATTCGTTTTAAAAAAGGCGTCCTTTTAAGAGTATGCATAAGCTATACGAATTACTTGTTTACTTAATGATTTGAAAGGGTTTTCCATTGGTTAAATTCGTTTTTTTGGCGGAATAAATATTTAAAAACGCGCTTTTTAGCTGTATAACAGGGAAAGAATAAACGCCGCTTTTTGCAAAAATATAATAGTGGCGGTTGCGTGCGTTATCGCTGCTGTCTGGCGCCCTGCCGACGTGGCTGGACATCGTCAACGGCCGATAACGACGTGAAGCAGATAAATGATATGACGGGCGGCTCAGCCGCGGACAACGGTTTAACTCATAAAAGGGATGCATAATGGAGCTAAAGGACTGGCATACCGCAGACATTATCGCTGCGTTAAAAAAAAGAGGCACAAACTTATCCGCGCTTTCACGGCAGGCGGGACTGGCGTCCTCGACGCTGGCTAACGCGCTGCGCCGTCCGTGGCCGAAAGGCGAGCGGCTGATTGCTGAAGCGCTGGACATCGCTCCCGAGAAAATATGGCCGACACGCTATCAGCATCCGGTGCGGCCACATAAGTATCACAATCAGAACGGCCGGTAAGCCGTCGGCGACGCTCGCTTAAAACGTTTCCCAGTTTCCTTCACCGGCTGCCGGCTGCGTTTTTTTCAGGGCTTTTTCGGCAGGTTTTGCGGCGCGCGCGCGCGCGTGGCCGGTCTGAAACACGGCAACGGCCTGAGCCAGACGGGTTGCCTGGTCCTCCAGCGACGCGGCGGCGGCGGCCGATTGCTGTACCAGCGAAGCGTTCTGCTGCGTGACCCGATCCATCTCCGTGACCGCCTGGCCAATTTGATCGATGCCGCGACTCTGTTCGTCAGAGGCGGAAGCGATCTCTGCCATAATGGCGGTGACGCGTCCCACGGCATCGACGATATCGTGCATGGTTTCTCCGGCGGTGGTGACCTGAAGCGAACCGGCGTCGACGCGGCTGACGGATGCTTCAATCAGCGTCTTGATCTCTTTCGCCGCCTGGGCGCTGCGCTGGGCCAGATTGCGCACTTCGCCCGCGACCACGGCAAAGCCACGGCCCTGTTCGCCCGCGCGGGCAGCTTCCACGGCGGCGTTAAGCGCCAGGATATTGGTCTGGAAAGCGATGCCGTCAATCACGCTGATGATATCGGCGATTTTCTTCGAGCTGCCGGCGATATCGCTCATGGTTTGCACCACGCCGTCCACCACCTTGCCGCCTTTGATTGCGGTTTGCGACGCGCTCGACGCCAGCTGTGAGGCCTGACGCGCGTTTTCTGCGTTCAGCTTCACCGTGGCGGTCAGCTCTTCCATGCTGGCTGCGGTCTGCTCCAGCGAGGCGGCCTGCTGCTCGGTACGGGCGGAGAGATCGTTGTTGCCCATCGAAATTTCGCTCGCGCCGGTGTAGATGGCGTCAGAGCTTTCCCGCACGTGGCTGACGGTAACGGTCAGCGCCTGCTGCATGGCGGAAAGATGGGCGGCCAGCCTGGCTATTTCGCTGCGGCCTTCCACCGTCAGCGTGCGGGTCAGCTCGCCTTCGGCAATGTGCTGAATATGCTCCTCAACCTGCTTCAGCGGCCGCAGCAGCACTTCCTTAATCACTTTCCAGATGACCAGCACCAGCACCAGCAGCAGCAGGATCACTGCCGCCAGCGTCCACATCATATTCGTAAAGCCCTGCTGATTGACCTCAATGCCCGTCGCCAGCAGCTTCGCGTTCTGTTCGCGCCACTGGTTATAGCTGGCTTTCAGGCCGTCCTGCGCCTGCTGCGCATCCAGATTGCCGTAAGCCTCGTAGTTATTCGCGCCGAGAAACTGGACAGACTGCTTCATGGTGTCATGCAGCTGCTGATAGCTGCTGGCCACGCTGGCCGTTATCTCGCTGCTTTGTCCGGGCTGCGCAGGCGCACGCTGATAACGTTCAAAGTGCGCCTGCGCCTCGTTAAGCAGGGCAGTGGCGTTGGTCAGCAGCTTGTCGATGGCCGCCAGCGTGGCCGGATCGGTTTGCTTTTTCAGAATACGGATAGCGGCACGGTTAATGGTGACGCGCGTTTCAAGCAGCGTCTGCCAGGTGTCGCTGAGCTGGTTCTGCTGCTGCGTCAGCACGCTGGCGTGGTTGAAATTCTCTTTGTCCTGGCTAATAGCGTTAAATGAGAGCGCGCTGGAAACCAGCAGCAGCCCGCTGAAAATAACCAACATGATAACGATGCTGGTCACAACTTTAATATTTTTTAGCATACTGCGTACTCGGAAAGGGGAGTCGATAAAGGCTTATCGGTAGTCACGCAGGGAAACTTTATGGCGCGCGGGCGTCAGACGGTGAATAAAATATAAGCTGAATCGATTAGCGTGAGCGCCTGGCAAAAAATTTGCTTTAGGCGCTGTTGCTCAGCCGCCACCAGCGGGCGCAACTGGCGGTCAGCTGTCGATAAGCCTGACGTAGCCGATCGGGCGAGGGCCGGACAAAGCTGAACGGCAGGTTAAGCTGCTGATAGAGCCAGTGAGCGGTAACGTGCTCGCGGTTTTTCGGCATGCTTTCGGGCAGGGAAGGCAGCAATGACAGCCAGCTGGCGGCAAGCGTTTCGGTGGTCTGGCTATCTACCGTTGCCGCCATATCGGCGATAAACCGATCGATATGCCCGAACAGTTCTGCCGTGCTTAAAGCAGGTGATTGCAGCGCAAACAGCAGGCCGGCCTGTCCGGCGGTCTGATGAAAACGGCAGCTGACTACGTAGCCGACGTTGGCCTCGACCCGCAGCCGTTGAAAAAAGCGCGGCTCAAACAGCGTGGCGAGCAGCTGCCAGCTGGCAAAGCAGACCGCGCTGGCCTCGGCGAGCGGGCAGAACACCAGCACCGCCGCATCACGGCTTGCCGTCGGGCAGGAATAGTGCGGCTGCGTGGGGAAAACGTGCGGCGGTGACTGCGTCGGTTCGACCGCGCCCGGCAGTTTGGTCAGCAGCCGCGCCAGGCCTGCTGCGCTGTTGGCCGCGCCGCCGTAAAGCGTGGCCTGCCAGCGTAGCGCCGACAGCGCATCCGCTGACGTGCTGTTCAGCAAATCGGGCAGGTGCGCCAGCAGACAGCGGATGGCGATATCGTCAGCCTGCTGCGCCTGATAAAAAAGCCGTTCGCCAAAAGCCTGGGTGGCGGCTGGCGGATCCGTCAGCGCCTGTATTGCCCGATCCAGCGTAGCGGCCAGTAATGCATCTTGACCGCTGAGCCGCAGCTGCCACAGACCGTGCTGGCGGGAAAAGGCCAGCTCGCCGCCGCCGTGCAGCGCATCGCCCATCGCGGGCTGAAGCGCGGCCTCGATCAGCGCGGCGCTACGTCGATCTGGCAGAAGGCCAGGCTGGACGCTAAGCAGCAGCGTTGGTTCGACCGGCGCGGCAACCAACGCCAGCGTGCTTTTCGCTACCGGTAACGCGGGCGTGACGGGCGTGGAGGCTGGCGAATAGAAATGCAGGGCGGGCGGCGTTTCCGGCTCCGGCTCCGCCTGCGGCCAGTCGATAGCCGCCAGCCGTAGCGTAAAGCCCTGCGCGCGGACGGACGGCGCGCTGACCGCAGGCGATACCCACAGCCGGCTGAGGCTTTGCGGCAGGGGTAGCGGCGTGGTCGACTGCGCAGGCGGAAAACCCAGCGCCAGATCGCGTAGCTGGTCGAGAGGAGAAAGCTGGCTGAAACGCCGCTGCGTGAGGCTGGCATAGTGCGCCCGCTGCTGCTGCGTCAGGCCAGAAAGCTGCGCCAGCCAGCGGCGGAACAGCGCTTCTATACGGGCGCACTGCGCCAGCTGAAGGCCGCTCAGCTGAAAGCGCACGCTGGCTACCGACTGCCGCGCGCTGCGGTAAGGCTCCAGCAGCGAAATATCGTCGCACAGCCCCTGTTCGCGCAGCGTCGCCAGCAAACTGCCTGACGCTTTGTCGGTCAGCAGCTCGCGCAGCAGCGTCAGGCTGGCGGGCTGCGGGTCGTTGAGGAGAAAACTCAGCTGGAGATGCTGCGCTGCGGCGCTTTGCAGCGCAAAAGCCCGCTGTGGGGCCAGCCGTAACAGCGGCGGCGCGGCAGGCGCGGTTTCTGCGCGAGCAAAAGCCCTTGGTGCGGTCGGCCGTAACAGCGGCGGCGTGGCAGGCACGGTTTCTGCGCGAGCAAAAGCCCTTGGTGCGGTCGGCCGTAACAGCGGCGGCGTGGCAGGCACGGTTTCTGCACGAGCAAAAGCTGCCGCAGCCTCTTCGGCCATGGCTTCCAGCTCCTGCAGCGGCTGCGGGCCGCTCAACCAGAGTTCCAGATTGCCGGTATGGAACCAGCATTGATGCCAGTCCCGCAGCGCCTGCTGGAGCGCGACCGCGTCGTCGCCGAAATGGCGCTGGCTGCCGACGTGAAAATCGTGCAGGGGATGGGGCGCGGCGAAGGCCTGGCTCAGCGCCGCCTCGCACAGCGTCGGGCCATGGCTTTGCAGCATCCGATACTCCGCCTCGATCGCGGCCGCTTCTGCGGTAATCGCCTCGGTAGCCAGCAGCGGGCGCGCCAGCATATCAGACAGCCTGCACAGCGCCTGCCCCAGCCGCTCGGGAGCGATCTCCACAAACCAGGCGGTGAAATGTGCCTGAGTGGTGGCGTTAAGCCGCGCGCCGTGGGCGGGCGCCCACGCCATCAGCCGCTGCTCCTGCTGATAACCGGCGCTGCCGGCGAACAGCACATGCTCCAGCAGATGCGCCAGGCCCGGCCAGCGTGCGGGTTCGTCAAGGCTACCGGCGGAAAGCCGGAACAGCGCCGCCGCCCGCGCGGCTTCCGGCTCGTGGATCAGCGTGATCCGCAGGCCGTTTGCTACGCAGGAAGAGGAATGACCGTTCACGCTTCGGTTTTAAAGATCAGCTGTGAATTGGTGCGGTTGCGGAACTGCAGCTGGCTGATTTGAATATTGCTGCAGTTGGCCTGCTCACGCGCCTCAAGGATCTGGCCATGATGCGGCGATTTGGCGCAGACGGGATCGGCATTGTCCGCGTTGCCGGTCAGCATAAAGGCCTGGCAGCGGCAGCCGCCGAAATCCTTCTCTTTTTCAGAGCACGAGCGGCAGGGTTCCGGCATCCAGTCGAAGCCGCGATATTTGTTAAAGCCGAACGAGTCGTACCAGATTTCCTGGAGCGTATGCTCCAGCACCGACGGGAAGGCGATCGGCAGCTGGCGCGCGCTGTGGCACGGCAGCGCCATGCCTTCCGGCGTCACGCTCAGGAAAATCGCGCCCCAGCCGCCCATACAGCCTTTCGGCCGCTCTTCATAGTAGTCGGGCGTCACGAACAGCAGGTTAGCGAAGTTGCTGTTGTCCTTCATTTTTTCGCGGTAGCGCTGCACCACGGCTTCGGCGCTGGCGATCTGCTCGCGGGTAGGCAGCAGGCCCTCGCGGTTCAGCTGCGCCCAGCCGTAAAACTGGCAGGTCGCCAGCTCGACGTCGTCGGCCTCCAGCTCGATCGCCAGTTCAATAATGCGATCGATCTGGTCGATGTTATGGCGATGCAGCACAAAGTTCAGCACCATCGGGTAGCCGTGCGCCTTGACCGCTTTCGCCATCGCCAGCTTTTGCTGGAAGGCTTTTTGCGATCCCGCCAGCGCCGCGTTCAGCGTCTCGTCGCTTGCCTGGAAGCTGATCTGGATATGATCGAGACCCGCTTCGGCAAAGGCGTCGATCTTTTTCTCGGTCAGGCCAATGCCGGAGGTGATCAGGTTGGTGTAAAAACCCAGATCCCGCGCGGCACGGATCAGCTCGGGCAGATCTTTACGCACCAGCGGCTCGCCGCCGGAAAAGCCCAGCTGGACGGCGCCCATCTGGCGGGCCTGTTTAAAAACTTCTATCCATTGCGCCGTGGTCAGCTCCTGCTCCTGCCGGGCGAAATCCAGCGGGTTTGAGCAGTAGGGGCACTGCAACGGACAGCGATAGGTCAGCTCCGCCAGCAGCCAGAGCGGCGGATTAGGCTTAAGCGAGTTCACGGAAAATTATCCACTTCTGTTCGACGGCCTGCATAAAGAACGCTTTGACGTCCTCATCCACGCCGCCCGCATCGGGAAAACGAGCGTTCAGTTCGGCAATCAGCGCGGCAAGCGGGCGTTTACCGTCCACCAGCTGCAAAATCGCGGTGGCGCTCTCGTTCAGCTTCGCCATGCCTTCCGGATACAGGATCACGTGGCAATCCTGCGTCGGCTCCCACTGCAGGCGGTAGCCACGGCGAAACGCAGGTATCTGCTGGTCGTTAAGGGTCATTACAGCAATCTCTCTTTATGCCAGACGGGCTGGTCGGTCACGGTATGGTAAGGCGGACGATGCAGCGCGTAGGCCAGGGTCATAGCGTCCAGCATACTCCACAGAATATCCAGCTTGAACTGCAAAATAGACAGCATACGCTGCTGCTGTTCGGCCGTGGTGAAGTAGTCCAGCGCCAGCGCCAGCCCGTGCTCGACGTCGCGGTTAGCCTGGCTCAGGCGGCCGCGAAAATAGCCGTAGCCTTCGGCTTCGATCCACTTATAGTGCTGTGGCCAGCTGTCCAGGCGCGACTGGTGGATTTCCGGCGCAAACAGCTCGGTCAGCGAGCTACAGGCCGCTTCCTGCCATACCGCGCGGCGGGCGAAGTTAACGTAAGCATCCACGGCGAAACGCACGCCGGGCAGCACCATCTCTTCCGACAGCAGCGTCTCGCGCTTGAGGCCGACCGCTTCGCCCAAGCGCAGCCAGGCTTCAATCCCGCCTTCGCTGCCCTGATGACCGTCGTGATCCAGAATACGCTGTACCCACTTGCGGCGCGTCTGCGGATCCGGGCAGTTCGCCATAATGGCGGCGTCCTTCAGCGGAATACTGGTCTGGTAGTAAAAACGGTTCGCCACCCAACCCTGGATCTGCTCACGCGTCGCCTGGCCGTTGTGCATGGCGATATGGTAAGGATGATGGATATGGTAATAAGCGCCTTTGGCGCGTAGCGCCTGCTCGAACGCTTCGCGCGTCATGGGAGTCTGTTGCATGATTTTCTCACAGGTCGATACGCATACCGTCCCAGCTGACTTCGATGCCGTGCTGCGTCAGCGCCTGACGTTCAGCCGACTCTTCATCCAGGATCGGGTTGGTATTGTTGATATGAATAAGGATTTTGCGCTCGGCGGGCAGCGAAGCCAGCAGCGCTATCAGGCCCTGCTCTTCGGCCAGCGCCAGATGACCCATATCCTTACCGGTATTGCGGCCCACGCCGGTTGTCGCCAGCTCGTTATCCTGCCACAGCGTGCCGTCGATCAGCAGGCAGTCGGCTTTTTGCAACCAGCCCAATAGCTCGCTGTCCGGCTCGCCCAGACCGGGCGCATACATCAGCGTTTTTCCGCTGCGGGTATCTTCAATAAACAGCGCGACATTGTGGCCGGGCAGCGGTCTGCCGCGATACTGCGAATAGGGCGGCGCGTTGCTGAGCAGCGGGATGGCGGTAAACCGCAGCGCCGGACAGACCGCCACGGAGAAAGGCTCGCCGGGCTGAATCGCGTGATGCACCAGGCCGCCGTTCCAGTGCGAAAGCATGGTAAAGATGGGGAAACCGGTGGTGAGATCGTCGTGCACTTCCGGCGTGCACCAGACCTGATGCGGACAGCCCTCGCGCAGGCTCAGCAGGCCGGTGGTGTGATCGATCTGACTGTCGGTCAGGATAATCGAGCCGATAGCGGTGCCGCGCAGGACGTCTTTCTTATTCAGCGCGGGCGTGGCGGCGATCTGATGAGCGATATCCGGCGAGGCGTTGCACAGCACAAAATCGACGCCGTCGTCGCTGATGGCGATGGAAGATTGCGTACGCGCCGAGGTTTTCAGCGTGCCGTTACGCACGCCCTGACAGTTTCGGCAGTTGCAGTTCCACTGGGGAAAACCGCCGCCGGCCGCAGAGCCAAGAACGTTAATTTGCATGTGTAGACCAGAAAAAAAGAGAGGAAATGCCCACCTGAGTGGGCATAAGGGCTTAGCGGTTGGAGATGTACAGCGTCACTTCCAGGCCTAAGCGTAAATCAACAAACGTTGGTTTAGTCCACATAGCGGAGCTCCTCATGGTGTTAAGGGAAAAATCTGCCCGTTAAGTTCGGCAGGTAAACAGCTTATTGTCAAATATCGCCCTGCGGCGGCGCAAATGTTGCACCTGTGTCACAGTGATATCAACCCTGTAAGCCGCAGGGATTAACGGGGGAGCGTTATTCTCCCCAGGTTTTCTTCAGCACACGTAGCCAGTTACGCCAGCAAATCTTATCGATCAGTTCGGGCGAATAGCCCGCCTGCTGCATTAAATCGACCAGCTTCGGCAGTCCGGCCGCGTCGCCCAGTTCGTCCGGCACGCTGATGCCGTCAAAGTCAGAACCGAAGCCGACGCGATCTTCGCCCAGCTTTTCCAACAGCGCATCAAGATGCTGCACAATCTGCGCCAGCGGCGTATCGCTGTCGCGCTTGCCGTCGGCGCGCAGAAACGCATTGCCAAAGTTGACGCCGACAAAGCCGTCGCTCTGCGCAATTGCGGCCAGCTGAGCGTCGGTTAAATTACGCGGCTGCGGGCAAAGCGCATGAACGTTGGAATGGGTGGCGACCAGTGGCGCATCGCTGACCTCCGCCACCTGCCAGAAAGATTTCTCATTCATATGCGACAAATCGATCAGCAGCTTTTTCTGATTAAGCACGCGCAGCAGATTGATCCCGACAGGCGTCAGCCCGTCGCCGCTGTCCGGCGAGCCGGGAAAACCGCCGGTCACGCCGGTGCCGAAGCGATTTTGCAGATTCCACAGCGGGCCGACGCTGCGCAACCCGGCGGCAACCCAGCGGTCAAGCTGGCTGCACTCGTCATCCAGCGCCTCTGCGCCCTCGATATGCAGCACCATCGCCAGCACGCCCTGCGCGATACAGCGCTCAATATCCTCCGCGCTGCGGCAGATACGGGCCTGACCGGCGGAGCGATCGGCAATCTGATGCAGCAGGGCGATCTGCGCTTCGGTAATCGCCAGCGGATCGTGATCCTCTTCCTGCCAGCCCGTCTTGCTTTGCTTCACGTACTGCGCCGGCGGCACAAACACCGCAAACAGGCCGCCGGCAAAGCTGCCCCGGCGCATTCGCGGCATATCCAGGTGACCGTGCATCGTGCCGTGCAGAAAATCCGCCACGGCATCGCCTGTTTCCTGCATCCACAGGCGCAGCAGAAGATCGTTATGGCCGTCAAAAACGGGTTGAGCAGAGGTCAATAGCGTCATTGTTATGAATCAGAAGGTACATTGTTAAATAAATGATACCTCAAAGCGCCGTGCCGGGCCTGCTGAAAAGTGCGGTTATGGCGCTAAAACGCATTAAACGGCAGGGAAAAGTGTAAAGAATTGCGGTAAGGGTAAAGAGGATGTTGGAGAGGACAGGGAAGAACAAAGCTGCCGATGAGTGCCGCCTACGGTGTTAAAGCTCTTGACGTATAAATCTCAGCAGTTGTTCATTCACTCCCTTCGGGCTTCTGGCGCGCTGATATGCCGCACGATAAGGCGGTGGCGGTTGAGCAAATCCGCCCTTCGCTGACCGGACGCGGCCTGACCCGCTCGCCAAAAGACAGTATGCAGCCGTCGGTTAAAAACCTGGGCGACAGCGTGATGGATAGGGTACGCCTCCTGTTTTTTGTAGTCCCTCTGCGTTATGCAGAAAGGAGCCGCTTGCAGGCCGTCAGGCCTGCTGCTCCGCTCTTCGGCTCTCTTCCGCCCGCAGGGTGCCCGGCGTGGTGCCGGTGGTGCGCTTAAACGCCCGGCTGAAAGCGGCCAGCGAGCCGTAGCCCAGCCGCCAGGCAACGCTCTCTATCGCTTCGCCGTCGCGGCCAATCCACTGCGCCGCCAGCTGCATACGCAAATTGGTCAGATAGCGCACCGGCGTCATGCCGGTGACCGCCAGAAAGCGCTCGGCAAAGACCGAGCGCGAGCTGCCCATCTCCGCCGCCAGCTGCGCTACCGTCCAGTTTTTGCCGGGATCGCGGTGCAGCGCCACCAGCGCTTTGCCTAACTTAGGATCGCGCAGCGCCTCCAGCCAGCCGCCCGCCGCGCCACAGCCCGATTCCACCCAGCCGCGTACGATAAACGCTGCGACCACATCCGCCAGCCGCGCCAGGATGCCCGCATAGCCCGCCCTTTTGCCCAGTGATTCCCGCTCCATGGCTTCCAGCATCGGCTGCACTTCCGGATATTTATGGATCAGCGTATCCGCCAGCAGCACTTCCGGCATCGAGCCGATCAGCATCTGCATACCGCCCAGGTCGAACTCCATACAGCCGCTGAATATCAGCGTGGTTTCTTCGGTGGACGCGCAGTCTTTAATGCAGCAGACGTTGCCGCAAACCGGCGTGGTATTGAAGGCGCGAATGTCCTTGCAGGCCACATCGGGCGAGGAGAGCAGCACATGATCGCTGCCGTGCGGCAGCAGCAGCGCATCGCCCGTATTCAGGGTGCGCAGCTGGCCGTTCTGCGTCCGCAGCAGCACCGGGCCGCGGCTGACGAAGTGGAACTGCGCGCGGCCCGGCGCTTTAACAAAGCCAACGCCAAACGGCGCGGCGAGTTCGATACGCCGATACTGTAGCCCCAGCAGGCGCATCCCGTAGAGCAGCTCGCTGGTGAGATCGTGGCCTTGTGTGGTCATGGAAAGGCTTCCCGGACGATTAATCAATAATGACGGATTTTACATCATAGACCATCCGACACCAGCGCTTTAATCTTGCTGCCATCGAACGATTAAAGAGATTTTCTATGACAACACCAATAAAGCCTCAGTGGGGAGCCGTGTTCTCTATGGCGCTGGGCGTATTTGGCCTGGTAACCGCCGAGTTCCTGCCCGCCAGCCTGTTAACGCCGATGGCGGCCAGCCTGGGCGTGACGGAAGGCATGACCGGCCAGGCGGTGACCGTGACGGCCATTTTCGCGTTGGTAACCAGTTTCTTCAGCGCTTCCCTGACCAGCAAGCTGGATCGCCGTGGCGTGATGCTGCTGTTTTCCGTAATGCTGATCGTTTCTAACCTGCTGGTCGCCTTCGCGCCGAACCTGACCTTTATTCTGGCGGGACGAGTGATTTTAGGTATTGCCATCGGCGGCTTCTGGACGCTGGCGGCGGCAACCGCTATGCGGCTGGTGCCGGAAGCGATGATCCCGCGCGCGCTCTCCATTGTTTTTAGCGGCGTGTCGGTTGCTACCATCGTTGCGGCGCCGATGGGCAGCTATTTCGGTCATCTGATCGGCTGGCGTAACGTGTTTGTCGCTGCGGCGGCCATCGGCGTGCTGGCGCTGGGCTGGCAGCTGGCGGCATTGCCAAAAATGCCGCCTAATCCGCTGGCTAAAAACAGCTCGATCCTGTCGTTGATTAAGCGTCCGGGCATGCAGACCGCGCTGCTGGCGATTATTCTGGTTTTCTCCGGCCATTTCGCCTTCTTTACCTATCTGCGACCTTTCCTGGAGAGCGTAACCGGCGTGGACGTCAACGGGCTTTCCGCTATTCTGCTGGGCTTTGGCGTGGCGAACTTCGCCGGTACGCTGCTGGCGGGCCTGCTGCTGGAGCGTAATCTGCATCTGACGCTGATCGGCATGCCGCTGGCGATGGGGCTGATGGGCGTGGCGCTGGTGGGATTAGGTTCCGCGCCGGTGATGGACGCGCTGCTGGTCGCGCTGTGGGGCATGGCGTTTGGCGCCGTGCCGGTTGCCTGGTCAACGTGGATCACCCGCACCATGCCGGAAGAGGCGGAAAGCGGCGGCGGTCTGCTGGTGGCGGCTATTCAGCTGGCTATCACTATCGGCGCAGCGGCCGGCGGTATGATCTTTAACGTTACCGGCGCTAAAGGCGTGTTTATGGGTAGCGCGCTGCTGTTATTGCTGGCGACCATGACCATCTTTATGGCGCTGCGCGTGAAAGCACCCGTGCAGGACAGCGTATAAAACAAGCTGGTGCGGTAGCTGATGCCGATCGGTTAATGATGCTGTAGTGGTGCAGAAATCCGGAAACGTCCTGTTTCCGGATTTTTTTACGTCGTGCTCAGGATTGTTGCCGCTAATCAGGCGGTGGTATTGATGTTGCGACCGACTGCGGGGTTGGCAGGTAACTGAGGGATGGAATCAATGATCCCGGCCGCCACAGACTGCTGATTATCCAGGGCTTTCTTTAGTACGAGCGTGCTTACTTTGTTACCGAGTTCCATGTTATCAAGGCCGGTAGCCAGTGATGCAATTTGTGATACATCCATCTTGCTCTCCTGATTAATATGACTGCCCAAAGGGTAAAAAAGGCTTTCAGAAGCCTGAAAAAGCTATCGGCATTTGAGCGCAAATCTTTAGCGATACCCTGCGGAGCAGGCATGGCGGCGTGGTGCGGGCGCGTCTTGTTTATAGCGGCCTGAAAGCGTTGCGTGGTGAGGTTTTGCTGGTTGTTAAGCCGCAGGCAGCCAGCTGGGTAAATGCCTGGTCGTGCTGTCGAAGTTGGCGTTTGAGGCGTATTGCCGTTCGGCGGCCACAACCGCCTGGTGCTCAAATGCTGGTATCAGAGCTGAACCAATCGTCCTGGCCACGCAACTGAAAGCCTTTTTTGAAAAGCTGGTGGCGAAATGTGAGATCGAAGAAAGCTATGCTGACGCACAGTTCAGAAATGTGACGCGTTAATGGTAAAAAGCCCCTGCGCCAATACGCAGGGGCAATGATCAAAACTCGCGCTTGACAATAATATAACCATTAAAATTGACAGAGCACTCGTCATCATTAATTAATAACGAAGCTAAAGTGACAATGTGTTTATTTTTGTGGTTAATATAATCATACTTTACAATTATATTTTTAGCATTACTTTCCATAAACATTTGTTTTCCTTTATCGATCGAAAAAAAATGCGTTGATTCTGTACTATAGTTCTTTCTTGCCAGAGTTTCAGCAAGCTCAGGCGTTACATTGTTAGTACTCAGGAGTGACAACTTTGTTTTATCAACTAAAATGTCACTTTCTTTAATATCTAAATCTGCAACAAGAGCATCGGTCATACTTACCCCGACGCTTCTGTTAATATCAAGGCATGATTCAGGTGTTACGCCCGCAGATGCATTAACACAGATAATAAAGGTAAAAAGAGCGGAGTTTTTTATCATTTCACAATTAACTCCTGATCATGACTTTCAGCAATCTTTTTCCTGTCATATAACCTGGTAACAATACAACCGTTAGATGCTGTCCCTTTACCATTATCACCATGAATAAGGAAACCATCCCGGTCACACATGCTATTCCCTGGATGAGGAGTTAAACGTATGACATGTTTCCCCGCTTTTGGATGCGTGGCTTGCATTCGCCCAATATGGTATTTGCCTCGAGGCAGAGGGCCTTTAAATTTAACGCATTCAAATGCTACATCATCTTTATACCCCGGCGCACCAGCATACATAGCCTTAAACTGGAACTTACCATTCAGGTAAAAAGATTTAGTCATCACTTCATAAACCCATGCCATTGTTACTCTCCTTGTTTACACCAACTGTTGATTTACTCCTGCAACATGCATTTTAAACAGAATTCATTTACTGGTTTCCATAGCAGATAAAGGAAATTGAAGGATCTCATAACAATAATCAAAAGAGGGATTGATTTTGTCCGAAATTGGCATAGTATCTCTCCAAAGTAGGATTTCTGTGCATACGCCACTTATGAATTGCAAACCTCGCCACGGCGGGGTTTTTTGCTGTTAGCCCTGTGGCAAACGCGGCATACAATTATCACTGTGATGCTTCAGCCCACTTTTAATATTACTCTTTTAATTTGTGATGGTGTTCAACCTTTTTTGTTTTTTTATTTAATTGCTGCTCCAAAAAGTTCTTAATTTATTTTTATTAAATATATAACTGCCTGTATATATTGTTTTTTATTGTAGTTTTAGGCAAATGGTTACATAGATTGACGAATCCCTGACAAAAGAGTAAACCTGTTTATGCCTTATCAAGAAGCAAATGGTGGGGCATATATTTAGGTTGATAATTGGAGGAATGATAGCCGGATCATTGGGCGGTTTGGCTGGTATAGCCGTAGGGCTGGCTGGTGGCGTTATCTCTGGTGGATGTTTCAAGAATAGCGGCAACGGCGGAGGCGGTGGTTCCGGTTCAAACAATTAAAATTGTTCTGGCGACTCTTGTTCCTTTTAAGGACGCTTAAAGTGAAAGAGAAATTGATTTACTGCCTCGCTATTTTTTTTGGGGTGCTTCTGGCATCATCGCTATTGAGTGGTGCAAAGGTAATGTTTACTAATTGGTATGCATTCCCTGAAGAAATATCACGCTTCAGTATAATGATGATTTGCTATATTGGTGTGGTTAAATTTATTCATTTTATTTTTTCGATCTTGATTAAGAAATAAACGTAATTTATATAAAAAATTTCACTTTAAATATTATATTATATGGCCGCCAGGTGCGGCCTTTTTAATTCTTGTTAGAATGGCTATTTTTTTTATAAAAGGAAAGCTTTCCACGTATATATTGCAGGCTTACTTCGGTGGGCCTTTTTTATTTAAGGTTTTTATATGACAGAACAGTTAAGCACCGGTGCAACCTCCGGATCAGTCGCTGGCTGGGGGCTCATTACTTCCGCGCTGGCAGGTTTTATAACGTCAGTAGATTATTCAATCACATTCGGAGCACTTGCGGACGCGATCTGTTTTGTCGTCACCGGGCTAATCCTTTTTTATGGCAATTTTGCGCTGCTTTGGCTTTTCGGGCATTACAAGGTGTCGGCATGGCAGGCCACAGTCGTGAACCTAAGCAAATGGCGACGCAGTAAATATAAATACTCAATAGATTTACAGCGGCTTTTGCATATTTTTCCCACGAAAGGCCGGCCGCAAAATACGTTGGTAGCGTCAAATATGAAAAACCACACGCTTGCCTGAAAGCAGCTCTACGTCCAGGGCGGTTTTGTGATAAAAGAGGGCGCCTTTTGTAACTGCTTATACGGAGTTATGGTGACAGGCAGTAATATGAGCCGATCCCGGCTGTATTTACTGCTTCCAGGCTAGTCGGGGGAAGCTGCGCCAGGATAATAATTGCTGTCCTGAGCGCATATTTTAGTGATGTCCGTTGGGAGCCAGAAGCGTTCCTTCGCCATGATTCCGTATATCCTGTCGAACAGCTGTCTGGTATTAACACATGCAGTGAACGTCCGTTTGCGACCACGCAGGTGCAAGCATTGAACGGCACGCTTAGAGTAAAGATGCCGCCCGTTCTGCGGCACCAGCAACAATGATGCCTCCGTGCCTTTCAGCGATATGTTGAACAAGGCCCGTGCCTGCTCGAAGGGCAGTCGCCCACTGAACAACCTGTTTACTTACCTGCCGACATCGACATCTGCTGGGCAGACTTCAGGTGCTGCTCAACAACCGGCGTATGCGCGTCGGCCAGGGCCTTCACATCCGCATCCTTAATCTGCATGGCGTCACTTTTTAGCTTCGCCAGCACCATCTTGTGGTCTTTAGTGCCGGCGTTTTCCATATACATCTTGTCAAATGTGTTGCCGCTCTGCTTTTCCAGTTTAGCGGCTATGGCCTTGTGGCTGGCGTCCGGCTCAGTCGGCAGCGTCACGCCCTTTTGCTGGGCGACGGCCTGTACTTTGGTCAAGGCGGCGCCGTGATCTTCGACCATCTGCTGAGCGAATGCTTTGACATCGCTGCTTTGGGCCTTGCTCAGCGCGAGCTTGGCAGCGGCGATTTCATTGATATTGGCCTGCGCCATGTCTTTCACCGCTTTTTCGTCGCCGGCACTGAGTTTGGCGCTCGATCCTGCCTGGCCCGCGGCGACATTCTGCGCGGCGCTCGTTGGCGTCTGGGCCTGTACGCCGACAGTGTTGAACATAGCGGCCGCTGCCGATACGGCCAGCAGCATTTTCAGGGTTTTACTCTTTTGCATGTTGTTCTCCTGATGGTCGTGGGTAGGGTGGGTATTTGGGAACTAACCGTGCTCAGATTCGTAGGTAAATTACACCAGCAATGGTCAGTATAGTGGATCATCGGGGCGAGTCAGGGTCTGCAACGAGAACGGCAGCAAATGATGGAGGCAAAAAAGCGGGAATGGCACCTGTGTCACGTGCCAGAAGTTGATAGGGGCGTAGGCGGCAGGCCGGAAAATTCTGTGCTGTAAACGTGTACAGAGAGAAACGTTTCTGTGGCCCTGCGCCTGTTCATCATTGTTTGACTCATTCTGTTATATAGATCACTTTTTAATAACAGCGTTCGGGCACGGCGCCGTTTTCCGGCAGCGGTAAACCCTTTGTATGCTGCTGCCGGGTACCGGCAGGGCCAGAGGCCTAGAGCATAATAAATTTTTGATAAAAATCAGGGTCGTTTTTCGGAAGAGAAGGGCTGTATCGCCCGATTTTTGGCAGAAAAGCTGTCGGCTTTTGGCCTGAATGATGCGTCCGGGACGAGGAAAAGACGATCCGCTCAATCTTCTGCCTGGGCCTGCTGCGCCCGAAAAACGCAGCTACATTTTGTTATCTGAAACCAAGCGGAGAACTGTATGAATAACAAGCACGTATTGCTGGTCGGTGCAAGCGGCGTAGTTGGCTTTGCCGCTCATGATTCCTTCCATAAAGCGGGCTGGCAAATCACGACTCTTGGGCGTTCGCCGCACAGCCCTCATTCTTCTCCTCATATCAGCGCCGACCTGACCTCTTCAGAGGATCTTAAACAACACCGCGAAGCGTTTGAAACGGTGACGCATATCTTTTACGCGGCGTTGCGCCAGGATCCTAATCCGGGCGTGGAAGCGGATATTAATGCGCTGATGTTTGAAAACCTGATCGGCGCAGTGCGCTCGTCAGGCAATGCGTTGCAGCATATTATCTTTATTCAGGGCGGCAAGGTTTATGGCGCTCATCTGGGCGTTTACCGCACCCCGGCACGGGAAGAGGACAGCCGGCATTTTCCGCCTAACCTCTATTTCCGGCATGAAGACTATGCGAAGAAGATTGGCGAGGAAGGTATCGGCTGGACTGCGCTGCGCCCGGATATTGTTATCGGCCACTCATTCGGATCGCCCATGAACCTGGGAAATCTGATCGGCGTGTACGGGACGATTTGCCGCGAAACGGGAACCGCTCTGCATTTCCCCGGCCCGGATGACGCCTATCGCAATACGCTGGTGAATATCACCGACAGCCGCATTCTGGGGCAAAGCGCTATCTGGGCTGCCGAAAACGCCAAATTCGGCGCGTTCAATATCACCAATGGCGACGTGTTTCGCTGGTGTCATGTCTGGCCAAAACTGGCTGACTGGTTCGGTGTGCCGGTCGGCGAGGCGCAGCCTGTCTCGCTTAGCGAACGTCTCAGCGGGCTTAAGCCTCTCTGGTCATCCATCGCCGATAAGGCGCAGCTGAAGGAGAAGAATATCGATAAGCTGGCGCTGGGCGGATTTGGTGATTTCATCTTCCATGTGCAGAAAGATGCCATATTTGACGTCACCAAAGCGCGCCGGGAAGGATTTGACGCCATGATCAGGCGCTCCGATGACGTGTTGATCGAGCATCTGGAAGCCATGCGCAGCAGTAAACTTATTCCCTGATATGCAAGGCAGCCCGCCGTCTGGCAGGCTGCCGATCCACTCTTGCGGCTGGCTTTGCAACCGCTGAGTTAATGCCCTGATAATCGCTCAGGAAACGATGCTTACAGAAATGCTGAAGTGTCTGAAAAAGTTATCAGGCATCGCTTTCTCCAGAATCTGCGCCCAATCCATCAACCAGATAATATCAGCCATATCGCGCCACTTTATCGTGACATCTTCCTGCGCCAGACCGCGCATAACATTGAGCACCTTTCCGACTATCTCCGGAACAAGCGCTGTGGTCTGGTCATCAAACCGCCTTACCGGTAGCTGCATCGCCACGCATTACTGCTGTCCGGCTGCTATCTGCGCCAGATAAGCGTCTAATCTCTGCCAGAAGCAGGCATTGCTTACAAATATATAGCAACCGGCAAAGTACAAATAACTGATGAGCCAAATGGCTAACTAAGTGCGCAGAATTTTTTTGAAAAAGATAAGTACAGGTTGGAATAGAGCGCATAAAAAAGCCCCTTTCGGGGCTCTTTTATGCGCTATACATCCCCTGCTTCTTTGGGCGACCCCCGCCAAAGACTGAGGAACGTTTAACTCGAAGGCTACTATCACTGGATGCCACATAGCGACCATTGACAATTTTAATCTCGCCGGAAGCAAGCTTCTCTCTCACATCTCGACCTGCTGCTGCCTGCAGACGTTTGCCCATTTCAAGAGTAAGGCGTTCCACTGCGGCGTTGTTAAGGCTGGTAACTTTGAGTTGTGACGACATAACTTCTTCGTCCTGCGTCTATATCGGTATATGCGTTCCAACCGATAAACGGGCTGAACAGCCTGCTTGTACGGTGCCCCTGAAGACCGAGTGCTCGCGAATAAATTACTGAAAGATCAGTGCCTCGCTCATGCTCTCTATCTTCCGCGGCGCTGAAAACATATGCACCTGCATCGCAAATATTATAATGGTCATAAATTATACTTGCAACGTTTTGGAGCACACGCCCACCCGCTAATCCGTCAAACTTAACATGCTTAAAGCCTAAAGGTGAGTCTGTTACCGGGTCAATAGTGTCAAATAGTACTGCCCAGACACTATTGTTCTGTGGGAAACGAAACTGTGGGAACGCATGATTCAACTTTATATGTTTTGCTTCTAAATCTGCCAGCGTCGGCAATTCTTGAAAGCCGATCCCGTAGAGTTGCCCGCAATATAAAAACTTGCGATAGACCATCCCTCCCGCCAGAGAGTCATCGAAGGGATCTGGCCACTATATCCGATTGTTCACCTGGCTTCTCCTTGCCGCAAACTGATAACTATTCAACCAAATGGCAGTAAATTAAACAAAATAAAAGTTACCTAACCCCAATTATTCAGATCCAAAGAAATTTGCTCTTTATAATCCTATGTTAACTATGTATGGAATCACAAATCTTCATTAAATACTTCTAAATGTGCGCTTTTCGCTCGTAGCATACGGGGAGCGCCTGGCGCCTGTCCACTTAGAGCCAGGGCGTTACTAACCGCGTAGTATAGTAATCTGTAGGAAGCTGGTGCCTGGAGGTTTAAATGCTTTATAGCTGCATGAATGATACAAAATGGAATGAAATCCGTCTGGCAATGGTGAACATGCCATCGCCTCCTTTATGGAAAACAACCTCTCTCGATGGCTATGGATCCGCAGTGGATGGCGAGTGGTTTTACCATTTCAACGTGGGCGGCTATTCGGATATCCACTATCTTGATATTTTGACAAATTCAGTTGAGCAGCACGTGGAAGTTGGCGTTATTCTTCGCGCTATTCATCTTCCCGGTATTGAAACTTCAACCGGCTACAGGATTTTTGGATACGCGGATCCGGCCAGCTATATAGGGTATCTTTAGTTGGGCAGCATCAATAAGCGGCCAGCGGGATTATTAATGATAAGGGAAAATTTGTGTCCGTTTCTCGCTCAAAACAGTAGCCACACGGTATCTGATTTTCTTATGACGTCCGCTCCCACAAAGCGGACGTCACTTAAACATTCAGGGAACCCGATCACGCCATCTTTTAAATCAAATCGGTGGCGCCAATCGCGCTTTTTTTACGGTCGGCCACTTCCTTCAGCAGGGCGAAAGCAAAGATCACCATCCCCATCAGCGGCAGAACGGCGCCATAGCTGGCGGTCTGCGTCATCGGATAGCCCTGCTGCACCACCCAGGCACCCAGAAACGCACCCAGCGCGTTGGCGATATTAAAGGCGGAGTGATTCAGCGTCGCGGCGAGCGTTTGCGCTTTTCCGGCCACCTGCATCAGACGCACCTGTAGCGGCGCGCACAGCGCCAGATTGGTGCCGATCAGGAAAGCCCCCAGCAGCAGGCCGCTGACGGAAGAGACCATCAGCGGGAACAGGGTCAGCACCAGCACGCTCCAGGCCAGAATACAAAAAATAGAGAGCATGATTTTGCGGTCGGCCAGCTTGCCGCCAGCCAGATTGCCCAACACCATGCCCAGACCAAAAGCGAACAGCACCACCGGCAGCCAGAGCGTAGAGAGGTGCGCGGCCAGCGTCAGGATCGGCGTGATATAGCTGATCACGGCAAACATGCCGCCAAAGCCGATAGCCGCGATGCCCAGCGTCAGCCAGATGCGGCTGTTCGCCAGCCCGCGGATCTCTTTCAGCGGCGAGCTTTGCGCTTCCTCATGCTGCTGTGGGAAAAGTTTAAAAATCAGCAGCGCATCGGCCAGCGACAGCAGCGACACGCAGGCAAAGGCCCAGCGCCAGTCCAGGTGTTCGCCCAGCAGCGTCGCCGCGGGATTCCCCAGCAATGAGGCCAGCGTCAGGCCGAGCATGACTTTGCCCACCGCCTGACCGCGCCGGTTTTCTTCCACCAGCGAAGCGGCCGCCAGCGCCGCCACGCCAAGAAAAGCGCCGTGCGGCAGGCCGCTAAGAAAACGGGAAATCACCAGCGCGTGGGCGCTGTCCGCCAGCATGCTGCTGACGTTGCCGCCTAAAAATAGCGTGATAAAAATCATCAGCTGATGCTTGCGGCTAAGGCGCGCGGTGCTCAGGGAAAACAGCGGCGCGCCGATCACCACGCCCAGCGCGTAGTAGCTGATAAAACGGCTGCCTTCGGCCAGGCTGACGTGCATCGCTGCGCTGACCTGCGGCAGCAGGCCCATGATCACAAATTCGCTCAGGCCGATGGCGAAGGCGCCCAGCGCCAGGGCAAACAGCAGCGGGCCGACGGCGCGCGCCGCAGGGGAAGTTGGGTTTTCAATAGTCATAAAAAGTCTTAATAAGAGAGGCTAAAACCTGTGCACAACGCGTGACGGGGACGATGAGGGCAGGGCAGGCAAGAGTAGTTATTATTGCCGGCTGGCAGCGTGCCGCCGGAAGGCGCTGAGTTTACCGTGTAGCGGCAGGGATAAACAAGCCGGGCCGCGTGGATGGCCCGTCAAAACGTTAGCGCAGGGCGCTTTATTCGGCTGGCTATCTGTCTATATGACCCAAATCCCGCTCGGGAAAACAGTAGTTCCGCACGCGCTGCTTCAGCTCTTTCACTTCCGGAAAGCCGCCATCCACTTTGCGATCCCACAGCAGATGACCGTCAACGGCAATTTGATAGATGCCGCCCGTGCCCGGCACCAGCGTGACCGAAGCTAAATCGGTGCCAAAAGTATGCAGTAGCTCCTGCGCCATCCAGCCCGCGCGCAGCAGCCAGTTGCATTGGGAGCAGTAGTGAATAGTGATGGCAGGCGTTGTCATTAGCGTAGTCCGGCAAAAAAGGGGAGCACCATCTTCTGGTCGGTGAGAGGCGCTGTCAAGCCCGCGACTGCTTGCCTTTTCCCGGATTGTGAATTCTTTATGGAGATTGTTGATAACATAAATCAATATGATTATCATTCGCATTTATTGAGGTCAGGGATCGACTATAACCAGGCGCGGCGGGCGTCAGTACCGCTTTTGGCAGTGATGTGAGTCGATATTAATAAAGAAAAAGGCTTACCAGCATGTACAAGAATCAGTGTTCTCAGGGAATTTTCCATCGATCCGTGCTGTTTACGGCACTGGCGGCGGCCGGTTTATCATCAGGTGCGCAGGCGGCGGACGCGCGTGCCGCAAATGAGCAGCTGACCGTTGCCGACACGCACAGCGAACCACAGATGGTGGTCACCGCGCCCCGACAGGTAAAAGAGGCGGGCAGCCAGACCACCCTCACCGCAGCGGAAATGCAAAAAAAAGGGGCTAACGACTTCGGCTCGGTAATGCGTTATGAACCGTTGATCGGCGCGACCGGTGCCAGCGGTGGATCGAGCGCGGGCAAAAGCGGTTTCGATCGCGGCGGCTATACCGGCTACAACATTCGCGGCCTGGAAAGCAACCGCGTGGGGCTGGAGGTGGACGGCATTCCGCAGCCGGAAGCGGCCGGGCGCAGCTACGCCAGCCGCGCGGGTCTGAACACCTTCGGCATTGGCCGCGATTATATCGATCCTTATCTCTACGGTCTGGTAGAGATAGAATCCGGCGCGACCTCTACGGAAAAAGCCAACAACGCCATTGGCGGCGCGGTCTCCTTCCTGCCGAAATCGGCAGATGACTACCTGTCGCCCTATAAATCGACTTATTTCGGCTATCAGTCCGACTACGACTCCGCCAACCGCAGCTGGCACAACGGCATAACCGCTGCGGCAGGTGATGCCACGCTGCGCGGCGTGTTCGTTTACAGCCGTCGCGACGGCCAGCAAACGCGCAATAACAGCGATACGCTGGCGGCTTATCCGGCCAACTGGCATTCAAACGCGCTGCTGGCTTCCGGCATCTGGCAGCCCAACGACGAGCACAAGCTGACCGGCACCGTCGATTATTATGACAAAACCAACCACACCCATTACGACTCGTGGGACAGCAGCGGCAACACCATCTGGGGAACCGCGCAGCAGCAAAGCAATACCCGCCGCTGGGGCATCAGCCTGAAGGATGAGTGGACGCCGACCAGCGATTTGCTCGACAGCCTGACCTCCCGACTTTATTACCAGCAGACGCAGGCGCACGACAATACCCTGATGCCTGCCAGCGCGACGGCGATGGAGCGGGTTTATTCCGATTACAATGTGGATATCTGGGGCGTGGAAACCCGGCTGATAAAAACCTTGGGACGCCACGAGCTGAGCGGCGGCCTGAACGCGACCGTCACCGACACGCAGCGGCCGTTCCGCCAGACGCCTGCGCCCAGCCAGTACAGCGTCATCATGCAGCCGCAGGCCGACAGCCGCGGCTATCTGGCGGGCGGTTACCTTCAGGATAAAATCCACTTCGATCTGAACGGTCACGACTTCAGCGCGGTGCCGGGCGTGCGTATCGCTTACCAAAGCATCAGGCCGCAAAACCTGAGCAGCCTGGCCACCGGCAGCACGGCTATTACCGAAGCGGATCTGCAAAAGCTTTACGGGCAGAAAAATAGCGATACGCAGGTGCTGCCATCGCTGAGCCTGAACTACGATCTGACGCCGGATCTGATGACGTATGTGCTCTACAAGCGCGGCGCGCAGTTCCCCAACGCCAGCCAGCTGTACGGCTCCTGGAACCTCGGCTCCAGCTATGCGGGATCCGCGCAGTACGCGCTGATCGGCAACAGCGCGTTAAAAACGGAAACCAGCAATAACCTGGAGTGGGGGCTGAAAGGCGAGGCGGCGAAAGGCGTATCGCTGAATGCCGCCATGTTCTACAACACCTACGACAACTTTATTGCCTATACCCGCTACACGCGCGCCGGCAGTCCGGCGAAGTTCAGCCGGGTGCCGTCGAATATTTACACTATCTATCAGGCAGAAAACCGTGATAAAGCTTTTATCTGGGGCGGCCAGCTTAGCACCAGGCTTGATGTCGGCAGCTGGTTTAGCGAGGTTAACGGCCTGAGCGCCACCTTTGCGCTGGGTTACAGCGAAGGCAAATCAAAATCCAGCTACGCTGGCGACAGCTATGTCGATTTAGACAGCGTGGCGCCGGTCAAAGCGATAGTGGGCGTAGCCTGGGACGATCCGGCAAAAGTCTACGGCGCTGCGGTAACGGCGACCTTTGTTAAGGGCAAGCGGGCGACCGAAACCAGTCGCGAAAGCTACAGCAACAGCGGCGCGGCGCTGGCCGGGTCGGACGAGGAATACAGCCGCGTGCCGGGTTACGGCATGGTGGATATGACCGCCTGGTGGCAGGCGGCGAAAAACGTGCGCGTCAGCGGCGGTATCTATAACCTGACCGATCGTAAATATTGGGACTACCTGAGCAGCCGCAACCTGACGGAAAGCACGCGACAGGATGCCTTTGATAAAGCGCTGGCGGTGATGCCGGGCCGCACCTTCCAGCTGGGCGTCAATGTGGATTTCTGACCGCCTTAACTTTGCCCCACGCGCGGGGCTTAATGGAGAACAAGCGATGAACCTTTTACAACGTTACAGGCAGCTTAAAGCCGACCACCCGAAAAAATACGCCCGCGACCTGGCCGCGCTGCTGGACGTCAGCGAAGCCGAGCTGACCCATGCCCGCACCGCTTTCGACGCGGCGGCACTGCGGCCGGATTTCAGTGCGCTGCTGGCCACGCTGGAAGCGGTGGGCGAAACCAAATCGATTACCCGCAACGCCTTTGCCGTGCATGAACAAATTGGCCGCTACGAGAATTTGCATCTGGGCGGCCACGCCGGGCTGGTTCTGAACCCACGCGCGCTGGACCAGCGGATCTTTCCGCAGCGCTGGAAAAGCGCCTATGCGTTGCGTGAGGAGACGGCGCGCGGCGAACGTCACAGCATTCAGATTTTTGACGCGCACGGCGACGCGGTACTGAAAATTTACGCCACGCCCAACACCGATATGGCGGCCTGGCAGGCGCTGATCGCCGACTATCGCCTGATGGAAACGCCGGAGCTGGAGGTGATCCCGGTGACGCCTGCCAGCGTTAGTCCGCAGCCGGACAGCGCGGCTATTGAACAGCAATGGCGGGCGATGACTAACGTGCATCAGTTTTTCGGCCTGCTGAACCGGCACGGCGTTTCGCGCCAGCAGGCTTTCCGCGCCGTTCCCGACGATCTGGCGCAGCGGGTGGACAACAGCGCGCCCGGCGAGCTGCTACGGCAGGCCAGCCAGGACGGCAACGAGATCATGATTTTCGTCGGCAATCGCGGCTGCGTGCAGATCTTTACCGGCGTGGTGGAGAAGCCGGTGCGGAGGGAAAACTGGCTGAACATTTTCAATCCCACCTTTACGCTGCATCTGATGGCAGATCGCATAGCGGAAAGCTGGATCACCCGTAAGCCCACGGCTGACGGCTTTGTCACCAGCCTGGAGCTGTTTGCCGCCGACGGCACGCAGATCGCCCAGCTGTTTGGTCAGCGCACCGAGGGCCAGCCGGAACAGGCGCGCTGGCGCGAGCAGATCGCCGGGCTGACGAAGCAAGGAGCGACGGTATGAGGCTGTGGCTGATAGCGCTGCTGGCGCTGCCTTTTGCGCTGATGGCGGAAGAGCGAGTGGTAACGATCGGCGGCGACGTCACTGAGATTGTCTACGCGCTGGACGCCCAGCAAACTTTGGTAGCACGGGACTCCACCAGCCTGCGGCCCGCGCTGGCGACCAAACTGCCGGACGTGGGCTATATGCGTCAGCTGAATGCGGAAGGCATCCTGGCGATGCGGCCCACGCTGGTTATCGCCAGCGAGCTGGCTAAACCCTCGCTGGCCTTACAGCAGGTTGAGCAGGCCGGGGTCAGGGTGGTCACGGTAACGGGCGAGCCGACGCTCCAGGCGATCCATAAAAAAATCGCTACCGTTGCAGGCGCGCTGCATAAAGAAGAGGAAGGCAAAGCGCTGGACGCCAGGCTGGACAGCCAGCTGGCCGCAATGGCGAAAAAACCGCTGCCGGTCAAAGTGCTGTTTATCCTTAATCATAGCGGCATGAAGGCGATGGCGGCGGGAACGGAGACGGCGGCGGACAGCGCCATTCGCAGCGCGGGGCTGATTAACGCCATGGGGCAGGTGCCGCGCTACCAGCCGTTGACCCAGGAAGGTATCGTGGCCAGCGCGCCGCAGCTGGTGGTGATTGGCAAAGACGGCCTGAAGGCGATGGGCGATGAAGAGCGTATCTGGCAGCTGCCGGGACTGGCGCTGACGCCTGCGGGCAAGCAGCGCAACCTGCTGGTGGTGGACGATATGGCGCTGCTGGGCTTTGGTCTGCAAACGCCGGGCGCTATCGGCAAACTGCGTAAAGCGGCGGAAGCGACGCTGCCATGAGGAAAATGACGTCGCGCGGGCTGGGGATCATGCTTGCGCTGACGGTGGCGACGGCGCTTTTTGCCGCCAGCATGGGCGCGATGCGGCTGTCGCTGCCGATGGTCTGGCAGGCGTCCGCCGACAGCCTGGTCTGGCAGATCTGGTGGACTATCCGCCTGCCGCGCGTGCTGCTGGCGGTGCTGGTCGGCAGCGCCCTGGCGGTTTCCGGCGCGACCCTACAGGGGTTGTTTCGCAATCCGCTGGCCGATCCCGGCCTGTTGGGGATCAGCAGCGGCGCGTCGCTGGCGCTGGCGCTGGCCGTAGTGATGCCGCTGACGCTGCCTGCCGTGCTGGCTTTATGGTGGCCGATGCTGGCCGCCTTTGTCGGCAGCCTGGCCGTGACCCTGATGATTTTTTTGCTCAGCCGTCACGGCCGCACCACGCTCTCTCGCCTGCTGCTGGCGGGCATCGCTATCAACGCGCTCTGCGGCGCAGCGGTCGGCTTGCTCTCCTGGATCGGCAACGATCAGCAGCTGCGTCAGCTTTCGCTGTGGGGTATGGGATCGCTGGGACAGGCGCAGTGGTCAACGGTGCTGGCCAGCGCCGCGTTGATCCTGCCGGCGCTGCTGGCGACGCAGTGGCAGGCAAAGCGGCTCAATCTGCTGCAGCTGGGTGATGAAGAGGCGCACTATCTGGGCGTCGATGTGCAACGTACGCAGCGCATCGTACTGGTGCTCAGCGCGCTGATGGTGGCCGCAGCGGTGGCGGTCAGCGGCGTGATCGGTTTTATCGGCCTGGTGGTGCCGCACCTGATCCGGCTGGGCACCGGCGGCGATCATCGCTGGCTGCTGCCCGCTTCGGCGCTGCTCGGCGCCATACTGCTGCTGATAGCCGATACGCTGGCGCGCACGCTGGTGGCGCCTGCCGAAATGCCGGTTGGCCTGCTGACCAGCCTGCTGGGCGCGCCGTGGTTCTTATGGCTGATTTTGCGTCGGCGGGAGGGCGAATATGACTGATGCTTTACAGGCGCTCGATCTTTCCTGCCGCTCAGGGGCGCGGCTGCTGATCGATCGGGTTTCGCTGACGCTGACGCCGGGCGAAATGGTCGCTCTGATTGGCCCGAACGGGGCGGGGAAATCCACGCTGCTGCGGCTGCTTACGGGCTATCTCTCGCCGGATTCAGGTCAGTGCCTGCTGAACGGCCAGGCGCTGGATAGCTGGCCGCGCGATCGGCTGGCGCGCGTCAGGGCGGTGATGAGGCAGCAAAGCCACGTCGAGTTTCCGCTCAGCGTGCGCGAGGTGGTGGCGATGGGACGTGCGCCCTGGCCTGGCCGAGCCAGTGCGTCGATGCTGGACGAAGTGATGCAGCTGACCGGCTGCGACGAGCTGGCCACGCGCGACTATCGACGGCTTTCCGGCGGCGAACAGCAGCGTGTGCAGCTGGCGAGGGCGCTGGCGCAGCTCTGGCACGACGATGGCCCGCGCGGCTGGTTATTTTTAGACGAGCCGACCTCGGCGCTGGATCTCTACCATCAGCAGCATGCGCTGCGTTTGCTGCATCGACTCAGCCGTAAAGGGCAGCTGGCGGTTTGCTGCGTGCTGCACGATCTGAACCTGGCGGCGCTGTGGTCCGACAGCATGCTGCTGCTGCACGAGGGCAGGCGAGTCGCCAGCGGCACGCCAGCGGAAGTGATGACCGAACCGACGCTGACGCGCTGGTATCGGGCCGAGCTACAGGTTTATCATCACGGCCCCACGCCGCAGCTTATGCTGCGGCGCTAGCGGCCGGGCTATTGCGCGGTCAGGTTGCTCTGTGGATCGGCGGTAGGGGCCATCGGTTTAACATCCGGCGGCAGGAAGATGTGGTCGAGAATATTTCTTACCAGCGGCGCGGCCGTGACGCCGTTGATGCCGCCGTTTTCGAGGATCAGCGCTATCGCCACTTTGGGCTTATCGAAAGGCGCAAAGGCGGTATAGAAAATATGGTCGCGCAGGCGGATCGGGATCGTTTTGGCGTTGTAGATCTGATTCTGCTTCAGGCCGAACACCTGCGAGGTGCCGCTTTTCGCCGCAATGCCGTAAGGCGCGGTATGGAAATATTTATAGCCGGTGCCGTTTGGCGCGTTGGCCATGCCGAACATGGCGCGGCGTACGATCCCCCAGTACGGCGAGTCAGGATCGCCGACCTGCTGAGCGGGCAGCGTCGGCTGCCAAAGGCTGACGTTTTTACCCTGTTTTTCCTCATACATCAGGTGAGGCTGGATAACGCGCCCGTTATTAATAAGCGTGGCCATCGCTTTCACCATCTGGATTGGCGTGGCAATCCAGTAACCCTGGCCGATGCCGACGGAAACGGTATCGCCCTGATACCAGCTCTTTTTATGCACCTTTTGCTTCCATTCGCGGCCTGGCAGCAGGCCGTTGTACTCCTCGTTGAGATCGATGCCGGTGGATTTACCGTAGCCGAACTGGCTGAGCATGGTATGAATGCGATCGATACCCATCATAAAGGCCACCTGATAAAAGAAGGTGTCCGCCGACTCTTCTATCGCGCGGGTTACGTCCAGCATCCCGTGTCCGGTTTTTTTCCAGTCGCGGTATTTGCGCTCGGTGCCCGGCAGCGTCCAGGTCGGCGCGCCGTAGAAGCTGGTTTGCGGCGTAATGACGTGATTCAGCAGTGCCGACATCGCCATATAAGGCTTAACGGTGGAGGCTGGCGGATAAAGCCCTTGGGTTACGCGGTTGATAAGCGGCAGATCTTTATTAGCCAACAGCGACTTGTAGGCTTTATAGCTGATGCCCTTCACAAAAGGGTTGGGATCGTAGCTGGGACTGGACACCATCGCCAGCACCTCGCCGGTTTTGGGATTTTCAATCAGGACGGCGGCCCGCTGGCCTGGCAGCTGCGTCTCCACGTACTGCTGTAAAGGAAGATCCAGCGTCAAATAAATATTTTTACCGGCAACGGGCGGCACCTCTTTCAGCACGCGGATCACCCGGCCGTGGTTATCCACTTCCACTTCCTGATAGCCGGTTTTGCCATGCAGTACCGATTCGTAATAACCTTCAATCCCCTGTTTGCCAATATTATGGTCGGCGGCGTAGTTCTCGCTAATCCCTTCTTTATCCAGCCTTTTATAATCGCTGTCGTTTATTTTAGAGACGTACCCCACCACGTGTGCCAGATCCGGGCCGTAGGGGTACTGGCGATCTTCATAACTGTTGATATCGACGCCGGTATACTTGAATTGATTAACAGAGAAACGGGCCACTTCTTCCGCCGATAGCTCGGTTTTCAACACCACCGGCTTGTAGCGGCTGGCGTTGTGCAGATTATGGGTAAACGTCTCGATATCGTCGGCAGAAAGATCGACTATTGGCGTCAGTTCAGCCAGTAACGCCTTCATATCATGCACTTTATAAGGCACAACTTCGATGTCATACCAGGTAACATTTTTTACCAGCGGCGTACCGTTACGGTCGAAAATAATCCCACGCGTGGGCGCGATGGGGATCATCTTGATATCGTTTTGATTGGAGCGCGTTTGATAGTACTGATTTTGCTCAATCTGCAGATGCCAGAGATTGATGCCAAGCGTGACAAAACCCGCCAGCACAACGCCAAAGGCCACCAGTGCCCTGCGAACAAACAGCTTTTCTTCTTCTGCAAAATCTCTGAATTTCATTCACTGCCAATCAGGTAGCCTTTTATTTACCCGCTACATGATAGAGATTACGCAACAAATCACGACCTGAAAGATGCGTCCTGGCCAGGTAAAGTGTGACATTTGTTGAAGTTGTAACAGAATGGCTGCCTTTTTTAAAAGAGTGATGATTATTACCGCTGCCGCTGCTCATAAATAATATTTATTTTTTCCGCCTTCTGGCGAAAATTTATGACCATTAAACGAGAATGCTGTTTCTGCTGATAACGCGCCGTGACTATAAAATTCAAATTATTTTTCCGCTCTGTTTATTATTTTTGGCTATCAGCCATACGCGGCTAATTCAACGTGGGCGTTTTATATTTTTTACGAACAGGCCTCTTTGGAGCAGTCTGAGTCCGTTACCCAAATTTATTGCTGATTTTGCCTGGCCTGCGGAAAGCCGCCTGCGTTAAGCGGAAAAGATCGGCCTGTGACCACGGCTGACGCTGATACCCACCCTGCGTACAGCATCAGCATTAACCGCTTAGTGAAGTTGCCAGCATTGGCGTAATAATCGACCGACATGACGTTGTCATCAGGCAACCTGTTTTACCGCCATCCATTAAGAGGTTTTTATGTCAGGGTTATTTTCCCCTTTTACCTTAAAAGACGTGACGTTACGCAACCGTATCGCCGTACCGCCAATGTGTCAGTACAGCGCTGAAGATGGGCTGAGCAACGAGTGGCACCGCGTTCATTATGCCAGCCTGGCCCGTGGCGGCGCAGGTCTGGTGATTGTCGAGGCGACGGCGGTTGCGCCGGAAGGGCGTATCACGCCCGGCTGCCTCGGTATCTGGAACGACGAGCAGGCTGAGAAACTGGCGATCATCGCCCGTGATATCAAGGCGGCAGGCGCGGTGCCGGGTATTCAGATTGCCCATGCGGGCCGCAAAGCCAGCGCTAACCGTCCGTGGGAAGGCGACGATCATATCGCGAAAACCGACCCGCGCGGCTGGGAAACGCTGTCGCCGTCCGCTACCGCTTTCGGTGCTAACCTGCCGCAGGTGCCGCACGAAATGACGCTGGAAGAGATTGCCCGCGTTCGCGATGATTTTGCCGTGGCGGCACAGCGCGCGCGTGATGCCGGCTTCGAGTGGCTGGAGCTGCATTTCGCACATGGCTATCTGGCACAGAGCTTCTTCTCCGTGCACGCTAACCAGCGTCAGGATCAATATGGCGGCGATTTCGAAGGGCGCAGCCGCTTCCTGCTGGAAACGCTGGCTGCCGTACGTACACAGTGGCCGGATAACCTGCCGCTGACGGCGCGTTTCGGCGTGATTGAATACGACGGTCGTGACGAAGAGACGCTGACAGAGGCGATTACGCTGACGAAAAAATTCCGCGAAGGCGGCCTGGATCTGCTCAGCGTCAGCATCGGCTTCTCCACGCCGGACGCTAATATTCCGTGGGGCCCCGCTTTCCTGGCGCCAGTTGCCGAGCGCGTGCGCCGTGAAGCGGATATTCCGGTGGCTTCCGCGTGGGGTATTGATGCGCCGTTAATTGCTAACGAGGCCGTTGAGAAAGGTCAGCTGGATCTGGTCATGGTCGGTAAAGCACACCTGGCCAACCCTAACTGGTCCTATCAGGCCGCGCGGGCGCTGAAAAAAGAGCAGCCTTCATGGGTGCTGCCAGCGCCTTATGCTCACTGGCTGGAGCGCTATCGCGTTAGCGAGTAAAACCCTGGCAGAAGGTCTGGCGACCTTCTGCCGCTTTCTACTGTAGCCGGGAAAGCGACGATGCTGCGCGCCACGATGGCGGATCCCGCAACCCCAGATAGCTCTTGTTGAAGCCGGAATAAAGATTAAGAATTTCTTTATAACAGACCAGCGCCATATCGTTGATTTTCATCATCCCCAGTTTGCGTACCGCATTCTGCTTATGCGAGCTAATTGTTTTAACCGAAATATTAAGTTTTCGGGAAATAAAGATAGCCGAGTGGCCGGAAGCCAGCTCTTTCAGGATCAGCGTTTCCTTTCGGGAGAGCTGATTGTAGTGTGAAGCTTCATAGTTCGGGATAGCTTTTAATAAAGGAATGTATTTTTTAAAGGTGCTTTTCTTGGAGATAAGCCAGTAAGGATGAAAGCCTTTATGCTCATCCTGTAAGGGAAGGTCGACAATAAAAACAATATTGATACCGAAATAATCAATATTTTTCGCCATGCCCAGTTTGGTATGGCAATTAGTAAAGTTGATATCAATGATCACGGTATCTTCTTTTGTTAACTTACCGGGGCGGAATTGAGTTAGCCAGCCTTCATAGCTAAATCCTTGCATCGCTATGCCATTTGCCGCCAGAAAGTATTTTAGCCCGGCCACAAAGTACATATCGTCGGAAATAACATATATGCACATAAATCCCTCTTTATCCTGTCCCTGTTACGGCTGAAAAAAAACCTCGCTTTTTTCAGTAGTAGTTAATGGTAAATGTAACGGTCGCATCTGCTCTTCCTGCACTTACGGTCGATTCGGTCTGAATGTAACGAGCGACAAGCGGCATAGACTGCGTGGTCGCCGCACTGTTTTGCATGCTGTAATCCTTGCTGCTGGCAAAATCTACCAGCAAGGGAGAAGCATCAGATTTATTGCCATAAGCCATCTGAATGCCGACGCCCGTGGCGCTGCTGCTGCCCGTTTTTATGCCAAGAATACCGTTAGCGCTGTCGATAATGGCGGTATTAGGTGACAGCGTCAGATTTAAAATGTTGTTGGTGATAGCACCCATGCCGCTGGTGCCGTTGTCGGAAGTCCAGGTATTTCTGCCGTCGTTCAGCGTCCCGTAAAAGCGAGGGCAGTTAACTAAGTTAATGGTGGCATCTTTCCATTCGGTGGTTTTTCCTGTTCCCGTAAAATATTCAGCGATGTCATATTTTCCCATCTCGACGGTGACGTCCGGCGTTTGACAGGTTTGCGAAACGATATTTATCGCCCCGGAAAAGTTCAGGCTCCCTAAATTTATCGCCGAAATACCCGGCGCCTCAAAATCATATTTCACCGTAGGTAGCTGCGATCCGTTAAGCGTGCCGGGCGTGATCGTGCCGGTTTTAATCAGCACCACGTCAAATTCAAAGCCGCCTTGCGCATGCCAAACGTTACTGTCGTATTGAGTTTCTTCCTGCCATGCCTGATAGCTGAAAGGAACGGAATAGTAGGTCAGATTATAGGTATAAATAGCTATGCCTATACCCGCTACGCCGGTTTCATACACTTTGCCGGCGCGAAACGAGCTGTCTGACCAGTCAGACGCCTTGTTAGGCAGATCGCTGTAATACCAGTTAATAGTGGGTTGATAGCTCTGTGTATTATCGCAATAAATATTCGTAGGCCGGGAGGGCTTAAAATACTGGCGATAAATAACGGTGCCGTTACTGACCCCTGGCCCGATGGTCAGATTGCTGCTTTGTAAGGGCAGCGTAAAATTCATGACGCCATAGCCTTTTTGCAGGCTACAGCTCAAGGCAAAAGCCTGCTGGCTCCAGACTGTGGCCATAGCCAGCAGAGCGAGTAACGGGGCGGACCGGCAATATTTTTGTATTAAACGACTCTTCATGTCTTCAATCCGTATTAACTGTGACTTTGACGGGATGTCGGCGGCGCCTCTGCCATGGTTCCCTCTGGCTGCGCGGTTTTTTCAATGGCTTCGCAAACGCTTTCAAAACGCGGTATTTCACGCTGGCGGTCGGTTTCCGCCTGCGGCATCAGGATATAGCTCAGGCTGCATTGCATATCCGGCGCGTCTCCCCATTTAACACGCAGCTTGTCCCGCTGCGCCTGGACGCGTGCATAGACTTCGCCGCCCTGGCCGACGGTACCAACATGGTTGCCTTTGCTGTCCAGCACTTCGGCACCGAAGGCCACAGGCTCACCCTGGAAGGTGGCCGCAATCAGCACCGCTGTGCCGCTGCGCGTGCCGTATTTCAGCTTCACTACGGCGCCTGATAACGGCGCTACTTTCAGCGAGGTGGTATCCAGCTCCACATCGCTGGCGGCCCCGCCAGGATCCAGCGTGACTTCGTTCAGCTGATAGGGATCCAGATAGGGCACGGCAGCGTAGCCGTTCCAGTCAACGTAAACGCCAGGATAGGACGAAACGCTGGCGCCCTGGGCGCCTTTGGCCTCGACCAGCGCGAAGGTATCGGAGGTGTAAGGCGTTAGCGTCACGCCGCCGGAATGGCCAATAACGGTGCCGCTCATCCCGGCAGACGCGCTGTAATAGTTGCTGCCTTTGCCGTACGAAGCGCTCAAAGAAGAAACGGCGCTGCGCCATGTACCATTAACCGTGCCGCTGCTGCCCGTGCCCTGATTGGCGTTGGCGGCGCTGACGCCGTAAGAAAACTGGCCAAGCTTACCGCCCGTGCCGGATATGGCTGCCTGTTCTGAGGTTCGCCCGTTGCTGTTATGCGCTAAATCAACACGCAGCTGGGGCGTGTAGCTGCTGCTGTTGCCCAGCGGCAGGCTGAAGTTCAGCAGATAGTTGTTCTCGGCCTCGCCGTACAGCGTCCAGGTGCGGTTAACGCTAAGACCCCATGAGAGATTTTTATAGCGATTGTTGTAGCCCAGCTGGTACTGCTTGCTGTTGCCGTCGCGGTTCCAGTAATCCTGTAGCGAGCTGCTGGCGTAAAGGGTTCCCCAGCGTTCCGGCAGCCCTTGACTGACCGTAGCGATAAAACGGTTTTTGGCGCGCCAGATTGCGCTGGTTGACAGCCCGTCGGCAACCGCTTCCCGCGTCTGCATCGCCGTCATAAATCCCATATAGCCGCTGGTGGAAAAACGGTAGGCCGCCAGCGACACTTTGCTGCTGGTAGCGCTGACGGTTTTGCTGTAGCTGAGCTGAAAGCTCTGCCCGCTCATGGATGTCGTCGTATCTTCGGCAGTCCCGCCCAGATGGGTGCGGGCCTGAGTGGCATCCAGCGCAAAAGCGCCGATTTCGGTACCAAGCGCCAGGCCCGATTGCAGCGCATAGTAGTTCTGGCTCGCCTGGAAACCGCCATAGGCGGTAAACATGTTGGTCAGGCCATATTGCAGCGTAGCCTGATAAAGGGCGGGCTTTTCCGACAGCGAGCTGCTGCGCAGCCTGCCGGCGGTAACGGAGTAGCGGCTGTTGCCCGGCCTGAGCAGCTGGGCAACAGAGGAGTAGGGCACTTCAAAATATTGTTCGCTGCCGTCAGACTCGCGTACGGTGACCGCTAAATTACCACCGTAGCCGGTGGGATAGAGATCGTTAATCAAAAACTCGCCCGGCGGCACGGTGGTTTCGTAAATAACCTGGCTGCCCTGACGTACGGTCACCCTGGCGTTAGTGCGCGCCACGCCGTGGATCTCTGGCGCATAGCCGCGCAGCGAGTTCGGCAGCATTCTTTCATCACTTGCCAGCTGTACGCCGGAAAAAGGCAGCGTTTCAAACAGCAAGCCTGAGGTATTCGCCTGGCCAGCCAGCAGACGGCTTTCCAGGGCGGGAATATCCCGCTGCACATAGGTATTAAGGGCGCTATATTTTTTCTGGCCGTGCTCAACCCAGTTCCAGCTGCCGTTATGGCGCAGATACCAGCTGGCGATATTTAATCCCGCCCGGATGCTGGCATAGACGGATTGATAGCGGGTTCCCCCGCTTTCGCTGGTGTAGGCATTGGCATTATAAGCCAGCAGCGCTGCCGGAATGCCGCTGTCCCAGCGGTCCTTGCTTATCGATCCTCGCGCGTTTCGCGCCATATAAATTTGCGGAACGATAATATCAAGCCGCTGTTCGTTACTGTCGTAATTGACGGCGATCTCGGGAATTTTTTTCGTCAGATCGTAACAGCCCCGGCCGCGCTCATCCTGCTCAAAAAAATTTGCGGGTATCCGGCCTGCATCGAAGGCGATTCTTTTTATCAGCTCTTCTTTTAAGCAGGGCAGAACGTTTTTGTTCTTATCGGCGCTGAATTCAATATCGTAATTTCCCAGCAGGTCATTATTAACGTAAACCGCCGTTCGATAGATGCCGGGCAACGCCGCCGCACCGTTAGCGAAGCGGCCGAGATCGATAGCGCTGCCGTCGCTGACGTTAAGAAATGTAGGATCGAACTCAACATTTTTGGCAACTTCCTGCGGTGCAGAAGGGGAAGGTTCGATCGCATAGGCTGAAGAAATAAAAGGAAGGAGCAACACCAGCTGCGCTTGCTTCCATCTTTTTCCTTGTGGCGAGGCGTTTTCCATAAAAATCCTTTTTATAAAAAACCTGATTAAGCGTCATTAATCTGTCCCGATGACGTAGAGTAGAATATCCATTAATTGACTTGCGCATCGACGCTGATAGAGGCGCCATAATCATTGATATAATTTACCTTTATTTTGTCCCCAGGGTTTGCTGCAGCAGTAAAGCTGGCTTCAGAAAAAGGCGCGATCGTATCTGCCTCGGTATTTTTATCGTTAATAACTATATTGGTCAGCGAGATATAATAAGGCGTAGGATTATTGGCTATCAGCTGCTGCCCGTTTTTTTTCCAGACAATTTTTTGTGCGGCATCGTTAGCGTTTCCTTTCAAACCGACGGGACGAAAAAAGAATTTAATGCGCGAGCGAAAGGCCATTTGCAGCAGGTTGCTGTCTTTAAGCAACGGTTTTTTAGCCGGAATTTCCAAAACGTTCAGCCAGTAGATGCTTTCCCGATCGGCCGGCAGCGGCTTTCCCGTATAGCTGATACGCAGCGTCTGGCCTTTCTCCGGCTCCACGCGGTTGATAGGCGGCGTCAGGACAAAAGGCACATGGATAGTGTCCGGTTTGGCTTTTACATCGCCGTCATCGATCCAGCTCTGGATCAGCACCGGCTTTTTCCCTTTATTGGCTAATTTTACGCTGACTTCTCTGGCGTCTGAGGGATAAATAACCCGGGTGCCGGTAATCACTACGCTGGCAGAAGCCGTGTAGCTAAACGCCAGCAATAAAGAAGCGTTTAAACCGGGCAAAAATAAGCGAGAAAATTTATTCATACTAACCTTCTGTAAAAAGCAGAGAGACGGCGTCTCTCTGCGGGGAGGTTTTATTTATACTGAAGAGCGTAAACCACGCTGCTGCTAACCATACCTGCGCTAGCAACACCCTCTTCTTCTGCATAGTAGCGAACAGAGTAATTTAACGTTGCAGCGTTATCTTTTACGGTTTCATAAATCGCATTACTTATTTGGCTGTTACTACCGATAGTAATAACGTTGGCATTACTCTGGGTACGATCTAACAGCTCCAGCGTAACGTTTGACTTTTCCGTGGCCGTACTTTGGTTTGTCAAACGACCGTAAGGATTAACTGTAACGCCATCCTGGAAGTAAGCCGATACTGCCGTCATGCCGTCTGCAAGCGTGCAGTCCGTCAATTGCATATTGAAAGCAGTATCACCTGCGGTAGCACCCTGTGAGGGCAGAGCAGTGTTTTGAAGCACCGGCAGGTCAACATTACCGTCTGAATTACCTGAACCGTTGACATTTACCTTACAGGTGGTGGAGGTGAGTTGGCCGTTAAAGGTAATGGTGCCCGAAGAGTCTGTAGAAGTAGAAGCCGCCTGGGCAGTCACGCCGGTAAACGCGGTTGCCAGCGCAGCAGCAATCAGCAATTTTTTCATTGAACATCCTTATTTTCATCATGTTAAAATAAATCCCATCTTGTCGTTGGGATTGTTATTTTTCCCTGAGGGGAAGTATTTGCAGTGGTTTTATCTACAAATTCTTAGTGTCGAAGTAGTAAATAGGCGTGACGCGCTCTTTATTAATGCAGAATCCCCTGACGTGATCCTCTTCTGTCCGGGTGATAAAATCTTCAGCAATACCAAGCGTTGAAAGTTTGTTTCTCAGGCAGTGCATGACCTGCCAGAGCCGCTGTGATGAGGAGCTCAGGCCATACTTGTCCCACACATTGGTTAATATTTCTTCATTGCCGATAACTTTACTGTCGGCATTTTCCAGCAGGTAAATAAAAAGGCGCATCATGGTTTTTCTTAATTTTATTGCGCTGGTGCCCTTTTCGTTTGCCAGTAGTTTGATATTAATGATCCGGCTCTGGTTAATATTAACCTGGATGTCGGGCTCAATCATGTAACCGTAGACTTTTGCGCTTTCCCAATCCATTACTTTTCCTCCATGAAAACCAGACAGACTTTTACAAGGCGTGTCAAACGGGAACTCTTTCCTGAGTGCGGCTATAGTAACTGTTGAGATAAATCCATCTCAACACTTACTTTATTCTTTTATAAAGGGGGTATTATTTGTTAATTAAAGGGGGGAATGGCTACTTAAGGTTTTTTTTGTGGTTTTTTATATCAATGCATGCAGGTGTTTAAGGTTTTTGTTTCGTCAAAAGGGGTAAGTCGATCATCAAACGGAAAATCTATTTTAGCCTGATATTTTAGAATAAAATATTAGATGATTTCTGCCATTGCTGCTAATGATTCACAATCATAACGTCTTTTTTTAACACTTGTCGATTCCGGTAACTAAAAAAAATTAAATTTTTCCTTAGTTATTGTCATACGTTAGTGTCAGGCTCTGGTTAAAAATTAAAAATAACGTTTTTACTAATGGTTCAGGTAAGTGAAGTAATCTGGCCTGCCAGCCAGGATTATTCTCAGGCCTGAATTAATGGTTGATATTTTATAGCTCATAGTTGGTTGGTGTTTTTAATGGGAATAGTCTCATATTTTTTTATTTTTACAATAGTTGCACAGAATAATTTTCTTTCTTCAGTAAAATAGCAAAAGGAGAAAGTTATCTCTCTCCTCTGTTATTTACAGCGCGGCGGCGATAGCGGCGCCCAGATCCGTCGTTCTTCCCGAACCGCCAATGTCCGGGGTTAACCGTATTTTATTTTCACTGCTCAGCACGCGTTCAATGGCTGCTACCACCGCTTCCGCCGCCTCGCTATGGCCCAGATGCTCAAGCATCATCGCGCCGCACCAGATTTGACCTATCGGATTGGCGATGCCTTGACCAGCGATGTCCGGTGCAGAGCCATGTACGGGTTCGAATAAGCTGGGAAAGGTACGTTCAGGATTAATGTTAGCGGAAGGCGCAATACCGATGGTTCCGGTGCAGGCCGGCCCCAAATCGGAAAGAATATCGCCGAACAGATTGCTGGCGACAACCACATCGAACCTGTCCGGATGCAGGACAAAGTGCGCCGTCAGAATATCAATATGGTATTTATCCACCGCCAGGTCGGGATAATGCTCGTGCATCGCCGCTACGCGGCTGTCCCACCACGGCATGGTGATGGCAATGCCGTTGGATTTGGTGGCGGAAGTCAGATGGCGGGCCGGACGCTTTTGCGCCAGCTCAAAGGCGAACTTTAAAATGCGGTCCACGCCGGTACGGGTCATTACCGTTTCCTGAATAACAATTTCTCTCTCCGTATTGGGAAACATCGTTCCGCCAACGCTGGAGTATTCACCTTCGGTATTCTCACGCACTACGTAGAAATCGATGTCACCAGGCTGGCGATCGGCCAGCGGGGATTTGATGCCGGCCAGCAGCCTCACCGGACGCAAATTAACGTACTGATCGAACTGGCGGCGGAACTGGAGCAGCGAGCCCCACAGCGAGACGTGATCCGGCACGATTTCGGGCCAGCCGACGGCGCCAAAGTAGATAGCGTCAAACGGCTTAAGTAAGGCAAACCAGTCGTCCGGCAGCATTTTACCGTGCTGCTGATAATAGTCCGCGCTGGCAAAATCAAACCAGACCCACTCCAGCACGATGCCGAATTTCTCTGCGGCGGCGCTGATAACCTTTACGCCTTCCGGCATCACCTCTTTGCCGATCCCGTCACCGGGGATCACGGCAATTTTGTAGTTTGCTACGGACATTGCGCTTCTCCTGGAAAGTTAGCTTTTCGCCCTGAGTCTATTGCAGCATTATGGTTAAATAATTAGCCTGGAATTCAATGCAATGTTAACTAAAGGTAAAGAGTTGGCGACAACCAGCGAGGATCTGCGCTTTTTTACCCACGTAGCCAGACTGACCAGCCTGACGGAGGTCGCCCGGGAACTGGGATTAAGCCTGCCGGCCGTCAGTAAACGACTGACGCAGTTGGAAGAGAAGCTGGGCGTACAGCTGGTCAGACGAACTACCCGACGCCTGGAGCTGACGCCGGAAGGCCTGCTTTACGCCGAAGGCGCGGAGCCGATCCTCAGCCAGCTGGCGCAGCTGGAAGAGGAGCTGGGCGGCGAAAGCGCTATGCTACACGGCACCTTACATATCAACGCATCCTTTGGTTTTGGACGTCGTTACGTTGCGCCTCTGGTTTCAGATTTTGCCGCGCAACATCCGGCGTTAACGCTTAATTTACAGCTATCCAGCCAGCCGCTGAACTTCCTTAATGCAGGTATAGATGTGGATATCCGCGTAGGCAGCGTGCCGGATTCCCGTTTGATTGCACGCCGTATAGCGGCTAATTATCGCGTGGTATGCGCCTCGCCGGACTATCTGGCCCGTTATGGTGTACCACAGCACGTTGAAGATCTGGCGCAGCATAACTGTATTGTGCTGCGCCAGCATGAGTCGGATGCCGCTATCTGGCGATTCAGCAAGGCGGGTAAAGAGCATCGGCAGAAAGTACAGGGAAGCCTGACCACAAATGATGGTGAGGTTGCCATGCGCCTGGCGCTGGATGGCCATGGTCTGATCCTGCGCTCGTGGTGGGATGCACGCGAAGCGATCCTGGCCGGCAAGCTGGTTCAGGTGCTCACTTCATATCAGCTGCCTTCAGCGGATATCTATGCGGTTTATGCTCATAGCCGACAGACGCCAAAAAGGATCCGCTGTTTTACCGACTATCTGCATGAGCGTTTCGAAGCGCTATTTACAGACAAGAAGAAATAAAAGGGGTTGCGCGCTCATGATGTTCCTGGCAGCAGAAGTAGCAGGCTTTTACGCGGTTGCCAAACCGGGCTTTGGCCACGGTTAATGCCTGGAGAGGGGCATAGCAGCTGCCGATAAACGCCAGCTTATTTTTCCCGGGCATTTTCTGGCAGCCTCGGCGGTGTAACAGATGAAAATCCATTTGTTCTGGTCGTTGGGTCACATAATAGTATTCAGCTTGCATTTTCCCTTTCACTCTTGGCAGGCGATAGCAGATGACTTTATGATAATTTTAATAAGATTATTTTAACGCGGAACTATCGGAAAAGGTGCCGTCCCGTTGATTTACAGATAAATGCGTATAAGGCAAGTTAAGTGGCGTTAATTAATGGGCGCGGCGGGCACTTTTTTTTCTTATTAATAGCAGGTTCAGAGGTTACATGGTGTGTACAGATTTACAGAAAATCTTAATAAACGTGATTTATATTGGTAGTAAAAATATGCGCGTTTACCGAAACTGTGGGTAGCCGTTCCGCTGCAAAAAAGATGCAAATAAGAAGACACATTGCAGCGCCTTCAGATCCGTAACAAGCTGAGTCGATTGGCTGAATATGTAACAGCGCTCTGTTACCCGTTTGCCCTTACTCCCTGAACGTAGTGAAAGATGCTGTAACAAAGTTAATCCATAACCTGAGTGACAAACGGCCCGTCAGCGGCAGGCCGCCGGCCCTTTAGTCGGTTTTTTTCGGCAGCATGACGCTTAAACAGTCATCGATGCTTTGGCGAGTTCGGTTTTTATCCTGCTCGCTGAGCTGCCGGTAACGCTGAATTGCGCCCTGTGCCGAATGCTTGTCGAAAGCTACTTTGTCCACCGCGTAGGAAGCGTTTTCGTTGGTAATCACTTCGCGCAATTTGTCAGGGAAATCTGCCGAGTCTGGCGTGTCATGCATATCCTTGATCGCCACGCAGGCGGCGGCATAATAGTGCGGATCCTGCTCCGGAGGGAGGAAGGTCAGATAAAGCCCGCCGGCGATAGCCAGCAAAGCCACAATGGCGATAGTTTTGCGTTTCATACAGGTTGTTTTTACTGAAGTGGTGGCGGCGAGCTTAACGTTTCCGGCGCCTTTTCGCCAGGTTAACGCCTTTGCCGTTGCAGGCGGACAAAAGAAAGAGGATTGAACGTTTTCCATCAACCCGGCGGCCTGCGAAAATAGCCGGCAGCGGCAAAACTGCTAACATGGTGGTTTAACATCATGAACGAGTTGCTATGAACAACTATCACTACTTTTCCCGCTTTGCGGCGCTGGCTGGTTTTTCCGCGTCGCCGTCTGCTGATTTCGCCACCCTTAGTGCACTACATCAGCGCTGGCCTGCTCTTATTCCCTACGAAAACATAGAGGTTTTGCTGGGCAGGCCGGTCAGTATCGACGTAGAGAAGATTGCCGACAAGCTGCTGAGCAAACAGCGGGGAGGCTACTGCTTTGAGCATAATCTGCTGTTGCGACAAATCCTTGAAGAAATTGGCTTCAGGGTTACGCCGCACCTTGCACGCGTGCTGTGGGGACAGGATAAGCCGGACGCGACGCCGCAAACGCATATGCTGTTAACCGTGGCGCTCGACGGCGTGCGGTATCTGGCGGATGTCGGTTTTGGCGGCGTCAGCCTGACCGCGCCTTTACGGCTGGAGGCGGGCGAACAGCAGGGTTACCGTCTTGAGCGGTTCAGCCAGGAAGAGTGGCTGCTGTCGATGAAAAGCGGCGGCAGCTGGCGGTTGATGTATCGGTTTGCCGATGGCGCCTGCGAACAGGCGGATATTCTTGTCGCCAGCCACTTTGTTGCCACGTATGACGAGTCGCTGTTTCGCCATAATTTGATGATGGCGAAAATAATAAACGGGCAGCAAACCAATCTGTTCAACCGGCATCTTACCGTCTACGGAGAGGAGAAAAGGCAGCAGGAAGCCGCGTCCTTTACCGACTTTCGCGCGTTAATCCTCTCCTTTTTCACGGCGGACAACGTGTTGAGCGAGACGGAAATACGGGCAATTTACGAAAAAGTTGGCTGAAATCATATAGAGGCATAAAAGCATAAAGGCATAAAGGCATAAAGGCATAAAAGCATGAAGGCAGACCGGTGGCCTGCCTTATTCAGATCCTTCACGCAAAACTACGCGGCAGACGAGCTGTCGGCTGGGGTAGTTAATCCGGTCAGGATATTCGACAGGAAGGAAAGCTTCGCATAGGTGCGAGACAATCCTATAGCCTGATGCGTCAGTTTTTTGATGCTCCAGCTATCCGTCGTGGTAGAAATAGCATCAACGGTGGTTTGCAGTTTGGTTGAGACATTTTCCATAGCCGAGTTCAGGCCGGTGATAACGTCAGTCAGACCAGCGCCGCTAACCATTTGTACTTCATTATGGCTGATTTCTCTCATTACTTTCTCCTTGTATATAAGTTTAATACAGCGGAGTTAATATATTTATCTCTGCCGCTTGCGTAAAGGGCGAAAATTCCTGAATAGAATATATCCGCACGAATAGCCTGGATATAAAGGGCGCATCCCTGTCAGTGCTTTCTTATTAATGAATTTAACAGGAGTTTATTGCGCGCTACAGGTGGTAAATATTGGAATGATTAATAACGGGGTGAGTTTGAATGGTGAGTATTATTTATTTGTGATTTAAATTATTTATTATCTATATATTTATTCCTTTTAAATAAATTACCGAAAAATGGCCGGAAGTCATTGACCATGCGCTGCCTGTCGCTCTCTTTTACCCTGCACCGGGCGGGCGTTTTTTCAGGCGGAAAAGCTTACCGACACCGATCATTTTGCTAACAGCGGCAGCAGGGCGTGGACGACAGGCATAAAGGTTTCCGTCATTGCTTCCGCCTCTACGCAGGCGTAGCCGAGGATCAGGCCGCGTCTTTTCGCCTCGTCCCTGTAGTAAACCGAAAGCGGGCGAGTCCAGATCCCCTGTTGCTCCAGCACGTAAGCGAGGGCGACGTCGTCAATTTCCGGCGGCAGCGCAAGGATCAGATGCAGGCCGGCATGGCTGTCCTGGCCGATAAATTCCGCGCCCAGCTCCCGGCGGATCGTCCCGACCAGCGCCTCGCGTCGCTGGCCGTAAAGCTGTCGCATACGGCGTACGTGCGCCGCATAGTGGCCTTCACGAATAAATTCCGCCAGCGCCAGCTGGGTCAGGCCGTAGCCGCCCCGGTAAAGTTCGGAATGGGCCACTTTCAGGCGGGCCGTCAGCGAGTCGGGCACCACCATATAGCTGGTGCGCAGCCCCGGATAGAGCGTTTTGCTGAAGGTGCCCAGATAGATGACGTTTTCATCCTGCGCCAGCCCCTGTAGCGCCGGTACCGGGCTTTCACCAAAGCGAAACTCGCTGTCGTAATCGTCCTCGATGATAATGCTGCCCCAGGCCTGCGCCTGGCGGAGCAGCGTCTGACGACGCGCCAGGCCCATCACGGCGCCGGTCGGATATTGATGGGAAGGCGTTACGCAAATCAGCCGTGGCGGCGCGACGCCTGCGGGCAGCGTCATGCCTTCGTCGTCTACCGCAATCGGCACTGTTTCCAGGCCGTTGATTTCCAGCACGCTGCGATGGCCCCAGTAGCCCGGCTCTTCTACCCAGACCCGATCGCCGGGATTGCAGAGCATTTTCGCCAGCAGATCCAGCGACTGATGCGTCCCGGAAGCGATCAGGATCTGCTCCGGCGTGCATTTAACCGAACGCGCCACGCGCAGGTAATCCGCCAGCGCATGTTGCAGCGGCGCGTAGCCGCCATGCTGCGAGTAACTCAACGTTTCTACCGGCAGCCGCAGGTTCAGGCGGCGCGTGATTTTATGCCAGGTTTTATGCGGAAAATGCCGTACGTCCGGCACGCCGGGCATAAAGGCTCCCCACTGACGCTGGCTGGCGCCGGCGCGGTTCAGCAGCTGCTCGCCCCGGCGGGAAAGCGCGATCTGCCCTGATGGCACGTCGGCGGAAACGATCCGTTCCACCGCCGAAAGATCGCTTTCCGGCAGACTGGCGCTGACAAAGGTGCCGCTGCCCGCGCGGGTGGTGAGATAGCCTTCCGACTGTAGCTGCTCATAAGCGGCCATCACCGTATTGCGCGATACGCCTAGTTCGGCGGCCAGATCGCGCGAGGCGGGCAGGCGAGTACCGGGCGCAAGCATCCCTTTCTGAATGGATTGCTGTAAGGCGTCGTAAAGACGCTTGCCCAGCGTGCCTGCGGCCGTCTGTCCAAGCCGGCAGGCGACCAGATCACCGACGAGTGTGCGCAAAGTGGCTCCCTAAAATAGTCAAAACTGGCTCTGGATAATAGCACCCCATCAGCGCTAAAAATCAAGGTAATTCAGGTACAACCCGGCTTCCCGTAACGAGGAGTAAAACATGAACGATTCCATCCGTCAGCGCCGTCTGGACGCCACACCGCGCGGTGTGGGCGTAATGTGCGATTTTCTGGTCGAGCAGGCTGAAAACGCCACGCTTATCGATACGCAGGGGCGCGAATACATCGACTTCGCGGCGGGGATCGCCGTGCTGAATACCGGGCACCGTCATCCGAAAGTGATCGCTGCCGTGCAGCAGCAGCTGACCCGTTTTACCCATACGGCTTTCCAGGTTATTCCTTATGAAAATTATATCTCGCTGGCGGAGCGCCTGAACGAACTGGCGCCGATAGCGGGCAAAGCGAAAACCACTTTTTTCACCACGGGCGCGGAGGCGGTGGAAAACGCGGTGAAAATCGCTCGCGCCGCGACCGGGCGTCCCGGCGTCATTACCTTTACCGGCGCGTTTCATGGCCGCACCATGATGACGATGGCGCTGACCGGCAAGGTCGCGCCCTATAAAACCGGCTTTGGCCCTTTTCCCGGCTCGGTGTTCCACGCCCGCTATCCCAACGAGCTGCACGGCGTCAGCGTGGAGGATGCGCTGAAAAGCCTGGACGATATTTTCCATTGCGATATCGCGCCGCAGGAAGTCGCCGCCATTATCTTTGAGCCGATTCAGGGCGAGGGCGGTTTCAACGTCGCGCCGCCGGAATTTGTCAGCGCGCTGCGCCACCTGTGCGACGAGCACGGCATTCTGCTGGTGGCGGATGAGATCCAGACGGGCTTTGCACGTACCGGTAAGGTGTTCGCCAGCGAATACTACCCGGATGCGAAACCGGATCTGCTGACAATGGCGAAAAGCCTGGGCGGCGGTTTCCCGATTTCCGGCGTGGTTGGCCGCGCCGAAGTGATGGACGCGCCGGGTCCTGGCGGGCTGGGCGGCACCTATGCCGGTAACCCGATCGCGGTTGCGGCGGCCCACGCGGTGCTGGATATCATTGAGGAAGAGCAGCTGTGCCAGCGTGCCGACAGGCTCGGCGCGGCCCTCAGCGAAGCCCTTATCGGCACCCGCCATCCCGCCATCGCTCAGGTACGCGGACGCGGCTCGATGATTGCAGTGGAATTCAATCATCCTGAAACCGGCGCGCCGGACAGCGCTTTTGCCCGCGATATTCAGCAGCGAGCGCTGGCGCAGAACCTGATCCTGCTCACCTGCGGCGTGCACGGTAACGTGATCCGTTTCCTTTATCCGCTGACCATTCCGGACGAGCAGTTCAGCCGCTCGCTAACCATTCTGACCTCGATCCTGAAAGCTTAAGACATTCCCGGCTGCGTCACGCGGCCGGGCATATTTCGACAGACCTTTCATCTACTGACGCCCAAAGCGGGCTGCATCACGCGGCCATAAATGTTCTGCCTTATTTCCCGCCCGTTTCCGCTCGCAGCTTGTTAAACTGCGGCGGCGGCTGGCGAAAACGGCGGGTCAGCCAGGCCAGATAAAGCACGCCGAGCACTGCCCAAATCAGCCCCATCGTCAGCGATGTCGCCTCCAGGTTGATCCACAGTACCGCGACCGTAGCGGCGCCCACCATCGGCAACACCAGATAATGCAGCTTCTCCTTCCAGGTGCGATTGCGGCCTTCGCGGCGGTAAAAGTGGTTAAATACGGCGAGATTCACAAAGGTAAAGGCCACCAGCGCGCCGAAATTAATCAGCGCCGTCGCCGTCACCAGGTCGAAATACTGGGCGGAAAGCGCCACGATGCCGACCATAATCACGTTAAGCGCGGGCGTGCGCCATTTGGGATGCACGTAGCCGAACACCCTGGCCGGAAAGACGTTATCCCGACCCATCACGTACAGCAGACGGGAAACGCTGGCATGAGACGCCAGGCCGGAAGCCAGCGTATTGATAAAAGTGGTGCAGAGGAAAATCGACTGAAACAGCTTGCCGCCCACGTAAAGCGCGATTTCCGGCAGCGCCGCGTCGGGATTTTTAAAGCGGCTGATATCGGGGAAAAAGAGCTGCATAAAGAACGAGGCGGCAATAAAAATCAGCCCGCCGTAGAGCGCGGTCAGAAAGATAGCGCGCGGAATGGTTTTCCCGGCGTTGTGCGTCTCTTCGGAGAGCGTGGTAACGGCGTCAAAACCGAGAAACGAAAAGCAGACGATGGTCGCGCCGGTCATAATCGGCAGCAGGTGCGCGTTCTGGCTGATAAAAGGCTGTAGCGACCAGACCGTGCCGACGCCTTCACCGCGATACAGACCGTGGATCACCAGAAAAATAAATACGCTGATAATCGCGACCTGAACCAGCACAAACAGCGTATTGAAGTTCGCCACCAGGCTGACGCTTTTCAGATTGGCGGCGGTCATGATCGCCACAAAACCCACTACCCATATCCAGGGCGGCACTTCCGGAAACAGGACCGAAAGGTAAATCTTCGCCAGCAGCACGTTGATCATCGGCAGGAACAGATAGTCCAGCAGCGACGACCAGCCGACCAGAAAGCCGACGTGAGGATTGATCGCCTTCTGCGCATAGGTATAGGCGGAACCGGCTTCAGGAAACTGGCGCACCAGCTTGCCGTAGCTGACGGCGGTAAATAATACGCCGGCGAGCGCCAGCAGATAGGAAGCGGGAACGTGGCCGTTGCTGATCCCGGAAACGATACCGAAGGTATCGAACACCGTCATCGGCGTCAGGTAGGCCAGCCCCATCATCACAATCTGCCAGAGCTTAAGGGATTTTCTCAGCCCCGGTTTGGCCGGGCTTTCTTCAGTGACGGCAGCCATTAGCAGCCCCCTTGCGGCGGCGCTGAGAGAACAGCCGTGGGCGGCTTAAGGGTATACGGGACGGGCAGATGCACCATTTCCGAACCTCATGATGTAGGGCGTTCCGCCGCCGCTTTTTTTCCTTCGGCGACAGGCGGTACGGGCCGGAAAACCGGCAGGGAGCGCGCTCGTTTCCAGACGCGGCGCATGGGCGAGGCTCTTCCTGAGGCCGGATGCCATCAGGCGTTTTTCAGCATCCAGTCAATTTCCGTATCTGTGATCAACCGCTCAAACTGCGTCAGCTCGTTGCTTTTGCAGGCGTGCCAGACGTGGCTGAAACGCTCGCCGAGCTGAGCACAGAGCGCCTCGTGCTGGGCGAATTCCCACAGCGCATCGCTCTGACGAATAGGGAAAGGCAGCCCGTCCTGCTCCAGCCCGTTGCCCTCGACCTTCGGCGGCAGCGGTAAATCGTTATCCAGACCGTGCAGGATCCCGGCAAAAATGGCCGCCATTACCAGATAAGGGTTGGCATCCGCGCCCGCGACCCGATATTCCACGCGATGATTATCGCGATCGCCACAGGGAATGCGCAGGGCGACGGTGCGGTTATTGTGGCCCCAGGAAGCCTGCGTCGGCACATACATGCCGGCCTGAAAACGGCGATAGGAGTTGATATTAGGCGCCAGCAGCGCCATGGAGGCGGGCATCATCTCTATCATCCCGGCCAGCGAGCGTTGCAGAAGGGGGGAGTCGTTGCCGTGCCGGTCGGCCAGCACGTTCTCGCCCTGGTCGTTCAGCATACTGATATGAATATGCATGCCGCTGCCGGCGTATTCCTCGTAGGGCTTGGCCATAAACGTGGCGTGCATATGATGTTTTTCCGCCACCAGCCGGATCAGGCGCTTCAGCGCCAGCGCATGATCGCACGCCTCCAGCGCGTTGCGGGTATGGTGCAGGTTAACTTCGAACTGGCCTGGCGACGCCTCCGCCAGCGCGCCGTCCGCCGGGATCTTTTGCAGCTGCGCCAGCTCGTCGATATCGTTTAACACGTCGGCAAAGTGATTGAGATTATCCACGGAGTAGACCTGGCTTTGCATATTGCGATCCTGGGTGCCGGGCGCGCAGGGCGGCTGAAGATAGCCTTCGGCGTCACGCTGCCGATCCAGTAAATAGAACTCCAGCTCTACCGCTACCACGGGATGCAGTCCACGCTGCTGTAGCTGCTGCCACAGGCGGTTAAGGACATTTCGCGGCTCAACGTCAAAGGGAGCGCCATCTTCGTCCAGCATCGTCAACAGCAGCTGGCCGATGGTCTGTGGATCGGCGGCGGAGGGCGTCAGCGTCCCGGCGATGGGCACACAGATGCGGTCGGGTTCGCCGGATGCCTGACCCAGGCCCGCCGCCTCCACCACGTTGCCCAGAATATCCATCGCGAAAACGGAGGCGGGGAAATAGCAGCCTTTCTCCAGCTTACGCAGCGCCGCCACCGGGATGCGCTTGCCCCGGAAACAGCCGTTAAGATCGGTCAGCATCACATCGACGTAATGGGTATCCGGATAGCGGCTCAGATAGGCTTCGACCTCTCTGGCGAAGGCGCTGCTCCGTCTCTCTTCCGGCTGCTTAAAGTTTTCCACTGCTACAAGGTTAGTTTCCATGATTCACCGCTGTTGGCTTGGTAGGGGATAACAGGATCGCATTCATGTTGTTAAATATAATGCACACAAAAACAATCTGGACGGAAACAAATTGTTTGTCAAATGTTGCATTTGATTTAAAAAAGGGTTATCAAAATACCAGTCAGCGGAAATATTGCGCATTTCAGGTAATTTCAGACGCTTTTGTAAAAAATTCAGTCCGAAACAAGAGGTGAAGCATGGTCGATATATTTTACAGGCCGATTGTCGGGGTGGTGATGTGCAGCAACCCCGTCAAAGGCCAACAAAGTCATACCTTGCAAGATAAGTACCTGAATGCGGTTCTGGACGCGGGCGGTTTACCCATCGCCTTGCCGCACGCGCTGGCAGAGCCGGAATTGCTGGCAGGCGTGATGCCGCTGCTGGACGGCGTGTTGCTGCCGGGCAGCCCCAGTAATATGCAGCCGCACCATTATGGTGAAAACGGCGATGAGCCTGCCGCCGATCCCGGGCGAGATCTTCTGAGCATCGCGCTGATTGCGCAGGCGCTCGAAAGGCGCATCCCCATTTTTGCCATCTGTCGCGGTTTGCAGGAGCTGGTGGTCGCGACGGGCGGTACCCTCTACCGTCGCCTCTGCGACCATCCGCAGTTTCTTGAGCATCGTGAGGACCCGGATCTGCCAATAGATCAGCAATATGCGCCCTCGCATGAGATCAAAATCCAGCCGGACGGATTAATTTCGCAATTGATACCCGGAAGCAAAACATTCTGGGTAAACTCGTTGCACGGGCAGGGCGCAAAAACCCTTGGCCCGCGGCTTCGCGTGGAGGCGTACTCCCAGGACGGGCTGCCGGAGGCGGTCAGCGTGCTCGATCATCCCTACGCGCTGGGCGTACAGTGGCACCCGGAATGGAAAAGCAGCGAATATGCGCTGTCGCGCCTGTTGCTTGAAGGCTTTATCACGGCATGTCAGCAGCATCACGCTGAAAAGCAGCAGCTCTGACTCACATTGAAGGAAATGCGTTTATGAACAATGACGGCCTGGCACCAGGCAAGCGTTTGTCCGGGATCCGCCAGCAACTGGGTCTGTCACAGCGCCGGGTTGCCGAACTGTCTGGATTAACACACAGCGCCATCAGCACCATTGAACAGGACAAGGTCAGCCCGGCCATCAGCACGCTGCAAAAGCTGCTAAAAGTTTACGGGCTGTCGCTGTCCGAATTTTTTGCGGAGCCGGAGATCCCGGACGAGCCTCAGGTGGTGATTAATCCTGACGAGCTGATTGAGATCGGCAGTCAGGGCGTCTCCATGAAGCTTATCCATAACGGCGCGCCGAACCGCACGCTGGCGATGATGATTGAAACTTATCAGCCAGGCACCACCACAGGAGAGCGCATCAAGCATCAGGGGGAAGAGATAGGCACCTTGCTGGAAGGGGAAGTCGTGCTGAAATTCAACGGTCAGAGCTATCATCTGGTGGCGCAGCAAAGCTACGCCATTAACACCGGCATTCCGCACAGCTTCAGCAACACCTCGGCAAAAATTTGCCGCATTATCAGCGCCCATACGCCTACCACCTTCTGATGCCTGACGGCCGCTGCCGCGCGGGCCTGTGAACCACGACGGTGCATTCCCGCGCCTTTTGACGCCATACAGAGCGGCAACGGGCGCGGGTCGCGCCGCAAATACTCACCGAACCGATATCCGTCTGGATCTCTCTGGAGCCGTAAGCATGACTGAACATACGCAAAGCTACTATGCCGCCAGCGCCAACGCCTACACGCCGTTTCCGCCGCTGGAGGAGCCGATCTCCTGCGACGTTTGCATCATTGGTGCAGGCTACACCGGGCTGTCTTCGGCGCTGCATCTGGCGGAAAACGGCTACCAGGTCGTGGTGCTGGAAGCGGCGAAGGTCGGTTTTGGTGCCAGCGGGCGCAACGGCGGTCAGGTGGTCAACTCCTACAGCCGCGACGTGGACGTGATTGAAAAAAGCTACGGCAAAGATGCCGCCAGAATGCTGGGCAGCATGATGTTTGAAGGCGGCGATATTATTCGCGAGCGCATTAAACGTTACGGCATCGCCTGCGACTATCAGCAGGGCGGCCTTTTCGTGGCGCTGAACGCCCGTCAGTTCGCCACGCTGGAGGAGCAGAAGCAGAACTGGGAACGCTACGGCAACGACCAGCTGGAGCTGCTGGACGCCGGGCAGATCCGCCAGGAGATCGACAGCGATCGCTACGTCGGCGCGCTGCTGGACAAGCGCGGCGGCCATCTGCATCCGCTAAATCTGGCGATTGGCGAAGCGCAGGCGATAGTCCTGAACGGCGGCCAGATTTTCGAGCAGTCGCCGGTGGTGGAGATCCAGCATGGCAGCCCGGCCGTGGTAAAAACGGCGAAAGGCCAGGTTACGGCGCGCTATGTTATCGTCGCGGGCAACGCCTATCTCGGCAGCAAACTGGAGCCGTCGCTGTCGAAACGCAGTATGCCGTGCGGCACGCAGGTGTTGACCACGGAGCCGCTTGGCGCAGAGCTGGCCGCGTCGCTGCTCGCCTCCAACTACTGCGTGGAGGACTGCAACTACCTGCTGGACTACTTCCGGCTGACGGCCGACCATCGCCTGCTGTACGGCGGCGGCGTGGTCTATGGCGCGCGGGATCCTGAGGATATCGATCGGCTGATCGTGCCGAAGCTGCTGAAAACCTTCCCGCAGCTGAAAGGGGTAAAAATCGACTACCGCTGGACAGGCAACTTCCTGCTTACGCTCTCAAGGATGCCGCAGTTCGGCCGCCTGGAAAACAACATCTACTATATGCAGGGTGATAGCGGGCACGGCGTTACCTGTACCCATCTGGCCGGTCGGCTGATTTCGGAAGTGCTGCGCGGCGACGCCGAACGTTTCGACGCCTTTGCCCGCTTGCCGCACTATCCGTTCCCCGGCGGTCGCAATATGCGTATTCCGCTTACGGCGATGGGCGCGGCTTATTACAGCATCCGCGACAGGCTGGGCGTGTAGAGAGACAGCCATTTTGCAGCGTAATAAACAGGAACGGGCTCCTGGCGGGCATTACTGACGGACGAGGCGGCCCGTGGTCGGCTGCGCTTCAAAATCGCTTCTGAACGGATTAATATCCAGCCCGCCCCGGCGGGTGTAGCGGCCGAACACGCTTAGCTTTTCCGGGCGGCAATAGTGTTTGATATCGTTAAAGATGCGCTCAATGCACTGCTCGTGGAACTCGTTGTGCATCCTGAACGAAATCAGATAGCGCAGCAGTTTTTCCCGCTCGATCCGCTTGCCTTCATAATGGATGACTACGCTGCCCCAGTCGGGCTGATTGGTCACCAGACAGTTAGACTTAAGCAGGTTTGAGGAGAGCGTTTCGGCCACAAAATCGCCGGAGGCGGCATCCTGCAGATGCTGCGGAGAAAAATCGTAGTCCTCCACGGCGATATCAAGATGGTCAATGCATTCGCCGGGCAGCGCTGCGGTAAAAGCGGCGTAGCCGTTTAAATCGGGATAGAGCTTGACCTTCACGCTGCCGTCGGCCGCCCGCGACAGATCGTTTTCCAGCGTGGTGGCGACCTCTTCCGGCGCGGCGAAGCGCGTCTGATTAAAGCTGTTCAGGTAAAGCTTAAAAGATTTTGATTCGATCAGATGCTGGCTGGTGGCCGGGATCCAGAATTCGGCGATAGCCACCACGGGTTTGCCCTTAGCGTTAAGCCAGGAAAGCTCGAAGCCCGTCCACAGGTCGAAGCCGGAAAAGGGCAGCTCCGCCGACGTCAGGCCGATTTCCTGGCGACCGCGCGACCGCGGCAGCGCCTCCAGCAGCTCCGGCGCATAATGCTGAACATAGCCGGTGCTTTTGCCCAGCAGCGTAATTTCCTCTGTTTTCATACTACTTCCTCTGCACGATTAACCTGTTTTTCTTTATTGATATAGCGTCTGAACAGTTCACGGGTAGCGTAAATAGGGCCAACGCCCAGCAGCGCATAGCCTAGCTTGATAATGAACTGCGAAATAATCATGGTTTTAATCGTCGCCATGCTGAGCACGTTGTGAAAAGCCAGCGTACAGAAAATCACGCTATCAAGAGCCGAAGCGATAACGTTGCTGGTCAGCACGCGCACAAAAAGAAAGCGCGAATTGGTCAGCTCTTTTATTTTGCACAGGATCAGCGAGTTAATATTTTCCGACACCAGATACGCGGCCGAAGAGGCGAACAGTACGGAGACAATGCTGTTAACAAAGGTGGCGTAGGAGATATTCAGCTCCCACTCTTTCAGACCGGGTAAAAGGCTGGTCAGCCACAGGCCCGCCACAAACAGCGTATTAGAAATAAATGAAATAAATATCGTTCTTCTTGCCATTCTCAGGCCGTAAAACTCGTTGATAATATCCACCAGGATAAACGAGAGCGGATAGAAAAAAATGGCGGGCGGCACCACGAAATTCACCACGGGGATCAGCACGGGTTTCACGCCGCTCACGGTGCTGAGCGTATAAATAACCGTCAGCGCAATGCTGATGATCAGATAGGCGTACCAGGAGCGTTCATGCCTGTCGCCAATATCGTAAGAGGTCACGGTGCTGTTATCGCCATAAAGGCGACGATAAAGCGATTTCAGTTCATGCCGGTTAAAATCATCCGTGATTTCGCTGCTTTCCAGCTCGGGCAGGCCGATGCTGATATGCTTGCCGGTCGCCAGCACCATGACGTTGGCCGTAATCACATCCGAGCGGGTAAAGCCCAACAGCTTGTATTTCTTGTTTTGTTCCATGCAGAACAGTCCTTAGGGTTATTGGATTCTTTCTTCGATAATGGCGCCCAGCAGGGAAGCTTCCTCAGCGCCGGAGTAGATATCACTGACAAATAGCGCCTGAGTCGGGGAGGAAAACAGCGCCAGCTGTTTCTCCTGTGGCGGCGTATGGCGTTTGATAATAAGCACATCGCCAGGAAAAAACAGGTTGCCCAGATTTCTTTCAACCTGTAGCGCGACCGTGTTAGCGACCTCGCCAAAAAACCAGGTAACGGGATAGTGCGCCACCAGCTGGCCCACTCTTTTGTCCGCGCAGCGTAAAAATGCCGATTGAGGAATAACGGGCACGGCAGCCGGGTTTTTATCGCCGTCGGGCGACAGCGTATTTTCGATCAGTTCGATAGATTGCAGATCGTGATTTTCAATAATCTCGCACGACACGCCAAAGAAATCCGCGATTCGCGTAATGGTCGAGCGCTGTACGTTATTGACTTTGCCATCCAGGATTTTATACAGCGTCGCGCGGGTGACGCCGGTACGGTTGGCGAAAGAGACTTTTGTCTCGCCCCGGCTTTTAATAATATAATCTATATTGTTGATTATATTGTTTTTTCTCTGCAATGCCGATGTTTTCATGATAAGCGTCCGGTTGCTGTCATCTGCCGCATTTTATAAGCAAATTTAATGTTATTCAATAAATGTGAAGCAGGGAGTAGACAGGTCAGACCTGGTTTTGTCTGCTTTTTTGCTGTTGCATTAAGTGTTAATTTAAATAAAATCAATAATTTATACTTTTATGGCTGGTTTGGTATTCATTTTAGTGGAAGTTTTGTCTCTTTTTTTGTTGACTTCATTAAGGGTGTAAGATTAAGTTATCTGTACAAAGAAGCACATAATAAAAATATCTCCAGTATTCTTGCCAACGCCAGGGAATCCAGTTCACCGTGCGAACCTGATGCTTACCCATCAGGTTCGCCAGAGTTGTTACGCTTAAAGGCGTAGATCCAGCTGCACAATAACCTCTGTCTTTCGCGACCCTTCTGTTGCGAAGCATGAACCATGCCAAAAAAATAACCAGGGTATGGCTGCTGAACGCAGATTATCGACCGCCGCATTTTTTCAAAAATCCTTATCGTTCCCAGGGCTTCTCATATAAAAATTTAATTTTTCCGATTTGGTAAAATTAAACCCCATTACGCCTGGTATTTTTCGTATTACGTTTGCTGCAAAAAGTGTGGGTATTAAACCCGCCGTTAATTAATGCGCGTTTCGCGCGGAGATCCGACACCAGAAATAGCTTGCCGGGACGGCTCTTATTTGTAATTAATAATCATTCTCATTATAGTGGCGTTTTCCGCTTGTCGGCTATCACGCAGCCGGGCCTGCATTTTTGAGGAGAAACCGACAGACGCGACTTTTCCTCATCGCCTGCCTGTCCGGGTTTTTATTGAGAGCATGTAGATGAATATTAAGTTATTTTTCACCCGAAATGCGCGCGCGGCTTGCCGGCTGGGCGCGCTTTTTTTTACCTGTTTTTATACGACAGGCGCCTGGTGTCAGCCCGATATGCGGCCGTCTGGCCCGAATATTGCGGATAAGGGATCGGCTTTTTATCACTTTCGCGTCAGCACGCTTGATTCCGCCGATGGACAGCGACATTACAAAATATGGACGGGCATTCCCAATAAGAAAGCGCCGCCTGCCGGCTTTCCCGTGATGTATCTGCTCGACGGCAACGCCGTAATGGACAGGCTGTCGGAAGGGCTGCTGCAAACGCTGTCGGCGCAAAACCCGCCGGTGATTGTCGCCGTTGGCTATCAGACGACGCTGCCTTTTGACCTGGCCGCCAGAACCTATGATTACACGCCGCCGGACGGCGAAAAAAGCGCCCGGCCCGGAGGAAGAAAGGGCGGCGGCGACGCTATTTTTCGCCGTCTGCTTGAGGAAAAAATTGCGCCGCAGGCCGAAAGAGGGTTAAAGATAAACTCCGCCGGGCGTGGCCTCTGGGGCCATTCCTTAGGCGGGGTCTTTACGCTGAACGCCTGGCTCTCCTCGTCGTTCTTTCATTTTTACTATCCGACCAGCCCAACGCTGAACCGGCAGTACGACGGCGTGCTGGCTAAGTTGGCGAAGGTCGAAGCGTCGCGCTTCTGCGCGAAGTCGCTCTATGTCAGTGAAGGCGACGGCCAGCCGGGAAACAATCCGCATGCGCCGGCGGCGGAAGTGCAGGACAGGGTTCGCGCCACGCTGGCATCGCTGCGCCAGGCCGGTTTATCTGCCGCCTACTGGTCGTGGCCTGAACTTTCGCACGGTCAGACCTTTGATGCCGGTTTCCGGCAGGCCTTACGCCATCTGGCGCAGCATGGCGAAGAGCGGGGCGCGTGCCGACAGGCTGAATAGAGATAAAAGGCGTGCGCGGCGCAGGGATAAGCCATGCACGCGGGCGTCTTCCGCCAGCGAGCATGTGCTTGCCGCGCCGTAGCGCGGGTTTTACGGTTACTTTACCCCGCTAAAGACCGGTGTTTTTGTCAGCTATACCCAGGCCGGTTCTCCAGCAGAAAATCAATCAGCGCCTTTACTCTTTTCGTTTTACCCGCGCTTTTTGCGTAATAGAGATAAACCGGCGGATAGGTCTTCCAGAAAGCTTCCATCACCGGCAGAAACCTCTCTTTATCCGGCTGCAGCTGCAAAACCGGCTCGAACAGCCTGCCGATACCCAGCCCGCTGCGGATGCCGTCAGCCATCACGTCGATGTCGTTGCTGATAAGCTGGCCCGGCATATCCACGGTCAGCTGTTCGCCGTTGTGCTCCAGCATCAGCGGCAGGAGGCGGTGAGCGGTAATAAATCGGTAGCCGATAAGCTGGTGCTGCGGCAGATCGGCTGGCGTTGTCGGCGTACCGAACGCCTTCAGGTAGGCTGCCGAAGCGTACAGCCCTTCACGAAAGGGCTTCATCAACTGGCGCGCCACCACGCCGCCCTCAAGGATATCGCCAAAACGGATCCCCACATCGACCCGCTCATCAACAAGATGCACGGTGCCGTCGTACACGGACACTTCCAGCCGGATGCCCGGATAACGCTGGCAAAATGCCGCCATCACCGGTTTGAGGATCAGCAGATAAGCGAAGCGGGAAAGCGTGATCCTGACCAGACCGGAAGGCGCCTGCTGCTGACCCCGGATATTTTCCAGCGAGTTTTCCAGCGATTCCACCGCGGATAAGGTTTGCTCTAACAGCTGCCGTCCGGCATCCGTTAACTCAATACGCCGGGTGGTGCGCACGAAAAGAGGATGGCCGATATGCTGCTCAAGCAGCTTAAGCGCCTTGCTGACCGAGGGCGGCGTGATTTCCAGTTTCCTGGCGGCGGCCGAAATAGAGCCTTCACGAGCGATGCTCTGAAAAATGCGGATCTGGTTGTATATCACGTTATTCATTACGTCGTCCTGATGCAGCCACGCCGCTGATTATTAGCCACAGGCTAATTATCCATAAGCCGATACTGTCCTAATTCTATCAGGATCGCGAGCCTATACTTTCCTTCGGCAACCTCCCGCCGGGTAAATCAGGGAAAATGAGAAAAGAGATTAACGGCTAAAAATGAATATAGTTATTATTTCCGGACACCCGGATCTGACGAAGTCAATCGGTAACGCAACCATCCTGAACGAGGTGGCTAAGGCGCTGCCAGATGCGGAAATCCGTCGTCTGGATACCTATTATCCGGGCTATCAAATTGACGTGCGGGCTGAGCAGGAGGCGTTGTTAAAAGCCGAGGCGATCGTCTGGCAGTTTCCGTTTTCCTGGTATTCGCTGCCGGGGATCATGAAAGTCTGGCTGGACGAGGTTTTTGTTCACGGGTTCGCACATGGTTCAACGGTAAAACTCGGCGGCAAAAAACTTATCCTTTCCTTTACCACTGGTGCAGCACAGGCGCTTTATTCTGCTGAAGGTGCATTCGGGCATAGCCTTGATGATTATCTTATTCAGTTTGAAACGACGGCCAGGCTGTGCAATCTGGAGATGCAAACACCCGTGTACACCTGTGGCATAAGTTACGCGGAGCGGGATGAAAACATCGCACAGCAGAAAATGTTGGCCAAGGATCACGCCGCACGGCTCATTGCGCAGTTAAAAGCGTTAGCGTCGAAACCGGCGCTTTAGATCCTGTTAATAAAGGAGAAAAGGTAATGGACTATACGCAACTGGGGAAAAGCGACTTAACGGTTTCCCGTCTCTGTCTGGGCTGCATGGGATTTGGCGATGCGGCGACGGGCCAGCACAGCTGGACGCTGGCTGAAGCGGAAAGCCGTGAGATCATCCGTTACGGCCTGGAGCAGGGCGTGACTTTTTTCGATACGGCGATAGCCTATCAAAACGGTTCAAGCGAGCGCTATCTCGGCCGGGCGCTGCGGGATATGGCGAGGCGCGATGAGGTGGTGGTCGCCACCAAATTTCTGCCGCGCACGCCACAACAAATAGCCAGCGGCGTTACCGGCAAACAGGCTATTGCTCGATCGCTTAACCAAAGCCTGCAAAACCTGGGCATGGAACATATCGATCTCTATATCTGTCACGCCTGGGATCACCATACGCCAATACTTGAGGTGCTTGAGACGCTGCATCAGGCCGTTCAGGCGGGCAAAATCCGTGCTATCGGCATTTCTAACTGCTTCGCGTGGCAGCTGGCTAAAGCGAATGCGCTGGCCGAGCGGGAAGGTCTGACCGGTTTTGTTTCCGTACAGAGCCATTACAACCTGATTATGCGCGAGGACGAGCGCGAATTAGTCGGCTTATGCGCTGAAGATAATATTGCGATGACCCCTTACAGCGCGCTGGCCAGCGGTCGTCTTGCCCGGCTGGATAATCCGCCAACGCGGCGTGCCGCTGAAGATGCGTATGCGAAAGGAAAATACGATAAAACGGCGGCGCAGGACCGCATTATTATTGAACGCGTAGCGGAGCTTGCCCGTCGGTATCAGGTTTCCATGACCGAAATTTCACTCGCCTGGCTGTTAACTAAAGTCACCGCGCCGGTCGTCGGCGCCACCAAAAAGCAGCATCTCGACGGCGCGGTAAAAGCCGTGAAGTTGCAGCTCAGTCAGGAAGATATTCACTTTCTGGAGGCGTGCTATCAGCCGCACGCTCTGGTGGGGATGATGGCGCAAAAAACGCCTCAGACAGAGGATCGAAAGAAGGTATGAGCGCGTTAAGCATTGTCCTGCCCTGATAGCAAAGAAAGGAGACGGTAAATCATGATGAAAAGGCTCCTCGCGGCACAAATCCTGGCGGTAACGCTGTATCTGCCGATCGACAGCCCGGCGTTTGCCACTGACGCAACAGCGGCGAATAAACCGGCTATGAGTCTTGTCGAGCTGGAAGTTAAAGCGGGAAAAAGCGATCGCTACCGTGACATCATCAAAATGACCAGCCGTTCCGCTATAGAAAACGAGCCGGGAACCTTAGCGCTGTACGCTTTCAGGCATCAGGACAACCCTTATCTGACCTACAGAGTAGAAGTATATGCAGATGATGAAGCGTACAAAAAGCATTTAGCGTCCAGAGCGTATCAGGCTTTTATTCAGCAGGCGCCTGAGGTGGTCGCTAAGGAGAGAAAAACAGAACTTGTTCCGCAGTTCCTGGGCGATAAGCGCATCGTTCAGGATGAAAAAACGATCGATAACCTGGTGATTGTCGATGTGAAACCCGAGCATCAGCAGGCGTTTAAAAATATCGTGCTGCCGGAAATGGCCGAATCTTTAAAAGTTGAAGAGGGCGTCCTGGCAATGTATGCCGCGACGGATGCGCAAAATACCCGCCGCTGGTACTTCTACGAAATCTACGCCAGCGCCGCTGCGTATCAGCAACACCGGGCAACGCCGCACTTCAGAGCGTATATAGCGCAAACGGCACAAATGTCCGCCAGGAAAGAATCTGTCCCTGTCACGCCCGTCCTGCTCACAAACAAGGGCGGTATAAGGCCGGATAAAACACGTTAAGAATGCTGTCTTGCGTTTAATGGATCCTTGAGGCTAAACGATGAAAAAAGTGCTTGCCGCCGCCGCGATATCGCTGGTCCTTGCCGATGTCGCTTTTGCTGAAGAGAAAAGAGGTGAATTTATGTTGAAGGTTACTCCATCCGCCCTGTCGGTCGCGGATATCGAGTCGGTTTCTCCCGCGCTGGCCCGCTTTGGGCGTGAGGCTATAACGGACGATCTGTGGAAACGCGACGCGCTGTCGCTGCGGGATCGTAGCATCGTGACGGTGGCTATTCTTATCGCCAGAAATCAGCCTGCCGAGCTTGGCCATTACGTCGGCGTGGCGCTGGATAGCGGCGTTACGCCAGCGGAAGTATCAGAAATTATCACGCATCTCGCTTTCTATTCCGGCTGGCCAAATGCCATGGCCGCGATTGCCGCGACTAAAAGTGTGTTTCACGAGCGCGGCGTCAGCGCCGAACAGCTAGCCGAAGCCTCTCCGGCGCTGTTGCCGCTTAATCAGGAGGTGGAAAAACAGCGGGCGGAAACGGTGGAAAAAAACGTGGGGCCTGTTTCTCCCGGTCTGGTTAAGTTTACGGCCGAGCCTCTTTTTCTCGATCTGTGGCAGCGACCCGCGCTGGCGCCAAGGGATCGCAGCCTGGTCACCGTCAGCGCGCTGATTGCCTCGGGGCAGAGCGCGCAGATTGGTTATCACCTTAACCGCGCGATGGACAATGGCTTAACGGCTGAGGAGGCGGGTGAGATTGTAACCCAGGCAGCCTTCTACGCCGGCTGGCCAAATGCGTTTTCCGCCGCGCCAGTTGTAGGCGAAGTGCTGCGCGCTCGCGCGGCGAAAGAAGGCTAAACAGCCATCAGCACAACATGCCCGGCGTTTTTGCGCCGGCCCTTTATGCTTCATTCTGCCATTCTGCCATTCTGCCATTCTGCCATTCTGCCATTCTGCCATTCTGCCATTCTGCCATTCTGCCATTCTGCCATTCTGCCATTCTGCCATTCTGACCGCCTGACCGCCTGACCGCCTGACCGCCTGACCGCCTGACCATGCGCGCTTCCTTATTCACAAGAACGCGCTCTTCTTCAAAACAGTTCCTGACTATCCTCTGTACGGCTGCACTGCCCGATGAGCTTCTGACGCGGTAGCACGCGCTAACCGGGCGTTCTTAACGTAGAGCACTTTAATGTAATTCATCATGATTAATAACTGCCGTTATGGTGATTATTGGAAATAATGTTAAGTAATTAACTAATTAAAAGGTTTTACTCTGAATTAGATCGAGATCAAAAAAAGAATAATTTTTAAGATGAATCCGATTCTTTTTTAGTTACCCTATTCAGTCACTTAACGCAAATTTTAATAAAATCCCTTATAAATCAGATCACAAATTATAAATCAGCATATTGCCTGTGGCGGGCAGGCTGCTATAGTCACGCCCGTACACAAGGAAAGTGTGCGCTCTGCCTGCTTTCCATGCTTATTTTTTACAGGAATAAATATGAGCAACTCTTATCAGAACGAAATCCCCAAAGCCCGCGTTAACATCACGTTGGATCTGCATACCGGCAACGCCCAAAAGAAAATGGAGCTGCCTTTGAAGCTGCTGGTCACCGGCGACTTCAGCCACGGTCAGGAGCAGCGCGCGCTGTCCGAGCGTGAAAAAGTCAACGTGAATAAAAACAACTTCGACAGCGTTCTGGCGGCGTTCTCCCCGGCTCTCAATATTTCCGTGGAAAACACGCTGGCCAACGACGGCAGTGAGGAAAACGTCCGGCTGACTTTCCGCGAGATGAAGGACTTCAAGCCGGAGCAGGTGGCGCGTCAAATCCCACAGCTTAAGGCGATGCTGGCGATGCGCAATCTTCTGCGCGACCTGAAGGCCAACCTGCTGGATAACGTCACCTTCCGCAAGGAGCTGGAAACCATCCTGAAAAACCCTGCCCTGAGTGACGAACTGCGCACCGAACTGTCCGCCCTGGCAACGGAAAAAGCCTGATTGCTGACGCCTGGTCCCGAACACTTCAGGTTGCAGCACGGCGGCAGACGGGCAGCTCCCGGCAGGCTTAGTTAAGCCGCCAGGCGAGCAGCTGACGCATTTGCAGCAGGAAGCGTGACGGAAATATTAATGGACTAATACAAGAGAATGCTGATGTCTGTACAAAATGAAACCTCCTCTGCCGGTACCGCTACCGTGCTCGATCGCCCTGCTACGGGCGGTGTTTACGCGTCACTGTTTGAAAAAATCAATCTGAGTCCGGTAACGCATCTCAGCGACCTGAACGTCTGGCAGGACAACCAGGCGATGTCCGATGCCAGCGTCGACGAACGCGTAACCGCCGCCATGAAGGTGCTGGTTGAATGTCTGAACCAGTCCGGTTCGCAGGTGGATAAACTGGATAAAACTCTGCTGGATCACCATATCGCGCAGCTGGATGAGCAGATCAGCCGCCAGCTTGATGCGGTGATGCACCATGACGAGTTCCAGAAAGTCGAATCCCTGTGGCGCGGCCTGAAGTCGCTGGTGGATAAAACCGACTTCCGTCAGAACGTGAAGATAGAAGTGCTCGATCTGTCGAAAGAGGATCTGCGTCAGGATTTCGAGGACGCGCCGGAAATTATCCAGAGCGGCCTGTACGCGCACACCTATATTGCCGAATACGACACGCCGGGCGGCGAACCGATTGGCGCGCTGATCTCCTCCTGGGAGTTTGACGCCTCGGCACAGGACGTGACGCTGCTGCGCAACATCTCCAAAGTAGCCGCTTCCGCGCATATGCCGTTTATCGGTTCGGTCGGCCCGCAGTTTTTCCTGAAGGACAATATGGAAGAGGTGGCGGCGATTAAAGATATCGGTAACTACTTCGACCGCGCGGAATACATCAAGTGGAAGTCGTTCCGCGAAAGCGATGACTCGCGCTACATCGGCCTGACCATGCCGCGCGTGCTCGGGCGTCTGCCGTACGGCCCGGATACCGTGCCGGTACGCAGCTTTAATTATGTCGAAGAAGTGAAAGGCCCGGATCACCACAAATATCTGTGGACCAACGCCTCATTCGCTTTTGCCGCCAACATGGTAAAAAGCTTTATCAACAACGGCTGGTGCGTGCAAATCCGCGGGCCGCAGGCGGGCGGCGCGGTGACCGATTTGCCGATCCACCTGTACGATCTCGGCACCGGCAATCAGGTGAAAATCCCTTCTGAGGTGATGATCCCGGAAACCCGCGAGTTTGAGTTTGCCAACCTTGGTTTTATCCCGCTGTCGTACTATAAAAACCGCGACTATTCATGCTTCTTCTCCGCCAACTCAACGCAAAAACCGACGCTGTACGACACCGCCGACGCCACGGCCAACAGCCGGATCAACGCGCGCCTGCCGTATATCTTCCTGCTGTCGCGCATTGCGCACTACCTGAAGCTGATCCAGCGCGAAAACATCGGCACCACTAAAGATCGTCGCCTGCTGGAGCTGGAGCTGAATACCTGGGTTCGCGGCCTGGTGACGGAAATGACCGATCCGGGCGACGAGTTGCAGGCTTCCCATCCGCTGCGCGATGCCAAAGTGATGGTTGAAGATATCGAAGACAATCCGGGTTTCTTCCGCGTCAGGCTGTTCGCGGTGCCACATTTCCAGGTGGAAGGCATGGACGTCAACCTGTCTCTGGTTTCCCAGATGCCAAAAGCGAAAGCGTAAGGCGGAGACGGGATGAAAACGCAACAGCCGCTGTGGGATCGGGGCGTCATGGTCTCGCCACAGCATTTCCAGCAGCAGGCCGCGTATGCGGCCTGGTCAGCGGAATGTATCGCACAGAGGGGACTGAATCATCCCTGGGGCGTAATCCGCGCCGAATTTGAACCCGAGATCCTGAAGCTGGGGCGGCTACAGGCGCGTCATCTTCACGTGCGCTTCCAGGACGGCACGCTTATCGATACCGACAACGGCGACGATCTGCCGCCGGCGATCGTGCCGGAAGGTCAGGAGGTCGTGGTCGTGCTTGCGCTGCCCTTGCTCAGGGCGAACGGCGGCAACTGCCTGCGTCCCGATGAGGTTGCCGAACGTCCGGTGCGCTATCGTCAGCGCTGGCGCGACATTCGTAACCAGTTTAGCGACGATACGCGCCAGATTGCGGTGATCAAGCCCGAGCTGACGCTGCGTTTTGCCCATCAGGACAACAGTGATTATCTGGTCTGTCCGGTAGCGCGTCTGAAGCAGGACAGCCAGAGCGGCTGGACGCAGGACGAGACTTTTCTGCCCGCGATACTTACGGTGCAGAGCAGCCCGTGGCTGCTGTCGCAGCTTGACCTGCTGATGACCCAGCTGCGCACCCGCCTTAACCGGCTGATGGCCATGCGCCGCGAAAGCAACGAGCGCATGGCGGATTTTGCCGTTGCCGATGTCTCGCTGTTCTGGCTGCTCAACGCGCTGAACAGCGCCGAACCGGTGCTGAGCCAGTTTCTGCGCTTTCCGCAAAGCGCGCCGGAGCGGCTTTATCCTGAGCTGGCGCGTCTGGCAGGCAGCCTGCTGACCTTTTCGCTGGCGCATCAGGTCAGCGCCATCCCGGCTTATCAGCATGCCCGGCTGAACGACGTTTACCCGCCGCTGTTCGCGCTGTTGGGCGATTTGCTGGAGGCCAGCCTGCCGTCGCGGGTGGTGCCTGTCGCTCTGGAGCAGGATAAGCGGCTGCGTCAGTGGCTGGCGCGCCTGCACGATCCCCGACTGCGCGAGGAGGCGGATTTCTATCTTTCCGTCCGTTCGCCTTTGCCTGCGGCACAGCTGCAGGAGCAGTTCCCGCGCCAGTGCAAAGTCGGCAGCCCGGATTACGTTACCGGGCTGGTAAACGCCTCGCAGCAGGGCATTCCGCTGAAGCCGCTGCATCACGTGCCTGCGGCCATTCCGCTGCGCCTGGAAAACCAATATTTCGCGCTCGATCTGTCGCATCCGGCCGCCGCAGAGATGCTGGCAAGCGGGAACTGCATGTTCTACGTGCCGGGCATGTTGGGCGAACCTGAACTTGAACTGTTTGCGGTGCTGAGAACATGAGCCAGAAAGAAGAGTGTGATATCGACGCGCTGCTGCAAAACACCTGGCTGCAGGTCATCAGTCTGCGCCATGGCCCGGTATTTGAGGAGGGGGAAGGGCGCGTACTGTGGGAGCGCTGCGTGGCAGAAGCGGAACAGGTGCAGCTGGCGCTTAGTGAAGCCGGCTACGACGAACAAAGCCGCGAGCATATTTTGTATGCGCAATGCGCCCTGATTGACGAGGTCGTTAAGGGGCGCGGCGTGCAGGATGACGCCTGCGTGCAGTGGTATCACATGCCGCTTCAGGGGCATTTCCTCGGCACGCTGGACGCTGGCGACAGGCTCTGTAACCGCATGAGAGAAGTTCTGCACGAGCCTGCGCCAAATCCTGCCGTTCTGACCTGCTTCCAGCGCGTGATGCTGCTGGGTTTCCTTGGCGGCTATCGTTCGCTGAACGACCCGGAACGGGAAAAGCTGGTGCAGGCGCTGAACGATCAGGTTGCACCATTCAGCGGGCCGCGGACGCAGAGCGTACTGGCAGAAAGTAAACCCGGTCGGGGGCTCGGCGGCTGGCTGGCCAGCTGGCCGCTGCGTATTGGCTTCTCGATCCTGCTACTGGCCGCCGTCTGGTGGGGGCTGGATCGCTGGCTGAGCAGCCTGGTGGCGTCGCTGCTGCCGGGAGTCGTGCCGTGAGTCCCGGACTGCAACGCACGCTGGCGTTCTGGGCCGCGCTGCTTGCTGCCGGGCTGTGTCTGCTTTTTCTGCCGGTTTCGCGGTCTGTTGCCGTGGTGCTGATGTTGTGCTGGTGGGCGCTGATTATCGTGGTGCTGGCCGGCCGGCCTCGTCCGGCGCAGGAAGACGCATTATGTGCCGACGATCTTCCTGATACCGCTTACCGGCAGCCGGTGGTGCTGGTCTGTGGCGACAGCGCGCAGGCGTGGCCGGATGACGCCTCGGTGTTGACCGTAGCGCACGGCTGCTGGGTGCGGGTGGCCAGGCATCAGGCGCTGGACGCGGTAGGCCGTCAGCTATTGTCCCTGCGGCCGGAGTGGGGCCGCCAGCTTTCGGTGACGATCGGTATTTCTCCTCAACAGCATCAGGACTATGAAGCCCTGACCAGCCAGCTGCTGACGCTGCGCTGGCAGCTCGAGCAGCTACGGCGCGAAACCGGCTATTCCGTGCCGCTGGTGCTGTGCGGTCAGGTAGGTAGCGCGATGATCGACGAGCCTCTCTGGCAGGCGGCGATGCCCGACGAGTCGGTACGCGTCTGGCGCGACAGCATGGCTCCTTGCACGCTGAGCAGCTGGCTGGCGGCGGGCGGATACGCGGCCTGGCAGCAGCAGGTGCTGTTCAACAGCCTGACGACATGGCTTCAGCGACACGTTGAGGCGGTATTCGCCGACGGCGCGCGGCCAGTCTGCGTCGTCCGGGGGCTGAGCGCGGTGATTGATGGCGGCGCGTCACCTTCTTCCCTCTGGATCCGCTGGATGCAGCAGCATAGCGCGCTGAACCGCGTCAACGGGTGGCTTCCGGCAGGATCTTCCTCGTTATCTTCACCGCTGCCGGAATGCGTTCTGCCGCTGTTGCCGGAGGGCGGCGGCCTGACGCCACCCCAGCGCGCCTGCCGCTACGGCCTGGGACTGTTCGTTATCGCGGCGATTGTCGCGCTGTGCAGCAGCGCCTGGAACAATCGCCAGCTGGTACAGCGCATCGCGTTCGATATCAATGATTACCAGCGTATCGCCATGGACGACTACGCGCCGAAAGCGGCGGCGGTCGAGGTGCTGCGTCAGGATGCCGCCGGGCTGGATAACTATGCCCGCAACGGCGTGCCGCTGCGCCTCGGGCTGGGGTTATATCAGGGCGGACGACTGCAACGGCCGCTGCTGGAAGCTATCCGCGCCTGGGTTCCGCCACCACCACCACCGGCGCCCGTCGCGGAGAAAGTGCCGGAAACCGTCCGCCTCGACAGCCTTTCGCTGTTCGATACCGGCAAAGCGGTGCTTAAACCCGGCTCGCTGAAGCTGTTGGTTAACGCGCTGGTGGATATCAAAGCGCGACCGGGCTGGCTGATTGTGGTGGCCGGGCACACCGACAGTACCGGCGAGGCGCAGGCCAACCAGCAGCTGTCGCTGAGGCGGGCAGAAGCGCTGCGTGACTGGATGCTGCAAACCAGCGACGTTTCGCCAACCTGTTTTGCCGTGCAGGGCTTTGGGGCCAGTCGCCCCATCGCCACCAACGCTACCCCCGCAGGGCGCGCGTTAAATCGCCGGGTTGAAATTAGTCTGGTGCCGCAGGCAAACGCCTGCCTGGCAGCAGACCATCCCCAAACGTCATCACAGGATGATGACATAACAGCAAGCCCTGAATAGTTCGGGCTGCCTCGCGGCGGCCGCTGAGCGCATTTTCCCATGCTGTGGTCGGGGAAAACGGCGGCGGCCAGCCAGAAGACGGCACAAATTAGGACGGGATAAAAAGGAGAAGTAACACATGGCAATTCCAGTCTATCTGTGGCTGAAAGACGACGGCGGCGCGGACATCAAAGGCTCCGTGGATGTGAAAGATCGTGAAGGCAGCATCGAAGTGTTGGCGCAGGAACATAACCTGTACATCCCGACCGACAACAACACCGGCAAGCTGACCGGCACCCGCGTGCATACGCCGTTTATGTTCGCCAAGGAAATCGATTCCTCCAGCCCGTACCTCTACAAAGCGGTGACCACCGGCCAGACCCTGAAATCCGCCGAGTTCAAGTGGTATCGCATCAACGATGCGGGTCAGGAAGTGGAGTATTTCAATACCAAACTGGAGAACGTCAAGCTGGTGAAAGTGGCTCCGCTGATGCACGACGTCAAGGACGCCTCGAAGGAGAAGCATAACCACCTGGAGCGTATCGAACTGCGCTACGAAAAAATCACCTGGACCTATAAAGACGGCAACATCATTCATTCCGACTCCTGGAACGAACGGACTACTGCCTGATAAGCCCCAGCGGGCGGTTCGCCGCCCGCTGTTTTATTTGCTGAGCCACTGCTGAGCGGCGGCTCAGCAAATAATCCCACCTTCTGACCTGATGCGCTTCGGGTTCCTCACAGCAGGGAATAGCGACGGGCGGTAGCGTGTCTGAACCTGATTAATTACGGAAGAGAGAAGAACATATGGAAAACCAGTCGGCCGTTCTGCTGCGTCGTTTAAATCCGTTCTGCGCCCGCGCGCTGGAGGCCGCCGCGTCGCTGTGCCAGACCCGCGCCCACAGCGAAATCCGCATTGAGCACTGGCTGCTGAAGCTGCTGGAGCAGGGCGAAGGCGATATCACCGTGCTGGCGCGTCGCTATGAATGGGACATGGATGGTATCTGGCAGGCTCTGCTGAGCTGGCTGGATAACGTACCGCGTTCGGTGCGCACCCGCCCTGGGCTTGCCGACTCGCTGCTGGCGCTGATTAAGCAGGCGTGGCTGATCGCCTCGCTGGAAGACGATGCCGCCCATATTCGCAGCCACCACCTGCTGGCGGCGCTGACCGATAAGCCGTCGCTGGTTGGCTGCGAAGGGCTGTGGCCGCTGCTGAGCCTGAGCCGCAGCCAGCTGGATCGCCTGCGTCCGCTGCTGGACGCGCAGTCCGACGAGCGCCCGGAAGTGCAGCAGCAGGAGAGCCTTAACGTCTTATCCACGACGCTGGGCGAGGCGGAGGAGCAGGTGAACGGCAGCGTATCCGGCGGTACGCTGAGTGAAGCCTTACAGGCGGCACTCGACAAGTTCACGCTCGACATCACCGCCAAAGCGCAGGCCGGGCTGATCGATCCGGTATTTGGCCGCGATACCGAAATCCGCCAGATGGTCGATATCCTGTCGCGCCGCCGCAAGAACAACCCGATCCTGGTCGGCGAGCCGGGCGTCGGCAAAACCGCGCTGGTGGAAGGGCTGGCGCTGCGCATTGCGGAAGGCAACGTGCCGGGCAGCCTGAAAACCGTCTCGCTGCGTACCCTTGACCTGGGGCTGTTGCAGGCTGGCGCGGGCGTAAAGGGCGAATTCGAGCAGCGTCTGAAGAACGTTATCGAAGCGGTACAGCAGTCGGCGACGCCGGTGCTGCTGTTTATCGACGAGGCGCACACCATTATCGGCGCGGGCAACCAAGCGGGCGGAGCCGATGCCGCCAATCTGCTGAAGCCGGCGCTGGCGCGAGGCGAGCTGCGCACTATCGCCGCCACCACCTGGAGCGAGTACAAGCAGTACTTTGAGAGGGATGCCGCGCTGGAGCGCCGCTTTCAGCGGGTGAAAGTTGACGAGCCGGACGACGAGACCGCCAGCCTGATGCTGCGCGGCCTGAAATCGCGCTACGCGCAGCACCACGGCGTCCATATCTCCGACGACGCGGTAAAAGCGGCGGTCACCCTGTCGCGCCGCTATCTGACGGGGCGTCAGCTGCCTGACAAAGCGGTGGATCTGCTGGACACTGCCGCCGCGCGCGTGCGTATGAGCCTGGATACCGTGCCGGAGGCGATCACCGCTCTTAACGCGCAGATCACCGCGCTGGAAATGGAAAAGCAGGGGCTCCAGGAGGATCTCGCTCTCGGCGAGACCATCCGTAACGGACGGCTGACCGAAATTGAAAGCGGGATTGCCGCGCGTCGGGATGAGCTGGCGATCCTGGAGGCACAGTACGATCGCGAAAGATCGTTAACGCAACGGCTGCTGGCGTGCCGTACCGACATCAGCCGCCAGGCCGAAACGGGCGAGCTTCAGCAGCAGCTGCTGGCCGTCCGGCAGGATAACCCGCTGCTGGCGCTTGACGTTGACGCCCGTACGGTGGCTGGCGTGATTGCCGACTGGACCGGCGTGCCGCTCTCCTCCCTGATGAAGGATGAGCAGGCGGAGCTGCTGACTCTGGAAGCGGAAATCGGCAGGCGCGTGGTCGGCCAGGATGCGTCGCTCAATGCCATCGCACAACGCCTGCGCGCGGCGAAAACCGGGCTGACCGCTGAGAACGGTCCGCAGGGCGTGTTTCTGCTGGTCGGGCCGAGCGGCACCGGCAAAACCGAGAGCGCGCTGGCGCTGGCCGACGTGCTGTACGGCGGCGAGAAGTCGCTGATTACGCTTAATCTGTCGGAATATCAGGAGCCGCATACCGTCTCGCAGCTGAAAGGCTCGCCGCCGGGCTACGTCGGCTACGGCCAGGGCGGCATCCTCACCGAGGCGGTGCGCAAGCGCCCGTACAGCGTGGTGCTGCTCGACGAGGTGGAAAAAGCGCATCGCGACGTGCTCAACCTGTTCTACCAAGTCTTCGATCGCGGCTTTATGCGCGACGGCGAGGGGCGCGAGATCGATTTTCGCAATACCGTGATCCTGATGACCTCCAACCTCGGCAGCGACGCTATCATGCAGCGGCTGGAAGAGAACCCGGACGCCACGGAAGGCGAGTTGCAGACGCTGCTGCGCCCAATGCTGCGCGACCACTTTCAGCCCGCGCTGCTGGCGCGCTTTCAGACGGTGATTTACCGCCCGCTGAATGAAACCGCGATGCGCACTATCGTGGACATGAAGCTGAACCAGGTCAGCCTGCGCCTGGCGCGCCACTACGGCCTGAAAACCACCCTGGGCGAGAGCCTGCCAGCGGCGCTGACCGCCGCCTGCCTGCTGCCGGATACCGGCGCGCGCAATATCGACAGCCTGCTTAACCAGCAGATCCTGCCGGTGCTGAGCCAGCAGCTGCTACAGCAGATGGCGGCGAAGCAGAAACCGCAGCACCTCCGGCTTTACTGGGATGAGGAAGAGGGCATCGTGCTGGAGTTTGACGGCCCGCAGGCGGACGCGCTGTAACCCCTTAACCCGAGGGGGATACCTTTGTGCCCCTCACAGTCAGCATTTATCCCACCAACAGACAAGGTAATAAAAATGAAAACGCAAAATATCCCGGTTTCACCCGCTTTTATCGCAATCTCCTGGATCGCCATGCTCGGCGGCGTGCTGGTCTACCTGTTCGGCCTGTGGCGTGCCGACATGCAGCTGAATGAAAAAGGTTACTACTTTGCCGTACTGATCCTCGGGCTGTTTTCCGCCGTTTCGTTGCAGAAGACCGTGCGCGACCGCTTTGAAGACATACCGACCACGCAGCTTTACTACTTCATCTGCCTGCTCTCCTTTACGATCGCCGTGATTTTACTGGTCACGGGCTTGTGGAACGCCACGTTGATGCCCAACGAAAAGGGCTTTTACGGGGTGACGTTCTTTATGGCGCTGTTTGGTGCCGTTGCGGTGCAGAAGAACACGCGCGACAGCTTATGCAACGTTCAGTCCGCGCCGAATGAGTTACAGGATCAGCCTGCGCAAGATTAAGCCCTGACTGGACTTCTCCCGCTTTATCCACAGGGAAATAGCCACGCTGCCGCACGCGGCAGCGGCCTGATAAGGACATCATATGAGCATAAATCCGGTTTCTTTTTTCAGCCACAGCCACCACCTGCTGGCGGTGCGCGACTGCCCGGCGCAGCCAGACGTGCTGGCCTTCCGGGGCGAGGAGCGCCTGAGCGAGCCGTTCAGCTGGCGCGTTGAGTTCACCAGCGCCGATTCCGGCCTCACCCGCGAGGCGATGCTGCTGAAGCCGGCCTCGCTGACCCTGCGGGCGCCGGTCAGCCAGGGGATGGGGATCCGCGTACAGCGGCCGGTGCGCGTGGTGCAGGGCGTGGTGACGGGCTTTGAGCGCCTCGGCACTTCCGCCGACCAGACCCTCTACGCCGTGACGCTGCGGCCGCGCCTCGCCCTGCTGTCGCGCAGCCGCCACAACGCCATCTATCAGGACATGTCGGTGCCGCAGATTGTGGAGAAAATCCTGCGCGAGCGGCACGGGATGCGCGGCCAGGACTTCGTTTTTACGCTGGCGCACGACTACCCGCGCCGCGAGCAGGTGATGCAGTACGGCGAGGACGACCTGGCGTTTATCACCCGCCTGCTGGGCGAGGTCGGCATCTGGTTCCGCTTCACCCCGGACGCGCGCCTGCATATTGACGTGGTGGAGTTCTACGACGGCCGCCAGGGCCACGTGAAGGGGCTGACGCTGCCGGCCGTGCCGCCGTCCGGGATGCACGATGCGGGCAGCGACTCGGTATGGAACCTTGCCAGCCGCTCGGTGGTGGTGGAGAAAAGCGTCAGCGGTCGCGACTACAACTACCGCAACGCCATGCAGGACATGAACGTCCATGCCGACGTCACCGGCGGCGACGACACCACCTGCGGCGAAGCTTACAGCTGGGGAGGTAACTACCTGACGCCGGGCGAGGGGCCAGAAGCGGCGCCGGAAAGCGGAACCTTCTACGCCCGCCTGCGCCACGAGCGCTGCCTGAACGGGCAGACGCGGCTGTCGGCGGTGACCTCCTGCCCGACGCTGGCGCCCGGCAGCGAGCTGAGCGTGACCGGCGGCGAGGAGGTCGCCGGGGCGTTCCGCAGCGGGATGCTGGTTACCGCCGTGGTCAGCACCGCGCGGCGCGACCGCAGTTTTGAAACCGAACTGGACGGCATCCCGCTGAACGACCGCTACGGCTTCCGGCCGATCCCGCTTCCGCCGCCGGTGATGGCCGGCACGCTACCGGCGCGGGTCACCAGCACCACGGTGAACGATACCTACGGCCACATCGACCGCGACGGGCGCTACCGCGTCAGCATGATGTTTGACCGGGCGACGTGGGAAACCGGCTTCGAGAGCCTGTGGGTGCGCCAGGCACGCTCCTACGCGGGCGACACCTACGGGCTGCACCTGCCGCTGCTGGCGGGCACGGAGGTGGCGATAGCCTTTGAGCACGGCCATCCGGACCGGCCGTACATTGCGGGGGCGCTGCACGACTCGGCGCACGGGGACCACGTCACCATCCGCAACTTCAGGCGCAACGTGCTGCGCACGCCGGCGAACAACAAGCTGCGGATGGACGACACGCGGGGGCAGGAGCACGTCAAGCTCAGCACGGAGTACGGCGGCAAGAGCCAGCTGAACCTCGGCCATCTGGTGGACGGCGAAAAGCAGAAGCGGGGAGAGGGGGCTGAACTACGCAGCGATGACTGGGTCGCTGTTCGTGGGGGCAAAGGGCTGCTGCTGACAGCCCAATTGCAGCCGAAAGCGATGGAAAAGCAACTGAATATGGATGAAATCAAGCGCCAGCTGACAGATGCATTGTCACTGGCGGAGTCCTTATCGGGCCTGATGGCGACAGCGAGGATAGACCCGATGGATAACAGTACGCAGCAGCAGTTTTTACAGCAAAATATCGACCAATTGCAGCAGCCCGCGATCGTTGCAGGTGCGCCCGGCGGAATAGCATTTTCCACTCCGCAACATATTCAGCTAAGCGCTAACCATAGCCAAATAATTACCGCTGGTGGCAACATTGAAATTAGCGCATTAAAGCGCATGGTGCTGGCGGCGCGAAAAGGCTTTGTCGCTTTTGTTCATGAAGTAGGCATGAAGCTGATTGCAGCTGCGGGCAAGGTGGAAATACAGGCTCAGTCCGATGCGATAGATATTGTTGCCCACAAATCACTCTCTATCAGTAGCACCAGCGATGAAATCATCATTTCGGCGAAGAAAAAAATAACTCTACAGTGCGGAGGCTCCTACCTGACGATTGACCCGAGCAAAATTGAGCTCGGTACCGGTGGACGTTTTTTTGTTAAAAGCGCTGATTTTGATTATGCCGGACCGGCAAAAATGGCGGCACCTTTCCCTGAATTTACCGCTTGTGAGTCCGTAGCAACTGAAGCGGCAAGTCAGGGAAATGCCACTATACCACTCAATTAAGGAGCGGTTATGGCGATTAACTATATTACCCCACACCAAACGTTAGGGTCGCATCAATACGCGGTAATCGACCGTAAGCTTGTCTCTACAATACCCAAATCATGGCCAGTCATTGAGCTGATATTGCCTGTGCTTGCACCTCAGGCACACCTTTATCCCTGGCTGGTGCCGCTGCGTGAATTGCCTGTGCAGGAATGGGATAAGTTAATGACAGCCCTTACGCGCCATAGCGGATTTCGTTCACCAGAAAAATGCAGCCTACTGTTATCCAGCGACTGTTCACCTGAACATGTCAAAAGTGCGCTGGTCAATGCTTTGTATTTTAAAGATACACAGCATAAAGGTCATATTTTGCGCTTTTATGACCCGAGAGTGTTGTTTCACCTGCACTGGATGCTCTGTCCATGGCGGCTATATAACCTGCTATCTGCGAAAGATGTACCGCGCTGGACATTCTGGTTGGATGGCAGCTGGCATACCCTTGAGTTTCTGGAGAGCATAGCTGGCAAACCGACAGAAAACGCCGGCATTCCTTTACATCAATTGGCGTATTGCGGGCTGATAAACCAGGCATTACAGCAGCTACCTGGGTGCGCTGATATGAAACAACGCCAGCAAATTAGCCGTCGGCTGGAAGCATTGCTGAAACAGGCGGAGAAATGTGAGCTTCCCACAGAAGAAGATCGTTTAGCATTTGCACTACATGGCATGGTGCAGCGTGAAGGGTTCTGGAAAGCGCCAAAGATGTCTGCATTCTTACAGCAGGCGAGTCACAGCCCAAACTTATATCGTGTTGAAACCGGTGGTTGGGATGAAACCCGCTGGCGAGAGATGACCAGTCCTCAATCTTAAAAAGCAGGGAGCGGCTTCTGAAATGAGCACTAAACAAGGTTGTAAATTCTGTACCCGGTACGGGGTGCCTATTCTGCCCGTCCGCCCGGCGATAATGTCTCAGGACGATGTTTTACCTCAGCTGCATTCATCCCTGACTCCACCACTGGTAGCACAGGGAGAAACCGCATGGACGGCACGGCTGTTGCGTGAAGGGTTTCTCTATATCTGGGTGGAGTCCGGTAAATACTGGATAAACTATTTCGTCACCGCTGACGGATTCTATTATCCATTGCCCGAACAGGAGGACGTGCCGTCAGATATTGTCAACGGCAGAGTAAAACCCTGCGTTACTGAGCCGCGTGAGCTGGCGACCGCTTCGCTGGTTACGTTACCGGTAAAACCTCTCAACATGAAAAATGGACTGTTCTGGTTTGCCTGGTCAGAGGTGGAATGGACGGACTCGGTGCGCAAGCAGCATGAAAATACCGCATGGCGCAGCCGGTACATGCAGCGTTTCGATATGGATGCATGGCTCGCTGGCGGTCAGGCAGAACAGGCGCTTCCGATCGCCAGTTTAAGCAACACTATAGCGGAATACAGCAGCCGGGGCGCATATTGTGAGGTGAAGAAATGGTCTCCGGCACCGTGGAAAAACGCTAATATTATGGCGGCAAACAACCTCAGATTGGCGGCCGATTCACTGTATGCAGATAAAGGGGCTATCATCGTTCTGGCCGATCCAATGGCGGTCACGCAGGAGCTAAGCGCTCTGGTAACCTGGCGCCTGAAAACACGTTTTGCCGACGATCCGTACTACGCGCGCGGTATCGCTTTATCCTCGGCCTTATCGGGTTTGAAACTGGCAATGACGGAGCAGTTCCGTCGCGACTTGCTGAGCGAGGACAAAACCAGCGAACAAATATCACGAACGATAGGTACTCAAATAATTGCCGGAATGCCGCTGCCGCCAGATAACCCCGAACGCGCCGCTGCGGATGTCCGCCGTAGTAATGAAGAAACGTTTGACCGGCGTTTTGAACAGCGAATAAACCAGCGTTGGGCCGATTATGAAAAATATATCGACAGGGAGCAGGAACGAGCGTTTCTTAAGAAGCTTGCTACAGCAGTAAAAACGTACGATGAAAATGTGATTACCCCGATGACGCAGATGTACCTTGCCGGGTTACAGAGCGATGCGCTTATCAACAGCTTTAAACACAACTACGATACTCAGGATATTCAAAGCGGGCTTTGCTATTTGCAAAGCGTCACGGACTGCCTGGAGGGGATGCAGGATCAGGTACCGGTTTCTCAATGGTTACGCAGTCAGCTTGAGGCAGCATCCTTCAGCGCAGACAACTATATTCTACAGGCGTTGATATTTAATAATGAGAAAATGGCCGCGCTAATACAGGAAAAAGTCAGCAAGGCATCAGAAGTGAATGATGTACCCTGGGAGAATCTGATGGATGGTATTAAAGACGCCACGGAAGATTACAGCAAAGTTTTCTCACTAAAGATGGAATACTATATTAATACCATCAGCAGCGGATTTATTCGGCTGATTAGTGATGTCGCCTGGAGTAAGCCTGCGCTGGCTATTGTTGCAATGGTCGCAGGCAGCGGCTATGGATTAAAAGTCGTTACGCTAACTGGAAAACGTAAATATTTCCTTGAAGGAGCATTAAGAGTTGTTGCTCAAATGACCGATATGGATAATCGAGTGTCGCAGGATAAATTACGCCCTCGTCTGGATAAGGCATTGCGTAGAATGGAACTGGATGGCATTCCAATGGAAAATACTGTAAAGCGGCGTTTTATGGTGTTGATTGATATTAATGAAGCCACACAGCTTGCCACCTTGCCTGAGAGTGAAAGGGTTAAACAGGTTAGCAGAGTACTGCATTCAGCAGATGAGGTCACTGATGCAATCTTTCCCCGTTTTTATCGTGGCAAAATGGCCTTACTGAAAGGGACAACGGCTAACCATATTGCCAGCATGACTGCCGGAGCGGTGCCGTTCTGGGGATGTATGGCTTCTGTGATTTTCCAGGGTATCGCGCTAAAGGGGGCCGCAGAAGATAAGGAGCTACCGGGCTGGGAAAAAGGAACTCGTTTTGGATCCAACATAATAGGTGCTTTTGGTTCGACCCTGGAACTGACGGAGCGGGCGCTGAATGATTTGAAGGGGCTGAGGCTGAAGGCATTAGTGCGTGTCAGAATGGGAGCTGAATTTTTAAAAAATACGATGACTGTTCTGACATATGGTGTCAAATATTGTGCAAAGGCTGCTTTAGTCGGAGTTATTTGGGATAGTGTTAATGCAACTGATTATGCTTTTTCTGGTGACTATGGAATGGCTATTGCCGGTGCCATTTCATCTGTCAGTGGGTTATTCATGTCAGGATTAATAACCAGTTTTGTACTGGGCCCTGTTGGAATTGCCTGGGGAATTATTTTTATCTTTGGTTCAGCTATTTATATGTCTTTAAAAGGGGATAACGATCTTCAGAAGTGGTTGAAATCCTGTCTTTGGCGCAAGGTTCCTCAAGGGTTGTATAGTCTGCCTGAAGTTTACCCCACGCAGGCAATGGAAATAGCGGCTTTTAATGAGGCTATTAGGCCAGAGGAGAACTGATAATGAGTATGTATGGAATTTATCAACCCTATAAAGTGAACCGTTCATTAACCCCTGCTGAAAAAAAGCTTAAGATGAATCAGGGGAATCCCCGAAAGGTAAAATACTTTAATTGCGGAGAATCGGTTATAAGATTGAACTCTACCTGCCTGGAGACGACAGATAAATTTTATAAGCAAAAAGGGATAGATAATGGATGGTGGGTGATAGCGTCTATAATAATGTTATCATTGGTAATAATAGGCGTTGCTCGAGGGATTCAGCTTATTTCCTCTGAAGGATATATGCCGTTATTACGCGTTCTTTTACTTGATACAGTGTTTTTAGGTACATTAGTTTTTACTGGACGAATTGTTTTAAAGGAATGGTTTACATGGACTCATTACCCGATCCGGTTTAATCGTAAGAACCAGATGGTTTATATATTTCGCACCGATGGAACGGTATTGTCGGTACCCTGGAAGGAAATTTACTTTACTCAGGATAAAGAGCCGGGTCCACTGCGCGAATGGTGTATCAGGGGCCATATTATTGATAAGGATAAAGAAACCGTACTGGAAACTTTTAGTCTGGGAATTTGTGAGAACAAAGAATCCCTGCCTGAGTACTGGGAGTTTATTCGCTGCTATATGGAAGAGGACCTGGTAGCCGAACTGGCAGAACTGGTGGTTATCTGTCCGCCGATAGAAGATCGGAAAGAGGGGTATCTCTTCGGCCTGCAAAATCTCATATATATGGATTCTCGACTGGGGTGGATTTATTTTCTCTTCAAACTGCCATTGCAGCTTGAAGCATCAGTATGTCGCTATATCGCCAGCCAGACCAGCAAAATTCCCCGCTGGCCTCAGGATGTTCTGGATGCCTGCCGACCGGATGCTGATGACCCAGTAAATGTCAGCGCGGCGAACAATCCCAAAGATATGTGGCGTCTGGTTTTTGCCAACCAGTCATTAACTAAATGGCAAGAGAAATACGAGCGTATGGATGCGGCCACGAACCGGATCCATTCAGAGCTGGCAAAAAAATATGGCACGAAAACGGTCGACAGGACATGACAAGGCCTCGATTAAAAAGCAGAAAATGACCCCTGAGATGGGCATTGAAAGCTGTAAATCCTGTATTCGCCACGTACTGTCGGTTCTGACTGTCCTGTAGTCATGTCATAGCACGACGTTTGGCCTCAGTTACAATCATATCTGTCTACTTTGTTGCAGAGTGAGGGAGAATAACCAGATTAGCAAAGTGCTGTATTCGGCAAATGACAGTACTAATGCAGTCTTTCTTCATTTTTGATGCGGAAAGTTGAACACTCGAAAAACCAAGAACTGGTTCAAAAGAAAGCTCAAGACGCTGGGTGGGTATATTCCGAAATCAATAAAAATGAAGGGAAGTTAAATCAGAGGATGTTTAAACATGACCATGTACGGGCTCTATCAGCCTTATAAAGTGAATCGAAAACTTACCCGCACGGAAAAAAATTATCGACTTCGGCAGGGAACGCCCTGTAAGGTGAAGTCTTTAAACTGTGGAGAGTCGGTTATTCGAATGAATTCTACTTACCTGGAAACGGTGGATAAATTTTATAAGGAGGCAGGAACTAATACCTGGTGGGCTGCAATGATATTTTTTGGATGTCTGGCGGTTTTCCTTTTTATCACATTCAGGTTTTTTAGTGATTTACTGCCGGGTATGGGAGTGATTAAAGCTTTTTTAGGATGTATGATACCTCTTTCGTTTATGATATTTGGAGGGTGTTTTTTATTAAAGGAATGGTTTGCATGGACTCATTACCCGATCCGGTTTAATCGTAGGAACCAGGCAGTTTACATATTTCGCACCGATGGAACCGTGTTGTCGGTGCCCTGGAAGGAAATTTACTTTACTCAGGATAAAGAGCCGGGTCCACTGCGTGAATGGTGTATCAGGGGACATATTCTCAATAAAGATGGAGAAACCGTGCTGGAAACTTTTAGTCTGGGAGTTTGTGAGAATAAAGAATCTCTGCCTGAGTACTGGGAGTTTATTCGCTGCTATATGGAAGAGGACCTGGTAGCCGAACTGGCAGAACTGGTGGTTATCTGTCCGCCGATAGAAAATCGAAAAGAGGGTTATCTCTTCGGCCTGCAAAATTTGATATATATGGATTCCCGTTTCGGATGGATTTATTTTCCTTTTAAACTGCCATTGCAGCTTGAAGCATCAGTATGTCGCTATATCGCCAGCCAGACCAGCAAAATTCCCCGCTGGCCTCAGGATGTTCTGGATGCCTGCCGACCGGATGCTGATGACCCAGTCAATGTCAGTGCAGCGAACAATCCCAAAGATATGTGGCGACTGGTTTTTGCCAACCAGTCATTAACTAACTGGCAAGAGAAATACGAGCGTATGGCTACGGCCACAAACCGAATTCATGCAGCGTTGGCAAAAAATATGGAAATAAACCTGTTATAGAATGAAAACGATTATTTTATCTCGGCTGCATTTATTCTCGTTCCGCTACTGGCAGCACAGGGGGAAACCATATGGAAAGTATGTACATTTCGCGAAGAACTAACCTGTATGTGGGTATAATAAGTGATTTCATACTAAAAAATAATATTATATTTAATTATCGGTAATTAACTTTTTACTTATACCTCGTTTTTTTAAAAGTCGATTCACTCTGTTTTATTAGTATGGCTTAAAAATATCAACGCAATTTACCAGTGTAAGTACATAAAAATAACTCGATTAAAAGAAGGTTGAAATGAAAGGCATTATTCGCATTGGCGATAAAACCACAGGTGGTGGTCAAGTAGAGGCTGGCTCAGAAAAAATGAGGTTTCAAGGGATTGGTGTGGCGCGTATTAACGATCCGGTAAGTTGCCCTATTCAGGGGCATAGTCCATCGTTTATCGTACAAGGGCATTCAACGATGAAGGATAACGGTATTCCTGTTGCCTTCCATGGCGATCGGTGCAGCTGCGGATGTACATTGATTTCCTCCCTGATAAATGCAACCACGAGTAAATAATGCCAGTCGATCTTTCAGTTATCCCTCCTGTGGCTAAACGTAAGAAATGCCCCTCTCTGAAATATTGGTCATTATCGTTAATGTTTTTTATACTATGTGGAGTATTCATTACACTTAAATTATGGCCTACAGAACAGGTAGCAGGTGATGCACTTTTCTGGCAATGCCTTATTGGCATACCCATTATTCTATGGTTAGCTGTATTTAGCATTCGCTGGCTGGCATGGCTTGTTTCAGAGTGGCAGGCAGATGGTTGGGACAGAGAGAGAGAGGCGGATATTGGATCGGAAATTAAACGCGGCCAACGTTTTCTTATTCTGGAGGCAGTAAACGTACGTTTACCACATGTTATGACCTCGGAAACACTGGCTGAGCAATTTCAGTTGCCACATGCGGTTATTATACCTGTGCTGGTGGATGAGACCACACACTCAGTTACTTATCAGGCTCGTTTTAACGATGTTATGCAACCTGCGCCTGACAGGACGCTTGCTCTACTTATATCTCTCATAGAGGGAGCCAGGCTAAAGGCAGCGTTAGCACAGCATAAAGCAACACTAAAAATAACAACAATTATACAAATTGATACCGATTTTGAGTTATCTAATGAAGATATAATTTCATTAGATAATAGGATTAATAAATTATACCCATTATTGTCCCCCTTCTGTTTTTCTTCTTGTCTATCACTGGAGGATGTCGATAAATTACTGGATGAAAAACCCAATATGGATAATATATTAATTTTGTCGGTTAGATTATTACAGAGCCCAGCGGATGGTGATGCCGAAGCAGGCGTAGCATTGTTGTTACACGGTATGAAAAATGTTTCTAACCCTGGGGAAAAATATGTGCGCTTGCACAGACCAGAACGTACCAAAGAGGAAGCAGGACTAAGAAAGTCAGCTGAACAGTCGATAATATGGGGGAGAAGCCAATCTCAGGAAGTATCTCACCTTTGGCTCTCCGGACTTGGGGTTGAAAACAATACTCTGACTTTTCTGGCAAAGAACAATCTCAAATTTTCAACGGTTGATGCTGAAGGAACATTCATTGATATAGATATGAAAAGTGGAAATGTTGGCAAAGTTTCCCCCTGGCTGGCAATCGCGCTGGCAGCAGAAAATGCAGGCAGAGTGACTGCCCCTCAGTTGGTGATGAGTATGCCCGATACCGGCAGTCTGCCATGGTGGTTAATTATTCATTCTACCTGAATTTGCCGGCGGCATTAACTATACTGATCTGTTATTCATCTATTAATTATAGACCGATAGTATTAGCGGTTAAATTCAGAGAGGGAAAGGTGAAAAGGATTTTAAAGGGAATAAGTAACTCGAATTTTCAATTGTGGTTAATCCTGTTTTTTCTGCTATGTCTTGGTGTTTTGATATGTTTTATTGTTAAAAATAATCCAGTGCAGTTAGGTATTTCCCCTGATTCCACATGGCAGGAGAGGATTTTTATTGCTGCCCTGGTATGTACAGGCGGTTTACTTATTTTTATTATCATATTTTTTATTTCTACACGACTCTTTGCCGCGAAATATTATCGGGAGGTAAAGAGTTACGCCGTCAGGGAAAACGCCAGAGTTACTGACAAAAAATTAGCCGAAATAACCAGTATCACGCAGCTGAACACCCATCTCCGCGCCCGCTACGGCCTGTTCTGGCGCTTCAAAGTGCGTCTGCTGCTGGTGGTGGGCGACGACATGGCGCGTGAAACCCTGCTGCCCGGCCTGAAAGAGCAGCAGTGGCTGGAAGGTAACCGTACCGTGCTGATTGATGGCGGCAGCCTGGGGGGCGAAGTGGACGCCGAAAAATATCACGCGCTGCGCAAACTTCGCTGCGGCCGTCCGCTGGACGGCATTATCCGCGTGCTGGATAAAGAGCAAAACCTGACGTCGCAGCAGAGCGATAGTGATTTACGCGCGCTGGAGAGCATCGGCAGCCTGCTGCGCTACCTGCCGCCGGTATGGCTGTGGCAGCTATGCAGCAGCGGCTGGTCGCAGGAGGGACGGCCCGAACAGCCGGTCGGCGCGACGTTTCCGCTGCGCGCGCTGCCGGAGGATATCGCCTTACAGCTTAACCACCTGCTGCCGATGTTGCGCAGGCAGGGGATGGCGCAGATTGCGCAGCACCGGCAGCACGACTTTCTGCTGCGCCTGGGCCAGCAGCTGGCGCGCGGCGGTATTGCTCGCTGGCAAACGCAGCTGTCGCCGTGGCTACAGGGGGCGCAGCAGCGCATCATTCTGCGCGGCCTGATGTTCAGCCTGGCGGAAAGCCGTGGGACGGCGGAGAGTGCGCAGGTAATGCCGCGCCATGCTCTGACCTTATCCGCCGCCTGGCAGGGCGTGGTGGATGACTGTACCCGGCTGCGCGGCCGTCGCGTCGGAATGCCCTGGCAGCAGACGTTGGCCTGGGCGCTGATGACGATGGCTGGCATGTGGGGCGCGGGCCTGCTGGTTTCCTTCGCGCTTAATCGCCATCACATTATCAGCGTGGCGGAGAAGGCCCGCGCCGTGGTGCAAACCCAGGCGGTATCCGATCGACAGCTGACCGATCTGTACGCGCTGCGCAACGAGGCCGGGCTGCTGAAACACTGGCATCAGGAAGGCGCGCCCTGGTATCGGCGTTTCGGCCTCGATCATCATGCATCGCTGCTGGCGGCGATGATGCCGTGGTATGGCATAGCGAATAACCGACTGATCCGCGATCCGGCGGACGTCGCGCTCCGGCAGCAGCTGAACGCGCTGGCGGACCTGCCGCCGGACAGCCCACTGCGCGCCACACGGGCAAAACCCGGCTACGACCAGCTGAAGGCCTGGCTGATGATGGCGCATCCCGAGAAGGTGGACAGCACGTTTTACGCCACGGTGATGAAAACGGTACAGCCAGCCCGCAGCGGGATCTCGCCCGGCTTATGGCAGAGCCTGGCGCCGGATCTGTGGGCATTTTATATTGCCGAGCTGCCGTACCAGCCACGCTGGGCCATCACCCCGGATGGCCCGATGGTCGCTCAGGTCCGTCAGGTGCTGCTCCAGCAGATTGGCCGCCGCAACGCCGAAAGCACCCTGTATGAAAACATGCTCAAATCGGTACGCCGCAACTTTGCGGACGTTACGCTGGAGGATATGACCAACGGCACCGATGCCCGACGCTTGTTCACCACCGACAGGATGGTGCCGGGCATGTTTACCCGCCAGGCCTGGGAAGGCGGCGTGCAGCAGGCTATCGACAAAGCGGCAACGTCACGGCGTGATGAGATTGACTGGGTGCTCAGCGACAGCCGCCAGGGGCTCGCCGCCGATCTGTCGCCGGAAGCGCTGAAAGCGCGCCTGACGCAGCGCTATTTCACCGATTTTTCCGGTAGCTGGCTCAACTTCCTTAACAGCCTGCGCCTTAATCCGGCCAGCAATATTGCCGACGTGACCGACCAGCTGACGCTGATGAGCGACGTCCGCCAGTCGCCGCTGATTGCGTTGATGAACACGCTGGCATGGCAGGGGCAGACCGGCGAGCAGCGCAAGGCGCTGTCGGACTCCCTTATCAAATCGGCGAAGGAGCTGGTGGGCAGCAGCAAAAAGCCGGTAATCGACCAGAGCGCCGCCGGTCCGCAGGGCCCACTTGACGACACCTTTGGCCCGCTGCTGACGCTGATGGGCAGAAATAAAGCCGCCACCGCCCTGCCGGGCGATGACAGTCTGAGCCTGCAAACTTATCTGACACGCATCACTCGCGTGCGCCTGCGTCTGCAACAGGTGGCGGGCAGCTCCGATCCGCAGGAGATGATGCAAACGCTGGCACAGACGGTGTTTCAGGGCAAAAGCATCGACCTGACGGATACCCGCCAGTACGGCAGCTTGATTGCCGCCAGCCTGGGCGAAGAGTGGAGCGGCTTTGGCCAAACGATGTTCGTGCAGCCGTTGACGCAGGCCTGGGAGACGGTGCTGCAACCGTCGGCGGCCAGCCTCAACGACAGGTGGAGCCGCTCGGTGGTGGCCCTGTGGCGCAGCGCGTTTGACGGGCGCTATCCGTTTGCTGCCAGCAGCAACGATGCTTCACTGCCGATGCTGGCCGAATTCCTGCGCAGGGATAGCGGCCGTATCGAGCGTTTTCTTAACGCCGAGCTGAGCGGCGTGCTGCATAAAGAGGGCAGCCAGTGGGTACCGGATCGGACCAACAGCCAGGGGCTGACCTTTAATCCGGCACTTCTCAAAGCCCTTAACCAGCTTAGTCAGCTCTCTGACGTGTTGTTCACCGACGGCAGCCAGGGCATCAGCTTTGAACTGCAGGCGCGTCCGACGCCGGGTGTGGTGCAGACGCTGCTGACCATCGACGGTCAGCAGCAGAAATACTTTAATCAGATGGCCGAATGGCAAACCTTCCGCTGGCCGGGCGACACCTTCAAACCCGGTACCCTGCTGACCTGGAGCACCGCCAGTGCCGGGGCAAGGCTGTTTGGCGATTACAGCGGCACCTGGGGACTGATCCGCTGGCTGGAGCAGGGCAAGCGCCGCCAGCTGGACAGCAGCCAGTGGATGATGACGTTTACCGCTCCTGACGGCAGCAACCTGCAATGGGCGCTGCGCTCGCAGCTGGGCAGCGGCCCGTTACAGCTGCTGGCGCTGCGCAACTTCAGGCTACCGGCAGAAATTTTCAGCGTTGATGCTGTTCTGGCCGCCAGAGCGCTGGCGGCTGATAGCGAGATGCCCGCCATGGAAGGAGAAGATGAATGACCACGCTACAGCATATCGTGACCGCCTGCCACGCAGATCAAGCCGCGCTGATGCGGCTGGCGCAGGCGCGGGCGGAAGACTGGCGCGCCTGGCTGCTGCCGATCCGTGACGTACAGCCAGCGGGCGATGAACCCGGCTATGACGATGATTTTCAGCTTATCCGCGAAGAGGTGAACAAGCTTTCGGGCATTGATACCACGCTAATCTGCTCGCTCACGGAAAAGCTGTTGACCACGGTAAGCAAGGATCTGCGCGTGGCGACCTTTTATGTCTGGGCACGGCTGCATCAGGACGGCGAAGCCGGGCTGGCGGAAGGGCTGGAGCTGCTGGCCGCCATGCTGCAACGCTTTGGCACGCAGTTGCACCCGCAGCGCGAGCGCAGCCGCAAATCCGCGCTGGAGTGGCTTGGTAGCGGACGCGTACTCGACAGCCTTTCGCTCTACCCGGAAGTAGATATGGCCACCATGCAGCGTATTACCGGCGCGCTGCTGCTGGTGGAACAGGCCATGCAGTTGCTGGCTGAAGAGCATCGTCCACAGCTCGCCGGGCTTTACCTGGCGCTGGAAAACCGGCTGGCGCAAAGCGGCGGCGCGGATAGTCTGGTTCCGCAGACCAGCCGGGAAGATCGCGCATCCTCCTCCGCTGCGTCGTCAGCCGCCGCACCGGTAATGACAACCGTCACTTCAGGCCGTGACCTGCTCGATCAGGCGAAAATGCTGGCGAAATATCTTCGCGATCGGCCTGGCGGCTGGCTGGGCGGACACCATCTGATGAAAAGCATTCGCTGGGATACGCTGACCGATCTGCCGCCGCTTGACGCCAGCGGGCGCACCCGCCTTCTGCCGCCAAAGCCGGATCATCGCGCCCATCTCAAGCGTCTCTATCTCCAGCAGAGCTGGATGGAGCTGCTGGAGCAGACCGATGACCTTTTTGCCCAGGGCGTCAACCATTTGTGGCTTGATTTACAGTGGTACACCTGGCAGGCGCTGACGAAAGCGGATCCGGATGCGGTGCGCGCCGATATCCTCTGTCGGGACCTAAAAGGACTGCTGTCACGGCTGCCGGGGCTGGAGGCGCTGGCGTTTAACGACGGCACGCCGTTTGCCGATGAGGTCACGCTGAACTGGATCAATCAGCAGGTGATGGATGACCCTGAGAGTTGGAGCGCCGACGTGGTAACAGCAGTCGCGCAGGATCATGAAGCCGTACTGACGCTGGAGCCGGAGCTGCTGGCGCTGGCGGACAGCGAGGGGGTTGAGGCCGCGTTTAGCTGGTTACAATCCCGCCCAGGTATGGCTTCCGCCCGCGATCGCTGGCTGATGCGTTTGCTGATGGCGCGCGTGTCGGAGCAATATGCCCGTAACGATCTGGCGCTGCACCTGCTGGGCGAACTGGACAGCGGCGCGCAGACGCTGACGCTGCCGCAGTGGTGCCCTGAACTTTTATTTGAAGTTCGCGCGCGACGACTGAAGCTGCTGCGCAACAAAGCTGCACGCAGCGAAACGGAAAAAGATCGCCTTCAGCCAGAGATGGATATGCTGCTGAGCGGCCTGATCGTACTCGATCCGGCCCGTGCGGCGGTGCTGTGCTGTTAGGCTTCCTTCGATATGTCACTCATTCAGGTTTATTATGGACGACTTAACCCTACGTTATTACGACGCGGAAATGCGTTACCTGCTTGAAGCGGGTGAAGAGTTCGCTCGCGCTCACCCGGATCGCGCGGCGCTGTTGAATCTGGATAAAGCGGACGCCCGCGATCCTTATGTGGAGCGCCTGTTCGAGGGCTTCGCTTTTATGATGGGCCGCCTGCGCGAGAAGCTTGATGACGATCTGCCCGAGCTGACGGAAGGGCTGGTCACGCTGCTGTGGCCGCACTACTTACGGACTATTCCGTCAATGTCGATAGTAGAGTTCAGCCCCGACTGGCGCGAAATGAAAGAAAAAATAGCCATCGCGAAGGGGTTTGAAATCCTCTCGCGGCCCATTGGCGAGAAAGCGACCCGCTGTCGCTACACCACGACTCAGGAGATCGGCCTGCAACCGCTGACGCTGGAGGAGGCCGCGCTTTCAACCGATGCGGAAGGGCGATCGGTGGTGCGTCTGCGTTTTGCCTGTAGCAGCCTGGCCGACTGGAGCCGGGTCGATCTCAGCCTGATCCCGTTCTATTTTAACGCTGACGCGCCGCTGGCCTGTGCGATGCATGAAGCCTTTACCTTGAACACCGCCACTATTTGGCTGCGCCTGCCGGGAGAGCCGGAGCGTCGCCCGCTGGACGCGCGCTTTACCGCGCTGGGGTTTGGCGAGCAAGACGGGCTGTGGCCGAAAGGCGAAAGCAGCTTCAGCGGCTACCAGCTGCTGCTGGAATACTTTACCTTCCGGGAAAAATTTATGTTCACCGGCCTGCGCGGTCTGGAGAGCGTGACGCTGCCTGCCGCACTGGCATGGTTTGAAATTGAGGTGGTGCTGGCGCGGCGCTGGGAGCACGATTTCACCTTCAGCGAGAAGCACCTGCGGCTGCATTGCGCGCCGGTCATCAATCTTTTTCCGCTGGAGTCCGACCCGCTGACGCTGAACTCGCTTCAGACCGAGTATCTGCTGCGTCCTATGCGCGTGCAGGATGGCCATACCGAAATTTATTCCGTCGATTCGGTGATCTCCTCCGGGCGGCATGCCTACGTGCCGTTTTCCAGCTTCCGCCATAAGGGCGGCATGATGCGTCACGAAGCGCCGGAATATTACTACCATACCCGCGTGCGGCGCGGCGCGTCCGGGCTGCATAACACCTGGCTTATCCTCGGTGGGGAAGCCTTTGATAACCATACCGTGCCGGATGATGAAAGCCTGTCGCTGACGCTTACCGGCACCAACGGCCAGCTGCCGCGCCGCGCGTTGCAGAGCACGGTGCTGGATACCGCGATGAAGACCAGTTCGGCAAAGGTGGACGTGCGCAACCTCTGTGCGCCCACGCTGCCCTGTTATCCGCCGGATCGCGACCGTTTTCACTGGCGCGTGCTGAGCCATCTCGGCAGCAATTTCCTGTCGATGATGGACAATGCCGACGTGCTGCGCGGCACGCTGGCGCTGTACGAGTGGACCGGCAGCGAGATGAATCGCCGCCGTCTGGAAGCGATTGTCGATGTCAGCCACAGCGAAATCGAGCGCTTTGAACAAGGCCATTTGCTGCGGGGCGTGCAGATTGACGTCACGCTCGACAGCCACGGCTTTGCCGGCCACGGCGATATCTGTCTGTTTGGCGAAATGCTCAGTCACTTCTTCGCGCTGTATACCGATATCTATCTGTTTAATCGACTGGTTATCATTCTGAACCCCACCGGAGAACGCCTGCAATGGGAAGAGAAACACAACCGCCGCATTCCCGGTTAAGCCCGCGTCTGGAAGCGGAGCTGACGCGGATAAACTTTTATCGCTTCTGTCAGCTGCTGGAAAAACAGCACCCGGAACGACCACCGCTCGGCAGCTCCAGCCGTCCGCAGGATGATGCGGTGCGCTTCACCCCGTGGCCGGGGATGGGGTTTCCCGCCAGCGAGCTGAAAAGCGTCGAATACAGTGAAGACGATGCCACGGCCGCACCCAAAATACGGACCACGTTTATGGGCATGTACGGCGTGGATTCACCGCTGCCCACCAGCTATCTGGACGATATTACCCAGCGCAGGGAAGGGCATGAGGCGCTCCAGGCATTTCTCGATATTTTCAGCCACCGCATCCTGACGCAGTTCTATCGCATCTGGCGTAAGTACTCCTATCCGGCCACCTTTGAGCCAGGCGGCACGGACGCTATTTCCCAGTCGCTGCTGGGGTTAGTCGGGCTGGGCATTCCCGGCACCGCCAGCCATATCGCTACGCCGGTTTCTCGCTTCCTGGCGCTGCTGGGCGTACTGCGGCAGCCTGCAAAAACCCAGGAAGGGATCCAGGCGCTGGTTCGCCTGCTGGCCCCGGAAACCCGCGCCAGCGTCAGCCCCTACAGCCTGCGGCCGGTGGAAATCAGCCAGCCGCTTGGCTTTTACGGCGAAGACGATTTCCTGCTGGACGGTAATGCGCCGCTGGGTGACGAAGTCATGGATACCAGCAGCCAGCTGCTGATTGAGCTGATGACCGAAAGCAAAAGCGAAACCCAGGGCTGGATGCCGGACGGTCAGCTGTATCAGGACTTTCTGGTGATGCTGCGCGTTTACCTGGGCTGGCGCTTTAAGGCAAAAATTCACCTGACCGTCAGCACCGCGCTGCTGCGCGTAACTCCCCTTGGCGAAGCGCCGTTCCGGCTGGGCATGAGCGGCGTACTGGGCGTGGAAGGAGATGAGATCCCCGACGACGTGCCGCAAACTTTTACCATTGAACCCGGCAGCTATCACGGGCTGTCGTCTGCCGTCTCTGAACAAGGAAATCAGCGTGTTACCTACCAATTCAATTAAATCCGCCCGCTGGCTACTGCCGTTACTGGCCTTCAGCCTGACCGGTTGCGGACTGACGCAAAGCGTCACCGACGGCACCCGCTCGGCGGTGTCCGCCATTTTTTATAAACAAATAAAGGTGCTGCATCTCGATTTTACCAGTCGGGAAGCGCTGAATACTGATGCGCGCGAAAGCCACAGCGCGCCTCAGTCCGTGGTGATACGCATCTACCAGCTTCGCGATCGTAAAGTCTTCGATAAGCTGGTCTATCAGCAGCTGGTCACTGAAGGCGATACCTTGCTGAGCAGCGACCTGCTCGCCAGCCGGGATGTCGTCCTGACCCCCGGCGGCGCGGTCAACCTGGATATGCCGATGGCGCCAGAGGCGGAGTTCGTCGCGGTGGTGGGGTTATTCCGCCAGCCGGATCTGACTAAAAATGACTGGAGGCGGGTGCTGGCGCGAGAAGCGCTGGATCCGGATAACGCTCGCGTGCTGGAAGCGGGCGATAACAGCCTTTTCCTTAAGGAGAAATAATGCCTCATTCACATAACGCTCCCTCGCTGTATGAAATGCTTTACGGCAACTTCAGCGGCGGGCTGGATCTGCACGACATCAGCGAAGAGAACCAGGTCATTCTTTCCGTGCTCGATAATATGCAGCGCATTCTCAACTGCCGCGCCGGAACGCTGGCGCATCTGCCCGATTATGGCCTGCCGGATATGAGCAAAATTCTCCAGGGGATGCCCGGCACGGCGCACCAGCTGATGACCACGCTGTCCGAGGTATTGCTCCGCTACGAGCCACGCCTGAACAGCATTCAGGTAACGCTGCTGCCGCAGGCCATGCCCGGCGAGCTGCACTATGGCATTGATGCCGAGCTGAAAGGGATTGGCCTGGTGCGCTACGGCTCCGAATTTCTGCCGGAAGGCAAGGTGCTGATCCGCCATATGAAACAGCAGCAGTATCTCGATCGGCAATCCATCCTCTGAACCAGAGAACGGAGGCGTATACAGACCTTCCGGCTCTGCATTCGACAGGGAGCACGAATGAAACTTCACGCTGGCACAGCGCTGTTAATCTGCATGATGTTAAGCCCCTCTGTTTTAGCCCATTCGGGCCGAACAAATTCTGAAGGCTGCCATACCAATCGTAAAACAGGCGAGTATCACTGCCACGGTAGTCCGCAACGGCAGGTAGAGTATGCCGGGCAAGATCCACACACGGCACAGGCCAAAAAAAAGAAAGCTACGCCGCAAAAACGCGCCGCCCAGCCTGCTGACGGTGCGGCCATGCCGCTGCCCGATCCTCGGATACAGTGCATACACAGCAGAAACCTTAATGCCTACTGGGAACCTGTCACCCGGCGCTGCCTGGACAGGACGACAGGAAGAGAAGCCGCGGGCTGACTATCACGCCGCCCGCCTAGATCAAAATCTGTTAACCAATCAAGAGCCTGTTGCTTTGTCTCAGACGCCTTCATTTTTCGAAGTTGAAACCTCTTATGACTACTTTATCCGAACGCTACCTGAAAACCGGCGGTGACCCGCGCACGCTGCCGGATTACGCCGCCCTGCGCGACGAGCTGGGCAAGCTGTCCCATCCGGCGCGCCCGGACGTTAACTGGCACCACGTGGAAAAACTCAGCCTTGCGCTGTTTGAGCACAACGGCGTAGAGCTGCAAACGGCGGCCTGGTACACGCTGGCGCGCGCGCAGCTGGCCGGACTGGCCGGGCTGAACGAAGGGCTGGCTATTCTGGAGGCGCTAATCCGTCACCAGTGGGGAAATCTTTGGCCGCCACGGGTGCATGCACGAGTGGAGATCCTCAGCGCGCTTAGCCGTCGCGTGCAGCAACTGATGCGCACGCTGCCCGTCAGTTACAGCGACCTCAGCCAGCTTTACCATGCCGAACAGCAGCTCAGACGGCTTAACGAGGTGTTACAACGCCTTGAGCTGCGGAATCTGAGCCAGTTCGATGCGCTGGCAGCGTTGATGCACACCAGCGCGGTGCGGCTGGAAAACAGCGATACCGCCACGGGAGAGGAACCTGTATCCGCATCGTCCATCGTATTACCTGCCGCCGCGCAGTCTGTTGCTGAGATGGTGCCCGGTGCGGCGCGGTGGATCTATGTGGCGCAGCCCACGTCCAACGTTGAGGTGGCGACGGCACCGCCGAAGAGCCACCGCTGGCAACCTTTTGTTGCGGGAATGCTTACCATGCTGGTGGCGGGATGTATAGGGCAATGGGCATGGCATAGCCTGCATCGTACAGACCCGCTGGTGGCACAGCTAAAGGCATCGCTGACGCCATTACCGCTGCCGCTTTCCACAGCGCAGATAAACAACCTGAAGCAGGATGGTGCGCTGCCGCAAAACGTCCTGCGGGATACGCAGCAGCAGTTGGCACATATTAGCGGCCTTGCACCGGACTGGTCGCTGAATTACGGGCAGCAGCTGATAGACCTGGCGCTGGCAGCCAGCCCGGAGGAGGCACGCGGTATAGCAACGGAATGGCAGCAGCAAGTAAAAGCGGCGGCGCTGCCTGAAGAGGCGATGGGCGGCTGGCAGCAGGGAATGGAGCAGCTACAGCAGCTAACTTTAAAGCTGAATGCGCTCGACGGGCAGCGCGGTAAATATATGACGGTCAGCGAGCTGAAGTCGGTGGTGTATAACGCCACCCAGGCGTTTAACCGCTCGGTGCCAGCCGAAGAACAGCTGCGTCTTTACTCGCTCAGCCAGTCAGATATCCAGCGGCGGCAGGCGGAAAGGGCGCTGGCGCAGTTACAGGCACGCTATTTTTTGTTGAAGCAGGAGGCGGAAAAGGCCAGGGGGGATAAATAAGTGGCGTTCAGCCTGTCATGATTTTTTGTCAGATTTTGACGTCAGGACGGTACGCGCGCAGGGCGCCGATCGGAAAGGGAACGCAAACTTAGCGGGATACAGAAACGAAAAACGGACCTCTTGGGAGGTCCGTTCTTACAAATAGGGTGCCCGGACTCGGGAACATTCAATTACTTACCAATTTGATTTGAATGATAAATCTTTTTTCTATCTCCAGTTAAGACCCAGAGGTTGACCCTCATTTCTGCTTGTAAATCATAATGGTGGTTTAAAATACGTAGAAAATCGTTTGATTCGATACTCCGGTTCGATTCCTTCTGGATTTACCGTAATGACATCTGCGTTACGCATGTTGTATACTTTATATCCACAGAAACACAAGAGGACAACATCATGCCAACCGCAAACAGCATGGCGATGAAACGCGAAACCCTGAACCTGCGCATCAAGCCCGCTGAGCGCGAGCTTATCGATCGGGCTGCAAAAGCCAGAGGGAAAAACCGCACAGACTTTGTGCTGGAGGCCGCTCGCGCCGCCGCAGAAGAGGCGTTGATCGAGCAACGCATCATCATGGCCGATCCGCAGGCTTATCAGGCATTTCTGACCCGTCTGGATCAGGCTCCCGCGCCAAACGCCGCACTGCGTAAAACCATGCAGACCCCTGCGCCGTGGGAACAGGAAAAATGATCTCCGCACCTGAACCGCTTCATGCCGGGCATATTCTTACCCCGTTTTGCTGCGGTGTGGATTCTATGGATAACTGGCTGAAACAGCGGGCGATGAAAAATCAGACCACTGGCGCGTCCCGTACCTTTGTGTGTTGTGGTAGCGATTCTAACGTACTGGCGTATTACTCGCTGGCGTCCAGCGCGGTAACGACAAACACTGCCCCCGGTCGCTTTCGTCGCAATATGCCCGATCCGATCCCCGTTGTGGTGCTGGGGCGTCTGGCGGTGGATAAATCACTGCACGGGCAGGGCGTCGGACGGGCGCTGGTGAGGGATGCCGGGTTACGGGTGATTCAGGTGGCGGAAACTATCGGTATTCGCGGGATGCTGGTTCACGCCCTGTCGGATGAAGCGCGGGAGTTTTACCTGCGGGTGGGGTTTGAGCCGTCGCCGATAGAGCCGATGATGTTGATGGTAACGTTGGGGGATTTGGTTCATGCTTGATTGGCATTATTTGGAGCCAATAAAATGGTAGTTTTATGAGTCAAATTATCAATGATATATTGTTTTGAGGCTGCTTCTGCCTTCGTTGCTGGATCCGATCCCGGAGCACATGATGGACAGCCTGACAGTTGATATACTCCCCACCTGCCCAACGAGTTTCGTTCCTGAATGTACTGAACTTTGCCATTACTGCCTTGCTCTGACGCAGATGCTGACGGGACAGAGGCTGTTACCGTAAATCCGAAATTACCCTGGCTACCTGCTGTACGATCTGAACCACTTTTTCTCTAATAAAATCAACGATCCGCGCTGGTTGCGCATCACCGACGGCGTGAAATTTATTGACGAGGTGGCAGCATAAGGCAACCGGATTGGCATCCTGCCGACATCATCGCAGCGTTGAGAAAGCAGGGGGCTTTGCTTTCCGCCGTTTCCTGCAACTCAGGGCTGGCGTCCTCCACGTTGCCAAAGCGGTATTCGAATTGTCAGAGTTTAGAGCCGTTGAGTTTAATCAGCAGGTAAAGGTCCTGCGCGTCGCGAGTTTGTGAGGTTTATCGAGCGGTTTTGTATTGAGGATGGTGGCATCGGTGAGTGGCATGGCGGGGCTCCGAGGTTTATCAAACCAACAGGCCTTCAATTAAGCCGCAAAAATTCTGGATGTAAAAAAACCTGAAAGAGCTTTTCAGCGCCATCAGGTTTCTTTAACTTACTGATTTTATAACGTTTCAGGACTTATATGAACGCCATGAAACTAAATTAGTGGTGCCCGGACTCGGAATCGAACCAAGGACACGGGGATTTTCAATCCCCTGCTCTACCGACTGAGCTATCCGGGCAACGAGGCGCATTAAACAGGAGTCGCGGAAAACCGTCAACGGCTTTATGCACAAAAGCGAACTGTTTGCACTCTTTTCCATCAATCCGGCTGGATTTGCGCCGCTTTGGCACTATTGCCCGCATTTGTCTGCTGCAAACCGTCGCGCTCGCGGGCTACCTTTTCTGGTTAGTTACATCATACTAAAGACTGATTTGCTCGCCGTTCTGCACAGCTTTGCAAGCCAGGCATTCCTGATGAGGCTTTGTCGCCAAGGAAGATGGCTAATAAACGGGGCAGGGCAGCGAAAGCACACGTCGGGCAAATGCTGTCAGTTCGTAAAGTCAAAACTACCGAAAACTGCTGAATATGTTTGCATTTTCAGTGCATAATCACCAAAAAAATCAGCGTAAAAGAGGTGTTGTAAAAAATAAATATATGAAATATATATATTTATTTCAAAGGGGCTATATAGGGGTAATGCTTTTTGCGTCTTGAACATCAAAATAAAAGATGCGATTATTACCCCGTTTTCCGCTCCGCGAGGCCGCCATCATGCAAGCTCTGCTGCACTGTCGCTATCATCTGATGTCGCGCCGCCGATCCCATTTTCTTCTGTTATCCACGCCGCTCGCCATGCGGTGAGGCTCTGCCTGCTTCACGGTTAGCCATGAGTAAAACCCGCCGCGCGCGGAGTTTACTGATGTGTGTCGGTCGAAGCTGACCCTACTGACGCTTTCGTGGGGTAAAGGCCGCGCCTTTCCCCGTTGCTGTGCCTCCGGCACCCTTATCCTTGCCCAGGGATTTGCGTAATGACACCACTTAAAATTGCAGCCAGCACCACCGTGGCGATCCACCTTCAGACCGGTCGCGAAGTCGTGACGCTGGAAAAAACCGACTTCACGGACGTGGCGGCAATCGTGCTCTCCGTGGCCGACTCGCGCAGCGGGATGCTGGCGCTGCTGCGCCATACCGGTTTTAACCTGCCCGTATTTATCTCGCTTGACGATTTGGCCCAGGCGGAAGATCTGCCGGAAGTCACCGGCGTGCTGACGGGCGAAGAGGACGATGCCGCCAGGCTGGAGGCCGCCGCCGCCGACTATCAGGCAAAGCTGCTGCCGCCGTTTTTCAACACGCTGACCAAATACGTGGCAATGGATAACAGCACCTTTGCCTGTCCGGGCCACCAGGGCGGCGCGTTTTTTAAAAAGCATCCGGCCGGACGTCAGTTTTATGATTTCTTTGGCGAGAACATTTTTCGCGCCGATATGTGCAATGCCGATGTGAAACTGGGCGATCTGCTCATTCACGAGGGATCGGCCAAGCACGCCCAGAAATTCGCAGCAAAAGTTTTTAACGCGGATAAGACCTACTTTGTGCTGAACGGCACCTCCAGCGCCAATAAGGTCGTAACCAACGCGCTGCTGACCAGAGGCGATCTGGTACTGTTCGATCGCAACAACCACAAATCCAACCATCATGGCGCGCTGATCCAGGCGGGCGCGACGCCGGTTTATCTGGAAACGGCGCGTAACCCGTTTGGTTTTATCGGCGGTATCGATGCGCACTGTTTTGAAGAGAAGTGGCTGCGGGAGCAAATAGCCGCCGTCGCGCCGGATCGCGCCAACCAGCCGCGTCCTTTCCGGCTGGCGATTATCCAGCTTGGCACCTATGACGGCACGGTTTATAACGCGCGTAAGGTTATCGACAGCATCGGCCACCTTTGCGACTACATCCTGTTTGATTCCGCCTGGGTAGGCTACGAGCAGTTTATTCCGGTGATGGAAGCCTGCTCGCCGCTGCTGCTGGAACTTAATGAGCGTGATCCGGGCATTTTCGTCACCCAGTCGGTACACAAACAGCAGGCTGGCTTTTCGCAAACCTCCCAGATCCATAAAAAGGATAACCACCTTCGCGGCCAGCGGCGTTTTTGCAGCCATAAGCGGCTTAATAATGCTTTTATGCTGCACGCCTCAACCAGTCCTTTTTATCCGCTGTTCGCCGCGCTCGACGTTAATGCCAAAATGCACCAGGGCGAAGCCGGACGACGTTTGTGGCACGAGTGCGTCATGCTGGGGATTGAAGCGCGCAAGGCTATCCTGGCGAAGTGCGAGATGATCCGGCCTTTTATCCCTGACGAAGTGGACGGCGAGCGCTGGCAGGATGCGTCGACGGCCGCTATTGCCGCCGACAGCCGCTACTTCAGCTTTGCGCCGCGCGCCGCCTGGCATGGCTTTGCCGGCTACGCAAAAGATCAGTATCTGATCGATCCCTGCAAGCTGCTGCTGACCACGCCGGGCATTGATGCCGCCAGCGGTGAATATGCTGATTTCGGCATTCCGGCGACGATCCTGGCCAACTATTTGCGTGAAAACGGCGTGGTGCCGGAAAAATGCGATCTGAACTCCATTCTTTTCCTGCTGACGCCCGCCGAAAGCATGGAGAAAATGGTGCATCTGGTGGCGAAGCTGGCGCAGTTTGAGCAGCATATCCGCGAGGACGCGCTGCTGCGCGACGTGCTGCCGACTATTTACCGCAAAAACGCCGCGCGCTACGAAGGCTATACGCTGCGCCGCCTCTGTCTGGAGATGCACCAGCTGTATGTCGGTAACGAGGTAAAAGATCTTCAGAAGGCGATGTTCCGCCAGCAGAGCCTGCCGAAGGTGGCGATGAACCCTCAGGACGCTAACATTGAATTTATACGCGGCAACGTCGAGCTGGTGCCCATTGCAGAGGCGGAAGGGCGTATCGCTGCGGAAGGCGCGCTGCCTTATCCGCCGGGCGTGCTCTGCGTGGTGCCGGGCGAGGTTTGGGGCGGGGCGGCGCAGCGTTATTTCCTTGCGCTGGAGAAAGGGCTAAACGGCTTGCCGGGTTTTTCACCGGAGCTACAGGGCGTGTATGTGGAAACGGACGAAAACGGCGTGAAGCGCCTGATGGGCTATATGCTTAGCCGCTAAGCCAGCGATCCCGCGCCGCTAAGGTCGCGGGATAAGCCCCTTTTGTCGCACGGTAGCGCCGCTCAGTTAGCCTGTAGCGCGGCGTCTTCCCGCGCCTGACGCATAATAGCCCTGGCGATCCACTTGCCGATATCCTGAAGCTGGTCGTTATCGCAGCCCCAGATATCCTTCATCACCAGAAAAATTTCCGAGCCGTAGACCAGCGACAGGGACTTAATCACCCGATCGACAATCTCCGGCGGCAGCTCGTCGTTCAGCGGCTCCAGCACGTGCTGCAACAGCGCCTTGCGGTTTCCCCTTACCAGCTTTTCTCTGTCCGGCTTGTCGCTGGACTGCGACTGTGCCCACTGGGTCAGAGAAAGGTGCAGCGCCGCGCGCAGCGTGCCTTCATGCTCCAACATGCGCGGAAAAGCGAACGTCAGCAGCTCGTCAATACGGTCGCTGGCTTCTTCACGAGTCGGGCGCCAGCTTTTAATCGGGCTGAGCGTCTCCGTAACGATGGCGGAAACCAGCGCGCTCTGCGTTGGAAAATAGCGATAGGCCGTTGCGCGAGAAAGCTGAGCTTCCTGCGCGACTTCGGTAATGGACGGGAACGCGCCGCTGTCAAAAAGCCGCATAGCGGTCTCGATCAGTAAACGACGTGTTCTTGCGCGTGTGGCGGTCAGCTTTACAACCCCAGCGGAATCCCTTTGCTCCACATTAACCTCATTTTGTTAAATCTGCCTGATATTCAAGCGATTGAAGACGGCAGCGCGTAAAGGGCATTCCCATTCGCTGGCGTCTGCAGGACAGGTTTTGTTATTAAGCATAGCCAACATCCTTGTGAGACACTTATTCCATTCAATTGATTTATCATTGACGATAGTGATACTGTTATCTCAACAAATTGAAAGTAAAAAACTCTCAATCTCTATTTACTGTTTTATTGCTTCTTTATCAAGTCTTTATTCTGTCTGATAACAGGGTGTTGTTACGACTATGACTATTAATCGTGGTTTTGTTTACGCCGTCGCAACGGCTGATACTAAAGGAAGGGAACTGTTTTATGTCAGCGACTGCCTGCGCAAGGCGGGCGTTGACGTCGTCACAGTTGACCTGTCAACTCAACCAGTTAGTACGCCTTCCACCGCTGATTTTCCGCCGGAGCTGGTCGCCGATTTTCATCCGGACGGGCGTGAAGCCGTGTTCTGCGGCGACCGCGGCAGGGCCATTAACGCGATGGCGCAGGCGTTTAAAATTTTCCTTAGCCAACGTCAGGATCTGCTTGGGGTTATCGGCCTCGGCGGCTCGGGCGGTACGGCGTTGATTACGCCAGCGATGCAGGCCTTACCGATCGGCGTGCCGAAGGTAATGGTTTCGACGATGGCTTCCGGCGACGTTTCCGGCTACGTTGGCGCCAGCGATATCAGCATGGTCTATTCGGTCACCGATGTCTCCGGTCTTAACCGTATCTCGCGTCGCGTGCTGGGCAATGCGGCCCATCAAATCGCCGGTGCGGTGCTTTTTCCCATAGAAAAAGACAGTAACGACAAGCCCGCGCTGGGCCTGACCATGTTCGGCGTCACCACGCCCTGTATTCAGACGGTCAGCGCCATGCTGGAAGAGCATTACGACTGCCTGGTGTTTCATGCCACCGGCAGCGGCGGCAAGGCGATGGAAAAGCTGACCGACAGCGGGATGCTGAGCGGCCTGCTGGATTTAACCACCACCGAAGTCTGCGACTACCTGTTTGGCGGCGTGCTGGCCTGCGATGAAACGCGTTTTGACGCCGTAGCCAACAGCCGCGTTCCCTGCGTAATTTCCTGCGGCGCGCTGGATATGGTCAACTTTGGTCATCCTTCCGGCGTGCCGGAGAAATATGCCGACCGGCTTTTCTATCACCATAACGCGCAGGTTACGCTGATGCGCACCACGCCGGAAGAGAACGCGACGATGGCGAAATGGATAGCGGATAAGCTTAATCGTTGCGAAGGCGACATCGTGTTTTTGATCCCGGAAGGCGGGTTTTCCGCGCTGGACGCGCCGGGCCAGGCTTTCTGGTCGCCGGAAGCGCGCGCCGCCTTTATCAGCACGCTGGAGGCGAACGTCAAACAGACCAGCCGCCGCGTTATTCGTTGCCTGCCGTTTAATATCAACGATCCGCAATTTGCGCTGGCGGCGGTCAGAGAGTTTCGCCAGCTGATCGAAAAGGAGTGCTGAACATGGCTTTTACCCGTCAGGAGATACTGACAAAATTTAACGCGATGATTGCGCGCGGCGAACCGATTATCGGCGGCGGAGCCGGTACCGGGCTTTCCGCGAAATGCGAAGAGGCGGGCGGCATAGACCTGATCGTTATCTACAATTCAGGGCGCTACCGTATGGCCGGGCGTGGTTCGCTGGCCGGCCTGCTGGCCTACGGCAACGCTAATGAGATCGTAGTGGATATGGCAAAAGAAGTGCTGCCGGTAGTGAAGAACACGCCGGTGCTGGCGGGCGTCAACGGCACCGATCCCTTCTGCCATTTTGATAAGTTTCTGGACGATCTCAAGGCGATGGGATTCGCCGGCGTGCAAAATTTTCCCACGGTAGGGCTGATTGATGGCAACTTCCGCGCCAACCTGGAAGAAACCGGCATGGGCTATGGGCTGGAAGTCGATATGATCCGGCTGGCGGCACAAAAAGAGATGCTGACCACGCCTTATGTTTTCAGCACGGAAAATGCTGTAGCGATGACGGAAGCGGGCGCGGATATTATCGTGGCGCATATGGGACTGACCACCGGCGGCAACATCGGCGCGGAAACCGCGCTGAAGCTGGCCGACTGCGTGCCGTTAATCAACGAATGGGCGGCAGCCGCGAAGAAAGTACGTAAAGAGGTCATTGTACTTTGTCACGGCGGGCCGATTTCCACGCCGGAAGACGCGAAGTATATCCTCAGCCAGTGCCCACAGTGCGACGGTTTTTACGGCGCCAGCTCCATGGAGCGGTTGCCGACCGAAGTTGCGCTGACGGAAACCACCAAGCAGTTTAAAAACATCAGCCGCTAAGGCTGGAAGCGGACGGATCCTCGGATCTGTCCGCTTTGCTCTTTTGCAGAAGTCAGCCTGCGCGCTATTCGCTTTACCCCACCCGAAACGTCCGCGCTACCCGCAGCAATACTAATAGCGATGGTAGCTCTTCTGCGCGTTGTTCACTTTATAAAGATAGCGACGCGACTCGGCAGAAGGGTGGTTGGTGGTCAGCGTTTGATACACCTCCGCAGGCGACAGATCGTTAATCGCGCTGAAGGCCCGATTCTTATCGCTGGAGAAGACTCTCAGTACGCTGCCCGCGCCGCCGTTATAGGCTGTGATCACCGCATAGCGCCGTGACAGCGGATTCGCGATGCCGGAAAGGTAGCTGTCCTGCAGCAGCGAAAGATAGGCCGTCCCCGCATCGATATTGTTTTCCGGATCGAGCAGGTAGCTGCGGCTCGGCTTGCCCCATTTCCCTTTCATGCGGAACACGTCCGCGCCGGCGGTATGCTGCACCACCTGCATCAGGCCCAGCGCGTCAGAATGGCTGACCGCATAGGGGTTGAAGCTCGATTCAATCTGCATGATCGCCAGGATCAGCGCCTGATCCACGCCGTATTTCTCCGCCGCCTTGCGCACCATCGGCAGATATTTATGCGCACGCTTGTCCAGATGGTTGGGCACCATCGGGATAGTAACCGACCAGATGATATGCAGACCGGCGTTGCGGCGCTGCAATTTATTCTGGATCAGGTAGTCGGCGAAGCTGGCCGCGCGACCCTGCCAGCGGATCGCCTGGCCGGTATTATCCAGCACCTGACCATAGAGCAGCGGCTCCTGACCCAGCTGAATATCGTTGGCGTCGGAGTAGAGATCGACATTGCCCGGATCTTCGCCGATCAGCAGCGTGGTAATGATCCCCTGACGCAGGCTTGCCATCGGATCCGTACCGGCGATGGTCTCGATAGTGATCTTACCGGCGTCAAAGTTAATATGGCTGCGCGTATAATACTGATCGCTATATTTTACGTAGTCTTTTGGACCGGCGATCAGGACCTCATTAATACCCCAAATATTTTCGATGTTATGGGCAAACTGCCCCATCAGAATGTCGAATCCGTTGGTGTCCTTGACCCACTCTTCGTGGAAAACCGGCTTTTTATTGCTGGAGCAGGAAATCAGCAGCGGCGCGATAACCAGCAAGCCTATCAGTTTCTTCATTATGTCGTGCTACGCCCAAATTGAGGGGGCCTCTATGGCGAGGCCCAACGTTTATTCTGCTGGCGGGGTATAACCTTCGATATGGACATCGTGTCCTTCGAACAGAAATTTCACCATTTCCTGCTCAAGCTGTTTGCGATCTTCCGGGTTCATCATGCTCAGCTTTTTCTCGTTGATCAGCATGGTCTGCTTGCTCATCCACTGCGACCAGGCTTCTTTGGAAATTTCGTTATAGATACGCTTGCCCAGTTCACCCGGATAGAGCTGAAAATCCTGTCCTTCAGCATCGCGCTGCAGGAACGTACAAAAAATGGTTCTGCTCATCACTCTTCCTCTTCTGTTGGAATGCCCATCGGTTGCGGCTGACGCAGCTGCGCCAGCAAGCGCTCCACCGGGGCAGCCAGTCCCACGGACGGCGGCTGCGCTAAGTTATACCAGAGACCCGCGGCTTCATCCATGACCGCGCCTGCGGCAGGCAGTTTCAGCCACATTGGCACAATATCCAGGTGGAAATGGCTGAATGTGTGGCGAAAAGCGATAGTCTGGGTCAGCGCCGCATGATCGATACGGCGGCTGTGCAGCCACTGCCGCAGCTCGTCTTCGCTGGCGAACTGCGGAAAGCAGAACAGCCCGCCCCACAGGCCAACCGGCGGCCGCTGTTCCAGCCACACTTTGTCGTCCCGCTGCATCATCAGCAGATAGCCGGTGCGCTCCGGCAAAATCTGTTTTGGCTTCTTGCCGGGATAAGCGGTCTGGTTGCCCTGCGCACAGGCGATACAGCCCAGCTTCAGCGGACAAATTTCACATTTGGGTTTTGAGCGGGTGCAGACCATCGCGCCCAAATCCATCATCGCCTGGTTAAACTGGCTGACGCCTTCGGCAGGCGTGACCTCTTCGCTAATCTGCCAAAGACGCTTTTCCACCTCTTTTCTGCCCGGCCAGCCCTGAACGGCATAGCAGCGTGCCAGCACTCGCTTGACGTTGCCGTCCAGGATCGGGAAATGCTGACCCAGCGATAAAGAAAGGATCGCGCCCGCCGTCGAGCGGCCGACGCCGGGCAGATCGGCAACCTCTGCAAAGGTCTCCGGGAATTTCCCGCCGTGTTTTTCCACTACCTGTACCGCCGCCTTATGCAGATTGCGCGCGCGGGCATAGTAGCCAAGTCCGGTCCATAAATGCAGCACCTCATCCAGCTTTGCGGCAGCCAGATCGGTCACGGTGGGAAAGCGCGCCATAAAGCGTTCAAAGTAAGGGATAACGGTCGCGACCTGCGTCTGTTGCAGCATCACTTCGGAGAGCCAAACTTTATAAGGGGTTTTTGCCAGCTGCCAGGGCAGGGTTTTGCGGCCAAAGCGCTGATACCAGTCCAGTACCTGCTGTGAGAACTGCGGCGCTTGCATCATCTTTGCGAGGTTTCCCCAGTAAATTAAAAATCAGGCTGGGATTCCAGCACAGACCCGTTATGCTGTAAACCGGAAGTTTCCAGGGCTTGCTTAACCGCTGTAACTTTGCATAATGCCCGTTTTTCAGATATTGCAGACCAGCAGGCAGAAACATGAAGAATGATGTGATTACACCGGAGTTTGACGAAAACGGCCGCCCGATGCGCCGTATTCGCAGCTTCGTTCGCCGTCAGGGCCGCCTGACCAAAGGCCAGCAGCACGCGCTGGACCATTTCTGGCCTGTTAAAGGTGTGGAGTATCAGCCGGAACCCGTTGATCTGGCATCCCTTTTTGGCCGCGAGGCGCCGGTGGTGCTGGAGATTGGCTTTGGCATGGGCGCATCGCTGGTGGCGATGGCCGCCGCGAACCCGCAGCAAAACTTTCTGGGTATTGAAGTGCATTCGCCGGGCGTCGGCGCCTGCCTGAGCGCAGCCGACGAGGCGGGCGTGGAGAATCTGCGCGTGATGTGTCACGATGCAGTCGACGTGCTGGAGAAAATGATCCCGGATAATTCGCTGCGTATGGTGCAGCTCTTTTTCCCGGATCCCTGGCATAAAGCGCGCCATAACAAGCGCCGCATCGTTCAGGTGCCTTTTGCCGAGCTGGTGATGCGCAAGCTGAAGCTGGGCGGCGTGTTTCATATGGCGACCGACTGGGAAGCCTATGCGGAACATATGCTGGAAGTAATGAGCAGCATTGCTGGCTACAAAAACCAGTCGGCAACCAACGATTATGTGCCGCGTCCCGATTCGCGGCCGTTAACAAAATTCGAACAGCGCGGCCAGCGTCTTGGCCACGGTGTATGGGATTTGATGTTTGAGAGGATTAAATAATGGCAGCTCAACGCAGTCGTCGCTTGCGTAAAAAAATGCATATCGATGAGTTTCAGGAATTAGGCTTTTCCGTCGCTTTCTCCTTCCCGGAAGATACCAGCGGCGACACCATCGACACCACCCTGGACGCCTTCATTAATGAAGTTATCGATCCCAACGGCCTGGCGTTTGACGGCAGCGGCTTCCTGCAGTGGGAAGGGCTGGTCTGCCTGCAGAAAACCGGCAAGTGCACCGATGAGCACCGCGAGCTGGTGCGTAAATGGCTGGAAGATCGCCAGCTGAATAATATCCAGGTAACCGAACTTTTCGACGTCTGGTGGGACTAATTATCTGCCTGCCGTAGCATGAGCAGGCAAACCGTCCGTTGAGGCCACGCATGCGTGGCCTTTTGTTTCTCAGGAGAAGAGTCAATGCGTAAAGCGATCGTAGCGGCCGCGCTGTTGCTGGCGGCAGGCCAGGCACAGGCCGACTATCAATGTAGCGTCAATCCTCAGGACGATATCGTTATCTCTCCGCAGAACGTCAAGGTAGTGGGCGCCAGCGGCAATCTGATCATCACGCCGACCGGCGAGGTACAGCGCAACGGGCAGTCCGCTTCGGTCGATAACGCCACGCGCCAGACCGCCATCGACTATCAGGCCGCGCTGCGCCGCGATTTGCCCTGGATCGATCAGGGAGCGCGTCAGCGTCTGGAAAAAAGCCGCGTGGCGCTGGATAACGTGATCGTCAACAAACTGGGCACGGACAGCAGAGTCCGTAGCCGCCTGACAAAGCTGGACGAGCAGCTGAAGCAGCAGATGAACCGCATTATTGAGCATCGCAACGACGGGCTGACGTTCCATCATCAGGCTATCGAGCAGGTGCGGCAGGACGGCGAAAAGCTGGTGCAGAGCGCGATGGGCGGCGTGATCCAGGACAGCCTTAACGAAATGGGCAGCAAGGTGAACGGCGATAATCCGCTTCAGGCAGTGATGGGTAACCTGGGCGGATTGCAGCAGGCCGTGCAGGCGGAATGGAGCAATCAGGAGGCGGACTTCCAGAACTTCGGACACGAAGTCTGCAACCGCGTGACCGCGCTGGAAGCGCAGCGTAAGACGCTGATTGGCGGATTGAAATAATCCGGCCAGAGCTGCTCTTCTGGTGTCTGTACGGGCTGGCTGTAAGCGGCAAAGACTACCGGCACCAGGACGCTATCGCCTTTCTCTTTGTCTAAAGACGTCCATGGGCTTTATAGCTGGCAGCGTTGCCATAACGGCAGACGGTGTTAACGGCTTGCGATTAGGCTGGTATTCCGCGCGCCGCGCGTAAAGAGGGGATAGCCGTTTGAAAACACGCCCCGCTTTTTCCGGCGGGGAGTGGGTAAAGCGGGGCGGCTATTCAGCCAGGAACAGCTCCAGCAGCGAGTTCAGGAACAGCTTGCCTTTCTCCGTCACCTGCCAGCTTTGCGCCGTTTCCGTCAGGTAACCTTTCGCCAGCGCCTCATCAAGCTGAGGACGGATAGCTTCCTCACTAAGGCCGGTAAAGCGCGCAAACTCTTCGCGCGGCGCCGCTTCCAGCAGCCGGAAACGGTTCATAAAGAACTCAAACGGCTTTTCTGTTTCCGCGACCTCGTGCTGACGATCCAGGTAATTGCCGTTCATAAAGCCGCGTGGGTGGCGGGTTTTGGCGGTGCGGATAATTCGCCCGTCTGCCTGCGTCAGCTTGCCGTGCGCACCGCAGCCGATCCCCAGATAGTCGCCGAAGCGCCAGTAGTTGAGGTTATGCTCGCAGCGGTAGCCCGGTTTGGCATAGGCGGAAGTCTCGTACTGCTCGTAACCCGCCGCCGTTAACAGCTGGTGGCCCTGCTCAAAGATATCCCATAACGCGTCATCGTCCGGCAGCACGGGCGGCCTGGAGGCAAACAGCGTGTTGGGTTCGATGGTCAGCTGATACCAGGAAAGATGCGGTGGATCCAGCTCGATAGCCTGGCGCAGGTCGTCCAGCGCCTCCGCCAGCGACTGATCGGGCAGGCCATGCATCAAATCCAGATTAAAGCTGCGCAGGCCCAGCCCCTGAGCCAGCTTCGCCGCGCGCTTCGCTTCTTCCGGGCCGTGAATGCGGCCAAGACGCGTCAGCTTCTGCTGGCTGAAGCTTTGCACGCCAATCGAGATGCGGTTGATACCGGCGCGCTGATAGCCGCTGAAGCGATCGGCCTCGACGGTGCCCGGGTTCGCCTCCATGGTGATTTCCGCCGTTGGCGAGAGCGGCAGCCTTGCCCGCACGCCGTCCATCAGCATCTGCATCGCCTCGCTGCTCAGCAGGCTGGGCGTGCCGCCGCCGATAAAGATTGTGCCAACCTCGCGGCCAGCCGCCAGCGGCAGATCGGCATCCAGGTCGGCCAGTAAATGCCGGACATACTCCTCGTGCGGCACTTCGCCCTTCAGCGCATGCGAGTTGAAATCGCAGTAGGGACATTTCTGTACGCACCACGGAATATGAATATAGAGGCTGAGCGGCGGCAGATTATGCATTGCGCATCGCTTCCAGCAGCAGGGCCAGCGCTTTGCCACGATGGGAAACCGCGCGTTTCTCTTCTTTGCTCAGCTCTGCGGCGGTTTTGCCCAGCGCCGGTACAAAGAACACGGGATCGTAGCCGAAGCCGCCTTCGCCGCTGACGGCACGGGCGATTTCTCCCTGCCAGCAGCCGTGAAACACCAGCGGCGTGGGGTCTTCAGCATGGCGCAGATAAACCAGCACGCAGTGGAACTGCGCCTGGCGCTGGCCGTCCGCCACGTTTTCCATCGCTTCCAGCAGCTTGTCGATATTCTGCCGATCGCTGGCCTCCGCGCCGGCGTAGCGCGCGGAATAGATGCCAGGCGCGCCGCCCAGCGCGTCCACCGCCAGCCCGGAGTCGTCGGCAATCGCCGGCAAACCGGTGATAGCCGCAGCGTGACGCGCTTTCAGCAGGGCATTCTCGATAAAGGTCAGGCCGGTCTCTTCGGCCGACTCCACGCCACACTCGGTCTGCGCCACGATATCCAGGCCAAAGGCGGCCAGCTTATCGGCCAGTTCACGAACTTTTCCGGCATTGCCGGTGGCGAGCACTACTTTT
>Ga0157358_1000003_pt1 | contig 168839 bp, 165 predicted proteins | sample AttcapACBM2_FD_111484 | JGI IMG/M metagenome (GOLD analysis project Ga0157358, IMG submission 111484) | Fungus gardens microbial communities from leaf cutter ant in Botucatu, State of São Paulo, Brazil - Atta capiguara ACBM2 | ecosystem: Host-associated > Fungi > Mycelium > Unclassified ... | reverse complement strand
CTCGACGCTGATGCTTGCCTGCGTAAAAGGTCTGGAGGGCGCGCTCCCGGTGGGAGAAGTGATCTTCTTTCGTTCACTGGTGGGCGTAATGCCGCTGCTGGTATGGCTCACCTTTCAGGGCGGGATTATTCAGGGCATCAAAACCCGCAATGTGAAAGGGCATATTGGTCGCGGCCTGGCGGGCACCTGCAGCATGTACCTCAGCTATCTGTCGCTGATTTATATCTCCCTGACCGACGCCACCGCTATCAACTACGCCGCGCCGCTGTTCACCGTGCTGCTTGCCGCCGTCGTGCTGCGCGAAAAGGTGCGGCTGAATCGCTGGCTGTCGGTAGCGGCCGGTTTCGCGGGGATCGTTATTATGCTCTCCGGCCACCTGTCGCTCAGCGGTCCGCCCAGGCTAACGGTAGCCAGCCTGGCCTCTTCCGTTGGCGTTTTGCTGGCGCTGCTCTCTGCGCTCTGTACGGCCGGCGCGCTGATTCAGATCCGCTATCTGAGCGGTAAAGAGAAGCCGGGCGCCATCGCTTTCTGGTTCACCGCCATGACGGGCGCGACATCGCTGCTGACGCTGCCGTTCGGCTGGCGCCTGCCGCAGGGCGAGCAGCTGCTCCTGCTGCTGGGGTGCGGCCTGTGCGGCGGACTGACGCAAATTTTGCTGACGCTGAGCCTGCGCTACGCCGACGCCTCGCTGCTCGCCCCGTTCGATTACAGCTCGCTGCTCTGGTCGGTGATTATCGGCCTGATTTTTCTCGGCGCCTTGCCGGAGAAGCTCACCCTGATCGGCGCCAGTCTGGTGGCGTGCGCCGGCATTTACGCGGTGTTAAGCGAGCGGCGGCAGCGGCGTCGGGCTGCGGCATCGGCGCTGACCGCCCGCAGCGAAACCGCCGATTTAACGCCTGATTAACACGCCGTACTTGACGTCGGGCAGGCAGTTGCCCTACAACTAATGGCCGTCGGGGGAGTCTCGCCAGAGAGACTGAGAGGCTAATAGCGCAGCGCGCGGTTTAGCGACCCTTTGAACCTGACCCAGTTGATACTGGCGTAGGAAGACTCGTATCTCATTGTTTTTAGCCTGGTTGAGATGCCTGCCGCGTGAGCCTGTTCACTGCTCACGCTTTTTCCCTTCACGTATCACGGGTCGTCAATAGCGAGGCCTGCGTGAACATGATTTTTTTCCAAACCGTTTTCTCTGTCAGGTGCGCGCCATGAGCCGCTGGTCGGTCATCGGCAGCGGCGTCGCCGGTTTATGCGTTGCGACGCTGCTGGCCGAACAGGGCGAAACGCCAGAGGTGATCGTCAGCGACGAGACGCCCGCGTCGCACTGGGCGGGCGGCATGCTGGCGCCCTTTTGCGAAGGGGAGAGCGCGCCTGAACAGGTTATCGAGCTGGGGCAGCGCGCCGCCGGCTGGTGGGCGCAGCGGGTCGACGGCGTGGCGCGTCAGGGCACGCTGGTGGTAGCCGCGCCGCGCGACGCCGCGGAGCTGACGCGCTTTGCGCGCATGACGCGGCAGCATCAGTGGCGCGATCCTGCGCAGCTTGAGCCCGAACTGGCAGGACGCTTTGCGCGCGGCCTGTTTTTCCCCGACGAGGCGCATCTTAATCCGCGCGACGCCATGCGCCAGCTGCGCGCCAGCCTGGAAGCGCGCGGCGTGGTTTTTCACCGCGGCAAACCAGGCGGCACGGTTATCGACTGTCGCGGCATTCACGCCGCGGATCGCCAGCCTGACCTGCGCGCGGTGCGCGGCGAAATGCTGATCCTGCAGTGCGATGAACTCCACTTCACCCGTCCGATCCGGCTGCTGCATCCGCGCTTTCCCTGCTATCTGGTGCCGCGCGCCGACGGCCTCTTTATGCTCGGCGCCACCATGGTCGAGAGCGACGACGCCAGCCCGATCAGCGCCCGCGCCATGATGGAGCTGCTCGGCGCCGCCTGGAGCATTCATCCGGCGCTGGCCGAAGCGCGCATCGTCGAGAGCGGCACGGGCCGGCGTCCCGCCTATCGCCATAACCTGCCGGAAGTGCGCTATCGAGACGGGGTTTTCTCCCTTAACGGCATGTATCGTCACGGTTTTTTGCTTGCGCCCGCCATGGCGCAGCAGCTTATGCAACTGCTTAGTCAGGAGTCGAATGATGCAAATCGAACTTAACGGTCAGAGAGTGGAAACCGAGGCGGCGACGGTCGCCGCGCTGCTGCAGGAGCGGCAGATCGACGTCGCCTGCGTCGCCAGCGCCTTTAACGGTGAGTTTTTGCCGCGCGCGCAGTATGAGAGCCAACGACTGGAGGCGGGATGCCGTCTGGAAGTGCTGTCGCCGATGCAGGGAGGCTGAAGCATGTTTTACGGCTTTGTTCCCCATTCGCGTTTTCTGCTCGGCACCGCAGGCTATCCGTCGCCCGATATTTTACAGCAGGCGATCTGCGCCGCAGAGGCGGAGATCATCACCGTCAGCCTGCGGCGCGAAGGCAGCCAGGGCGGCGCGTTTCGCGAGCTGCTCAGCCAGCTCAACCGCCGCGTGCTGCCCAACACTGCCGGCTGCCACAGCGTGAAAGAGGCGGTGACCACGGCGCATATGGCGCGCGAACTCTTTGACACGCCCTGGATAAAGCTGGAGGTGATCGGCAACGCCGACACGCTGCAGCCCGATCCCTTTGCGCTGGTCGAGGCGGCGCGCATTCTCTGCGCCGACGGCTTCCAGGTCTTTCCCTATACCACCGAGGATCTCATCGTCGGCGAAAAGCTGCTGGAGGCGGGCTGCGAAGTGCTGATGCCCTGGGGCGCGCCCATTGGCTCTGGCCAGGGGCTGCGCAATATCGAAGGGCTGCGCAGCTTCCGCGCCTGGTTCAAAGAGGTGCCGCTGGTGATTGACGCCGGTATCGGCGCGCCGAGCCAGGCGGCGCAGGCGATGGAGATGGGCTTCGACGCCATTTTGCTCAACACCGCCGTCGCGAAAGCGCAGGATCCGGCGGCGATGGCGGGCGCCTTCGCAAGCGCGATTCGCGCGGGGCATCAGGCGCATCAGGCGGGACTGATGGAGCGGCGCGATATGGCTGCCGCGTCGACGCCGGTGTTTGGCCTGGCGCAGTTCAGCTAACGGAGCAAGATGATGAATCGTTATCAGCGGCAACAAATGCTGCCGGAAATCGGCGAAGCGGGACAGAGGCGGCTGCGCGCCGCGCGCGTGCTGGTGGTCGGCGCGGGCGGGCTGGGATCGACGCTGTTGCCGCTGCTGGCAGGCGCGGGCGTCGGCTATCTGCGTATCTGGGACCCTGACCGGGTGGCGCTGCACAATCTGCATCGCCAGACGCTCTACACCGAGGAGGATGTCGGCCAGCCGAAGGCGCTTTGCGCCGCGCGCGCGCTGGCCGCCCGCAATCAAGAGTGCGTTACCGAGGCGCGACAGCAGGCGCTGCGCGCCAGTACGGTCGGGCAGGCGCTGTCGCAGGTGGATCTGGCGATCGACGCAGCGGACAGCTTCGCCGTGACCTATACGCTTTCCGACGCCTGCTGGCCGCGCAACATCCCTCTCATCAGCGCCTCGGTGCTGGGCCGACAGGGCTATGTTGGCGGTTTTTGTGGCGGCGCGCCGGGCTATCGCGCCCTGTTTCCCCGACTGCCCGCTTCCGCCGCCAGCTGCGACACTGCGGGCGTGATGGGACCGGCGGTGGCAACGCTGGGCGCGATGCAGGCGCAGATGGCGCTCAGCGTGCTGCTGGGGCACACGCCGTCGCCGCTCGGCAGCCTGATAAACTGCGACTTCAGCCAGTGGCACTTTCGCGCCTTTCGCTTTGACGACGCGCAGGAGCCGACGCAGCCCGCCATTCCCTTTATCGATCGCGATCTGCTGCGCGCCGACGACTGTATCGTCGAGTTGCGCAGCCTGGCGGAAGCGCCGTACAGCGTGGCGGCGCAGGTAGAGCGTCTGCTGCCCGACGCGATAGCCGCGTGGCAGCCGCCCGCCGATCGGCGCGTGGTGCTGGTCTGCGCCAGCGGCATTCGCGCGGCGAAAGCGGCGGCCGCGCTGGCGCAGCGCGGCGTCGAACGGCTGGCGATTATCGCGGCGAACCAGCCATGAGCCTGAGGTCGCACAGCCCCGACATTCTCTTTGACGAGGTGACCTTCGGCTGGGAGAGCGAGCCCCTCTGCGCGCGCTTCAGCCTGCGGCTGCGCGGCGGCAAAACCAGCGCGCTGCTGGGTCGCAGCGGCGCGGGCAAGAGCACGCTGCTGCGGCTGGCAGCGGGGCTGTCAACGCCGCAGCAGGGCCGCATCAGCAGTTCCCTGCCGGGCGCGCTGTCGCAGCAGGTCGCCTGGATGGGACAGCGCGACGAGCTCTATCCCTGGCTGTCAGTGCGCGACAACGTCATGCTCAGCGCGCGGCTCAGCGGCCAGCGGCCTGACAACAGGCGCGCCGAGGCGCTGCTGGCGCAGGTCGAACTCGCCGGGCTGGGGGATGCGCGGCCCGATTCGCTCTCCGGCGGCATGCGTCAGCGCGTCGCGCTGGCGCGCACCCTCTATCAGGATCGTCCGGTGGTGCTGATGGATGAGCCGTTCGCCGCCCTCGACGTCATGACCCGACTGCGGCTGCAAAGCCTGACCGCCGGACTGCTGCGCGGCAAAACCCTGCTGCTGGTTACGCACGATCCGCTCGAGGCGTGCCGCCTGGCGCATGATATCTATCTGCTGGAGGATACGCCGCTGCGCGTCCGCGACCTGCCCGCGCCCGACGGCGAGGTGCCGCGCGCGGCGCAGACAGAGGCGGTCCTGCAGGCGCAAAGCCGGCTCTTTCAGGTGCTCAGTCATGATTAAGCGCCTGTTAAGCCTGGCCTGGCTGCTGGCGATCGTCGTCGGCGCGTGGCAGCTGGCGCGCTACAGCGGCGTGCCCGCTTTTCTGCTGCCCTCTCCAGCAGCGGTAGGGCAGGCGCTGCTGCAACAGCACGCCCTGCTGATCCATCACGCCAGCTACACGCTTGGCGAGATCGCGCTGGCGCTGCTGCTGGGCGGCGGCGCTGGCGTCACGCTGGCGATAGCGATGGCCGCCAGTCCGCTGCTGCGCCGCCTGCTGTTTCCGCTGGTCGCCGCCAGCCAGACCATTCCCGTATTCGCGCTGGCGCCGCTGCTGGTGCTGTGGCTCGGCTTCGGCGTCGCCTCTAAAGTGGCGGTCGCGGCGCTGATCGTCTTTTTCCCGCTCTGCCTGTCGCTGTTCGACGGGCTTTGCCGCACGCCGCCCGGCTGGCTGGAGCTGGCGCAGACGATGAACCGCTCGCGGCTGCGGCTGTTCCTGCACGTTCGCTGGCCCGCCGCGCTGCCGCACTTTTTTTCCGGCCTGCAAATGGCGGCGATCCTCGCGCCGGTCGGCGTGGTGATCGGCGAATGGGTCGGCGCCAGCGAAGGGCTCGGCTATCTGATGATGCATGCCAGCGCGCGGCTGGAGACGCCGCTCAGTTTCGCCGCGCTGGCGCTGTTGATGCTGCTGGCGCTGCTGTTATCGGGCGGGGTCGCGCTGCTGCGCCGCCGCTTTCTCTACTCTGCTTAAGGAATAATCGTGAAAAAAGTGATGCTGATGCTGACGGCGCTGCTGATTGCGGCCGCGGCGCCCGCGCAGGCGGCGCAGAAGGTGCGCCTGCTGCTCGACTGGTTCGTCAATCCTAACCATGCGGCGATCTTCGCGGCAAAAGAGAGCGGCGCCTTTGCGCGTCAGGGGCTGGAGGTTGAGATGATCGCGCCGGCGGACTCCGCCTCGGTGCCGCTGCTGCTGGCGGCAGGCAAAGCCGATCTCGCCGTAGGCTATCAGCCTCAGCTCTACACGCTGGTGGATAAAGGGGTGCCGGCGATCCGCGTCGGTACGCTGATTGGCCAGCCGCTCAACACCCTGACCGCGCTGAAAAGCAGCGATATCCACCAGCTGAAAGACTTCGAGGGCAAAACGCTCGGCTACGCCATCCCAGGGTTTGAGGATGTCGCTATCCAGACCATGCTCCGATCCGCAGGCGTGGATGTCGATAAAGTGAAACTGATCAACCTCAATATGGACGCCGCCTCGGCGCTGCTTAGCCATAAAATCAGCGGCGCGATGACCATTTATCGCAACTACGAGCTGCTGGAGCTTAAGCAGCAGGGCGCGGAAACTCTGACGTTCAAGCCGGAAGATCACGGCGTGCCCGCCTATGACGAACTGATCCTGCTGGCGAACGCCGGAACGGCGGCGACCGATCCGCGCATTGCTAAGTTTTTGCATGGGCTGAACGAGGGCGTGGCCTACCTGCGCGCCCATCCGGAAGCGGTCTGGCAGGCGTTTATCCGCGCTTACCCGGAGCTGAACACGCCGCTTAACCATCAGGCGTGGCAGGCGACGCTGCCGCTGTTCGCCAGCGATGCCGGTCGCTTTGACGCGGCGCGCTATCAGGCTTTTGCGCGTTATATGCTGGACAACAAGCTGATCGGCCAGATCGCGCCGATGTCGCGCTACTCGCTGCCGTCGCAGTAAATGCGCGCTTTGCCCGCGTGCTCTTTATCCGGCGCGTCTAGACTTAACAAACAGGATAAGGAGCTAATGATGACAGAGAAGATCACGCTGGTGGCGGGCGATATCACCAAAATCGAGGCCGACGCGATTGTTAACGCGGCGAACAGTTCACTGCTCGGCGGCGGCGGCGTAGACGGCGCGATTCACCGCGCCGGCGGGCCGGAGATACTGGAGGCGTGTAGAGTCATTCGCAACCGGCAGGGTGGCTGCCATACCGGCGATGCAGTGATCACCACCGCGGGCAAACTGCCTGCGCGCTATGTGATCCATACTGTCGGTCCGGTCTGGAATGGCGGCAGTCAGAAAGAGGCGGAGCTGCTGAAGCGCGCCTATCAGAGCTGCTTTCAGCTGGCGCAGCAGCACGATATCAGGACCATCGCGTTTCCCAGCATCAGCACCGGTATCTATCGTTTTCCAAAGCAAAAGGCGGCTGACATTGCGCTGGCGGCGATGCGCGAGGCGCTGGCGGAGAATCCAGCGCTGGAAGAGGTGAAAATCGTTTGTTTCGATGAGGAGAATTACGCGATTTATGCCGAACTGCTTAACTAATTCATCACCAGGCCAAGGATAAGCAGCACGACGGCCACCACGGCATAGACGCCCGCACGCGTCAGCAGATTTTTCTGCTGGCGCTTCACGCCCATGATTAAAAATCCCAGCGCGATGCAAAGCGCCATGAGTGAAACCAGTAAGTATGCTGACATGCCAGACTCCCGCTAAAAAAGCCTTATTTAACATGCCAGCAGCAGGGGCGGTAGCCGATTTACACTTCCTCTAAAAACTCATGTCAGACCATTAGCCGGACGCGCCAGACCCAGGGTGTCGCGCAGCGTGCCGGTCGGATAGTCGGTGCGGAACACGCCGGCGCGCTGCAGTCGGGGCACGACTTCATCGAGAAAGAGGTTGCCGCTGGCTTCCAGGTAGGCAGGCAGCACCACAAAGCCGTCGCATGCGCCGCTGCGATACCACTCGATCATCATCGCCGCCACGTCGTCCGGCGTGCCGACCGGCGAGGGAAACGACAGGCTTTCGGCATAGCGAATCGCCATTTCGCCCAGCGTGAGCCTCTGTTCGAGCGCCTGGGCGATAACGTACTGGAAGCGCCCTTTGCTGCCGGTAATCACGTCGCGCAGATCGGGTGCCGGCGCGTCGAGCGGATACTGCGCCAGATCGTGATTCATGCTGGCGGACATAAAGCTCAGCGCCGATTCAGCGGTAATCAGCGATTTGAGGTAGCGATCTTTCTCCTCTGCCGCGGCGCGCGTCTCCGCCAGCACCGGCACCATGCCAGGCAAAATACGCAGCCGATCCGGCGTGCGGCCATAGCGTTGCGCTTTGCTTTTCAGCGTCTGATAAAAACGCTGAGCGCGCTGCCGCTCCGGCTGCACGACGAACAGTACTTCGGCGTGCTGTGCCGCCAGATCGATAAACGCCTCTGATACGCCAGCCTGAATCGTCACCGGATAGCCCTGCGGCGGGCGTGGAATATTAAGCGGCCCGCGCACGTTGAAAAAGGTGTCATGGTGGTTGAGATAGCGGAAAGCGTCTGGCCTGGCGAAGGTGGCGTTGTCTTTGTCGATTACGATGGCGTTATCGTCAAAGCTGTCCCACAGCTTCTTCATCAGGCTGATGAACTCAGCGGCGCGGGCGTAGCGCTCGGCGTGGGAATAGTGACTATCGCGGCCAAAATTGCGCGCTTCGGCGTCGCTGACCGAGGTAACCAGATTCCACGCCGCGCGTCCGCCGCTGATATGATCGATATTCGCCAGCTGACGCGCGATGGTGTAGGGCAGCGAATAAGAGGAGGAGACGGTACCGCCCAGGCCGATGCGATCGGTGACCGCCGCCAGCGCGGCGAGCAGCGTCAGCGGTTCTGACCAGCCCTGCGGGCGGCTGCGCACCGTGGCGCTGAGATCGCCGCCATAAATATCGTCAATCGCCAGCTTATCGGCGACGAAAATCATATCGATCTTTGCGGCCTCCGCCTGCTGCGCGATACGACGAAACAGCGGCCAGCGGGTGCCGCCGCTGGAAACCGCATCAGGATGACGCCAGCCGCCCTGATGGATGCCGGCGTCAAGATAGAGCGCGATGTTCATCATAGCTGCATCTCCTTAAGGCTGATGAAAGAAGCTGGCGTCGATCACCGCGTCGGCGGTGAGTCCGGGCTTAATCAGGCCGCTGCGGGTAAAGGTGTCGATAGCGGCCTGCTGGCGCTGTCGCACCAGCGCAACGTCGCCCACCGGCGCGTTGTTCTCGCGCTTCACTTTGCTTAGCGCCACCGCATCCGGCAGGCGCAGCAGCGTCGCGATGCCTTGCGCATAGGCCTGCGGATGGGCGACGCCCCATTCGCGCGCGCGGATCAGCCGCTGGCGAAAATCCTGTAGCGCCGCGCGCTTATCGGTAATGGCGCGATCGGTCGCCACCAGGTAGTTGGATACCGGAAAGGCATCGCCATCCACCGCGATGACCGCGCCCGACTGGGCGATAGCGAAAGAGACATAGGGCTCCCAGGTGGCGACCGCATCCACCGCGCCGTTATCCAGCGCCAGCGTCGCCTCGGCTGGGGTGGTGAAGACAAACTGCACGCTGTCGGCGGGCAGATGCGCTGAGCTGAGCGCGTTGAAGACAAGATTCTGGCCGGAAGAGCCTTTTACCGTAGCGATCTTTTTACCTTTTAGATCGGCGGCGCTTTTTATGCTGCTGCCTTTTTTTACGATAATGGCGTTGCCCAGGTACTGCGAAGCCTGAATGGCTTTGATCGCTGCGCCGGAGGCGACCGCAAACGACAGCGGGCCGTCGCCCACCAGCCCGGCGTCAAGGTGGCTGGCGTTAAGTGATTCAAGCAGCGGCGCGGCGTTGGGAAATTCATACCATTTCACCGCATAGGGCAGGTTGCTGAGTTCTCCTGCCGCCTCCATCACGGCGCGCGCGTTGCCTTTTTGATCGCCTACCACCAACTGCGTTTCCGTCGCCTGACTGGCAAAAGCGGCCAGACAGAGCGTTAGCGCGAATATTTTCATCTTTGATTTCCCGGTGAAAAAGAAACCAGACTAAGTATCTGCTGCGGAAAGGGGTAATAAGGAATGCGGCAAAGGTTATCTGCAGAGAGAATAACCCGTACTGGAGGAGGCTTTTCAGAAACAGTTAAAACGGAAATCAGTAGTCAAGAATAATACAAGCTGAAAATTCCTAAAAAATCTCACCGGTTTAAATCAAATCCCGATAAACTGCGTGAACCATCCCGCCTCTCCACACTGATTTAATGAATTATTATTCTCCTGATGACAGACATCTGAAGTTGCGCTCGACACGGTTCGTCAGGCGCATGTTTGCTATGCGACAGCTGGGTACGCTTCTCTGCTTCTATCCCATTATGTCGGCATTGATGGAGTCGGGAAAAAGCCTGAGCATCTGCGCGCTGCTGTTCGTCAACGCCTTTTTCTGGCCCTGGATGGCGTGGCGGCTGGCGCTCGCTTCGGACGATCCTACCGGACGCGAACGCACCAATCTGACGCTGGACGCCGCCTTTGGCGGCATCTGGGTGGCGATGATGGCGATCAGCCCGCTGCCGTCATTCGTGATCATGGCGGTTCTGGTGGCGGACCGCTACGCCGCGGGCGGCTGGGCGCAGCTTATCGCCGCGCTGCAGGCTTTTCTGGTCGCCTTCGCGCTCACCTGGGTGCTGCAGGGCGCACCGGTCAATATGAGCTTCAGCACGCGCACGGTATGGCTCACGCTGCCGCTCGCCACCTTCTATCTGCTGGCGTTAAGCGTGGTCTCTTATAACCTGACGCTGAGTCTGCGTTTGAAAAACCGCGAGCTGGAGCGTATCGCGCTGATGGATCCGGGGCTGAAGATCCCTAACCGGCGGCTGTTTGAACGCCGCCTGGAGAGCGAATTTCTGCGCACCCGCCGTGGAGAAAGCGCCGCCTGGCTGATGCTGATCGACGTCGACCATTTCAAAGCGGTCAACGACAGTTTTGGCCATGAAGCGGGGGATTTTTTGCTGGCGGAGATCTCCGCGCTGCTGCGCGACGGCGTCGGCATCGAGGATATTCCGGCGCGCTTCGGCGGCGACGAACTCTGCGTTATCGTGCGCGATGCGCAGGATGCCGGGATTCTGGCGCTGGCGCAAACGCTGAAAACGCGCATCGCGCAGCTTCGGTTGCCCGCGTCGTCGGACTTTTCCTGCACGGTGAGTATCGGCATCGCGCCCGCCAGTAAGGCGGAGTCGATCCATCACTGGCTGCGCCACGCCGACGACGCGCTCTATCAGGTGAAGCGCGACGGCCGCAACGGCGTGCGCCTCTGGCAGCCGGCGTAGAGGCTAAGAGGGGATGCCACCACAGGGCGCACGCGTTGTCAGGCTAAGGATTATTTTTTGCCGGCCGAGCCTGGCTCAGAAATCATGCGGTGGCGCTGCGCCTTCTGAGATTCACTCTGCAGGCGGTTAAGCACGTCGCCTTCATGCTCGGCCTCATCGCTGCCGTAAACGTACTCATGACCGCTCATCAGCGCATACCAGGCGCGCTCGGCGACCTCGCTGGGCTTCGTCGGCTGCGAGGCGCCTACGGCGGTATCGGTCTGGCCCGCATTTTTGAAGAAGTTGGTTTCGGTGGCGCCAGGCATCAGCAGCGTCATATTCAGGCCGCTGCCCTTCAGCTCGTTGCGGATGGCCCAGAAGAAGGAGTTGACGAAGGCTTTGGATGCGCCATAAATCGCTTCAAAAGGAATGGGCGCCGTCCCTGAAACAGAGGAGGTCATCAGCACGTGGCCGCTGCCGCGCTGGATCATGTCGGGCAGGAAGATCTTAGAGAGATGGACATAAGAATCCACATTCAGCCTGATTAGCTGAAGCTCTTTTTCCAGCGCCGTTCCGCCGATAAAGCGTCCGCCCAAACCCTGCCCGGCATTGATAACCAGCGCGTCGATATCTCTGCCCAGGTCATCGACTTTCTGCTTCAGCGCCTCAATCTCTTCATAGCGGCTAAGATCGGCGGCGTAAGGTTGTACGCTGCCGCCAAAATGGCGCAGCGCCTCACAGGCGTTACTGAGCTTCTCTTCATTTCTGGCGACGGCGATAATATCGTAATCGTGTTGAGCGAAAAGCTTCGCCAGTTCGAAACCTATGCCGTTTGATGCCCCGGTAATTAAAGCCAGTTTATTGCTCACTGTTTTCCCCTTTTTTCATGAAAGCGTAGTAAGCCTGGCACGAAAAAGAGGGCGATGAGTTATTTCCCGCCTGCGCAGGCGTTAAATCGCGACGAGGTTTCTCACCCCTTCTGCCGCCATATCGGCTCCCGCGCCGCGCTGGATTATCTCTCCGCGCGACATCACCAGATAGCTGTCCGCTAACTCGGCGGCAAAATCATAAAACTGCTCCACCAGCAGAATCGCCATTTCGCCTTTGCCTGCCAGCTGGCGAATAACCTCACCGATCTCCTTGATCACCGAGGGTTGAATACCCTCCGTGGGCTCGTCCAGTATTAATAGCTGCGGCTTACAGGCCAGCGCCCGGCCTATCGCCAGCTGCTGCTGCTGTCCGCCGGAGCGATCGCCGCCGCGCCGGGTTTTCATCTCCCGCAACACGGGAAAAAGCTGATAAATTTCCTCCGGCACCGTTCTGGCCTGCGCGCCAGAGAAGCGGGCCAGGCCCATCAACAGATTCTCTTCTACCGTCAGGCGCGGAAAAATTTCACGTCCCTGCGGCACGTAAGCGATGCCCGCCTGCACGCGCTGGTGCGGTTTACGGCCGTTGATCACTTTATCGTGCCAGCGGATCTCGCCCGACTTTGCCGGGATCAGCCCCATCAGACATTTCAGCAGGGTGGTTTTTCCCACGCCGTTGCGTCCCAGCAGACAGGTAATCTCGCCCGGCTTCGCCTCGAACGAGAGGCCGCGCAGGATATGGCTGCCGCCATAATATTGATTCAGTTCGTCAACTTGCAGCATCTCAGCGCCCCAGATAAACGTCGATGACCCGATCGTCCGCCTGCACGTCGCGTAACGATCCCTCTGCCAGCACCTGCCCCTGGTGCAGCACGGTGACATGATCGGCAATGGTTTCCACAAAACCCATATCGTGCTCGACCACCATAAGCGAGTGCTTGCCCGCCAGGCTGCGGAACAACTCGGCGGTGTACTCGGTTTCCGCGTCGGTCATGCCCGCCGCGGGCTCGTCAAGCAGCAGCAGATGCGGCTCCTGCACCAGCAGCATGCCGATTTCCAGAAACTGCTTCTGGCCATGCGACAGCAATCCCGCTTTGCGCTGGCGCTCGCCGCTGAGCCGCAGCAGTCTCAACGTCTCGTCGATGCGATCCTGCTGTTCGCCGCTGAGCCTCGCCCGCAGGCTTGCCCATACCGACTTATCGTTTTTCAGCGCGATTTCCAGATTTTCAAACACCGTTAGCGCTTCAAACACCGTGGGTTTCTGGAACTTGCGGCCGATGCCGGCCCGGGCGATCTCTACCGGCGACAGGCGCGTGAGGTCGGTATCCTGGTCATACAGCACCCGTCCGTTATCAGGCCGGGTTTTGCCGGTAATGACATCCATCAGCGTGGTTTTACCCGCGCCGTTCGGGCCGATCACGCAGCGCAGTTCGCCGACGCCGATCTGCAGCGACAAATCGGTGAGGGCATGAAAGCCATCAAAAGAGACGTTGATCCGCTCCAGCTGAAGCACCGGGTCGCGTTGAGCGCGATGGCGATCGGTGGGGCGCGATTGGGTAAAGGGGGTATCAGTCATTATGCCTCCGGCGCAGCAGGCCGATCACGCCGCGCGGCAACAGCAGCGTCACAAGGATAAACATCAGGCCCAGGAAGAATAACCAGTACTCCGGGAAGGAGACGGTGAACCAGCTTTTGGCGCCGTTGACGATCCCCGCGCCCAGCAGCGGGCCAATCAGGGTGCCGCGACCGCCCAGCGCCACCCAGATGGCCGCTTCAATCGAGTTGGTCGGCGACATTTCGCCTGGGTTGATGATGCCGACCTGCGGCACATAGAGCGCGCCAGCCAGACCGCACAGCACCGCCGAGAGCGTCCAGACAAAAAGTTTAAACCCTCGCGGATCGTAGCCCACAAACATCAGGCGGTTCTCTGCATCGCGCACCGCCGTCAGCACCCGGCCAAACTTACTGCGCGCCAGCGCGAAACCGGCACCGAGACTGCCCAGCAGCAAGGCGACGGTGGCGATAAACAGCCCGATACGCGTGCCGGTCGCGGTAACGTTAAAGCCGAGCAGGGTAGTGAACCCGGTAAAGCCGTTGTTGCCGCCGAAGCCGGTTTCGTTACGGAAGAACAGCAGCATGCCTGCGTAGGTCAACGCCTGCGTCATGATGGAGAAATAGACGCCTTTGATTTTCGAGCGAAAGGCGAAGAAGCCGAACACCAGCGCCAGCAGGCCCGGTACCAGAACGATCAGGCAGAGCGCCCAGGCGAAATGCTGAGTGCCTGCCCAGAACCAGGGCAGCGCGTCCCAGGACAGGAACGACATAAACGCCGGCAGTCCATCGCCCGCGGCCTGTCGCATCAGATACATGCCCATGGCGTAGCCGCCGAGGGCGAAGAACAGGCCATGCCCAAGCGACAGCAATCCGGCGTAGCCCCACACTAAATCGAGCGCCACGGCGACGATGGCGTAGCAGAGAATCTTCCCCACCAGCGTCAGGGTATAGGTAGAGATCGCCAGCGGGTGGCTGGCGGGCAGCAGCGCGCAGAACGGCAGCGCCAGCAGCAGCAGGGTTATCAGAATTCCCAGGCTAATGCTGAGGCGCGGCGTTTTGCGCGTCAGGGTTAAGGTCAAAGGCTGGCTCATCAGTCAATTACCCTCCCTTTAAAGGCAAACAGGCCCTGCGGACGCTTCTGAATAAACAGCACGATCAGCACCAGAATAAGGATTTTGCCCAGCACCGCGCCAATCTGCGGCTCCAGCACTTTATTAAGAATGCCCAGCCCAAAGGCGGCTGCCACGGTTCCCGCCAGCTGGCCTACGCCGCCCAGCACCACCACCAGGAAGGAGTCGATGATGTAACCCTGGCCAAGCTCCGGGCCGACGTTGCCGAGCTGCGACAGCGCCACGCCGCCGAGTCCGGCAATGCCCGAGCCCAGGCCGAAGGCCAGCATATCGATGCGCCCGGTGGGCACGCCGCAGCAGTCGGCCATCGCGCGGTTTTGGGTCACGGCGCGCACGCTCAGCCCCAGACGCGTTTTATTGAGCAGCAGCCAGGTAAGGCCGAGCACGGCAAACACAAACAGGATCACCGCCAGTCGGTTGTAGGGCAGGACCAGATTGGGCAGCACCTGCAGGTCGCCCGAGAGCCAGCCGGGATTGGCGACCTCCAGGTTCTGCGCGCCGAATAGCATGCGCACCAGCTGGATCAGCATCAGGCTGATGCCCCAGGTCGCGAGCAGGGTTTCCAGAGGACGGCCATACAGATGACGAATGATGGCGCGCTCCAGCAGCATGCCGATACCCGCGGTGATCAGAAATGCTGCCGGTAGCGCCAGCAGCGGATACCACGCCAGCCACTGCGGCGCGAACTGCTGGAACAGATGCTGTACAAACCAGGTGGCGTAGGCCCCCAGCATCAGCATTTCGCCATGCGCCATATTGATCACGCCGAGCAGCCCGTAGGTAATCGCCAGTCCGAGCGCCGCCAGCAGCAGGATCGACCCCAGCGACAGGCCGGTAAAGGCCTGACCCAACAGATCGCCCCACATCAGCCGGTGTTTGATCTGCTGCAGGCTGGCGGCGGCAGCGGCGCGCACCTGCGCATCGGGTTCGATGCTGGCCTGCGTCAGGCGGTCCAGACTGGCCTGCACGTTGGGATCGCTTCCTTCGCCCAGCAGCGTCACGGCTTTCAGGCGCAGGGCGGCATCCGGGCTGGCAAGCTGCAGGCTGGCGACCGCCATGGCCAAAGCCGCATGCACCTGCGCATCTTTCTCTGCGGCGAGGCGCCTTTCCATAAGCGGCAGCTGATCGGCCGCCGCGTCGTTTTGCAGCTGCTGTGCGGCGCGCAGGCGGATTGCCGCATCGTCGCTCACCAGCTGGTGGGCTGCGAGCGCGCTGGCGATCAGCACGCGCAGCCGGTTGTTCATAAACAGCTTTTTGGTGTCGCCGCTGGGCTGGCGGGCGCTGTCGAGCGGCGTAAGGGTATCGCCCTGTTTGCTGAACGGCTGTTTTTTCTGGTCGATAACCAGGCTTTCATTGCGCAGCGCCTGCAACAGCGGCACGCGACTCGCCTGCGGCGCGGCGGCCCACTGCTGCAGCAGCGTTGCCTGTTCGGTGCGGCTGGCGGCGGCGAAGTCGGCGCCATCCCCCGCCTGAGCGAACCAGGGCAGGAGCAGCAGAGCACAAAAAAAGGGTTTGAAGTTCATCAATACCGCCCTCTGAGTAGCGCTGAGCGCCCTTCAGGCGTCCTGAAGGGCATGATGTTATTTCGACGACTTCACGGGGTAATCGGGCTTTTTATCATTGCCGGCAATATAGGGGCTCCACGGCTGCGCGCGGACCGGCTGTTCGGTCTGCCACACCACGTTGAACTGCCCGTTTTCCTCTACTTCGCCAATCATCACCGGCTTGTGCAGATGGTGGTTGGTTTTATCCATCGTCAGGGTAAAACCGTCCGGTGCTTTGAAGGTTTGTCCCGCCATGGCCGCGCGCACTTTATCTACGTCGGTGGTGCCCGCTTTCTCAACCGCCTGCGCCCACATATGCAGACCGACATAGGTCGCTTCCATCGGATCGTTGGTCACGACCGTGCCTGCGTTCGGCAGGTTATGCGCTTTGGCATAGGCGCGATAATCAGCGACGAATTTAGCGTTGGTGGGATTATCTACCGACTCGAAGTAGTTCCAGGCCGCCAGCTGGCCCACCAGCGGTTTGGTATCGATGCCGCGCAGCTCCTCTTCCCCTACGGAGAAGGCGATGACCGGAATATCGGTAGCTTTAATGCCCTGATTCGCCAGCTCTTTATAGAAAGGCACGTTAGAATCGCCGTTGATGGTGGAGATCACCGCGGTTTTGCCGCCGGCGGAGAACTTCTTGATACTGGAGACAATGGTCTGATAGTCGCTGTAACCAAACGGCGTATAGACTTCCTCGATATCTTTATCCTGAATGCCCTTGCTGTGCAGGAAGGCGCGCAGGATCTTGTTGGTGGTGCGCGGGTAGACGTAATCGGTGCCCAGCAGGAAGAAGCGTTTGGTGCTGCCGCCATCTTCGCTCATCAGGTATTGCAGGGCGGGGATCGCCTGCTGGTTAGGCGCGGCGCCGGTATAGAAGACGTTTGGCGACATCTCTTCGCCTTCATACTGAACCGGATAGAACAGCAGGCCGTTCAGCTCTTCAAACACCGGCAGCACCGACTTGCGCGATACCGAGGTCCAGCAGCCAAACACCGCGGCGACTTTATCCTGCGTCAGCAGCTGGCGGGCCTTCTCTGCGAACAGCGGCCAGTTGGAGGCCGGATCGACTACTACCGGCTCCAGCTTCTTGCCCAGCACGCCGCCGCTGGCGTTGATCTCGTCAATGGTCATCAGGGCCATGTCTTTTAGCGGCGTCTCTGAAATCGCCATGGTGCCGGAAAGCGAAGATAATATGCCGACTTTAATGGTCTCTGCGGCCTGTGCGCCAAAGGCAAAGCCCAGGCTGGCAACGGTGGCGGAGAGCGCGAAAGCCTTGATCAATGAACGTCTTTTCATCAGTAACCCTCTAAGATTTAATGGTTTTATTATTCAGTAACCTGAAGCCGGGCCTGCTGTAACATATGCAATGTGATCTTTCTGACTTCCGCTTTACTGACGGCGATGTGGTCGGTCAGAATGCGCTGCGCCTCCTCGGTTTTTTGCTGGAATATCGCCCGTAAAATCTGAGCGTGTTCGCGGTATGTCGCCTCTACCCGATCGTCGCGCGTAAAGTCGAGCCGACGGATAATGCGGATTTTTTCGGTTAATTCGCCGTGGACGCGGGCGATCTCCCTGTTGCCGGCCGCCGCCACCAGCGCCATGTGAAACGCCTCGTCCTGCGCCGACACCGCGATGCCCTCTTCAAGGCGCGGATCGTCAATCCAGAAGCGCTTCAGGGCGGCGAGCATTTCCGCGCAGGCGAGGGGCGGCAGGGCGCACAGGCGCCGCACCGCTTCGCGCTCGATAACGGTGCGGAAGTCGTACAATTCCTCGAAGTATTCGAAGTCGAACGGCTTCACCTGCCAGCCGCTGCGGAACCACACTTCGACATAGCCCTCGCGCTCCAGCCAGAACAGCGCCTGGCGCACCGGCGTGCGGCTTACCTCCAGCCGCTCGGCGATTTCGTTTGCGCTAAAGCGGTCGCCGGGCATCAGGCGGAAGGCAAAAATGTCCTGCTTGAGCGCCTGATACACTTTCTCCGCCAGGGCTTCAGGACGGCCTTTGCTACGCGGGCGTAAATTCATGGACGATCCTTATTCAAGCCACAGCAGGGCGTCGCCCGGGCTCACCGGACGTCCCGCCTGGCAGGCGATGCGTTTCACCGTACCGGCCTGGGGCGCGATAATCTGCAGTTCCATTTTCATCGCTTCCACCACGATCAGCGTCTGGCCGCTTGCCACCCTGTCGCCCGGCTGCACCAGCACTTTCCAGATGTTGCCGTTCATGTCGGCGCACACCGCCAGCGCCTCGTCATCGGCTTCAGCGACCGCCAGCGTCTCTTCGCTGGTTAGCGGCGCGTTCTGCTCTTCCTGCGTCCATAGCGTCACTTCGCGCTCAAACGCGTCGCTCTGGCGCTGGCGGAAGGCGCCGATCGACGCTGCGTTTTCTGCAAGGAACTGACGATGGGCGGCGAAATCGAACAGGGTTTCTTCGATGCGCACGCTGACGCGCCCCTCGCGGAAGTCATCGCGCAGCCGGGCAAGCTCCTCTTCGCTGACCGGATAGAAGCGCACCTGATCGAAGAACTGCAGCAGCCAGGGCTCATCCGCCGCGAACTGATCGTTCCTGAGGAATTTGTTCCAGATCGGCAGCGTGCGGCCCACCAGCTGATAACCGCCGGGCGAGTCCATGCCGTAGATGCACATATACATGCCGCCGATGCCTACCGTGCCTTCGGCGGTGAAGGTGCGTGCGGGGCTGTATTTGGAGCTGAGCAGGCGATGGCGCGGATCGATGGGTACCGCACAGGGCGCGCCCAGATAGACGTCGCCCAGGCCGAGGATGAGGTAGCTGGCGTCAAAAATCGTATCGCGCACCGCCTCGCGGCTCTCCAGCCCGTTGATGCGCTGGATAAAATCGACGTTGTTGGGCAGCCAGGGCGCGCTGGCGCGCACCGTCTCTTGATAGCGCTCCACGGCGCCGAGCGTGGCGCTGTCTTCGAACGCCATCGGCATCCAGACAATGCGCGACGGCACTTTCAGCTGGCTGACGTCGCCGAGCCCGGCTTCCAGCTCCAGCAGCAGATTCATCAGCTGCTTCTGGCTGAGGATCAGGCTGTCATAGCGCACCTGCAGCGAGCGCACGCCGGGCGATAGCTCCTCTACGCCGGGCACGGCGCGCTCGCGCAGCGCCTGCATCAGCAGATATACGCGCAGGCGCAGCGCCAGATCCAGCACGTTATCGCCATATTCGATCAGCACATATTTGTCGCCAGCCTGGCGATAGACGGCGGCCGGCGAGGTTTCGGTAGCGGGCAGCGCCGCCAGCAGCGTCGCGGAGCCGAACCCGGTCGCCGCTAACGACGGCACCGCAAAGGTCGCGGCGTGATGGCTGCGAAGGGTGGCGACGCACTCTGCCTGCGCTTTTTCCAGCGCCGCCGCCTCTTCGACGTCGATCGGATGGAAGCGAATGCGATCCCCCGGTTTCACCTGGCCCACTTTCCACAATTCGGCTCTGGCGATGGTAACCGGGCAGACGAAGCCGCCCAGGCTGGGGCCGTCGTGCGTCAGGATCACCGGAAAGTCGCCGGTAAAGTTCACCGCGCCAATGGCGTATTCGCAGTCGTGGACGTTAGAGGGGTGCAGCCCGGCTTCGCCGCCGTTGGCGCGGGTCCAGGTTGGTTTCGGCCCAACCAGGCGCACGCCAAGACGGTTGGAGTTGTAGTGCACCTGCCAGTCGCTGGAAAAAAACTCGTCGATAGCGGCCTGAGTGAAGAAGTCCGGCGCGCCGTGCGGGCCGTAGAGTACGCCGATGCGCCACTCGCTGCCGTAATGCGGCACCAGCGCTTGATCCAGCGCCTGCGGCGCGCTGACCGGCGCGGGCGTGGTGCAGGCCGCCAGCCGCGGCTGGGAGATCGGCAGCATATCCGCCACGCGCAGCGTGCGTCCGGCATGGCCGCCAAACTGGCCGAGCGAGAAGGTGGAGCGGCTGCCCAGATATTCCGGCACGTCGAACCCGTTGCGAACCGCCAGATAAGTGCGGCAACCGCTCTGGGCGCGGCCTATGGTCAGGGTTTGCCCGGCTTTCACCTCAACGGGCTGCCAGTAGGTCAGGTTTACGCCATCTAACGCAGCCGGGCAGCTGGCGCCGGTCAGGGCAATCACCGCATCGCTGTGGAAACGCAGCGTTGGCCCCTGCAGCGTAAACTCCAGTCCGGCAGCGCTCTCGTGGTTGCCCACAATGCGGTTGGCGAGGCGGAAGGCGAAATCATCCATCGGGCCGGAGGGCGGTACGCCGATATCCCAGTAGCCGAGACGGCCCGGAAAATCCTGAATGGTGCTGAAGGTGCCTGGCTGCAGCACTTCAACTACGCTGGCGGACGGGGTAAAGCCGTCAAGAAAGCGGGTCCATACCTGACCGCTGCGGAACGCCTCGGTAGCGACGACTTGCCGCAGATAGTCGAGGTTGGTGGCGATGCCGTGCAGCTGGGTGGCATCAAGCGCCTGCTGCATCTTCGCCAGCGCCGCTTCGCGCGTCTGCGCATGGACAATCAGTTTGGCGACCATCGGATCGTAAAACGCCGAGACTTCTGAGCCAGTGTCGATCCAGCTATCGACGCGCACCTCATCAGGGAAGACAACGCTGGTAAGCGTGCCCGGCGCGGGCTGGAAGTTTTTCAGCGGATCTTCGGCGTAAATGCGCACTTCGATCGACGCGCCGACAGGCGCCTGTTGCAGGCGCGCCCAGTCAAGGGCGTCGCCCGCCGCGACCCTGAGCATGCACTCCACTAAGTCGAGGCCGGTAACGCATTCGGTCACCGGATGTTCCACCTGCAAGCGGGTGTTTACCTCAAGAAAGTAGAAAGCATCCTGTTCGGCGTCATAGATATATTCAACGGTGCCTGCGCTGCGGTAGCTGACCCGCTCGCCCAGGCGCACCGCTGAGGCCAGCAGGGCGTCGCGCGTGGCCTGCGGAAGATGGGGCGCCGGAGTTTCTTCCACCACTTTCTGGTTGCGGCGCTGTAGCGAGCAGTCGCGCTCGCCAAGGGCGATCACTTTGCCGCTGCCGTCGCCGAAAATCTGCACTTCAACGTGGCGCGCGCGATCGATGCAGCGCTCCAGGAACACCCCTGCATCGCTGAAGAACTGTTCGCCGAGGCGGCGCACGCTCTCCCAGGCGTTGCCCAGCGCCTCTTCGTCGGCACAGCGCGTCAAACCAATGCCGCCGCCGCCGGCGGTGCTTTTCAGCATGACCGGATAGCCGATACGCGCTGCGGCGTCGATCGCTTCCTCCAGGGAACTGAGCAGCGGCGTGCCGGGCGTCATCGGCACGCCGGCCTCGGCGGCCAGTTCGCGCGCGCGATGTTTCAGACCGAACTCGCCAATCTGCTGCGCCGTCGGGCCGACAAAAGCGATGCCCGCCGCTTCGCAGGCTGCGGCGAACGGCAGGCTTTCCGAGAGAAAACCGTAGCCGGGCCAGATCGCTTCCGCGCCGCTCTCGCTGGCGGCGGCGAGAATTTTATCGATGCGCAGATAGCTGTCGGCGGCTTTATCACCGCCGAGCGCGATCGCCACGTCCGCTTCTTTAACGTGGCGCGCGTTGCGATCGGCATCGGAGTAAACGGCAACGCTTTTCACGCCGAGGCGTTTCAGGGTGCGAATCGCGCGGCAGGCAATCTCGCCACGGTTGGCGATCAAAACGGTGCTGAACATGGTTATTTACTCCCCTGAGAGGCGAGCCAGCTGCGCCAGCCGCCAAATTCGGTGATCTCCAGCGCCTGCGTCAGCGCCGCCGGTTCACAGATGAAGCCTTTTACGACGCGGCCGTCGGCGAGGGTCAGCGAACCGATGCCGAGCGGCGCCGGGATCTCGGCCACGAATTCGCCGAAGCGCGCCAGCGGGATATCCCACAGCTCGACCACGATCGCTGCGCCACTGTCGCCGCGTAGCAGGCCCGGCTTTTTGATCGGGCCGTCAAGCAGGGCGAAGAGGCGATAGTTGCTGGCGGTTCGCGTCTCTTCTACCCAGACCGCGTTGCGGGTGGTGAGCTGGAAATTGAGCGGCATACCGGTGAGATGCGCGCCGACCACCGCGACGCGCACGTGATCGGCAGAGAGCGGCAGCGGCGCGTACAGGGCACGCGGCGGCTGGCCGGTGGCGCCAGGGGAGAGCGCCATCCGCTGCTGCCAGCGCAGGCCGAAATCGGCGAGGGCGCGATCCTGCCAGGCAGGCGCAATGAGTGTGATGCCCGCAGGCAGGCCATCGTCCCGGAACGGGCCAGGCAGCGCTAAGGCGCTGAGATCGGCGAGATTGGTGAAGTTGGTGTAGGTGCCAAAGTGCGAGTTGAAGCGCACCGGCTCCTGCTTCATCTCTTCCAGCGTGTGAATGGTGGGCGAAGTCGGTACCACCACGGCATCGAACTGCGCCAGAGTTTGCTGGATCTGACGCGTCAGTTCGGCGCGCAGATATTCCGCCTGATAAGCGTCGACGGCGCTATATTTCAGCCCGCTGCTGACGATGCCGTACACCACCGGATCCATCTCTTCCGGGCGGTTGATCATCTCGCCCACCGCCGCGGTGCGTTCCGCTACCCACGGACCGTAGTAGAGCTGCTCCGCAAGCTGGTGAAAGGGGGTGAAATCGATCGGGTTCAGCGTGGCGCCGCACGCCTGCAGCTGTTCCAGCGCGCGCAGCCAGGCTCCTTCAGCCTGCTTGTCGCCGAAAAATTCCGGCGAGGCGGGAACGGCGAAAGCGGGCTGCGCGTTGAAGCTGGCAGGCGCGGTGCGCGGATTGTGGCGCGCATAGGCGTCTCCGGCGTCATAGCCGCCTGCGGCGCAGGCGACCGCAAAAGCATCTTCCACCGTTAAGGCAAACACGGAGACGGTGTCGTTGAGGCGGCAGGCAGGCACCACGCCGCTGGCGGAGAACCAGCCTTTGGTCGGCTTGAGCCCGACGATATTGTTAAAGCCCGCCGGCACGCGGCCGGAACCGGCGGTATCGGTGCCGAGCGAAAAGCCGACCAGGCCGCGCGCCAGCACTGAAGCGGAACCTGAGCTGGAGCCGCCGCTGACATAGTCAGGATTAAACGTATTGCTCACCGCGCCGAACGGGGATCGCGTGCCGACTAAGCCTGTCGCAAACTGGTCGAGATTGGTCTTGCCGATCGCTACCGCGCCCGCTGCTTTTAACTGCGCCACCACAAAAGCGTCCGCGTCGGCGGTGTAGGTGAAGGCAGGGCAGGCGGCACTGGTGGGCCAGCCTGCCACATCGATATTGTCTTTCACCGCAAAGGGCACGCCAAACAGCGGCAGCGCAGCCGGATTTGCCAGATAGCTGGCCAGCAGCGGTTCGATTTGCGCCTGTAACTGCGCCGGGGTGGCGAGATAGATCCAGGCGTTATCCTGCTGGTCGAGAGCGTCGAGGTGTGCAGTCAGCAGCGCACTGATGCAGTGCGGGTCCTGCTGGTAGCGGCGTTGCCACTCCTGAAGCGTGAGTCCGAAGGTTGAGGCCATGAGTGAATTCCAGCTGGTATACAAGATGGAATTCCTCGAGCAAAATGCATGCCATTTGCTAATGGCATGAATATGCTGGCTATTTTTTTCAGCGCTGAGCGCTCAGCCTCGTTACCTGATGTGTCGTGGTGCAACGCAGCACCGGCTTAAAGCAGAAGCTCGGTTGAAGCGGCGTTAAATGGCAGGATAGTCGCCGTAGCCGTCCGGCCAGGGCGTCAGCAGGTCAAATCCGCTTTCCGTTACTGCCAGGGTATGTTCCCACTGCGCTGAGAGCGAGCGATCTTTGGTGACCACCGTCCAGCCGTCCGAGAGCACGCTGGTTCCCGCTTTACCGGCGTTGATCATCGGCTCAATGGTGAAAATCATGCCAGGCTGGAGCGCTAAGCCTTGCCCGGGCGTGCCGTAGTGCAGGACCTGCGGCTCATCATGATAGATCTGACCGACGCCATGGCCGCAGTAGTCGCGCACCACAGAGAAACCGGCGCCTTCCGCGACGCGCTGGATCGCTGCGCCGATATCGCCCAGCGTCGCGCCCGGCTTCACGGCGTGAATGCCCGCGACCAGCGACTGATAAGTGATATCCACCAGCCGCCGCGCGCGCACCGAGGGTTCGCCGATAAAGTACATGCGGCTGGTATCGCCGTACCAGCCATCTTTGATAACGCCGATATCAATATTGACGATATCCCCTTTTTTCAGCCTTTTGGCTGAGGGAATGCCGTGACACACCACATGATTCACCGAGGTGCAGGTGGTGCGCGTGTAGCCCTGATAGCCGATATTGGCGGGGATCACCTTCAGCTCGTTAACGATAAAGTCGTGGCAAATGTCATCCAGCTCTTCCGTGGTGACGCCTGGCTGCACGTGCGGCGCAATCATCGCCAGTACCTGCGCCGCCGCATGGCCCGCCGCGCGCGCCAGCTCGATCTGTTCCTGAGTGTGGATCTTTACGCTTCTGTTCACTGCGCTTCTCCTTGTGGCAGGCGTTCGGCAGGGGAGATGAGCTGACGCAGGTCGCTGCCGTGCTCCAGTTCGACGCGGATCAGCAGCTGCGCCAGCTCCTGCTGAGTGAAGTGGGGATAGAATTCCGCCAGCATGCCCAGCTTTAGCCAGTGTTCGGCTTGCGCGTTAATGGAGCAGCTCATCGCCTGGCTGGCGATGCGCAGATTTTCATGCATCAGATCGGATATTTTGACAATGCCCATGGATGGCCTATATGAAACGTATATGGTTTGTATATATGTTACCAATTATAGGCTGATATTCAAGGCTATCCTCTGTAAAATCAGCTGCCACAGAATCATGAACCCACGATTTATAAGCGTTTTTGAGAAAAAGCATTGAGTCCATTAAAATTGCCAGGATGAGTCTGTTTATAACTTTCGTTTTAAAGGGCGCAGCTATCTAAATAGCTGCGCATAATGCACGTGAGTCAGGTAATACTAACGCGTAGCGTTATCTTTCGATTTTCTTTCCTTTTTTTCTGCCTTATGTGCGTACAGAATTTCGTCAGCCGAGCGTAAGGCAGATTGTAAGTTGTCGCAAAAGTGCGCAACCCCATACGACAGCGATAACTGTAACTTTAATCCATCCACCTCGAAAGGCATTGCATAAATTTTATTACATATCCTTTCAGCCATCCTGGCGGCGCCCACTTTCTCTTTAGTACAAAGAACGATAAATTCATCTCCTCCGTAGCGAATCACCACATCCTCATTTCTTATGTTTTTAGAAATCGTGCTGGCGATATGCTTTAACGCCGCATCTCCGACGACATGTCCAAACTCATCGTTAATGATTTTGAAGTCATCGCAGTCAAAAATAATCAAACAATTGAAGCTGGCAGAGGATAAATATCCGATGATCTGCCGGTTATACACTTTGGTGAGCGGGTCAATCACCACCTTACGTTGAACTCTGATTATCAAATGAGCAAGTTTGGTAAAGGCGATAAATAAGAGTGCGAAACATAATAAAGTCAAGAGCATGAACGTGACGTTGTTCATGATAAGTGTTTTGACATTAACGGCGGACTCAAGGATAAGAATGTCAGCAAGAGGTCGAGATGAGAGTTTAATCATTAAGTTATTCGCATCACAGTTTTTTGTGACACACAGGCTGCCCGCGCGATCCTGAGAAATGTTATTAGCCGTAATGCTTAGCCATGCCGGGATTTTGATTTTGCTGTATACGCGCTTCCATAGCTCTTCCTCACTGAGATCGGAATAAAAGAACCCAGTAATTTCTTTTGTGGAAATGCTCAGAACTGGTGAGGCAATGGTCATCACCATTCTTTGAGTAACCGCGTCTTTGTAGATTTCATTCAGTGAAAGGTGATTATCCCAAAAGTCTCCCCCAAGATTTTTTTTCGATACAAACCTGGCAAAGTTACCGGTAAGGCTAACAACGTCGTTGTACATTTCTGGCTTGAGATTTTGATATTTATCCTTGTTAAAAAAATAGACGAAGCCATACTGTGGTGAAGAATAATATCTGTTTTCTAATATTTCTTTCGACACATAACTCTCGATAAGGCTTATTGCCCTGAGCTTATGGTATGACTGTTCAGAGTAACTGCTGTTTTTATACAGTACACCTGATAACTTTAATGAGTTTTTCTGTAAATTGACCTCTGGTATTGCTGAGATTGACATCATTGAAGCAATGCCATCGTTTACTGCTTGTTCATGCAGCAAAATTCCGGTTATTGCATCAATTGAATTGTTTGAGATTTTATTCAAATAGCTAAAGGAGCCTAGTATATAGGCTGTTACAGGAAAAAGCACCAGAAAGACCACAATGAATGTCAGTCTTTTGTCGTTTTTAGTTTTGAGTATTGATTTAATCATGGGTAATAATTCACTTGGCGATCTCGTAGCACTGCTCAGCATTTTCTTCAAACACGGCGAACGTTCTGGAACATAATTTATTCTGATCGCACTCTGAGCGTATGATGTTTAAAACCTCTTCGAGATTAAGCTTGTCACGATAACTTCGTTTTTGACACAGGGCCTGAAACACATCGGCGATAGCCAGTATTCTACTGGGCAATGTCAGCTGCTCTCCTGTTTTTTTCATCGGGTATCCCTGGCCATCAAGTCGCTCATGATGCTCTGCCGCCCAGGCAACGACATTTGCGTCGATGATAATACTGCGAAGAATACCTCTGGTATCTGTTGCGTGCGCCTGTATTTTTCTGTACTCGCTGGGCGTTAGCTTGCCACATTTGTTCAATATGGCGTCCTCAACATTTATTTTACCGATGTCATGTAACAGACCGGCAAGATGCAGACGCGTACAGGTTTTTTTATCAAGGTGCATTTTTTTACCGATGAAACAGGCCAGTTCACCGACCTTAATAGAATGCTGATACGTTAAGGGACTTTTCATATCGACAATGGTTGAAAGAAGACGCGCCAGACTTAGAGCATGTTCGTCATTCATGGCGGGTAATACATTGTTGAAATTCATCGTCCTGATCATTCCCTCTATATAGTCATCTCTGAGGTAAAACCAGAAGTCGTCCATTTGAGACAATCTCTCTAACTCAGTGAGTAATCCCGGATGAAAATCTTCGCTAACGACCCTGTTTTTAAAGTTTTCGAAGTCGAAGCTTTGTATGGCAAGCATTCTGTCCTTTTCGAGCGCGGCTAAAAAACCTGTCTCTTGCAAAAAGTTATTGAAAAGATGGCTTATTTTTAATATCGAGCTCATTAATAACTCATGCGTTGTTATGTTGAGTTTTTTGAGCTCCGCGAAGCCATATTCCCTGTAACGTGCGGGAATAGAGATTTCCTGAAAGACAGAGCAGTCGCTCAGTTTAATTCGCCTCGGCGCGTGATCGAGGTTCATTTCTCTGCCGTTATAGTTTTTGGCGCTTGAGGAATAGTTCTGCAACAAGCTGCAAACCAGCGATTTAGCGCAGAAGTTTTCATCCAGCCCCATAATCAGCGACAGACGATAGGCGATATAAGCGGAGTACTCACCGTTAATGAGATTTTTCTCCCTGACTAACCGGTGGGCTCTGTAGAGTAAAATTAAAGTGTTGCCGATGTTAAAAATCATATACATCTACCGTTCAAAAAACCGAGGATGTTACGGCGATCTAACTTTCCAGAAATAGATTTAAATCAAATTAATATGAATTGTATGATGTCGTTGCTAAGTGGTTTCCTGAGAGGGAAAGATAATCTGCTGTCGGTTTGCGACTATATCAAAAGGATGCTGCAAAATTACTTAATCTCACTATGGCTTATTCGCCACAGCGGTTCCGGGAAAAGAAGCCTCTGGCGACACCATGATTACATCTGCATGTTTTATCGTACTAAGGGTTGGCATAGTTAGCGTGGCTGAAGGTCACTGCAGAGTATTAAAGCCCAGGTTATCGCGGTGGCAGATCTGTCTGGCTGAACGTTACCATTCACTTTTGGGCAAAAGATACCTCACCGTCGGGAAAGACTTTTTCATCCGGACGCAATTTATATAAATGATAATCAATAACGCTGTGGAGGGTCTGGACTGAAGATGGCTCAGGTTCGTGCTTCATTTAGCAGTCAAGAAATGTAAATTATTTTCAATCAGAAAACTAAAAGGCTTTTCATTATTACAGGTTACCTGCCAGCACCCGCTGGCAAGCGGGTGTGAGACATCAGTCACTTAGAGCAGGCAGTTCCCGGCGCTATATAACTGAGCCTGGCCAGCATTCACGCGAGAGAAAGGGTTTAAATTCATATCAGACTATCGGCGCCTCTGGATTTTCAAGGCTAAATTCCAGAGGCTGATCTCGCTGGTGATGTCCATCTGCGAAATTTGCGCGACAGGGAGAGTGCTTTACAGGGTGAGGGCTTATGTCTGGGAGGACAGCCTTTATGATGATTAAAGTCCGCTACCCCTGCGCCTCTTTCAGCAGTTGCTCAATAACCTTCTCCTGCTCTGCGTAGTTTCCTTCGCCAAAGGCGGTATAGCGCAGCTGTCCGTGCGCATCGAAAAGATAGTGCGCAGGCCAGTACTGATTACCAAAGCGGTTCCAGATAACATAATTATTATCTGCCACGACGGGGTAGGGCAGCTGCCACTGTTTGATCGCGCGGCTCACGGCTTTCTCGTCTCGCTCCCACGGATATTCGGGCGTATGTACGCCGACCACCACCAGCCCCTGTGACTGATATTGATTCGCCCAGTCGCGAACGTGAGGCAAGGTGTGCTGGCAGTTAATGCAGTCATAGGTCCAGAAATCCACCAGCACCACTTTACCTTTCAGCTTTTCCGGCGTGAGCGGCGTGCCGTTCAGCCATGCCGTCCCGCCATCCAGAGAGGGTAGCGCGCTGCTGGTTTGCGGCATCGCCACGGGCTCAAGGCGAACAGCGGATTTCGGTTTTGCCATCCACTGACTCATCTGCTGCTCAAGATTCTGTGCAAAGGCTGGCGCGCTTTGCAGCAGGCTCAAGGAGCCGCTGCCGATCAGCGCGACCGATGCCAGCATCAGAACGCCGGCTCCCTGACGCAGACGCGTCGTGAAGGCGAGCCCCGGGCGAAGGCGGGTGACCAGACTGCGTCCGGCGAGCCAGATTAGCCCCAGCATAAAGGCCGCGCCGCTGCCGTAGGCCGCAAGCAGCAGGCCGATCGAGACCGGATTTTTTGCCACGACGGCCAGACTGAGAATGGCACCCAGGACCGGACCTGCGCACGGCGACCAGAGCAAGCCGGTCGCCACTCCTGCCAGCAGGGCCGCAAGCAGGCCGCTGTTACGGTTGCTGGCGCTGTTCAGCTGGTTACCCATCGCGACAAATGGCCGGGTAATAAACTGCGCTATGCGCGAAGAGAGCAGCGTTAGCGCCGTCAGGGTCAGAAACAGCAGAGCAATCCAGCGTCCGGCGGCGGTCACGCGAGTGACCCACTGGCTCGCCACCGCCGCCAGCAACGCCACAGAGGTAAACATGATGACCATACCGCCCAGCAGCGCCAGCAGCTGCCCTTTACGGCCGTGCACGCTGGCGAATACAAACGGAATGACCGGCAGGGTGCAGGGACTGAGCAGCGTCAGCATGCCAGCCAGAAAAGCAATAAACAGTGACATAGTCAGCTCCTTATTTAGCCTGAACGGCCGCCGTGATGATGCGCGCCATGGCGCGTTCCAGATCGGGATTGATCACGCGATCCCAGCAGCTGCCGTCGGCAAAGGCGCCGTGTACTAGCACGACAGAATGGATGTCGTCGGCGTGGGCGAACTGGGCGACAGAGTGGGCCAGCTGACCCACGGAGAAAAATCTGGCATTGGCTTTCATAGGTAACCTCATAACGGTGGATGAATGTCTGCCTGCTGGCAGCGTCTTCATTAAACCCACCGCATGTGTTCAGCCTGTTTCCGCGATTGCCGGTTTTGTCGGATGGTATGTATAACTGCCCGAGGGATACAAAAGGCTACAAATCGGTTTGCCGCAGCGTGACGCACGCATCGAGTCCGCCTTCTGGGCGGTTGCTCAGGCGCAGCGCGCCGGACATCTGGCCGACTAACTGGTTGGCAATAGCCAGCCCCAGTCCGGTTCCACCCGTGTGACGATTGCGCGAGCTTTCCACGCGGTAAAACGGCTCCAGCACCGCCTGCAGCTCTTCTTCGGGTATGCCTGGACCGTTATCCAGAACGTGGATCGTGACGCTCTCCTCATGGGGCGCGCAAAGCTGAATCTCCGCCTGGCTGCCAAACTTCAGGGCATTGTCGATAAGGTTGGTCATAATACGGTGCAGCGCCTGCGGCCGGACGGCAAAGGTATCCTCTCCGCTGCAGGGCACAAACGTCACCGCTTTGCTGACATCCTGATAGTCGCAGGCAATGCTGTCGAGAAACGCATTCAGGCTGACGTTCTGGCGCTTCTCCTCTCGCACGTCAGAAGCGCGCGCATAAGCGATACCCTCGCGCACAAGCTGACTCATATTGTCGAGATCGCTCAGCAACTTGTCGCGCAGTTCCGGCTGTTCTGCCATCTCTACGCGTAGCTTCATGCGCGTAATAGGGGTTTGCAGGTCGTGAGAAATGGCTGCCAGAATCTGCGCGCGCGCTTTCAGATGATCCTGGATACGCGTCTGCATGGCATTAAACGCGCGTGCCGCCTGCTGCACTTCTGCCGGACCGCTCTCTGCCATCATCTGTGTGCTGCCTTCAGGCTTCAGGGCATCGACCGCCTGCGTGAAGCGCAGAAAAGGGCGCACAACCTGACGTACAGCCAGCCAGGCGCAGAAAAGCAGCAGCAGCAGCTGACCCGCCAGCACCAGCGGTAGCCAGCGTGCGATGGCGGGCATGCGTGGCCAGAGGTCGAGCGTCAGCGGCGCGCCATCATGAAGCGTCAGATGCACCTGAATATGCTCGCGCGGACCTGGAATGGCATGAATGCTCATCTGGTAATGTCCGCCCAGCGTCTCCTGTAAGGAGCGCACCGCGTCGCGTGCTCGCCAGCTGCTGGGGAAGGGACCCTGCTCGCCAGGCGCCAGCAGATAGCGGTAGTTGCCGCGCGCCAGCTTCGCCAGCCACAGAGGACGCTCCGCCGCGGGCAGGCGATCAAGAATGGCCACGCTGGTCGCAACATCATATTCAAGGTTACCCAGCATAACGCTTTTGGCGCTGCTCATACGTTCAATCATCAGGCTGACCAGCGTGGAGGCATTTGCCAGCAGCAGTCCGCCAAGCACAATAATCAGCAGGCGCGACAGCAGCGAGCGTGGCCAGAGTTTCATTCACGCGCCTCTTTTATCATTACCGACGTGGCCAGCACATAACCTTCACTGCGCACCGTTTTGATGTAAGCCGGCTCGCGCGCATCTTCTCGCAGCCGCTGACGCAGTCGGCTGACCAGCAAATCGACAGATCGCTCGAACAACTCGGCATCGCGTCCCTGAGTCAGGTTTAGCAGCTGATCGCGGTTGAGCACGCGCTGAGGATGGTCGAGAAAGACGCGCAGCAGACGATACTCGGCGCCGCTGAGCGCCACGATGACGCCACTGCTGTCAATCAGATGGCGCGCAGAGGTATCAAGCTGCCATTCGCCAAACGCAATAAGACGTCCAGCTTCTGTAATCTGTAAATTAGGCGGCAGCGCCCGGGTGCGCCGCAGAATCGCTTTAATGCGCGCCAGCAGCTCGCGCGCAACAAAAGGCTTGATCAGATAATCATCCGCGCCCATCTCCAGACCGAGAATACGATCGGTATCCTCGCTGCGTGCGGTCAGCATCAGCACCGGCAGATTACGCTGCGTGTCGCTGCGCAACTGGCGGCACAGCGTCAGGCCGTCATCTCCTGGCATCATAATATCCAGCACCACTAAATCGATATGCTGCGACGCCAGCACCGCACGCATCTCACGCCCGTTAGCGGCACCGGTTGCGCGATAGCCGGACTTTTCCAGGTAACCAGTGACCAGCTCGCGTATATCGCGGTCATCGTCAACGACCAGAATGTGATCGGTATGTTCCAAAACATCCTCCTTCTGTGCGATATACGCTAATAGCGATGGTGAGAACCGGTGCAACGAATTAAGGCGCCGTTACAGAGCCGCGGCATCCGTAATGGCTTTAACAAACTCGTCCGGATCTTCAGCTGGTGGATTGTGTCCGATATTCCCGGTGAAGGTCCGGTGTTCATATTTTCCGCTGAATTTTGCCCGGTATGCTTCCGGTGCCGGATGAGGCGCGCCGTTGTTATCGCCCTCGATAGTGATCGCAGGCACGGTAATAACCGGCAGGGCGGCTAACTTTTTCTCATAAGCATCATACTTTTGCTCGCCTTTTTCCAGACCCATGCGCCAGCGATAATTGCTGATTGTGATGGCCACCTGATCCGGATTATCCAGCGCTTTAGCGGACTGATTAAAGGTCGCCTCGCTAAACTTCCAGCCTGGTGAAGCCTGCTGCCAGATTAGGCGGGCAAAATCATGCGTGTTTTGCGCATAGCCCTGCCGGCCACGCTCGGTGGCAAAATAGAACTGATACCACCACTGCAGTTCCGCCTTCGGCGGCAGCGGTTTTTTGCCCAGCGCCTGGCTGCTAATCAGATAACCGCTGACGGACACAAGCGATTTCACACGCTCTGGCCAGAGCGCGGCGACGATATCCGCCGTACGTGCGCCCCAGTCAAATCCGCCAAAAACAGCCTGTTTGATGTTAAGCGCATCCATCAGCGCCACCACATCGGCCGCCATGGCCGAAGGCTGACCGTTGCGCGGCGTACTCTCTGACAAAAAGCGCGTGCTGCCGTAGCCACGAAGCCAGGGCACGATAACGCGATAGCCCCTTGCCGCCAGCTTCGGCGCCACTGTGGCATAACTCTGGATGTCATAGGGCCAGCCGTGCAGCAGAATAATGGGCTGCCCATCTCGCGGGCCAATATCCACATAACCCACGTTCAGCACGCCGGCTTTGACCTGATGAATCTGGCTGAAGGCGGGGGCATAGTCGGTTTCTGTCGAGGCCGCGAGGGCGGAGGTTCCAGCGCTCAGCGCCAGCGCGGCCAGCAGTGACTTACGGAAGAAAGCATTCATAGCGGTGTTCCTTAATCTGTCAGTGGTGCCCGGCATGCTCGGGCACGGTGAAAGTGACGGTTTTGCTGTCGAGCGGCTTATGGGTGGGATCGGCAAGAATAAGGGTCACCTTGTGCTTGCCGGCGGGCAGCCCGACCAGAATGACGGGTTCACCGCTGGTGTCTGCCCAGTGCCACGGATTGTCATCAACAATCACGTGAATATGCCCAACGCGCGGGGTGATCTTCAGCGCCGCTGGGCCAAAGACCGGCTCGATGCGCAGATTTTCGGCCCGGTACTGAATAAAAACCGCGCCTTTGCGCAGCGGGCCGGCCAGCGGCGCATCAACAATCAATTTCGCCGGAGGCTGAGGGTTTTCCAGCGGCGCGACGGCAGCCGGACCCAGTACATCGCCGGCGCTGAGGTCGCTGAGCCTGTCGGCCCAGGCACAGGTCGCCGAAGCGCCCATCAGAAAAGATGAAATCAGTAGTCGGGTTAACATTGGGGTATCTCCACGCAGTGATTTGATGCGTTAAGAAGAACACGACAATGTACGGGGGATATGTTCGAAATGGCGGCTTGTGCAACGGGGTGTATATGTTTAGCAGGCAGATACACTGCGATACAAAAACAGTGAAAATTCACAACGCCAGGCGAAGAAAAGCGCCGCGGATAGTCTGCTAAGGAGTATGCTTTATTGATATGCTATCGGAACAGGCAAATCAGGATAAAATTCATGGACAAGAACACGCTGGTTACACTCTTAAAATTCAAACGCTGGATTGATGCTGAAACCCTAAAAACGATTAAAGGCATCAGCGAATCTGCTTATGCTGAAAAACGTCATCTGATGCTAAGACTGATGAACCATATTCATGTGGTAGACCTGATCTTCAGAGCAAATATTTCGGGACAGCAGCATGGTTACACTGCCCTGAATACCCCTGAAACACCCTCTGTAGATGAGCTTGAGGTCAAAATGGACGACTGTACCAACTGGTATATTCAGCACGTCAGATCAATGGCTCCGGCCGATTTAGGGGAAACGATTAAGTTCAGCTTTGTCGATGGTGGAGAGGGAGAAATGACAGCCATAGATATGCTGAACCATATGCTTTTTCATGGAACCTACCACCGTGGGGCAGTCGGATGGTTAATTTCAGCGTGCGGAAGCGCTCCTCCGAAAGATGTGCTGACTGTTTTCCTGAGGGATCATCATCACTGACAGGTCTGTTCTTCTGCTCATTATCTGTCTGGCGGCTTCGATGGCCGCCCTGGCGACACGCCGACCTTAACGACCCTGGATGGCTATAGTTTGGGCTAAAAATTTGCAGAGGTAATGTTTAGAGCTTTCTCAAAAGCCTGGCAGGATTGCCAGCATACACGCCTTTTACCAGCACGGGCTTCGTAACCACGCTACCTGCACCAATCACCGCGCCACTGCAAATTTCCGTTGTTAAAATGGTTGCTCCGCTACCCACGGTTACCGCGTTACCTAATACGATATGTATCCAGCTTTCTGCAGACGCATCAGGGCCGCCACTCCTGAACAGGTCGTTTGCAAAGGTTACGCCATGACCTATAAAGCAGTCCTTGCCTAAGGTAACGTTCTCACAAATGAAAGTGTGAGACTGTACTCTGGTTCTGTCGCCTATAACGCATCCTTTTTGTATCTCTACGAATGGTCCTACAAAAACATCATCGCCTAACTCACATTCATAGATGTTTACCGGCATGACGACTTTCACATTTTTACCTTGCTCTACGTCACGAATGCTGCTTTCGATAATCTTCATATAGGCTGCGTCCTTACTCGGGATGATTCGGCTCAGAATAGCTTAAAAAGCTTGAACACGTTTTTATTTCCATCAGGTGGCCCAATAACCCGCCTCCGCTTATTAGCGAACCAGGGCCCGCTTCTCGGCAAGCGGACAATAAATATTCGTGCTGACAGTGACGAAACGGCTGGCGTCTTAGTCTGAGTGGGATATTCCTTTAGGCTTAAGAAATTCCATGGTTTTTTGAGCAAAGAAAATAAATAATCTTAAATTTCTGCGAATTAAAAATATGCTCTCTCTTGCGTCATTGATTCCGCATAAAAGAGAAACAGTCTGATCCCGACATTAGGTGGGTGAAGAAGGCCACTTGCAATGAAATAATAAAAATTTAAGTTAGATGCCAATGTAGATCTTTTTTGTCCGCACACATCGTACTGAACCCGTCTGTTATATTTTTTGAGTTCCGCGCTACCTGGTTTTTTAGTTTTTGCGGCAAATTCCAGGGGGTGATAATTAAAAACGCGGCGAATTGGTTTTTTTAGTTAAAATACGTTTTATTTAATTTAAAAATTAAATATTGTCATCTTTTTGAGGTGGCGGTTTATATTGAGTGTTTAAAAATAGATACGAGTAAGTTAAAATATTGCTTCACTCATTTATTTTCGATAGTACTAACTATAATGCTGCAAAAAAATAAAATTTTCCCTGCGTTATCTCTCATCGCGATGTTAGTCAGTGCGACTGCACATGCTGAAGACACCAACGAAAAAACAGACGTACTTCTGATTGGCGGCGGTATTATGAGTGCCTCAATGGGCACGTTACTGCAAGAGCTCCAGCCTGACTGGAAACAGCTTATGGTTGAGAAGCTGGATGGCGTTGCGCTCGAATCATCTAATGGCTGGAACAATGCCGGTACGGGTCACTCCGCCAACATGGAGCTGAACTATACGCCAGAACGTCCAGACGGTTCGATTGATGTGTCTAAAGCGCTTGAAATCAACGAATCCTTCATGATTTCTCGCCAGTTCTGGTCATCACAGGTAAAGCGTGGCGTATTAAACGATCCGCACTCGTTCATCAACTCTACGCCACATATGAGTTTTGTATGGGGTGACAAGAACGTTGATTACCTGACTAAACGTTATGCTGCTCTGCAGCAGACTACATTGTTTCAGGGGATGAAGTTCTCTACCGATCAGAATCAGATCAAGCAATGGGCTCCTCTGATTATCGCCGGACGCGATCCCCACCAGAAAGTGGCTGCAACCTGGACGCCGGTTGGCACCGACGTGAACTATGGCGAAATTACACGCCAGCTGGTGGGTAGCCTGAAAAAAGACAATAACTTTAAGCTGGAAACCTCATCTGAAGTTACGGGTTTTAAACGTAACAGCGATAACTCCTGGCACGTCACTATCACTGACGTGAAAAGCGGCAAAGAGCACGCTGTAGACGCTAAATATGTCTTTATTGGCGCAGGCGGCGGGGCCTTAAAACTGTTGCAGGAAACGGGGATTCCGGAAGCTGAGAATTATGCAGGTTTCCCTGTCGGCGGTTCGTTCCTGGTAACAGAGAATCAGGACATAGCCCGTCAACACGCGCAAAAAGTTTATGGACAGGCTTCCGTGGGTGCGCCACCGATGTCGGTACCGCATCTGGATGCGCGTTTCCTGGATGGTAAACGTGTCGTACTGTTTGGGCCTTTTGCGACTTTCTCGACCAAGTTCCTTAAAAACGGCTCTTTCCTCGATCTGTTAAGTACCACTACGACCAAAAACGTGGGTCCGATGACTGACGTAGGGCTGGATAACTTTGACCTGGTGAAATACCTGATTGGCCAGGTGATGTTAAGTGACGAAGATCGATTCGAGGCGCTGAAAGAGTATTATCCGTCAGCGCGTAAAGAGGACTGGAAACTCATTCAGGCAGGCCAGCGCGTACAGATCATCAAGAAAGATGCTGAGAAAGGCGGCGTACTTAAACTGGGAACTGAAATCGTTACCGATAAACAGAAAACCCTGGCTGCGCTGCTGGGCGCTTCTCCGGGCGCATCGACCGCCGCGCCTATTTCCATCAATGTGATGAAGGAGCTGTTCCCTGAGCAATTCAAGTCGGCGGAGTGGCAGAGCAAGATCCGTAGCATCGTTCCTAGCTATGGACAGAAACTGAACGGCAACGTTGCGCTGACCCAGCAGGTTTGGGATGAAACGGCGGCAACGCTGCAGCTGGTAAAACCGCCAGTGATCCAGATGAAGGACGCGCAGGAATCTCCTCAGGCTCAGCCTCAGAAACCAAAAGCCGCCGCTGAAGCTCAGCATGATATGGCTCTCTAATCCTCACGGATGATGATAAAGCCCCTGACGTTCTCTTCAGGGGCTTTTATTATTAAGCCGCTACACAATCAAATTTCATCTTTGCAATGTAATCTGCGTTACAACTAAAAAAGCCAGATATAAATACTCACTATTTTATAATTGTGTGAATTGTAGTCGGGCGAGTTACGGTGTTAATCAGCATCGTCACTTTCTATACAAAAGGCGTTTTGTAACTGCCAAATAACTGTTATCTGCTATACCCCGTTTAATACTCTTGTCGCGTAACATGAGGTATTAACGCAAATTAGCCTTACGCATTGGCATTCTGTCGATGGTAGCCAGCAAATCTTCTGAAGTAAGCGGTGTTTTTTGACGAATTTTCACCCCGCCATCCTTACCGACCAGTACCACTTCAAAATCGTCGGGCTTAAATTGCGAACGCAGCTGGCCACTGGCAGCAGGTGAGGTATCGCTCAGCACGATGATATCGCGATCCGCTAAATCAGCTTTGCTTTGCTCAAGCATGGCAATTTGCCTGACATAGTCAGCATCTTTTTCCGATGGAGCAAATATAACAACAGGGCGGCTATGCCACTGATACTGTTCAAGGCTTGCTGTATCAGGGGGCAAAGAGTTGAACATCGTGGTACCTGCCGTCAGCGCAGAGCTGTAAAAGAACAATGACAGCATCAGCATGCCTGAAGCCATGAAGGCGTTAGGAGAGAGATATACTTGTTTTGGTAGTAAATTTTTCATACGCATTCCTTTACTCCTCCTGGTCAGGCTGGCGGCATTCAGACAGAAAGAATGATCGGACAGATAGATGCCGGTCATATATCAACAGTAGTGGAGTTGGCCAGGTATGAACGTCTTTTTCGTATATTTACAACGAGAGGAAACAAGAAACGCTATTCAAGACTGCGCTGGAGACGCACTCTGGCAGCGCTTAGCCAGGCGCAGGCCGCCGGACAGGTAAGCGAAATCTTCCCGCCGGCGTTTCTGCTGACTACCATGATGGCCCTGTTTGTAGCGTGGTCCGTCGCCAGTCCGTTTGGAGCATTCTGCGATGGCGTGCCGGCCGATGACATCAGGAATATGCTACAGCGCATGATCGGAAGAATGATCCGATCGGAATAAACGCGCTTCCCGGCAAGCGATACCTGAAGGATAGCCCGTGGAGGCGGGGATCAGGCTTCACTCTGACAGGGCTCAGCAGTCGCCACGGGCTTCCTGAGCTTCTCGGACAGCTGCAGGCTGACCAGCGCCAGCACGATAAAGGCCACCGACATCCCGGCTAGCCCGTAAAATCCTGCCACCGGATAAACCCAGGAGGCCACCGCTGAGCCAAAGCCTATGCCCCCGAACATAAAGGCACTGGTCAGCGCCAGCGCAATGCCGCGATGCCGGGCAGACGACAGTTCAACGATCCTGCGCTGCTGGCTGGGCCAGAGCAGGTCTGTGGCAAAGGCCCAGAAGACCAGCGCCGCAAGCAGCACCCCCAGCGCTTTCGGCAGCAGGGCAATCAGCGCCGTATCTGTGATGAGCAGTATCATGCCCGTCAGCAGCAGCTTTTCAGATGTAAAGCGTGTCGCCGCCCGGGTGACCCAGAGGTTTCCCAACACCCCGGCTACGCCCAGCACCGCCAGAGCCGCGGAGACCGCATGCGTGCCACCGGCGTAGGTGTCGCGGATGAGCGGGGCGATAAAAGAGTAAAAGCTGTAGACCCCGGAGGTGATGAAAAACACCACCATGAAGGCCGTCAGGTATTTCCCCTCAGACAGGACGCCCGCCATCTCGGTGAGCCGGATACGCGAACCCACACTTTCATCCGGCACCGTCAGCAGGACGTTCAGCCCGCTCAGCAGGCTCACCAGTCCGACCAACGCAAACAGTGCTTTCGCCCCCCACATGCCGGCAACCCACGCGGCGAGCGGAATACCGGCCAGGCTCGCCATCGATACCCCGAGGAGCACCATGCCGATAGCCCGCCCGCGCTGCTGTTCATGTACCAGCTCAGAACCCAGCGCAACCAGCACCGGGCCGATAAATCCTGCACCCACGCCCATCAGTATGCGGGAGGCAACCAGCGCGCCGTAGGCCGGAGACAGAGCAAAAGCGAAGGCGCCCAGTCCAAAAAGCCCGATACCCGTGAGTACCAGCTGGCGACGGCGCAGATGGCCAAACATGACCTGAACCAGCGGGGCGGCGAGTGCAAAGGTCAGGCCGAATATGCTCAGTAAGCGAGCGCTCTGCGCATCGGTCAGTTGCCAGGCAGCAGAGATAGCGGGCAGGCTGCCGGCGACAGACAGCGCACCGGTTGCCTGTACAAAGTAAGCGATGCTCAGCGCGCGCAGGGCGCGGCGCTGGAAAGAGGTAATAGCAGCGTTCATGATTCAGCTCCGGATAGAGCAGGGACCTGAGGCCCCTGATAATGTTACTGAACAGGGATTGGGTTATCCGCCACGGACTGGTTGAACTGGTTCACCAGGGTATGCTCGTCTGCGCCCGGGTTATCGCGGACAGGCAGCACGCGGTCAACGATAGCTTCAATGGTGTCCGTGCCGAGCTTGTCGAAGGTTTCGCGGATAAAGTCTTCCAGCGGCATAGCGCGCGGATCTCCGCTCTTGTAAATCAGGTCGGTATCAACCCAAGGCGGAGAAATTTCAATCACCTGCACGCCGCTGTCGCGCAGCAGGAAACGCTGAGACAGGGTGTAAGAGTGAATGGCGGCCTTGGTGGCGGAGTAGAGCGCGTTGGTTGCCAGCGGCAGAAACGCCAGCACTGAGCTGTTGTTGATCAGCACCGCGTCAGGCTGCTGCTTCAGGTGTTCGATGAAGGCGGCACTGACGCGCACCGGCCCAAGAATATTGGTGTCCAGCAGGGTGACCGCCTGCGCATCGTCCAGCTCGCCAGCCGCGTTGTCGAAAGGCATGATGCCGGCGTTATTGATCACCACGTTCAGCGCCGGATAGCGCGCCAGCACGCTCTGCGCGGCGGCTTTAATGCTGTCGGCGCTCGTCACATCCAGCACCACATAATCCATGCCCGGGCTGGCAGCGGTCACCTCCTTCAGCAGCGCCTCACGGCGTCCGGAGATAATCACCTGGTTACCCAGCTGATGAAATTTTTCTGCCATTGCGCGGCCGATGCCAGAGGTGCCGCCGGTGATGAAGACAGTGTTGTTAGTCAGTTTCATGGTCATATTCCTTCGATAATGAGTTGTAAGGTTATTGAGCTGTCAGGGTAAATCAGTGCACAGAAACAGGCTGATAGCGTGGAGCCGGCGCGTCGCTGCCAAGATGCGGGATCATCGCCTGACGCGCCTGCTCGTAATTGGTCCACAGGGCTTCGTCCTGCAGGGAGGGAATGGTGATAAGCTCGCCGCGGGCAAAACCCCTCAGCGCGGCGTCAACCATATCTTGTGCGCTCATCACGATTTTCGGGTCGAGCTGCTCCACTGGCAGGCCGCCGTTATCCCAGAAAGGCGTGGCGGTGGCGCCAGGCAGTACGGCCTGCACCTGAACGCCTTTGCTGGCCAGTTCGTGATGCAGCGACTGCGTAAACGCCAGAACAAAGGCTTTACTGCCGCCGTAGACGCCGTTCAGCAATTCGGGCGCGATGCTGACGATAGAGGCAATATTGATGACGGCGCCGTGTCCGCGGTCAACAAACCCGGGTGCCACGGCGTAGGTCAGGCGGGTCAGAGCCGTGACGTTCAGGTTGATCATGGCGGTCATCTGCTCTGCGCTGCTTTGCAGCAGCGGCGTGTGGGCGCCGATGCCGGCATTGTTAACCAGCAGCGTGATGCTGGCGTCCTGACGCAGCTTTTCTTCCACTCTGGCAAGCTGGGCGGCATCGGTCAGGTCAGCCGCCACAACCTCAACGCTGCGGCCGCTGTCGGTGGTGATATGCTCTGCCAGCTGGTTCAGGCGATTGTGGTTACGTGCCACGATAATCAGGTCATAGCCCATGCGTGCCAGGCGGCCGGCGTAAAGTGCGCCCATGCCGGTGGAGGCGCCGGTGACAACGGCGGTGCCGCGGTCGGTGTGTGTCTGCTGCGTCATGATGTTCACCTTGTCAGTTATCGGGTTGGTGAATTCATAGTACGCAGCCACGCACCGGCGCGGCTGACAAGAAAGGGTGTGTTTCAGGACATCATGATGGCCGGATTAATGGACATCATGATGGAAGAAGCAGGAAGAGAGGCGGGGGCGTCAGGCTTTTCCGGTGCGTATAGACTGCGGCGGAATGCCATAGCCACGCATAAAGACCTCGCGCATGTGTCGCCGGTCGCGAAAGCCGGACTCACGCGCAATCACTTCCATTGACAGCCTGCTCTGCTCAATCAGCAGCCTGGCATTTTCGAGACGCAACGCCTCCACCGCTTTCGCCGGCGACTTGCCGGTTTCAGAGCGGAACAGACGGCTGAGCTGGCGCGCGCTGACGTGCACCGCATCCGCCATTTCTTCAATGGTTAAAGGCTTGCTGAGGTTTTTGCGCGCGTATTCCAGCGCAGACTGCAGGCGATCGCTGCGCGGCGAGAGCATCAGCATCTCCGAATGCTGGGTCTGCCCACCTGAGCGGCGGTGGTGCATGACCAGCAGATGCGCCACGCTGCGCGCGACCTCTGTTCCCAGATCCTTCTCCACCATGCCTAGCGCCATATCAAGACCGGCGGTTAAGCCGGCGGACGTCCAGACGTGGTCATCGATGATGAAAATGCGATCTTCCTCCACCCGGGTGGTGGGGTGCATCGTTTTCAGGGTCTGCGCATGGATCCAGTGGGTGGTGGCGCGGCGCTGCGCAAGCAGTCCCGCCTGGCCCAGCACAAAGGCGCCGGTACAGATACCGGCCACGCGGCGCGCTTTCAGCGCATGGGTCTGCAAAAAGGTCACCACGCCGGGCGTTGCCGGCAGCTCAACCGGCGTCAGCACTCCGGCGATAAGCCAGGTATCAACGGGCGCGTCCGCATCAAGCGGTTTGCTGTCGACGCTGAAGCCGTACGAAGATAAAACGGATCCACCCCTTTCAGAATAAACCGCGCAATCATAGAAAGGTTCTCCCTTAACCTGATTGGCGAACTCAAAGATACTCAGCGTGGACAACCCTAAAACCTGAAAGTAATCAGAAATCAGTAAGCCTACCCGATGCATCATATTCTCCTGTTACAGCCTGGCGCCGGAACCCTCTGGGTTTGCCGGTATCGCTGAAAACGTTGAGCATTAACAATACCCTGAATAAGACGCTTCACGTACTACCTTTTTCAGGGTGCGTAAGTCCTCCAGAGCCGGACTTTCCATCTTCACTTTTCACGTGAAAGTGTTTGCTGCTATTGCGCCTGTTTTACAGCAGATGTCCGCACTATTATTCATTTCACACAAGGCAGCGGAAATAACCGGCTGCCCTGATAGATAACCCTGAACATCTCAATCACTGATTAAGGAAATGAAAATGAAAACTGTAAAATCTGCTCTGATTATTGCCGCCCTGTCCGCCATTTCCTTTGGCAGCTTTGCTCAGAGCATTACCGCAACGGGTTCAACGCTGGATGAAGCTGAGTCGCAAATTGCGCATCAAGCTAAAAAAGCAGGCTCTGATTATAAAATTACCGAAAGTTATGCCGGAAACCAGTTCCATATGACGGCAGAGCTGATTAAATAAAAGAAAACCGATGAAAATGGCCACTTATCCAGGTGGCCTTTTCTTTTTTATATTCCCCATATCCTTATTTTATTTAACCCTTTTAGAAAATCGCCGCTATAAACCCGTCCCGCTCCTTCAGTAGTGATATCACTGACAAGCTCGCTATCAAGGAAATGCGTTTAAATTGATTGCCTATCAATAGGTTAATCATGACATCTGAGGTGTGGCTTCCTTTGCTCGCTTAAAATTAGTCATACTGAAAAGCAGCCTGAGCCTGCGTTTAACTATTTGCTTTTTATCAGCAATGTTTATCTAAGAGCTGAAGCAGTTAAGACAACCCCGGCTTATCTTCATTCCACACGTGAAAGTCTTTCCCGAAAAAGGCTCTTTTTCATTACGGGAGTGTTTATTAATATTTAACTCATACAAGGCGGCCGAATTAAACGGCCACCTTAAAACACTGACCTGACATCACGACTACTTTTAAAGGAAATGAAAATGAAAACTGTAAAATCCGCACTGATTGCAATCGCACTTACTGCTGTTTCATTCGCTGGTTTCGCGCAAAGCATTACTGCGACAGGTTCGACAATTGATGACGCTGAATCTCATATTGCGCAGCAGGCTCAGAAAGCAGGAGCCACTTATAAAATTACCGAAAGCTATTCAGGTAATCAGGTACACATGACGGCGACGCTGCATAAATAAGTTGAGTCGGGAAGGGCCATTTCAGTGAAATGGCCCTTTTAATTCAGGCGCTCTGGTTTGCGGCTGATACAGCCTGCGCTCCCTGCGCGACAGCCGGATGTGTACGCATTAACGCCGTAATAGACTTGAGATGTTCGCGCAGCAGGCCGTGCAGCTCCCTGATCGCTGGCGAAAACTGTTTACGGTGGGGGCAAATAAGATTTAACGGCACGGCTTCACCAGGCTGTTCGGGAAGCAGTACTTCCAGCCGACCAGCCAGCACATCGGTGCTGACATCAATCCATGATTTATAGGCAATGCCCATTCCCGCTACCGCCCAGCGTCTTACCAAATCGGCATCATCGCACAGCATCCTGCTGCTTACCGTCAGCTGGCGGCGAACGCCATTTTCGGGAAATGACCATTTATCGTAAGCGTGTCCGTTAAGGGTATAGAGCAGACAGTGATGCCTGAGTAAATCATCAAGGTGCTGCAGTCTGCCGTGCTTGCTGATATAGGCCGGTGAAGCGGTAAGCACGCGTCGGTTATCTTCGGCCAGCGGCAACGCCACATAGCTGCTGTTTTCGAGCGTGCCATAGCGGATGGCCACATCCACCGGATCGCGAAAAACATCGCTGACCTGATCGGACAGAAAGAGGCGAAGGGATATTTTGGGATGTTTTTCGCAGAAAGCGGTGATCACCGGCAGGATGATGTTTCGCCCGATGTCTGACGGAATGGCAATTTTAAGTTCACCCTGCATTTCATCTTCACTGCCCAGCAGGCGCTCGGCGCCTGCCTGCAAGATGGTCAGCATTTCCTGTGCATAAGGAAGCCAGGTTTCTCCCTCTGCGGTAAGGCGCAGGCTGCGCGTGGATCGCGCAAACAATCGTTTATTCAGGTCGCGCTCCAGGCGGTTGACGGCGGCACTGACCTGCCCCGGAAGAATATCGGCTTCACGGGCTGCACTGGAAAAGCTGCCCAGCGCAGCGGAACGGACGAACAACGTAACATCTTCAAGACGTATCATTCAGACTCCAGAATGCAAAACCTATTCGGATCCGGTCAGGCTAAGACATTACTGGCTATCAGAAGGCCTGATAAAGCGGAGCAGGGAGGTCACGCGCGCCTGCCAGCCCTGCGGCTCAAGTCTGTCATTCGCTTCCAGACAGGCTTCAACCAGAAAAGACCAGATAATTTCTGCCATTACGCCGGCGTTTTCTTGTACAGGGATGTTCATCAGTATCTGTTCAATGACCGTCCCACGAAAGTCACGCACGATCTCCAGCGCAGCCGCGGGCAGAACAGCAACTTCCCGCGTTGAGTTGATAATGAAGCAACCGGTAAACGCGGGATTATTAAAAGGCGCAGCCAGCAGAAACTGCTCAATATTTTGCCAGCCATACGGCTGTTTTTGTAACAGAAACTGGGCAGGCGCGCTACTGACATAGTGTTCAAGCGCGCTGACAAAAAGCTGTTCTTTGCTGCAGAAGGTTGCGTACAGGCTTGAGCGGTTAATATCCGTCGCTTCTTCAAGCTGGCCAAGGCTGGTTCCAGCCAGCCCGTTCTTCCAGAAGACCGGAATAACGCGACTCAGAACGTCTTCATTGCTTATTTTCCTCGGTCTGGCCATCAGAACCTCCGTTTTAAACCAATCATTTTAATATGCATCTTACCCGCAAAAATTACCAGCCTGATAAAAATAAAAAACTGATTGGTTCAAAACCGCTTGCTTTCTCCCGGCACTAACGACTAGTTTTAAAACGAACAGTTTAAAACAGGGTTCCAACATGAAAACCGAATCGCTTTCAGCCCGATATGCCTTCTGGATTAGTGCCGCCGTGGTGGCCCATACGCTCTGGACCAGCGCAGCACCCGCAATGATCTATCCGCTCTATGCCGCGCAATGGAACCTGTCCTTTACTCTTGTAACGGTGATTTTTGCCGTTTATCCGCTGACGGTCGTGGTGACGATGCTGCTGTTTGCGGGTCTGTCTGACAGAGTAGGAAGAAAATATGTCATGCTCGCTGGCCTGCTCAGCTCTGCTGCGGGCGTGCTGATGTTTGCGGCTGCAGACAGCGTAGCTGTCCTGTTGGCGGGGCGGGTCATGATGGGAATAGGCGTGGGATTATCAGCAGGGCCTTCGGCCGCGGCACTGGTAGATTACGCCGGTCAGGGCGGCTCAGCGCGCGCAGGTGCGGTGACGCTCGGGGCGCAGTCGGTGGGGTTCGCCGCTGCCCTTTTACTGGCCGGGGCGCTGGTCACGTGGGCACCGGTGCCTACGCGCCTGAGTTTTTATGTTCTCTTTGCGCTGCTCATAGTCCTGATCGTTCTTTGTCTGTTCATCCCGGGCGACCGTCCTGTGGGGATGCCTTCCAGACTGCTGGCCCGCCCTGACGTGCCAGTATACCTGCGCCACACTTTCATCTATGCCGCGCTGGCGGTAACGGGCGCCTATACCCACGGGGTGCTCATATCATCTGTAGGCGCTCAGATTGCGCGTTCGCTCATCGGTTCACCCAGCCCGTGGATTAACAGCGTGGCGCTGGCACTTTTTCCCGTGGCGCTGGGGATCGCTGGAAGCCTTGCCAGAAAGATTGAGGCTCGCCGTTCAGTCATAACGGGATCGATTGTCTCCGCGACGGGTATGCTCAGCCTGTGTATATCCGTATCTGAACATAGTCTGGTTTTTTTTATCAGCGCCTCACTTATCTCCGGCGCCGGCTATGCCTTTATGACCTTTGGCGGACTGGGCCTGATTGCGCGCGAGGCACGGCAGTCGGATCGCGGCAGCGCCATGTCTATGCTGTTCGTTTTTGCCTATCTCTTTACCGGCGGGCTCGCCGTTGTCCTCGGCAAAATGGCCACACAGCTGAACCTGGCGGTGGCGGTGTTCACCGGCGCGTTGATCCTTATTTTCATCTGTGCAGTGCTGATTATTCTTGGTTTATTTCAACTGCGCAGCACTAACCGGCTTTCTGCAGCCGACATCTGAAACGTTTCTTACCACTCACCGGCGCTGAGATGTCATGCAGCGCTACAGGTTTCTTTTACCGAAATTCAGGAGAATACAATGTCCTTAAACATCTATCCGCTCAACCTGGGCAATATTACGCTCGATAAATCAGGGCTGGTGTTATTTCAGGATGCGGGCGTGAAAACCACGATCCCCACGCTGGGTTTCCTCATCACTGGCGGTGAGTATCCGGTGCTGGTTGATACCGGCTCGCGCTCAACGGAATATTACCGGCAGTTCGGATTTGAGGCTGAACAGACGCGCGAGATGACCCTTTCATGGCTGCTTGCCCAGCATGGCCTGAAGCCTGGCGATATTCGCTACGTTATACATACGCATGCGCATGTTGATCATGCTGGGGGAGATTATCTCTTTCCCATGACCACGACGGTTTGCCTGTCGAGACGTGAGCTGTCGTTTGCCGCCTCAGGCATTATGGGGCCGGCAATGTATGCGCTTGAAGATACACGCCATCTGCTTGACCGCCTGTATACCAGAGGCGCGCTGCGCCTGTTCGATGTGGACGGTAGCTATGAAGAGGAGGTTATCCCGGGGGTAACGGTGCGCCTGAGCGGCGGTCATACGCCAGGTTCGATTTCCGTGTTGGTGGATACCGCCGAGGGCATTGCCAACATCAGCGGCGATGTGGTGTACAACCTGCAGGGCAGTCTTATCGATCCCTTCCTCGACAGTCTGAACCCTGGCGAACCGACCATTACCGGCAACCGGGCAATGTCGACGCTTGAGGAGAAGACCGCGATCAAAAAAGCCCTGGCCGGCGTCCGCTTTATGCTGCCCAGCCATGATGTGCCTGCACTTGTTCAGGGAGGCAGGGTTATTGGTCTCCTGCATAATGCGATTTCTAATCCCGAAGCCCGCGTCACTGACTCTACTGCCTACACATTGCTGTAAGACTCCACGGAGCCTGCCAGGCTCCGCTTTTACTTTGTCCTTTGATGAACCTGTTCCGTAATGATTTTCACTGCAGGAGTGAAAGTGCTGATGGTTTTCCCCCGTTTTTCTGCATGCGCTGAGCCCGTAATCTCCCATCAACGAATCGACAGCGATGCTGCTCACGCCATAACAAACGGGGACCACAACATGAAAGCCATTGTTTACAGCCAGAACGGATTGCCGGTTAGCAGTCCGCAGTCTCTTTACGAAACTGAATTACCGAAACCTCGCCCGGACGCGCACGATCTGCTGGTGAAAATCAGCGCGATTTCGGTGAATCCAGTGGATACCAAAGTTCGTGCGGGCTCGCCTGTGACGCAGCCGCGCATCCTTGGCTGGGACGCCGTGGGTATAGTGGAGGCTATCGGTGAGCGCGTCACCCTGTTCAGGCCTGGCGACAAGGTCTATTACGCTGGCTCCATTGTCCGCCCGGGCTCGTATGCAGAATACAGTCTGGTTGACGAGCGTATTGCCGCTCATAAGCCCGCTTCACTGAGCGATGCCGACGCGGCTGCGCTCCCGCTCACTTCCCTTACCGCCTGGGAGCTGTTGTTCGACCGTCTTGAAGTGAAGGAAGGACACGGCGACGCCATTCTCATCATTGGTGCCGGCGGCGGCGTGGGTTCGGTGCTCACTCAGCTGGCCAGCAAGCTGACCGGTCTTCGCGTTATCGGCACAGCTTCCCGCGCGGATACGGCGGAATGGGTGCGCGAACTCGGCGCTCATGACGTCATCGATCACTCCCGTCCGCTGCTGGAGGGCCTGCGTGAAATCGGTGTCTCTTCCGTACGTTACGTCGCGAGCCTGACGCACACCGACAAACACTATCAGCAGATTGTCGAAGCGCTGGCGCCTCAGGGCCGGCTGGCTGTTATTGACGATCCGGAAACGCTGGATGCCTTACCGCTCAAGCGTAAGGCCGCTTCCTTGCACTGGGAACTGATGTTCACCCGCTCGCTGTTTCAGACGCCGGATATGATCCGCCAGAACGAGATTCTGGAGAGCGTACGCCGCCTGATCGAGGACGGTACCCTGCGTACCACTAAAGGTGAGCACTACGGAAAAATCAGCGCGGAAAACCTTCGCCGGGCGCACGCCTTTATCGAAAGCGGACGGGCACGCGGAAAAATCGTGCTGGAAGGTTTCTGATTTCCCTGCCAGTCATGCCACAGGCTGGCTGGCCCATTCAATATCTCAGGAAGATGCAATGATGAAAACACGTATGATGAAAACGGCGTTAGCGCTGTCTGTGGCTCTGGTGGCGGGCAGCAATGCCCTGAATGCGCTTGCGGCAGACGCCCACGCGCTACCTGCCCTCAGCGAGCTTGCTCAGGACCGCGCAATTGGCAAACCTGAAGTGGTGGCGACGTTCAGCGGCGCCATGCCGACCGGGGTCACCGTTACCGAAACGGGCCGTATTTTTGTGAATTTCCCGCGCTGGGGTGACGACGTTCCGTTTACCGTGGCCGAGGTAAAAGGGAACCGGCTGGTGCCCTACCCGGACGCCGCGATAAATACCGCTGACAATTCTGCTCCCCGTACGCATTTGCTGAGCGTACAGAGCGTGGTGGCCGACGGGCGGGGCCGGGTCTGGATACTCGATACCGCCGCGCCGGGCTTTTCAAAACCGGTTGCAGGCGGCGCAAAGCTTGTCGCGGTTAACCTGAAAACAAATCAGGTTGAGAAAACCATTGTTTTCCCGGCTGACGTGATCAAACCCGCCACCTATGTCAACGATATGCGCTTTGATTTTCGCATCGGTAAAGCCGGCGTGGCGTACGTGACCGACTCTTCACTGTCCGGTACTGGCGCGATTATCGTCATTGACCTGGATACCGGCAAAGCGCTGCGCCGTCTGGAAGGCGACCGCACAACGTCACCTGAGGCGGGCTTTTCACCTGTCGTAGAGGGCGAAACGCTGCTTCAGCGTCACGCGGATGGAACAACCGCGCCGTTCAGCGTGGCCTCCGACGGCATTGCCATCTCTCCGGACGGTAAAACGCTCTACTACAGCCCGCTCTCGGGGCGTCATCTGTATGCCGTTTCCACGGCGCTGCTTCGCGATCCGGCCGTCACAGAGTCTCAGCTCTCGGCGTCCGTGAAGGACCTGGGTGAAAAAGGGGCGTCAGACGGCCTGGAAAGCGATGCGAAAGGAGCCGTTTATGCCGGTGACTATGAGCGTAATGCTATCCGTAAGCTGCCGGCAGGCGGAGAGTGGACAACCATTGCGCACGGTCCTGAGATTCTGTGGCCGGATACCCTGTCCGTCGGACCGGATGGCTACCTGTACTTCACCACGAATCAGCTGAACCGTCAGCCTGGCTTCCACGGCGGTAAGGATTTGCGCCAGAAGCCTTATGCCCTGTTACGCATCAAAATTAATGCAGCACCCGCACCAACGCACTAAATCACTCTACATCAGGGGGCCCGGGGCCCCCGCTAACAGGAGAAGGCATGTTCAGTAAAATGTATGACGTTGATGAAGACCACATTGATTTTCAGGAGGTGGTCGACGGGCTTTACTACCCGTTTTATATGGAGTGGGCCCGTCACGCCTTCATGAAAGAAGCGCTGGGGATTGATATTGAAGAGGAGTTCAGCCAGGGACGCATTTATATGGTGCTGGAGTACTCCCTGCGTTTCCGTCAGAGCCTGAAAAGGGGAGACAGAATGGAGGTGACCTGCCAGCTGGAAAAAAATGTGAAGCGCAACCGCGTGAATTTTTACCAGCAAATCCGGGTTGAAGGCGTAACCTGCGCTGAAGCGACCTTCACCGCCACATGCCTTTTCAATGGCCGGCCATTTATGCCCGAAGCGGTGACAAACGCGTTAACTTTCTGATATTGCCGTCAGACCCGGCGCGTCCGTGACGGAGTTTACATGCGCCGGGTTTTCTGCCTCCCCCTTTGGTTTCCCGGATTTCCATAACTTCCTGCGAGAGCATCCGCAAAATTTTCAGCCTTAAGCAAATCTTTGCCTGGGCCATCGGGACTTTCGTCTGGATTAGATACATCAGACCTTGAAAGGGTGTTCGTTAATACGCTAATACTCTTCTGAGCTGGGTTTTAACACCCTGTTTTACACCAGCCTGAAGAGGCAACGTTCCCCTAATCACGGACAGCCCTGCCTTCCTACCCTGTCGCCATTTCGCCAAAAGTAATGTGAGGCGATAATCAGCTGTTACCTCATGAAGGTGGGCGCCGGCACAGCGTACAAGGACAGTCGCCTGAATTAGGCTTCATGAGAGAGCAGGTGCTTGTCGGCATTGCTGCAGGTAATGTGCTCCAGTTTCACCCGGGAGCGGGTTTGTGGCAGCTGATGGTTTTGCTCACTCAGGCCGTATCAGGCTTGCCTCCCCGGTGATTGCAGAGAAGCTGTCGAGCCTGGAGGTTAAAACAGAGGTGTGGGCTGAACGGTTCTCCTCATGTCAGTCCCAAAAGTCGCCAGCCCTGCCGAATGCGTGAAGGCGCCGGGAAATGTTAAAAGCCCCGACGCGCTGCGTACGGGGCCTTTTGCCGACAATCTATAACCGCTAAAGGAAGATTCAGCGGTTTCTGTCCATAAATGTACCGGCAGAGCCAGCGTCCGGGTCGATAAACACAACATCACCGGGTGAGCGGCGAGGCGTGTCCAGCGTCAGAAAGATCACGGGTTCTTCCAGCAGAACGGGAAGCGCATGTACGACGTTGCGCTCGAAAAAAAGCATGTCGCCTGGCCCGAACTCAGCTTCGGTCGACGCATCCTCCATCCAGAACGTTCCGCGGCCTGAAAGCACGTACAGGTATTCATCGCATTCGCGGTGAAAGTGTGGGGGAACTCCGCGGTAAGCCCTGAAAACACGGCTGCTGGCATCCGGGCGGTCGGTTAAATAGATATCAGCCAGCATCGTGTTGGCCGACTCCGGCAGGTTTTTTGCGATTTCGGCCGGTTTGAAGCGCGCTGACTTCTGCTCAGTGATATTCGTCATATCAGTTTCTCCTTAACGGGTAAGAGATAAGGGCAATGAGCAGAAGCGGCGTATTCTTTTCCGCCTCTGCGCCACTGGCGATCGGAGCATCAGCTCACTTTTGGAAAATCAACGACGGTGTCGTTCACCCGATTCACCATATTGGTAAACAGAATGGCACTGACGGCACCAATGGTTTCCACAACCTGCTGGTCGTTGAATCCGGCCTGGCGGAAAGACGCAACGCGATCGGCAGTGACTGTTCCACGAGTGGAAACGAGATACTGAACGAACTGCACCAGCGCATCGATACGTGCGTCGCCGCTGAACCGGGCTTCACGCAGCTCCAGCGCCTGCTCATCGGTGTAACCCGCTTTTTTAGCCATCAGCGTATGAGCGGCCAGGCAATAGTCGCAGCCCGATTCTTCACTGACCGCAAGATTAATCGCTTCCAGCTCACGGGCACTCAGGCTACCTTTGTGCAGGGCCGCATTCAGCTGAAGCATCTGACCCAGAACGTCAGGCGAATTGCTGCCGATGGTCAGATAGGCATTTGGGACTTTACCCATGCTGCCTTTAATCGCGCTAAACAGCTGGGCGGTTTTGCCCGTGGCATCGCTTTCTGTGATGGTATGTAAACGGCTCATAATCAACTCCTGTTTTATCTACGGGTAGGGGTACAGGTGCCAGAGTCGTTTGGTTTATCAGACTCTGTCGCACTGAAGTCAGGAGTACAGTACTGCGGCTGTAAGATATGAAAAAGCTGCTGGCGGAGTCAGGACTTTATCTTGAAAAGGTAAAATGGGGGGTACGTTGCTAAGCTTTTTTTAAAGCTCAGCATCAGACTTTGACGGTCAGAAGTCTGGCTCAGGCCAGAAGAGGAAAAAGAGCGGCTGGCGTTGAGGGAATAGTGTCGCGGCGCGCCTGAAAAAAACCGGCGCGTTCGCACCGGTCACCGTTTTGCTGTTGGCACAGATCTCTTCTTCACGCCTGTTTTACCAGCCCGAACAGGTCATTGAGCGATTCGCTCATGGTGGGATGCGTGAAAATTTGATCCCTGAGCACGGTATAAGGCAAGCCCGCATCCATGACGGTTTTCACAATATTGATCACCTCGTGAGAGTCTGCTGCCAGCAGCGCCACGCCGAGAATTTTCTTGCTGTCATTGTCTACCAGCGCTTTCAGGACGCCTCGCGTATCGTTAATAACGCGAGCACGTGGAATGACCGCCACGGACAGTGACACCACCTGAAAATTCCTGCCCTGTTCACGCGCCTGCGCTTCCGTGAGGCCGATGCGCGACAGCGTTGGCGTCATAAATACGGAATAGGGGATATTCACGCGATCGTCTGTGGTTCGCTTTCCTTTACCCAGAAGCTGATCGTGCACAATGCGAAAATCATCTAGCGAAATGTAGGTAAACTGCGGGCCACCAGTGACATCACCCTGCGCCCATATGTGGTCCACTGACGTTTTAAGATGCTTATCAACCAGGATGGCACCACGCGTATCCGTGGTTACATCCGCGTTTTCCAGTTTCAGTGTCTGCGTTGCCGGACGGCGCCCGGTTGCCACCAGTAATACATCTGCCTGACGATCGCCGTGACCCGTATGGAGCGTAACGCTGTTATCGTCACTGGTAACCGACTGCACGCTGGTGTTCAGTTCAATTTTTACCCCCTGGTCCTGCAGAATGTTTTTTATCGCCGCGCTGATATCCGCATCCTCACGCGCCAGAAACTGCGATGAGGTCTCAAACAGGGTGACCTCACTGCCGAAACTGGCAAATACGGAAGCAAATTCGACGCCAATATAACCCCCACCCAGAATAGCCAGCCGTTTTGGCAGGCTGGTTAAATTCAGGATGCCGGTGCTGTCGACAATGCGTGGCCCGGGTATTAAGCCGTCAATCTGCGGGAAAACAGCTTCGGCGCCGGTATTAATGAAAATGCGCTCGGCACTGAGCTGACTGCTTCCCTGCTCAGTCGTTATTTTTAGCGTGTGAGGGTCAATAAATTCCGCCTGACCATCAATCACCTCGACCTGCGCGATGTTAGCCAGATTCAAATAATTTTTTTCACGCAAAAACTCTACTACAGCGGCTTTGCGCTGCATCGCTTCACTGAAGTCGGCGGTGGTTTGCGCATCATGCACCAGCGCCTTGGTAGGAATACAGCCGACGTTAATACAGGTGCCGCCGTACATCGCTTTAGATTTTTCAACGATCGCCACGCGCCAGCCAGCACGCCCAAGAGCGGCGGCCAGCGTTTTGCCTGCTTTACCAAATCCAATAATCGCTGCCTGATAATGGTTCATGATGTTCTCCGCAATAAAAGCTGTAGAAATAGTCAACACCCTCAGCTTACGATTGACGGCGACGCGCTTTTACGCCGTAACGCTGGCTTTTTTGTCTTTGCGTCTGAATTAACGGATTTGAGAACAGGAAATGGAAAACAGAGGACGAGTATGGATCCACTGAGTCATCTGCTGCTATTGCATAACTCGAAGGGAAGTATCGACAAGAATTGCGTACTGAGTGGGGATTGGCAGCTGCCGCATCGGGCGGGTCATCTGTGTGTAGTACGCTGGCACACCGTAATCGGTGGCTCTGTAAGGCTGGATATGCCTGGCTCAACGAAAGTCGAGCTGTCTTCCGGCAGCGTGGTATTCCTGCCGCAAAATGCCGCACACCGCCTTTATCAGCAGAGTACGTTGCCAACGCAACTGGTATGCGGAGTGCTGGAATTGCCCGCGTCAGCCCAGGCTTTTCTTACGGCGCTGCCGGAAATACTGATGCTGGCGCCAGCAGCCGGGAGTAATGAAGCACGCTGGCTGGCCGCCGCACTGCCTTTACTTATCCAGAGTAATACCGCCAGTGCGCCGGGCGACGAGGCTCTGTGCAGCCATCAAATCAGCGCGATGTTTACCCTGGCTATCCGCAACGGGCTATCTGATACCTTGCAGAATAAAAGCCTGCTGGCGCTGGCACTGCACCCACGGGTCGGTACGCTGATTGCGCAACTGTGTGCGGCGCCGGAACAGCCGTGGACCGTGGAAGAAATGGCACAGCGCGTTTTTATGTCGCGCGCATCTTTTGCGCAGCTGTTCCGCCAGCTGAGCGCAACCACGCCGCTTGCCGTGCTGACCTCTATTCGTCTGCAGCTGGCCGCTCAGCAGCTGGCGCGCGATTCCGCACCGATAATCAATATTGCCCTGGCTGTGGGCTATGCCAGTGAGTCCTCATTTCATAAAGCTTTTCTGCGGGAGTTTGACTGCACACCGGGCGAGTACCGCCGGCGAACAGAAATGCTGGCGAAAGAGGATGTGATGCTTTTTCGGGCATAATGCTTAAAGCTTTTCAGACGCTGTTAGCTCCTGGCGCTGAGTTTTATGCTGTAGTACTGAGATTAACTCGTGGTGGTACATCCTCAGTACAGCATTCGTGAATGCCGAAGACAATTCATTCGGCATCACGGTAAGCTGTAACGTCATTATGATGGGTCAGCTAATGAGCGCTCCGCCTTCAATATCAATCACCGTACCGGTGACAAAGGGGTTATCCAGCAAAAACAGATAGCCTTTAGCGATGTCCTGCGCGCGGCCATATGCCTTCACCGGCAGATTCGCAGCAGCCATCTGGAGCATGTTTTCACGTGCAGCGGGGTCCATACCTGCGTACGCCTCTGTATCGGTCAGTCCCGGACTTACCACGTTCACGCGCAGCGGAGAGAGTTCTTTTGCCAGTACCTTTGCGGCTGATTCAATGGCAGCATTCATCGTTGATTTAACAATGGTTCCGCTCAGCGTACGTCGTGCCAAAAAGCCGCTGGTCAGCGTAAGCGTTCCACGAGGCCGGATATTTCTGCTGAGATGCCTGGCGGTATAGATGCTGCCCCAGAATTTGGTATCAAAAGCCAGACGCGCCGCGCTGAGATCCATTTCAGAGAGAAATCCACCGGGTGCATATGAGCCTGCCGTAAACACAATATTATCTACATTGCCCAGTGAACTACTCAGCGCAATAACTTCAGCTTCGTTACTGACATCCAGTTTTAATGTCCTGACATCTGCAGGCCTCAGATTAAGCAACTGGCGTGCGGCTTCCAGTTTTTCATTATTTCGTCCTGCAAGGATAAGCTCGTTTTCATGCTCCGCCAGTGCGCTGGCCACAGCAAAACCAATGCCTGACGCGCCGCCAATGATTAATGTTTTACTCATCAGATTTATTTCTCATATTTATCAAAAGATGAAACTCTGTAAGCCGTTCCGAAAGGTGATGTTGAAAGCACTTTACTTTCTAAGTCCTTTTTTGATAATGACAGCGAAAGTGCAATTGCTTTTCGGAAAAGATGAAATATGGGAAAGCTTGAGGACATGGCGCTTATTGTCGAAGTGGCCGAGACCGGCGGGCTGTCGGCAGCCGGGCGACGTCTTTCACTCTCACCGGCGTCAATGACGGCAAGACTGAAAGCAATTGAAGAGCGCTACCAGACGCGGCTTTTTCATCGTTCAACACGTGCCATCACGCTGACACAAGCTGGAGAGAGTTTTTATCATGCCGCTCTTCGGGTACTGGACGAAGCACGACACGCAGAATCGCTGCTGATACAGAGAGAGGGAGTACTCAGCGGGAACATTCGTATTTCTGCCCCGTCTGATTTCGGAAGGCAATATCTTAGCCCTGCGATACTGGATTTTTCTCGCCTCCATCCTGATGTAAATACGTCGCTGTATCTGGGGGAGCGCGTTGAGGACCTGATTGCTAACCGATTAGACATGAGTATCCGTTTCGGTAATTTGCCGGACAGCAGCCTGATCGTCAGGAATATCGCACCTAACCACAGGGTGCTTGTCGCATCAGATAGGTATCTCCAGAGCTTTGGAATGCCCTCTACACCTGACAGTCTTCACGATCACAGGTGCCTGGCTCTGGAGCTACACGGTGTTGTTATAAATCAATGGCGATTTGATGAAGAAGGCGTTAGCAGAACTATTCGCGTGAATCCTGCCATGGTGTGTGACGATGGCGCGCTCCTCCGTCAGTGGGTTCTTGATGGCGCGGGAATTGCCTGCAAATCCTGGTGGGATGTAAAAAAAGATGTAGAACAGGGAAGGCTTTGTGTCCTGTTTGCAGAAAGCTTTATTGGGTTCAGCCGCTTCGATCGCAAGGATGTTGGGCTACAGTTTGTCTATCCACAGCGTAAGCTTCAACCTTTACAGGTGGCGGCATTCAGTGAGTTTTTTATCGACTGGCTAAAAAAAGAATGAGCGAGACCTCTCTCAACCAGCCTTTGCGCGAGTCGGCAATGTCCTGCATTTAATCTTCTGTATTGTGAACCCGGTCACTTCCTCGCCGGACGCTATTCAAACGAATCCCACTATAGTCGTTAAACATTCCGATTACGGTGGGTTACTAAAATGAAAAGAAATAAAAAAGCGGTGTACAACCGTTTAGCCACAAACATAACCATGGCATTATCTCTGGCTGTTTTTTCACTGGCGGGAAGCACAATGGCAAATGCCGCAGTAGAGCATCAAACAGCATTAGTAGGAACATGGACATCGATTCCAGATGCGCCGTCAGCGCAAAAACCCGACCATCCCAGTGAAGGGTTATACCGCCTGAAGGTGAACAGCGACGGTACGCTGACGCCACTCGATGTGATCAAAATGAAAAGTCCGTCGTGGATTGTGAAATCCCGCGATGGGCGTTTTGCCTACACCACCAATGAAGAGAATGACGGCGCGGTTACCGCGCTGAGTGTGGATGAAAGCGGACAGGTGCGGGTGCTTAATAGCGTGGAGAGTCACGGTCAGCAGCCTACCCATGCGACAATCAGCCCGGACGGAAAGTTCCTGTTTGTCTCCAACTACTCCGTGGCGAAGGGGGGAGCGGGCGTATCGGTCTTCCCGATCCATCACGATGGCAAACTGGGCGAACAGGTTCAACATTTCCCTTTCGAGCAGGGTACCGGTGCCGTTAAAGGGCGTCAGGACGGCGGCCATGCGCACGCCACCTCTTTTACCCATGATGGCAAGTATCTCTACGCAGCCGACCTCGGCGGTGACAAGCTGCACGCCTATAGCTATCACGCTGATAAAGCACAGCCGCTGGAGGCGGATAGCGCGCGCGAGGTGAGTTTTGCTGCCGGTTCGGGCCCTCGCCATATGGTGTTTGCGCCAGATGGTAATCATGCCTATGTCATTACTGAAATGGCCGGTGAAATTGTCGTGTTCAGTGTGAATCAGGATCGTCTTGAGCCGGTTGGCCATATCAAGCTGAATACGGAGAACAGTAGCGCAGAATACCGCAGCGGTGGAGGCATTATTTTAAGTCCGAACGGTAAATATGTGATTGCCTCAAATCGCGGCTCAGATAATAAATTGCTGGTGTTCAAAATTGAAGCGGATGGCATGTTGGGTAAGCCCGCGAGCTATAACGCTAACGGTATTGAACCGCGTGCCTTTGCCTTCGACGGTAGCGGCAAATATCTTTACGTGGCGAACGTGTTCACCAACACTATTTCTCTGTTCCATTTCAATGAGCATACCGGCGAAATGAAAGCGGCGGGCGATGCGGCGAAAATATCTACGCCAACGGATATTAAATTCTTTAATTAAGGCAAATGCTCACTCGCCAGGGGCGACCGTACTGGGCGCCCCTGGCATCAGTCAGCTATCCCTGTAGCTGATGAGTATCAGACGCGCGTGGTTGCTTTGACTGTATCGACAAACAAGCGTAACGCGAGGGGCATATGACGATGCTGCGAAAAGTAGAGCGCGATCCCTTGCGAAGCGATGGTCCAGTCATCCAGCAAGGTAATCAGGCGCTCTCTGTCCAGCCCGTGCTGAGCATAGCGCTGCGGCACATAGGCTACCCCTAATCCGGCGATGGCGGCCTCTGTCATTAACGCACCGCTGTTGAGCGTCAAACTCCCGGGGACATCCAGCGCAAACCGCTCCTGGTTTTGCTCATATTCCCAATGGTACCGTTTCCCGCCCGGTAAACGATGCCGTAAGCAGGTGTGCTGCATAAGATCTTGCGGGTGCTTAATGGGTGGACGTGCTGCTAAATAATCAGGCGATGCCACCGTAACAAAGCGTAACGGCCCGCTCAGAGCAATGGCCACCATATCCTTAGGCACATCTTCAAATAGCCGTATACCGGCATCAAAACCTTGCTCGACAATATCAACCAGCTCACCTTGCGCAATTAAATCAATTTCAATCCCTGAATATTTTTGGAGGAATGTCGGCAATATCGTTTCCAGCAGAAGGCCAATCGCTGCATCGCTGGCGCTGATGCGCAGTGTTCCGTAGGGTTGGCGATCGCTGGCGGTGACCTCATTCAGCAACTCGTCCATTTGAGTGAGCAGCGGCGTCATGCGCGCAATCAGCATTTCACCGGTTTCGGTCAGCGCCACGCTTCGCGTTGTTCGATGGAAAAGCCGCACGCCAAGCGCCGTCTCCAGTCCTTTTATGATGTGGCTGAGCGTTGAACGCTTAAGGCCGAGCAGATCCGCCGCGCGGCGAAAACTGCGCTGGTCAGCAACCGTTTTCACCGCCAGCAGTTCATTCCAGGACGGACGCTTCATTGTTTAAAATTTCCCACCATCACATGCCGGTTTGGGGAGATTATGCCATCAGTCATTCGTTTTATGATGAATGTCGGTTCACTAAACAGAGAGAATATTGATGAAAACCTGGCTCATTACCGGCGCATCCAGCGGCCTTGGTCGACTGATGTGTGAAAGTCTGCTGGCCCGTGGCGATCGGGTAGTCGCAAGCGTCCGTCGCGAAACCGCATTAGAGGATATGCGTGCGCAATACGGCGATAATCTACAGCTTATGCTGCTGGATATCAGCGAGACCGCAACGATTAAACCCGCTATTGAGGCCGCATTCGCTCAGGCGGGCACTATAGATGTGGTGGTAAGCAACGCGGCTTACGGGCTGTTTGGCGCAGCGGAGGAACTGAGTGATACGCAAATTGAACGTCAGATTGCGACTAATCTCACCGGCTCCATTCAACTGATTCGCGCGGTGATTCCGTTTTTGCGGCAACAGGGCGGCGGTCGTATTGTGCAGGTTTCCTCGGAAGGCGGTCAGATTGCTTATCCTGACTTCAGTTTGTATCACGCCACTAAATGGGGAATAGAAGGTTTTGTCGAAGCCGTACGACAGGAAGTGGCCGCGTTTGGCATCGACTTTTTGTTAGTGGAGCCAGGGCCGACGGCGACGCGATTTGGTGCGGGGCTCGATATTGCGGATGCTTTACCCGTTTACAGCGATACAGCGGCAGGAAAATTGCGGGCAGCGCTAATCAACGGCGAGTTTGAGATTAAAGGGAATGCGCAAAAATGCGTGACGGCGATGAGCGCTGCCGCTGATGCTGACAATCCGCCACTGCGCTTACCGCTTGGCAGCACGGCCTATAACAATATTGAAACGGCGCTAAATATGCGGCTTGAGGCACTGCGGGCAATGAAAACCGTGGCGTACAGTGCTGACAATCCGGAGAAGTAGCCGGTATGTACATGTTTGACATCCTTAACGCGCCTGATATTGTAAGTGCACTTACAATAATTCCCATACTTCTAATATTGAAGGCAAGCATGAGCAAAGATAACGTCTGGAGTAAGTCCTTTGAACGTGACGTCAGCAGTACGCCGGCGAAGATATGGCAGGCATTGAGCGACACCTCAGCCTGGCAACAATGGAATCCGGGCGTAAAAGCAATGCATCTGGAAGGGCCGTTTCAGGCGGGAACATGGTTTTCGATGACGTTACCTGAAGGAGAGGTTATTCGTAGTCAGCTCATCGACGTCTCTGAAGAAAAACAGTTTGTTGATGAGACCCTGATAGATGAGACTCTGGTCAGAGTCGAACACCGTATCAAGGCATTACATGCCGGTCAGTGCAGGCTTATCTATGCAATCAGCACGCAGGGTCCAGATGCTCAGGCTACTGGAGAAGCTGTTAGCGCGGATTTTCCAGATGTTATGGCCGGACTGGCGAACTATCTTGCCGAGTAAAAGGTTGAATGCCTGTGCCATCTAAAGACCACAAACCTCTCCCAACCCAGTTTGAAGGGCCGGACGACAGCCCGGGATTTTTACTGTGGAGAGTGTCAAACAGCTGGCAACGTGAGCAACGACATGCCCTGCAAAGTCTGGGCCTGACCCATACGCAATTCGTTGTTCTGGCCGTAGCCAGCTGGTTTCAGGAAAAAGAATCCCTGACGCAAGCGCGGCTATCGCAGCTAACGGGCAGTGATACGATGACGATTTCTCAGGTCGTACGGGCGCTCGAAAAACAAGGATATATTCAGCGCGCCCCCCATCCAGAAGATACCCGTTCCAAAGTTATCCTGGTCTCTGAAGCAGGCCAGACGCTGGCAGCGCGAGCAGTTAAGGTTGTAGAAGCGACAGATAAGGCGTTCTTCGGGCCACTTGACGATCATGGCGCGTCACTTATTACACTTTTCCAAAAGCTGCTCAGCTCAGCCTGATTCACTTTTTTAGCCTGTGCCAGCTCTTTAAAAGGGTTAGCCACTCAATCTCCGCCGTCAGCGCAGGCCGCTCTGGCACAAGCGAAAGTCACCTGTCACGTGATTTCCAGCATAAAAAGAAAAGGCAGGTGAGCAATGCACACGCGGCTGGGCGTTTATACAAGCCACCTATTGGTGTGATAGTTAGCATGGTAACAATACCAGCACTTATTGATAACATTCGAATAGTAACCTTGGGTATCATTATCCCATCGAAAGCAAACGTGCTTTCAACCATACAAACCAAGGATTAAGACCATGAAAACCATCAAAGCAATCTCTGTCGCCGCCGTCGCCGCCCTTTCACTGATGTCAGCAGCCAGCTTCGCGCAGAGCATCTCTGTCACCTCCGGCACGCTTGACGGTGCAGAAGCCAAAATCGCCGCAGAGGCTCAGCAGCAGGGCGCTCAGTATAAAATTACTGAGGCTAACACCAATAATCGCGTCCATATGACCGCTGAGCTCTACAAATAAGGAATGGTCGCAAAAGGATGTGCCGAAAGAGGTCGCCCAGAGGGCGGCCTTTTTCGCATTTGCTAACATGAACGAAAAGAGTTGATGATGCGCAACCTGCCCGTTCGCTAGCTACACATTCTCTTTTACCGCGCCTGATGAGATGAATTTTAAGCAACACTCGTACATAACCGTTTTAATAGCGGCCCGCGTAATTTGCTCACCGTGAAACAGCAGGCGAATCCTCCTGCTGTTTGTCTTCCTTTAATATTTCGGATAACTGACGGGCGTTATTGCACTACGGTCAAGATTTTTGCTCAACGACCGTAACGCTGTTTTTATTGGACATAGCGTGCCAATACCCGTAACACGACAATCTGATTGTCGCCATTCTGCCCGCAACAGCGGGTGTGTCCGATCAACAGATTGCAGCGCGCGTAAATCATCCAGACTTTGTCCCTGAAAGTACACATGCAGGAATCGTTCGCCACTTTTCATATCACGCCAGCGTTCAAACACCAGGCTGCTGCCGGGCGGTATATTGCCGCGCGAATAGCCAGGCAGGGTCCAGCTGAAGTCCATCAGCGTGCGTACCATCGCAATATTCGTGTCATGGGCAACCAGCAATAACCAGCGAGTGTCCGGCATGGCGTCTGCGGTTTTAATGATTCCCTGTTCGACTCCCTGAATCATCGCATTCAACAGGATGGATCCGCGTTTCTGCGCCGTATAAGGCACGTCATTGCCCAGATCGTAGTTTGCGGTCAGCAGGGGAAGAATAGCGGTGATTTGCTGAGAAGAAGTAATATGTCCCCACGCCAGCTGGCTGAGGGGTAAATTCTCACTCCAGCCGAGCCGCAGGGTTTCCACCATGTTAGCCAGCACACTTAATCCTTCAATTGAGGCTTTACCACTTTTTCCTTGTCTGATTTGCCAGGCCTTATCAAAGAATGAGCAGTCTTCGGTGGGAAGGCAGACGGCAGATTTAAGCGCCTTCACCGCAGGCTGCAGAGCCTGCTGACGGGCGGCTAAATCACCCGCTTTCTGCTTCACTGCCGCCAGCTGCTGCGCGGGATCGGTATTTGTTGCCGGAAAGGCCTCAGTCTGGAACAGGGGGTCGTCTTCTCCTTCCACACGATGAACGGCAACACCGCAGCCGGGAAATGCCCCATCCACCAGCGCCTGTGCGGTCGCACGTGTGCGCTGAAGCGGACTGGCGCGGACATAAACATCCTGCGGCTGTGGGCAACCCCCGGTCAGCAAGCCAAGCCCGCGGTAGTGCTCGCCTTGCCAGCGGCCTTTATTGACCACCGCGGCATAGCCGTGACCCGTGAGTTCGCCGTCGTGTGTCGTCCAGATTGTCCAGGCTTGATGGGTAGCTGCCTCAATATCTTTGCGATTCCCCGGCGTAGGCGGGCGAATACCGTGACGGCTCAGCTCAACCACTTTCTCCAGTTGATACTGAGTTTCCGCGTGCGCCTGCGTTACGCTTAACCACAGCGCGCCGGCCATGAACAGGCGTGCAGCGGCCTGATATCTGCGTGGCATCATAATGTCTTCCTTATGGGGCTAATTAAGATGAACAGAGAGTGCGATGTTCGTTAGCGTTACGCCTCGCCACCATCGCAGCGGTGACAAAACACAACAGCGCGGAAACGAGACCAGCTGCCACCCAGAACAGGGAGAGCGTATGAAAATCGTAGAGCTTTTTACCGTTTTCAATAACCGAGGTTTTGTCGATAATGATACCCGTGAGGAATTCGCCTAAACCTGCCCCGGCGTAGCTGACAATGCCAATAGTGCCCAGTGCAGCACCAGCCGCCTTGCGTGACGAAATATCAACGGCCAGCAACCCACCTAAAAAGCAGGTTAGCGCACCAATGGTTGCGCCAAAGATCACCATTGAGATGATGTCGGTATAATAGCTGTGCGAAGACCACAGCATCAGGGCAAAGCCTGCGGTGTTTAGCAGGCTAATAAATCCGGCCATAATACTGCGGTTACGGGCAAAGAAACGGTCGGACAGTATCCCGGCCAGAATAGTACCCACAATACCTGCAATCGCGTTCACGCCAATGATGGCTGAGGCCTCAACCGTGGTATACCCTTTGCCCTGCTGCAGAAAAAAGATGCCCCACGAGTTCACTCCGTAGCGATCGATATACATAAAGGCCGAGGCCAGCGCCAGCGTCCAGAGGGCCGGATTGCGCAGCGCCAGAAGCTGGTTTTTCAGAATGGAACTTTTCGCCTCCTCTTCTTCCATCGGTTCATGGCAGATTTCATGAATAGAAGGGAAGCCGCTGCTTTGCGGTGAATCACGCATGAACAACAGCATGAGCACGACGCCTGCTGCACCCAACGCCGCAGTGGAGAGATAACCCATGTGCCAGCCGTATCCCGCAATTACCGCAGCGATGACGATATAGGTCACCGCCTCCCCGATATTATGAGCAGTAGACCAGACAGAGTAGAAAGTGCCACGCTCTTGGGTTCCGTACCAGCGCGCTAATGAAACTGCACAGGGACCGACGCCCATGGATTGCGCCCACCCGTTGATGCCCCAAAAGATCGCCAGCATCATGGCGTTGGTGGTCATGCCCATCATCAGGTTCATGCCCGCGCTAAGCAGCAGACCCAGACTCATAAAGCGCACCACGTTAGCGTGATCGGCCAGGAAGCCGTTAACCAGCTTGCCAATGGCATAGCTGAAGAAGAGGGCGGAACCAATCATGCCCAATTCAGAGGGCGAGATACCAAGATCCACCAGCGCACTCTTGGCGACGGTGAAGGAAAGGCGGCAAACATAAAACGTGACGTAGGCCAGTGTCATAGCCAGAAACGTCTGCCAGCGGACAAAGCGGAACTTTTGCTCATTAAAAGCCCCTGCCTGTTTTTCGGGACTCGCACGGAAAAAACTGAGTAATCCAGACATCATCTTATCTCCAGTAGGCGGAGGCGCAGCTGAGTGCTGTATATCATCCCTGACGGTCGAGTCCCTGTTATTGTGTAGAGTACAGAATCAGACGCCTTGCTCGTGCAGGTTAGCGCAACGGGTGCTTAACCCATTGTTGTAATTGTGGATAGAGAATTTTGCTTGCCAGTAACACGGGGTTACCGCGCGCGATACCCTCATCCGACAGATAATCATGGGTGGCACCCCCGGCTTCACGCATGAGTACAACGCCGGGTAAACCATCCCATGGGTTCATATGAGGTTCGTAGTAGCCAATCAGTCGCCCGGCAGCAGCCCAGGCGCTCATCAGCGCACCGGAACCGTTGCGAACAAACATGCCACCGTGTTGCAAAAGCGCGTCCAGAAACGGCAGAAAACTGGAGGACGATACACGATGTGATGTGCCCACGCCCATGACGCCGCCTGCGACCGTGGGTGCTGAATGAGGCTGAATCTGGCGATCGTTCAGCCACGCACCTTGGCCCTTTAACGCGTGAAACAGTTCGTGGTGATTTGGGTCATACACAATTCCTATTACCGGCTCGCCGCCGACAACAACGGCGAGTGACAGGCACCAGGTGTGCAGACCGTTAAGAAAGCAGCTGGTGCCATCAATAGGATCCACTACCCAAAGCACGTGCTTATTGGCATCGGTCGTTCCGCTCTCTTCCCCTAAAAAACCGTCTTCAGGGAAGGCTTCAGCGATGCGCGACCTGATGAAGGTTTCAACCTCACGATCTGCGAGGCTGACGACGTCCTGCAGGTCCGTACCCTTGTGAGCGATCTGAAGCGTGTCACGCTGCAAATAAAACTTGTTGGCCAGTTTCCCACCGGACTCAGCAAGATCACAGGCGAAGCGGTATCGCGCCAACAGTGAATCATCTTCATGGGTAGCCATAACTTCTCCTCAAAATGCACACGTGTGCATTAGTTGCCAAAAAATAAGCCCCGAAGGGCAGGAAGGAGTGTGGCGATATTAGAGAAAGGAGTCTGTGACCAGACCCGCATAAAATTAATTTTCCATTATGCGCTTTTACGAACGATTAGTTTCACTGGTACGGCGCGATGCCGGGATGGAAGATCAAACCGAGCGATACGGGTTACCAGGAGGTCAACGGCTTGCTGAGCCAGGCCATCTATATCTTGTTGAATAGTAGTGAGTTGATAGGGATCCCAGCTTGCCTGAGGGATATCATCGAACCCAACAACAGCGGGAATGTTACCTTTGTCGTCGGACGATCGCAGGCCATCGATAGCTCCTAATGCCAGCATATCTGTTGCGCATACCAGGGCGTGACAGCGGCGAAGCTCAAGTGAAGCGGCCCGGCCAGCGGCATATCCGCCTCCCGCCATAAAACGGGTTGAGATCGACAATTCTCCTGCTGCAGAAAGCAACGCCTGATAACGCTCCATGGTACTGAAATTATCGTGATCCTCGCCGATAAACCCAATATTTTTCCAGGCTCGCTGGCGACAATAGGAAATTATCAGCTGCATTCCCTGTTTATTATCACTGGCCACCCGGTCGCAGCCTTCAAGATCGGCATGACGGTTAATCAGGGTAACGGGGATTTTACGCTGTAGATACTCTTCTGCCAGCGAAAGGGGTGGCGCGCCGGAAGTGATGATCACGCCCGCCACATGGTAACTCAAAAGCTGTTTAAGCGAAGGCGCCAGCTGGTCAGGATCGTCAGCGTTCATCAGAAGCGGCATAAATCCATGCAGGGCCAGCTGATGAACCAGCGGAGAGAGCAGTTTACTGCGGAAGGGATTATCAAAGCCGGCGGTGACGATACCAATAAAGTTACTGCTGCCAGTGTTCATGGTGCGAGCGATAATGTTGACCTGATAGCCCAGCTGCTCGGCAGCATGCATGACTTTGGCGCGCGTTTTCTCTGCAACGGAAGCGCCCGGCGTAAAAGTTCGCGAGACGGCCGATCGCGACACGCCTGCCAGCCGCGCGACGTCTTCCGCTTTTACCCAGTTCTTTTTAGTGTCGCTCATGCTGCATCCACGCTGATTTTCATCAGCCATAGCTTATGCATCCGGCACGTTATAATCCAGCCCTTCAGCCACGCCGCACCGATCCGCGCCATACCATACTGGCCTCATAGATTAAACGGTCGTTTTGCTGTTCCGCACGTGGACGCAGCTCTTCCTGGTGTTCCTCCTGGGCGATTAGCCACTGCACCGCGTCATGTGCAAATTGCTCGACCGGCTGAGCGAAGGTGGTGAGGTTATAGGATGACCAGCCGCTTTGCGGGATATTGTCATAGCCCACCACGCAAAGATCTTCAGGGATACGCAACGCGAAGCTATGACGCGCTTCGTCCATAAAGCCGCACGCCACCAAATCGGTTACGCAGAATACGGCATCAGGCCGCTGCGGACGGGTGAGAAGGCGATGCGCCAGAATCCGTCCGCTTTCATAAGAGGTGCTTCCGTAACGTTCAACTGTGACCGCCACACCTGCGCGCGACGCTGCTGCAAGAAAGTCGCCTTCACGTTTCATCAGGCTGGGCGTGCCAGCCAGCGAGTTAGCAAAGGCGAGGCGGCGACAGCCGGCGCGCAAAAACGCCATCAATGCAGTTTCCGCCGCCTGCGTGGAGTCAAGATTAATACTGAGCGAGCCGGGCAGGGTTTCATCACGATTGATCAGCATCAGATGCTGACCATGCTGGTAGCACAGGTGAGTAATCCCGCTGTCAGGCATGCCGGAAAGAATGATGGAGGCGTCGGCGCGGAAGTTAATGGCCTGCTGTAGCGCGGCTGAGACGCTGCTGTCCGAGCGATCGGTATTAATTATCATCGCTACTTTGCCTGCCGCCTGCAGACATTGCGTCATCCAGCTTACCAGGCTGGCACGGTAAGGCGTGGCGACTTCAGAGACGATCAAACAGACAATACCGCTGCGGTTACGCACCAGGCTGCGCGCCAGATGATTAACGTGGTAACCCAGCTCTTCTGCCGCCTTCATTACGCGAGCGCGCATCGCTTCCGATACGCTGGCGCCGGGCGTGAAGGTGCGGGACACCGCGGAACGTGAGACCCCGGCGCGGCGGGCCACATCCTCAGCGCTGACAACCGTTTTCCCCTGATTCATGTTTCTCCTCGTCATGGCCACAGGCCCAGAAAGAGTCTGTATCAGATTGCACATATGTGCAAAAGAAAAGTCCGACATAATGTTGCAATTTTGTGACATGACTAATCAATTGCATCGTAAGCAGATTGACAGGCTATTTTTTGTTCTCTACTAATTTGCACACATGTGCAAAAAACAGATGCCAGTGCAGCATCACCTCTGACCCCAGGAGAACACCATGCGTTATACCTTATTGGTCCCAGCCATAACCCTGTGTTGCTCGACCCTGCCTTTCACCGCCCATGCCGCCGGTAATCTTAATATGATCTGCTCCGCTGATGTGGTGGTATGCGAGCACATGACGCGCTTGTTTAGCCAGTCGCATGCAGACATCAAGGTCAGCATGGTGCGGCTCTCTGCCGGTGAAGCCTATGCGCGCATTCGCAGCGAAGCGCGTAATCCGCGCACCGACATCTGGTGGGCAGGGACGGGCGATCCGCATATGCAGGCGGCAGAAGAAAAGCTGACGCAGCCCTATAAATCTCCCTTGCTGAGCCAGCAGCATGACTGGGCGCAAAAACAGGCTGAAATCTCAGATTTTCGCACGGTGGGCATTTATGCGGGCGCGCTGGGCTGGGGCTACAACACGAAACTTCTTGCCGCAAAAAAACTAAAGGCGCCTGTCTGCTGGTCAGATTTGCTTGATCCGGGTTTCAAGGGCGAAATACAGATCGCCAATCCTAACTCTTCCGGTACCGCGTATAACACGCTGGCTACGCTGGTGCAGATCATGGGTGAAGACAAAGCTTTTGAATATCTGAAAAAACTCAATGCGAATATCTCGCAATATACCAAATCGGGTTCCGCGCCGGTAAAAGCCGCGGCGCGCGGAGAAACAACCGTCGGCATCGTTTTTATGCACGATGCGGTGGCGATGGAGGTCGACGGTTTTCCCATTAAAACCGTTGCGCCTTGCGAAGGCACCGGCTACGAGATTGGATCGATGTCCATCGTGAAGGGCGCGCGCAACCTGGCCAGTGCCAAAATCTGGTATGACTGGGCGCTCAGCGCCGAAGCGCAGTCGCACATGAAAGAGGCGAAATCCTTTCAGCTTCCTTCCAATACTCAGGCGGAAATCTCTCAGTACGCGCCGAGATTCGAAAACATCAAACTGATCGATTACGACTTCAAAACCTACGGGGATTCCGCGAAGCGCAAAGCGTTGCTTAGCCGCTGGGATAAAGAAATCGGCGCCAGCGCTCAATAACCCTGTTTTGTCGGCGTAATGCCCGACGAACCAATTCAACGGCGGTGGCGTAAGCCTGATGTCCGCTTCAGCCTGAACGCTCAGGTCGAGGTGATTCATGAATGCAAATAACCGGCGCTTAACCGGCGCGCTGGCTCTGGGGGCCGTGTCGTTAACGCTGCTTCCGTGGTACAGCCTTGATGCGGGCTTTTTTGATCTATCATGGCTCGGCGGCCTCTGGCACGACGAAGCCGCCGCCCCGGCATTGTGGCAAACGGTCGTCTGGCGCCGTCCATGGCTCGCCGTTGTCATAGGGCTGCTTGCCCTTGCGGCTCTGTGCGGATTAATTAAAAACCGCGCATGGCGAAGCGCTTTGCTGTCAGGCGTTAGCGCCATCGGCGTGCTGTTTATGATCGCAGAGGGCCATGCCATTGGCTACAGCGGCTGGAGCTGGGCGTGGCTGGAAAGCGTGATGGGAACGCTGGAGCAAGGCCAGCCCGCTTTTGGCGCAGGCGCGCTGCTGATGATGACCACCTTTCTGCTGCTGTTCGCGTTTGCCCTGGCAGATCGCGGCGTGCTGAGAGGTGATGCCTTTGTGGTCGCCGCTATCGTGCTGTTGGTGGCGCTGGTCAGCGCCTTCGTGCTCTATCCAGTGCTGAGCCTGTTTGTGGTGTCGGTGCAAGATGTGGACGGTAGCTTCAGGCCAGATGGCCTGCTGGCGAATATGGGCGACCCATCGATATGGAGTCTGTCTTGTCTTGCAGGCGGCACCTGCGGAACCGCCTGGCGCACGCTGCTGCTGGCGCTGATGACCGCTACCGGTTCTACTTTGCTGGGGCTGGCCTTTGCGCTGGCGGCAACGCGCACCGCGCTGCCATTCAAAAAAGCGCTGCGTCTTCTTACTATCCTCCCGATCATCACGCCGCCATTTGTCATCGGCCTGGCGCTGATCCTGTTGTTTGGCCGCTCCGGCGTGGTGACCAGCTATCTGGCGACGCTGTTCGGCATTGAGCCCGGCCGCTGGTTATATGGCATGACCGGTATCTGGATCGCCCAGGTGCTGTCATTTACGCCCGTGGCGTTTCTGGTTTTGATTGGCGTCGTGGAAGGAATTAGCCCGTCGCTGGAAGAGGCCTCGCAAACCCTACGCGCCAACCGCTGGCGCACCTTTACTCGCGTATCGCTGCCGTTGATGGCGCCGGGGCTGGCAAATGCTTTCCTGATCGGCTTTATCGAAAGTATGGCCGATTTCGGTAATCCGATGGTGCTGGGCGGCAGTCACGGCGTGCTTTCGACGGAGATCTTTTTCTCTGTGGTCGGCGCGCAAAACGATCCCAGCAGGGCCGCGGTGCTGGCGATGATCCTGCTCTGTTTTACCCTGTGCGCCTTTATCATTCAGCGTCTGTGGCTGTCCGGCAAAAATTTCGCCACCGTGACCGGCAAAGGCGATGGCGGCACGCATAGCGTGTTACCCAGGCCGATGCGCGTAGGCATTTACGGACTGGTGATCCCCTGGGGCGCGTTCACGCTGGTGGTCTACGGCATGATTATGGTTGGCGGGTTTGTACAGTCATGGGGACTGGATAACAGCCTGACGCTGGAGCACTACATTCACGCCTTTCGCATCACGCTGCAGGAGGGACATCTGGTCTGGAGCGGCGTTGCGTGGAACTCATTCTGGACCACGATTGAAATTGCCCTGATTGCGGCGCCCCTGACGGCTATCGTCGGGTTACTGACCGCATGGCTTATCGTACGGCAGAAGTTCGCCGGACGTCAGGCGTTTGAATTTGCCCTGATGTTGAGTTTTGCCATTCCCGGCACGGTTATCGGCGTCAGCTACGTGATGGCCTTTAACCTGCCGCCGCTGGAGATCACCGGCACCGCGTTAATTCTCATCGTCTGTTTCGTTTTCCGTAATATGCCCGTCGGCGTGCGCGGCGGAATAGCCGCCATGAGCCAGCTCGATAAAAGTCTGGATGAAGCCTCTCTGACGCTGGGCGCAACCAGCTTCCGCACGCTGCGCAAAGTCGTGCTGCCGCTGCTGAAACCGGCCATCAGCGCTGCGCTGGTGTACGCCTTTGTCCGTGCCATTACCTCTATCAGCGCCGTGATTTTTCTGGTCAGCGCGCAGTACAACATGGCGACATCCTACATCGTTGGCCTGGTCGAAAATGGTGAGTATGGCGTGGCGATAGCCTATTCCTCTGTGCTGATCGTCGTGATGCTCGCCATCATTGCGTTCTTTCAGCTGCTGGTTGGCGAACGACGCCTGCGTCGGGCAGCCAAAAGCAGCGTAATCGCCGCAGCGCCCGGCGCACCAACGTCATTAACTCAGGAGAATGCCGTATGAGCACAGCAAAAGCAGGAACCGTTGTCTTTGAACATGTCGCTAAACGCTTTGCCGGGTTTACCGCCGTGCCGGACCTCTCGCTAACGGTGGAGGCCGGCACGCTGGTGACGCTGCTGGGCCCGTCCGGCTGTGGCAAAACCACGACGCTGCGTCTGCTGGCAGGTCTGGAGCATCCCACTTCCGGGCGCATTTTGATTGGCGGCAAAGAGGTAACGCATCTGCCTGCCAACGAGCGCGACGTTGCGATGGTGTTCCAGTCCTATGCGCTGTTTCCTCATATGTCGGCGCTGGAAAATGTAATGTACGGCCTGCTTTCCGGTGCCATGAGTCAGCGTGAAGCGCGTGATCGCGCGCGGGAAGGGCTAAAGCTGGTCGGGCTGGAAAATCAGGGGGAACGACTGCCGTCGGAGCTTTCCGGCGGCCAGCAGCAGCGTATTGCGGTGGCGCGCGCGCTGGTACTGGAACCGCAGGTGCTGCTGCTGGACGAGCCGCTTTCTAATCTGGATGAGCGACTGCGCCGCCGCGTACGCACAGATATTCGCGATTTGCAGCAGCGTCTGGGCTTTACCGCGGTCTACGTCACGCACGATCAAGAGGAAGCGCTGGCCGTCTCCGACAAAATCATCGTGATGAAAGAAGGAGAAATCGCCCAGCAGGGCGCGCCCGAAACGCTTTATCGCTCGCCCAATTCGGTTTTCATCGCCGATTTTATGGGAGAGGCCAACATCCTGGCCTGTGAAGTGGAGTCGCTGGAGGGGGAAGAGGCGATGGTTCGCCTTGGCAAGCGACTTTATCGCGTGCGCGGCAGCGGCGCCACGCCGGGAAAAGCACAGCTTTCGGTGCGTCCGCAGTTCATTACGCTGTGCCCTTCTGGCGAAGGTGCGCTGCCGGGCGAAATTATTCATGCCACCTGGCTAGGCGATCATATTGAGTATGAAGTGGAAACCCCTCTCGGGGCGCTGTTTATCGTGGATAACCAGATGGAGCAGCGACTGCCGCTTGCTGCGAACGTCAACGTAGATTTTAAACCACAGGGACTGGCGCTGATCGTCCCCTAAACCGGCCATGAAGGAAACAATATGAGTGAGCTTGATAATAGTGCATTGATGACGCGTCTGGCGCTGGCAGAAAAAACGGCGCGCGACGCCGGGAGTCTTGCGCTGAGCTGGTTTCACCAGCGCGACAGTTTAGTGGTAGAAACTAAAAAAGATCTACAGGATGTCGTCTCCAGGGCCGACCGCGATGTGGAACAGATGATTGATGCCCGTATCCGTGAGACATTTGCGGAAGACGGTTTTCTGGGCGAGGAGTTCGGCTTACAACCCGGCACGTCGGGCTTTACCTGGGTGGTCGATCCTATTGATGGCACCAGCCCATTTCTTAACGGAATGCCGAACTGGTGTGTTTCTATCGCGGTGTTGTATCAGGGGGAGCCGGTGATTGGCGTGATTTTCGCGCCATGCTTTGACGAATGCTATGTTGCCGCGACAGGAAAGGGCGCGACGCTCAATGGTCGCGCCTTGCAGGTTGACCCTGACAGAACGCTGCAAAATCATGTGGTCGGCTTTGGCGCGAACAGTTACGTTACACCGCAAGCCGTAGGCGAACTGCTGACCGCACTGTTAGCGGCAGGCGGAAATTTTATTCGCATCGGGTCGGGCGCGTTAATGCTGGCATGGGTCGCGGCCGGACGGGTGGTGGGCTATCTGGAGCCTTACATGCATGCCTGGGATTGCATGGCAGGGTATTGCCTGGTGCGCGAAGCCGGCGGCTGGTATTTACCTTTTAACACAGAAGGCGAGCGCTTAACGAAAGGAGCAAAAGTGTTGGCCGTTGCGCCCGGCGCCCGCGATGAGCTGAAGAAAATCGCCGGCGTTTAGCATGAATACGCCTGACGTCAGCCTGGTCAGGCGTATTGATAATCGGCACGAAAGCCTCTCCGGCTGGCGTGAATTCTCTGGTGCTGGATGGCGAATGGGTGTGATTGCCGATCGTTAACGTCACCTGCCCGTTCAGCGTTTCAGATGCGAACGCCGAATGCGCAGTTCGCCCTGTTTCCAGCTGCCATCCGGGTTTGCCTTTCCGGCTATCAGGCGGTTCAGCGCTTCTTCCATTAGCAGGTCAAGGCGTTGGCTGTATGTTGTCAGCTGCCATCCGGCAGAGGCCGCCTCATCAATATCGTCGAAGCCTACTACAGCAAGTGGCGGATTGTCTGCCGCGTCCCGCAGCGATTCTAATGCGCCTAACGCCAGTATGTCGTTCTCGCAAAAGAGCGCCTCAATGCGCTCAGCGGCGGATGTTCGCTGCAAATACGCTTTCATAAGGGCGGAACTTAGCTGACGATCGTAGTGTTCGACGCTGAATTCAAGCGCCAGCTTGAATCCGCGCGCCTGCAGTTCATCGCAAAATCCTTTTTTCCGCTGCAGGTGTTCCGCCTCGTTGCCTGGGCCAGCTATATAACCGAACCGCTTATGGCCCTGTTCGGTTAACAGACGGGCGATAACGCGGCCAGCCTGATAGTCGTCAATATTCACCGTCTCGATTTTTTGTCCCTCAGCGTTGCGCCCGACCTGAACCAGCGGAACGTCATGCATCTCTGTGGCGATCGAGACGAATTCGGGCGTCAGCACCGTCGCCAGGAAGAGGATGCCATCTACCTGGAGCTGATCGGCAAGCGCCATAACGGCCGCGTAATTGTCGCCGGTAATATTGAGCAGCAGCGCCATATAGCCGCGCTTTTGAAGCTGACGGGTCACTTCGTCCAGCATAAGCATGGAGTGAGGGTTTTTCAGTTCATCAATCGCCACGCCAATGATATGGGTGCGTTTTTGCGACAGTCCGCGGGCAAGCAGGTTGGGGCGATAGCCCAGCTCCTCGGCGATAGACAAAACGGCCTCACGCGCCTTCTCGGAAATAGAGGCGCCGGGAGTAAAGGCGCGCGATACCGTCCATTTCGATACGCCGGCGCGCATGGCGACATCGCTGGCGGTGATTTTTTGTCGTTTTACGGATTTGGTCGTCATTCGGGGCCTGTCTGTATAGGCAAAAAGGTTAAGTGAATCAGCCTGCTTCTACTGTTTATCAGGATCTGTTATGCCATCAGCGTCAAGTTATTACAGCATAACATCGGTTCGTGCACCCGGTTGCAAAAATTTTGTGATCGTGCGTATGCATTTGGTTAAAGCAATGTTGACTAAATTTTTTATCTGACTCACTGTCGAGGCGTCTTCAGCAGAGATGTGCCCGCAAGCCTGATTAACACGCGTGCAAACTTTTTTGCACCCGGGTGCAATAAGGGGATTTACAGGCGGGCAGAGACTGAAGAGAGTCTGAGCAGAAAGCGGTCGCTCTTTACCTTGAGGACGTAAAAATCCTATCTGACAGGGCCTGACGATGAATAAGACATTCTGTTTACTGATGTTGATCACTCTGACGCTGAGCAGTGCGGTGCAGGCAAAAACGGCGCAGGTTGGCGTAGCGCTGGCGAATTTTGACCTGAATTTTGTTTCGATATTGCGCACGCAGATGATGCACGAGCTGGATGTACAGGGGATGAAAGGGCAGTTCTCGGACGCCAAAGGGGACGTCGCGCTGCAGGTGCAGCAGGTTGATGATTTTATCAATCAGGGCGTGGACGCCATCATTCTTAACCCGGTAGATACGCAAGGCGTCCTTCCGATGATCAATGCGGCGAAGAACGCAGGAATACCGCTGATTTTCGTCAACCGTAAGCCCGAAGTGCCGCTGACCGGCGCCATGGCCTATGTCGGCTCGGACTCCGCCCTCAGTGGAAAAATGCAGATCGAAGCGCTGGCCAAATTGATGAATTACCGCGGCAATATCGCCATCCTGATGGGCGCACTGTCGAACGAGGAGGCGCGCGAGCGTACCCGGGCCGTCGAAGCGTTTGTCGCGCAGCACAAAGAGATGAAGGTGGTGGAGAAACAGACCGCCAAATGGCAGCGCAATGAGGCGGTGGACGTGGTTTCAGCCTGGGTGCTTAACGGCACGCCAGTCAATGCGATTGTCGCCAATAACGACGAAATGGCGATTGGCGCCATCATGGCGCTGAATCAGGCGAGAAAAAAGAATGTCCTGGTGGCCGGTATCGACGGTACGCCGGATGGTCTTCAGTTCATTAAAAATGGCGAAATGGCGGTAACGGTTTTTCAGGATGCCCGCGCGCAGGCGACAGGTGCGGTGAAGGTGGCCTCGCAGCTGCTTAATAAGCAGAAAACGGAGAACTATCACTGGATCCCGTATCAAACCGTGACCAAAGAGAATTACGCGCAGTTCAGCAAACTTAATCAAAAATAAGTTTTTTTAACCCCCATTGCACCCGGTTGCAAAAAACAGGAGAACCTATGTTAAACGGTGAAAAAAGCATTCCCCGCCCGCTACGCTGGGCCATGATCGGCGGCGGTCGGCTTAGCCAGGTCGGCTATAAGCATCGCTCTGGCGCGCTACGGGATAACACAGCTTTCCAGCTGGTGGCCGGCGCCTTTGATATTGACGCCGCGCGCGGCCGCGAGTTTGGCGTCAATCTCGGCGTACCTGCCGAGCGCTGTTATGACAATTATCAGCAGCTGCTGGAAGAGGAGGCGAAGCGCGAGAACGGCGTTGAAGCGGTGACGATCGCCACGCCCAACGGCACTCACTTTGAGATTGCCCGGGCGGCGCTAAACGCTGGCGTGCATGTGATTTGTGAAAAGCCGCTGTTCTTTACCTCCGCAGAAGCGCAGGAAATCAAGGCGCTGGCGGCGCAAAAAGGGCTGATTGTCGGCGTCACCTATGGTTTCTCCGGCCATCCGCTTCTGATGCAGATGCGCGCGATGATTGCGAAAGGCGAAATCGGCGAGGTACGCATGGTCGAGCTGCAGTACACCCACGGCTTCAGCGCCAGCGACAGCGCCGACAAGTTCAGCGATGCGCAGAAGTGGCGCGTCGACCCGAAAATCGCCGGGCCTTCTTTTGTGCTGGGGGATATTTCCACCCACACGTTTTACATATCCCAGCTGGTTCTGCCCGATCTGAAAATCAAAAGCCTGCTGTGCGATCGCCAGAGCTTTATTCCGTCTCGCGCGCCGCTGGAGGATAACGCGATGGTGCTGATGCATTACGAAAACGGTGCGGTAGGGCGGATGTGGGCTTCCGCTATCAATGCCGGATCGATGGACAGCCAGAGCATACGCGTTATTGGCTCTCGCGCCAGCCTGGAGTGGAGCGACTCTCACCCGGGCGAGCTGAAGTTCGAGGTACAGGGCCAGCCCAACCAGACCCTGCATCACGGGATGCCCTATCTCGATGAAAGCGCGCTGGCGGATGAGCGTCTTGGGGCGCTGCATACCGAAGGGCTGGCGGAGTCCTGGGCCAACATTTATCTGAAGTTTGCTGTCGCAATCAGCGCGGCGCAGCGCGGCGACAGCAAGACGCTGGAGAGGCTGATTTACCCCGATATCAACGCGGGCGCTGAAGGCGTGCGCTGGATTGAAAACTGTGTGCGCTCCGCGGACAGCGGTGCAAGCTGGGTCAACTACGAATAAGGAACGGCAATGAAACTCTCTTTTTGCACCGACAGTCTCGGCCATCTGCCGTTTGAGCAAATGCTGGATAAGCTGCTTGAACTCGGCGTCTATGGCATAGAGATGACCACGGGCGGCTGGTCCGCTGCGCCGCACGTTCCCACGGCCGCGCTGCTGGAAAGCGCTACCAGGCGCCAGCAGTTTCTTCAGGCTATCGAAAGTCGCGGCAGGACCATCGCCGCGCTGAATGTTTCCGGCAACCCCCTCGATCCCGGCGAGCTGGGCCAGCGTCATCAGCAGGATACGGAAAACGCGCTGCGCCTCGCCGGCGAGCTCGGCGTGAAGAAAATCGTGATGATGAGCGGCCTGCCGCCCGCCAGCCCGCACGATACCGTGCCTAACTGGATCACCTATACCGTCAGCTGGCCGCCGACGCTGAAAAACTGCCTGGATTACCAGTGGAACGAGGTGGCTATTCCCTACTGGCGGGGGCTGACTGAGCGGGCAACAGCCTGCGGCGTCGAGAAGTTCGCGCTGGAGAACTTCAGCTCGATGCTGGTCTGGAATCCGGAAACCCTGTTCCGCTTGCGCGACGCCGTGGGGCCGATGGTGGGGATGAACCTCGACCCCAGCCACCTGATCTGGATGGGTGCCGACCCGATCGCCGCAGCGCGCGCGCTGGGACCGGCGATACATCACTGCCACGGCAAAGATGTGCGGCTGGAGCGTGGGCTGGTCAACGTAAACGGTCTGCTGGAAACCAAACCCGTGGAGGATGTCGCGAATCGCGCCTGGAACTATGTGGCGGTAGGCTGCGGTCAGGATCTTCAGTGGTGGAAAGAGTTCTTCTCGGTGGTGCGCATGATGGGCTATAACGAGTGGGTTTCGCTGGAGATGGAAGATTTAACCATGTCGGTGGAAGCGGGTATCACCTCATCCGTTGCCGCCCTTCAGCAGACCATCAGTCAGTAAGATCGCTGTTATGGCTGCCGTGCTGGACGGCAGCCATAGCGGGATACCGCAAGATTAAACGGCTGGCTGCGGCACGCTTTGCGCCACCATGGTGCCTATCTTAAAGGTTGCGACGGCCTGTCGCAGATGCATCGCCTGCTCTTCAAGCGAGGCCGCGGCGCTGGCAGACTGCTGAACCAGCGACGCATTCTGATGCGTCACGCCATCCATCTCTGACACGGCTTTGCTCACCTGCTCGATACCCCGCGTCTGCTCTGCAGAGGAAGAGGCGATCTCCTCCATCAGCAGGGTCACGCGGTTAACCGAGGTGACGATGCCAGACATCGACTTCCCGGCCTCCGAGGCGTGCCCGGCGCCGCTTTTGATGCGCTGCACCGACTGTTCAATCAGCGTTTTTATTTCCTGCGCGGCGCTGGCGCTGCGACCCGCCAGGGAACGCACCTCTCCTGCCACAACGGCGAATCCGCGACCCTGTTCGCCTGCACGGGCGGCTTCAACGGCGGCATTGAGCGCCAGGATATTGGTCTGGAAAGCGATGCCGTCGATAATGCCGATGATACCGGCGATTTTCGCCGAACTTTCGCTGATCTCTTCCATGTTAGCGATGACCCGATCCACGGTCTCTCCGCCGTGCGTGGCCATGCCCGAGGCTTCTTTGGCGGCGGCGGAAGCCTGCTGGGCATTCTCGGCGTTGAGTTTCACCGTAGAGGTGATCTGCTCCATGCTGGCTGCGGTTTCTTCCAGCGCGGCCGCCTGTTGCTCGGTACGCGACGACAAATCCGTACTGCCAGAGGAGATTTCTGATGCGCCGGTGAAGATCGCACGGGTAGCTTCATTTACAGAGCTGAGCGTGGTAATCAGCGCGTCCCGCATCAGCTGCATCTCGGTGACCAGCAGCCCCAGTTCATTACGGCCCTCGCTCTTGATCTCCGAAGCAAGGTCGCCGGCCGAGATAGCGCGCATATAACCGGTAAGCCGGTTTACCGGGCCGAGCAGCAGCGCCTTGAGTCCCGCCCAGACGGCTAGAATAATCGCGCAGGCTGACAGCGCGATAACCAGCAGCGTGCGCAGCGCATCCGTCAGGCTCTGCTGGTTCTGCTGGAAGGTCTGCTTCATCAGGTCATTATTGCGCGCGCGCCAGCTCTCATAGGCCAGATCGAGCTGATCCTGCACCCGCTGCGCATCGAGATTGCCGTACGCCTGATAATTTCCCTGCCTGAGAAAACCTATCGACGCTTTCATGGTGGAGTACATCTCCTGCCAGGCGCTGACCACTTTTTCGGCTTCTTGCGGGCTCTGGCCGACGCTGGGCGGAATGGCTTGCCAGCTTTTGAATAGCTTCTGAGCTTCGTCGGCCGTTCCTTCCGCTTTATTAAGCAGCGTCGCTATAGCGGCAAGCGAAGCAGGATCTTTCTGGTTTTTTAAAAAGCGAATCGCGACGCGGGTGATGGTCACGCGCGTCTTGATCAGCGTCTGGACCGTATCGCCCAGATATTGCTGCTGCTGAGTCAGCTGCTGGGCGGTGACAAAGTTTTTGTCCGCCTTGAGGGCTGAGGCGTAAAAAAGCGCCCCGGTCACAGCCAGCAGGAGCGTAAAAATAATAAGCACTGCGATAACGCCGGTTGTCAGTCTGAGATTTCTGAACATAGGTGTGGGTCCGCAAGAGAAGAGTCGATGAGATTATCGGCAGGAAATTTCTTTCCGTTAGTGATTATGCCGGACACATGTTTTCTGGCTTCATCCATACGGGCGCGTCAGGTGCGTCGAACAGGCGAACAGAAGGGAGTAAGCAGCGCGAGTGACACTTCATTACGTGATAGAGGGGGTATTAGGTCCAGCTTTTACTCACGGAAGGCTTACTTTTCTCTGGTATTGCGAAGTCGATTTTTGTAATGTTGCATTTGATATACATGAATGTTGCATTTGTTACTATCGACTACACGATTTAGCCTGATTAGAAAAATTCTAGGGCTTAAAGCAATTAACACAGGGAAAAAATATGGAAGCCTATCCAGCTATCTCAGCCGCTTTCGCTGACCTTGTTCGTGCGCTTTCTGCGGGAAGTCAGGAGCAAATTGACACCGCTTCCCAGGAAGAAATTCTGGAAATGTACCTGCTTATCGGCGCGCTTATTCAGTGGAAGTATTGTTTTAAAATCAGCTTATAAAGCGAGGATAACCGAGCTGATTGTTAGCCTGTCATGTTGCGTTTTCACATATTATGCATAAGATGTAATCTGTTATGCTCTGCTGTTGCAATGTGACAGGTTTTCAATGCAACTACTTTTTTGCTATCTTTTTTAGTAAAGTAGCCTGGTTTTTAGACAAAACGCATTGTATATATTTCGTAGCATATGTTTTTTTGGGGTAATGCTCTGGATTAATCTATTCTATTTACATTGGAAAGGCACGAACTCTTGATTAATTTACTTAATGTGAAGGAAAAAACGCTGTCTGATAGCGAGTTAACATTATAATCTGTTTTCATAATATTGCCTTTTTCGCAGGTCTAGGTATAAACGTTCACTAGATAAATTGAATGACAAGTCTCACTATGTTTATAGTAAAATGTTAGTCTATAAAAAATGACAGTATTTTCAAAGAGGATTTGATAGATGAACGTGACTTTAATTTCGAGCATAATCAGCGGTTTTTTTGCTATAGCTTCTGTTGCAATATCTGTTGGAATTACCACTTTCAATCAGAACAGGGTCAATAAAATAAATAATTCTATAGAGTCAAGAAGGAAGCATCAGTATTACCTTGAACCATTAATTCGATCAGCTGCAGACCTACAAAGTCGGATTTACAATATACTGGAGGGTAATTTTATAGAAAGATATTACCATAATGGAAGTGTCAGAAATAAAAATTATGTGATAAATAATACTGTTTTTCTTGTAGCTCAATTCTTTGCATGGACTGAAGCTGCTCGCATTGATGTTCAATTCCTGAATCTTGAAAATGATTTAAGAACTAGAGAATTATCTGAACTACAAAGTAAAATATATTCTTTAATGCAAACCGATACCCTTGGCGCTAGTTTTGTTTTTTTTGCGGGAGAGCAAAGAGCTCTTGGTGAGCAAATGTTAACAAAAATAGATAAAGGGTATAACTGTATAGGATATGGGGAGTTCTTAAAAAAAGACGCATTTTGCAATGAGTTTTTATTTGAGGAATTGAAAGGAGAAGTCATGAAAATGACAGGAAATATAAATGATTATCGTCCTCGCCTGCTAAGATTACAACATGCATTAATTGATTTGCTTGACTATCTCGACCCCAAACAAGTAAGAATTAATGGTAGAGAGCGCACGAAGATATAAAATATCACACTTGACACAAGTTAATAAAATGCTGAATATCGCAAGGAATTAGATATGTTTTAAATATGGTTTTATATTCATGAACTACGCAAACTTCTTGATATGATATACATTCATTCTAAAAATTTTGATTAATTGCTTATTTTTTTACATCCCATACCTCATTAGCCGCTATAAAAAACCTGCCGCCTGAGCGGCAGGTGCATGTCAGAACGAAATCATCTTGCCAGGAGCAATCTTTGTCGTAATCCCCAACAGGGTTTTAGCGAGCGGGATGGCGACCGGCGCCAGCGCGCGACCTATCATCAGCGGCGTATGCTTGATGGTGGTCAGCATGGCGAAATCTTTATTGGCCCTGAGGATATCATCTTTAATCACTTTGCCGATCCTGACCGTTTGCGCGATGCCGTGGCCGCTCCAGCCATGAACCGAATAAATATTGCCGTTTCTTCTACAGTCCGTGGCGCCATTCAGGGTTAAGTCGGTGGTGCCGCTCCAGGCGAAATCGAGTTCGATATCGTCCCGTTCGGGAAAAACGGCGCGTATGCGCGAGGTTAAATATTCCACCGTTCTGCTGTCATCCCAGCGCAGACCCGTTCCCTGGCCGCCGAATAAGATCCTCTCATTGCGCACGGGGCGATAATAATCGATTTGCAACTGGGTATCGTAAACGGGCTTTCCCGTGGGCAGCAGCGTTTTTGAACCGCCTGCTACAGGAGACGTAACGCCGACATAGGTATAGAAGGGGATCGTGGTTTCTTTGTTTTCATCGAGAAGTTTATGGGTGGCGTCATGTACGGCAATTACCACGCCTTTTTTAGCAAGAATGACCCCCTCAGGGGTAATCACTCGGGTGCCGCTGCTGGTTTTCTCAATTTTAATGACTTCGCTATGTTCATAGACGCTGCCGCCATTTTTCAGGAAACCATAAACCAGCCCGCGATTCAGGGCTAATGAGTGTACCTGACCGCCCAGGTTATCTAACACGCCGCCATAATATAAGTCAGAGTTGATATGTTCCTGCAGCTCATAGCTGCCGAGCACGTTAACATTATCTTCGCCAAGGAATTTCCTGGCATCAACGCCCTGTACCAGTGCATTCATATGTCCGGGATGAACGGCGGCGGTGATATGGCCGTGATGACGGTCGAAATTTAAATCGTAGCGCTGCGCGCTTTCATCAATCAGCGACATGGCTTCCGTCGAGGTAAAATGCCACAGGCGTTTCGCCTCTTCGAAGCTGAGATGTTCAATCATCGACTCGGCTTCCCAGCGCGCCAGGCCCGGCGTGAGCTGTCCGCCATTTCTGCCAGAGGCGCCAGAACCGATGGTGTTCTTTTCCAGCAGGATGGTATCAATACCCGCTTCAGAAAGATGAAGCGCGGTTGAAGCGCCAAGCAGCCCGCCACCGATCACTACGAGTTCACACTCTTCCTCTTTTTTCAAAGAGGGAAAGTCGATCCAGGGTGCAAGTGTCGACTCGTAGTAATTTGCGGGGTTTCCAGGATCGCTGATCTGCGTATCCTCTTTATTTCGCACCCAGTTCCAGTCTGCATCTGGGTCGGCCTGACTCATCATGGTAATTTTCGCGTCAGATATTAATTGCGGCTTGATTAACGTTTTATTTCCACTCATATTTTTTCTCAGTAAGTAGCGTGTACCACAGGAGACTTCACTGTGAATGCAAAAACTGTTTATTCAGATATAGCGACTTCTTTTTTGGTAAAACTACAGTAAAGGATCCAGCCGAGACCTAAAGTTGCCCAGGTCAGGCCCAATATAAAGGCATCAAAGCTTAAGTTAACCCACATAACGGCGACGCAGCCCAGACCCGCCAGCGGCAAAAGAATATTGTGGAATATGTTCTTTATGCCAATAGTCTCTTTTTTAATAATGGCAAAGTGTATGATGACGGATAAATTGACCGCGCTAAAAGCCACTAACGCGCCAAAGCTGATTAAGGAGACGGCGGTATCGAGCTGGATAAAAATCGCGGTCAGCGATATCAGGCCGATCAATAAAATACAGTAGACCGGGTTTTTATTTGCAGGATGCAGGTAGCCGAAAAAGCGGTGCGTCAGGTTGTTGTTTTTACCCATGATATGCAACAGCCTGGCGGCGCTGGCGTGGGAAGCCAGCGCTGAGGCAAAGGTATTGAGCAGAATGGCGATTAGAAACAGCGTTTGAAACAGTTTGCCGCCTACGTTCAATACGATTTCCGGCAGCGCTTCCATGGGGTTTTTAAACTGCGAGTTGTCCGGAAAGTAGAGCTGGATAAACCATGCGGCGACAAAAAAGATACAGCCTCCGCTCAGCGCCGTATAAAACACCGCTTTAGGGATGGTGCTGACCGGGCTTTTGGTTTCATCCGTGAGCGTTGTAACGGCATCGAAGCCAAGAAAGGAGAAGCAGAGCACCGCCGCGCCGCTGATCAACGGGATAATGCTGTTATGCCCGTTGAACAGGGGCTGAGTAGTAAAGATATGGCTGTCGCCATAATCCCTGAGGAGATTATGGATGACGAAATAGATAAAGACGCCCATAAGAATGACCGGAATGCCGACAAATATGAAGTTCGCATTTGCCAGCGTTTTAATATTGCAGCAGTTAACGAAGGTAACCAGCGAGGTGAACACTAAAATAGAGAGCCAGACAGGCACCTCAGGCAGCAGAGTCTGTAAATATATCCCCGCCAGCAATGAGTTTATCATCGGCAGGAAAACATAATCCAGCAGGGAGGACCAGCCGACGATAAATCCGGTTTTATTGCCACACACCTTTCTCGCATAGGTATAAGCCGATCCCGACGAGGGATGCAGACGAACCATTCTGCCATAGCTAATTGCCGTCAATAATACTGCGGCCAGCGCCAGCAGATAAGCCAGCGGCACTCTTCCTTCCGTTATATTTGAAACGATCCCAAAAGTGTCAAATACCGTCATCGGTGTCATATAAGCGATACCGATAATGACAACCTGCCATAATGAGAGGCAGGCGCTATTTGTCTCTTTTAATCTCATAGCAATATCTCACTCGAAATTTCAGTTGAATGACTTTTAACCTCTGATGCATTTAGCAATTAGAAAGATGCGCAACGTAGCGAACCGGGCCTGTCTCTTAGCGTGTCCGGTTTAAGGTGTTAAAAATTCATCATGTCTGCTATTCCAGCATGATCGCTATGGGCAACCAGCTCCTCACAGCGGGAGTGAGAATGATTTAGCCTCTCTGCTGGTTTATCAGGTCAGCTGCGAATCCTGATATGACAATATATAAAACATAATATTATATATGTATATGGTTGGTGTCACAAAAATGTTAAATTTGTCTTATCGCGATGTAATGTAAGCCATTTTACATTCATGCCGCATCGCTGTTGCCTTTCTCGCCCATGAATACCGATTATTCAGACAGTTAGCGGAGTGAGGTGAGGCGGAGCGAGCCAGATGAGCGCAGTCACAGTCACTTTTTCAGGCTCGAAGGATAAAGCGCACTGAAGCGTTGCTGATATGGCTACCGCTTCAGCGCCAGCGGTAAAAAACGCCTGTCGAGAGCTTACGCCTGCTGCGCTTCTTTGATTAGCGCGGCCAGCCTGTGGAACTGGGTATGAATTTCGCTCTCCTCCATGCTGGCGAAGCCGAGCAATAAGCCTGACTGGCTTTTTTCGCCGGCATAATAACTCGACAGGGCGCGCACCAGGATACCCTGGCGATTGGCGCGCTGCGCCAGCGTGACGTCGTCCACGCCTGCGGGCAGTTGCAAAATCAAATGCAGCCCGGCATTGCTGTTGTACTGGCCTAAAAAACCGCCGCCTAATTCGTCGTTGATTAAATTCACCAGAACCTGCCGGCGACGGCTATACAGCTGACGCATTTTCCGTATGTGCGCCGCGTAATAGCCTTCCCGGATAAAATCGGCCAGCGCTGCCTGCGTCAGCTGATGTCCGCCGCGATAGAGCTCGCTATGCATTCTTTTCAGCGGTGTTTTCAGCTGCTCAGGCAAAACCATATAGCCGAGCCGGAGTGCGGGATAAAGGGTTTTACTGAAGGTGCCTACGTAAATTACCGGGCTGTTGGCCTCTAGCCCCTGTAACGCGGGAATAGGCTGGCCGGCAAAGCGAAACTCGCTGTCATAGTCATCTTCCACGATCCAGCTATGGGTTTTACGCGCCTGCGCCAGCAGCTGCTGCCTGCGGCTCAGGCTCATCACCGAACCCAGCGGATACTGGTGAGAGGGCGTAACAAAGATCAGCTCAGGCGGGACGATCCCCTCACCGTCGGGGATCAGCCCCTGTTCGTCCACGGGCATGGTGACGATCTCAACGCCGTTCATACGCAGGATATTTTTGATTCCCCAGTAGCCAGGCTCCTCTGTCCAGGCGCGGTCTCCCGGATTGCAGAGCGAGCGCGTCACCAGATCGAGCGCCTGATGAATGCCTTCGGTAATCAGGATCTGATCCGGCGTGCACTGGACGCCGCGCGCCGTGCGCAGGTAATCGGTCAGAGCGGCTTTAAGCACCTCGGAGCCGCCCGTGGTGTCATAGGTTAAAAGCGCCGGCGACAGCTGACGAGCCTGACGGTCGTAGAATTTTTTCAGCACGCGGTGAGGGAAGTTCGCGACGTCGGGCACGCCGGGTAAAAAGGCTCCCCACTGTCTGGGGCTTGCGCTGGCGTGCTCCAGTAACAGCAGGCCGCGCTCCGACAGCAGGGAATAGTCCTCAGCGGGCGCCTTATCCTGACTCACGGCAGGCCGGCACTCTAAATTATCGAGCACGCTGTGCGTGACGACCGTTCCGCTGCCCGCACGAGAGGAGATATAGCCCTCCGCCTGCAGCTGCTCATACACCCGCAATACCGTATTGCGCGACAGCTCAAGCTCACTGGCCAGATCGCGAGTCGGCGGCATGCGCGAAGAGGGCGTCAGATTGCCCGAAAGAATGGCGTTGCAAATGGCGGTATACAATCGCTTATGCAGCTTTCCTTCCGTGCCGTTAAAAAATGCTTGTCTGATCACATCTCCAGCAAGTGAGTGCATTTGGATCCTGCAAATAAAATGATTTGGCTCTCGAATAAGGTACCAAACGCTGACAGATTGTCCCCAAGAGTTCAAATAAATTGTGAAGGGAAGGGGCTTACTATGAGTAATAACAATCTTCAGCAGCGCCGTCTGAATGCCACGCCGCGCGGCGTGGGCGTAATGTGTAACTTCTACGCCAGCTCGGCGGAAAACAGTACGCTGACGGATGTCGAGGGAAATCAGTATATCGATTTTGCCGCAGGCATCGCCGTACTCAACACGGGGCATCGTCATCCTCGCCTGGTGGAGGCGATGGAGCAACAGCTTAAGGCCTTTACCCATACCGCCTATCAGATCGTGCCTTACGAGAGCTACATTTCGCTGGCGGAGAAAATCAACGCCGCCGCGCCGATCCAGGGCGAGCTAAAAACCGCTTTTTTCTCAACCGGCGCCGAAGCGGTGGAGAATGCGATTAAAATCGCGCGCGCCCATACCAAACGCCCTGGGGTCATCGCCTTCGGCGGCGGCTTCCACGGGCGCACCTATATGACGATGGCGCTGACGGGCAAAGTGGCGCCTTACAAAATCGGTTTCGGGCCTTTCCCGGGTTCGGTTTTTCATGTGCCTTATCCTGCCGAACTGCATAAGGTGACCACCGCTGATGCGGTCAACGCCATCGAGCGCCTGTTTAAATGCGATATTGAGCCGACCCAGGTCGCGGCGATTATCTTTGAACCCGTACAGGGCGAGGGCGGATTTAATGTGGCTCCGCCAGAGCTGATTGCCGCTATCCGTGCAATCTGCGACAAGCACGGCATCGTTATGATCGCGGACGAGGTACAGAGCGGCTTCGCCCGCACCGGCAAGCTGTTTGCCATGGATCACTATCAGCACCAGCCCGACCTGATGACCATGGCGAAAAGCCTGGCGGGCGGTATGCCGCTCTCTGGCGTCGTGGGCAAAGCAGAGATTATGGACGCGCCGGCGCCGGGCGGTCTGGGCGGCACCTATGCGGGCAATCCCATGGCGGTGGCTTCCGCGCACGCCGTGCTGGATATCATTGAGGATGAACAGCTTTGTCAGCGCGCCGACGCGCTGGGCGAGCGCCTGCGCGTGGTATTAAGGGATTGTCAGGCCTGGTGCGCCGAGCTGGCGGAAGTACGCGGTCTGGGATCGATGATCGCGGCGGAATTCTGCGACGCGCAGACCGGCGAGCCGTCTGCCGCCGCGGCGCAAAAAGTTCAAAAGCTGGCGCTTGAGCAGGGACTGCTGCTGCTGACCTGCGGGCAATATGGCAACGTGATCCGCTTCCTCTATCCGTTGACCATTCCAGACGCCCAGTTCGAAGCGGCGCTGAGAATTATCGAATCCGTGACGAAACAGTAGGAGAGCGAAGCGATGAAATTGAATAATCCGGCTCTTCTGATCGAGAAAAACCTGGTGGATGGCCAGTGGGTCAGCGCCGATTCGGGCGCGACGCTGGCCGTAACAGACGCCGCGACAGGCGAGACCATTGCCAGCGTGCCGCTGATGGGGCGTGCTGAAACAGAGCGTGCCATCGAGGGCGCGCAAAAGGCGCAGCGCGAGTGGAAACGTCGCACCGCGGGCGAACGCGCTAAGGTGTTGCACCGCTGGGTTGCCCTGATCGAGGAAAACCGTGAGGATATCGCCCGCCTGATGAGCTCAGAGGGAGGGAAACCGCTGGCCGAAGCGCGGGGCGAGGTAGGCTACGCCGCCTCCTTCCTGACGTGGTTCGCGGAAGAAGCCCGTCGGGTGGACGGCGCGATATTGCAGCCGGTGAACGCTTCGCAGCGCTATGTGGTGACCAAACAGCCTGTCGGCGTCTGCGCGGCGATCACGCCGTGGAATTTTCCGGCGGCGATGATCACGCGCAAAGTGGCGCCCGCGCTGGCGTCCGGCTGCGCCATTATCGTCAAGCCCGCGGAGCAGACGCCGCTGACGGCGCTGGCGCTGGCAAAGCTGGGCGAAGAGGCTGGCCTGCCCGCCGGCGTGTTGCAGGTGCTCACCGGCGACCCGCGGGCGATAGGCGGCGAACTTTGTCAGAATCCCACGGTTCGCAAACTGAGCTTTACCGGATCGACCGAAACCGGGCGCATCCTGATGGCGCAGTGCGCGCCGGGCATTAAAAAGCTCTCCCTTGAGCTTGGCGGCAACGCGCCGGTAATCGTCTTCGACGACGCTGACATTGAGCAGGCTGTGAGCGGCATTATGGCCTCGAAGTTCCGCAACAGCGGCCAGACCTGCGTCTGCGCTAACCGGATATATGTGCAGCGCGGCATTTACGCCGCGCTGTCGGATGCGCTGGTGAACGCGGTCCAGTCACTTAAGGTCGGCAATGGTCTGGATGAAACCAGCCAGCAGGGACCGCTGATTGATGAGAAGGCGGTCAGCAAAGTCGAATCGCATATCAGCGATGCGCTGGAGCAAGGCGCGACGCTGCTGACGGGCGGAAAACGCCATCCGCTGGGCGGCAATTTCTTTATGCCGACGGTGATTGGCGACGTCACGCAGTCGATGCGTTTTGCGCGCGAAGAGACCTTTGGTCCGGTGGCGCCGCTTTTCCAGTTCAGCAGCGATGAAGAAGCGATCGGCTATGCCAACGATACGGAATTTGGTCTGGCCGCCTATATCTTTACGCGCGATGCCCGCCGTCAGTGGCTGGTTCCCGAGGCGCTGGAATATGGCATGGTGGGCGTCAATACCGGCCTGATATCCAATGAGGTCGCGCCTTTCGGCGGCATTAAGCAGTCCGGATTAGGGCGCGAAGGGTCGCGCTTCGGCATGGATGAATACCTCGAAATTAAATATGTTTGCGTCGCTCTGTAAACCTGATGCCGTAGTACTTTGCTCATAAGAGCCACGACGATAGCGCTTATCGTCGTTTTTTTTCCTGCGATTTTCGCCCCGCCGCGCGGGGCAACTTTCCTCTTAAGCGGTTTTACGCCGCAGCTCAAATCACTTGTAAATGTTTAACAAAACTGTGACATGCGCAATATACATATAACTTAATATGTTTTATAAATTAGTCTCTATCGCCTGCGATTATGCCATTAAAGAGAACGACATATGGAACAGACACCTGAAAAAAATCTTTATAATAATCAGCCCGAAAGCAAAGAACAGTTCAAGCGATCTATTGGACTCATCTCTAACTTTGCCCTCGGCTTTACCTACCTTTCGCCTCTGACGGCTGTTTATTCGCTGTTTGCGCTTGCCGTTACCCTGGCCGGGCCGCCCGCCGTCTGGTGGATCCTGATTGTCGCATGCGGACAGCTGCTGGTGGCGCTGGTGTTTGGCGAAGTGGCTTCTCAGTATCCGATTACCGGCGGTTTATATCCCTGGGCGAGACGCCTGTGGGGCAAGAAGTTTGCGTGGATCGCCGCCTGGATCTATCTGTGGGCGCTGGTGGTCACCATTACCTCCATTGCTGAATACACCTCAACCTTCGTCGCCTCGCTGTTTCATTTTGCCCAGACGCCGCTTAATCTGCTGATGACCTCGGTGGTGCTGCTGCTGCTGATGATGGGCGTGAATATGTCGGGTACCAAAAACCTGGCGCGCGTGGCGAAGATCGGTTTCTGGTGTGAAATCGTCAGCGTGATCGCGCTGGGCATCTATCTGCTGATCTTCCATCGCTCTCAGCCGTTCTCCGTTCTCTTCGACTCGATGGGCGTGATCGCTAAAGATGGCAGCTACACGACGGCGTTCATGTCCGCCGCGCTGATGGGCCTGTTTATGTTTTTTGGTTTCGAAGCCTGCGGCAACGTGGCGGAAGAGGTGAAAAATCCAGGCAAAAAGATCCCCCTGGCGATGATCCTGAGCATCGTTTTCGGCGCCATTTCAGCGGTGATTTCGGTCATGGGCTATCTGCTCTCTTCGCCCGATCTGGTTAATATCGTCACCGGTAAAATCGCCGATCCCATCCCGGCTATTCTTAACGAGGCGCTGGGAAGCACGGGCGCCACGGTGTTTATCGTGGTCGCAATCATCGCGATGCTCTCCTGCATTCTCTCGCTTCAGGCCGCGCTAAGCCGTCTGATCTTCTCTTTCTCACGCGACAGGATGCTGCCCGGCAGCGAATGGATGGCGAAAATTTCCAAAAACAGCGTGCCGGATAACGCCATGCTGGTCAGCTGCATCCTGCCCGTCATCATCTGCGTTTGGGTCTACTTCCAGCCGGATAACCTTTCTCGCATCACCGCGTTCGCCGTGATCGGTATTTACATCTCTTTCCAGCTGGTGGTGCTGGCCGCGCTACGCCAGCGTCTGAAAGGCTGGAAACCGGCAGGCGAGTGGACGCTCGGCTCCTGGGGTTTCATCGTCAATCTCTTCGCGCTGATCTATGGCCTGTGCGGAATTTGGCTCCTCGCACAGCCTGCCGACGGCAATAGCTTCCTGGATCGCTGGACGGTGCTGGTGGGCCTGGCGGTGGTGCTGATCGCCGGCCTGCTTTATATGATGATTGCCAAACCGTTTGGGCGTTCCAGCGCGCCGGAAAACGACGCCATTGAGCACGCCACCAGGCTCCGGGCAAAAGAGGGCTTCTAAAAAATTTACGCTCGCTGCCGACACTGTCTTTAAGTGCATCATCCTGAGCCGTAGCTTTCACGCTACGGCTTTTTTTTGCGTCCTGACAGAGAAGGCATGGCGCTCAGGCTGCTTTCGCCTGAACGCTGACGGGCAGGGCTACAGTTGGTAGAGAAGCACGTAGCTGTTTTGGTAGACCGGTTTCCGCTCGTCCGCCTTGAAGAGTTCGCCGATGCGCAACCGTGGATTAGTTGAAAAAATGATCCTGCCGTCAAGGTTGGTCAGGATCAATTTTTCCTTGCCGCAGAGTGGCAGCAGCTCTTCTTCAACGCGGCTGACGAGAATATCGAGCGCGGCGACGCCCAGCACCTGGCCTTGAATAAGCACGGGCACGGCAGCGGTCAGCGTCAGCGAGGTGTTGCAGATATAGTCGACGTAGGGGCCGTGGATATAGGCTTTGCCTTCCGAGACGGGGGTTTTAAACCATTCAAAGGTGCGGAAATCGAGTCGCTGCTGCGTCGCCTGGTCAAGATCGAGACTCACCTGCTTTAAGCCATTATCTTTTTTATACCACCACTCCAGCAGCCAGTACTCCCGCACCGCGCCGGCGCTTTCAATGTGGCTCGCAAAGCCCGTTCCCGAGCAGTAGTGGTGATGGTTAAGCGTTTTTTTGATGTAAGACTGGATCGCCGCTTTAACGCCCGGCTCCAGCAACATTTCAGGGCGGCTTTCCTGATGAACGTTAAGAGATTGCCTGATCTCGTCTGCTAATAAACCAGTACTTTCGACAGTGGAGTTAATGATGTCGTCAATTTTACGGGTTAGCGCGCTAAGGTGCTCTGAGTGATTCATTTTCTACACTGCCTATACGGTGATTATTCAGAGTGATAATTCATTTTCTTTTCTAATAAATAGTCGGTGAACGTATCAATAAGCTGTGTGGCGGCCTGAACGGCAGGCTGCTCTGCATGCGCGGCGAGCGCATCCGTCAGCCCGGCGTAAAGCGCGATGACTTCGCGATGAATGTCATCGGAGCGGTAAAGCGCGGCGACCAGTGAAGCCCATTCCGCCTGCAGCTGCAGCTCCTGGTTGGCCAGTCGCGCAGATTGCGAACTCGCCGCGATCGCCAGCAGGCAGCGCATATCCGCCTGCGTTCGCTGCTCGGGCGTTTCAGCGTTCGTTAGCACCTCGGTAAATTCCAGAAGACGATTCAAATCCGCGTGAGTCATCCTCCTCGAAGCGAGCCTCGCGCTGTGACTGATGATCGCGCAATGCATCTCTCCCAGGTCCGCCAGGTAATCCGTACTGATGCTGCGAAAGGGGTGAAGATTCTTGCCCGATTCGGGCACGGTTTCGCAGACGAAGCTGCCGCCGTTGCGGCCGCGCACCGTATGTATCAGCGCGTTGGCGCGCAAGGTATTCAAGGCTTCGCGGATGGTAATATGGGAGACGCCCATCATCCTGGCGAGATCCGACTCGTTTGGCAGCTGTTCATGCGGTTCAAGCAGGCCGGTGACGATGGCGTTGGTCAGGCGCTGAACGATTTGATCGGAACGGCTGGCCTGGCCGATAGGAGCGAATATAACCGCGTGAGTAATCATAATCTTCTCTGAAAGTCCCTTATACAGGCCGCCATACTTAGCATAAACATACCTGTCACGAAAGAAGTAAATAACGTCAATAGTTTGTTAAAAGATGCCGAAAGTTAGCAGGCCATCCTGCTGCCGTTGTTAGCCAATGCCGCCGGGCAGATAGCGCCTTTAACTACATAGTGTTAACCAGCGTGCAGGAGCGGCTGAGCGGATTGTAATCAATTTGTTAGAAATGCGATGCGCTTCATGTTGTAGGGACGCGAGCATTGAAACAACGCCTTATAATATATTACATAATATCTTTTATGTATTAATGTAAGCGGAGAAGGCGATGCAAACCCTACAGCACTTTATCAATGGGCAGTATGTATCAAGTCAGGGAAGCGATTTTTTCGATCTGGTCAGTCCGGTTGATGGTGAAATTTATGCGCAGTCGCCCAATGGCGGCAAGGCGGAAGTCGATCTCGCTTACGCGGCGGCTGAGAAAGCGTTTTTAGTCTGGAAGAAGTCGACGCCTGCAGAGCGACAAAAAGCGCTGCTCCGTTTAGCGGATGAAATCGAAAAAAACGTCACTCGCCTGGCAGAATGGCAAAGTAAAGAAACGGGGCAGCTCAAACATTTTATTGAGAAAGAGGAGATCGCGGCGTCATGCGACGCTATCCGCTTTTTTGCGGGCGCCGCTCGCTGCCTGGAAGGCAAGGCGGCCGGCGAGTACGCTGCCGGCTTCACGTCGGTGATCCGTCGCGAGCCGCTTGGCATCGTCGGACAGGTAGCGCCCTGGAACTACCCCTTTATGATGGCCGTGTGGAAAATCGCTCCGGCGCTGGCCGCCGGCAATACGGTGGTCCTGAAGCCAAGCGATACGACGCCCGTCAGCACTTTGCTGCTTGCTGAACTGGCCGCGCCCCTGTTTCCCGCCGGCGCGTTTAACGTCGTGCTGGGTAAAGCGGAGACGGGTTCGCTGGTGGTGTCAAATCCTGTTGCCTCGCTGGTCTCGATTACCGGGTCGGTGCGGGCCGGACTGCAGGTTGCCGCCTCCGCCGCCGCAAACCTGACCAAAGCACATCTTGAGCTAGGCGGCAAAGCGCCGGTTATCGTCTTTGCGGATGCCGATATGGATAAGGCGGTCGAGACGATTACCACGGCCGGTTTTTTCAATGCCGGTCAGGATTGCACCGCTGCAACGCGCATCCTTGTTGAGGAGTCAGCCTATGACGATTTTCTTGCAAAGCTGGTTGCCCGGACGCGCAATATTACATTCGGCACGCCCGACGATCGCGATGCCCTCTATGGCGCGTTAAACAGCCGTAACCAGCTGGAACAGGTAAGCGGCTTTATCGCGCGCCTGCCTGCGCATGCCAAAATCGAAACCGGGGGCCGCGCCGGAAAAGGACCGGGCTTCTACTTCGAACCCACCATCATCTCTGGCCTTCACCAGCATGACGAAGCCATCCAGCATGAAGTTTTTGGTCCCGTGATGACCATCCAGCGCTTCTCTGACGAAGCGGACGCCTTGAACAAAGCCAACGATGTGGAATATGGACTGGCGGCCAGCGTCTGGACCCGCCACCACGGCCGCGCGCAGCGTTTCAGCATCGAACTCGATTTTGGCACGGTGTGGATCAATAACCATATCCCGCTGTGTGCAGAAATGCCGCACGGCGGCTTTAAGAAATCGGGTTATGGCAAAGATCTCTCTTCTTACTCACTTGATGAGTACACCCGCGTAAAACACATCATGTGCGACATCAACGACTAAAGGAAGCAAGATGAAATCGATTCGAATCGCTGCGCTCTCTCTGGCGCTTATCTCATGCGGCGTGATGGCAAAAGCGTCGCCTGAGTCCGTGATAAACAGCTATATGGCCGCATGGAATGCCCACAGCGCGTCACAGGCTGCGCAGTATCTGGCGAAAGATGTTGTCTATTACGACGCGGCAACTGGCTCGCCGGTCAAGGGGCAGCAGAGTGCGGAAAAAGAGGTTATCGGCGCGTTTATCCGGGCGGTGCCCGACCTGCAGTGGAAGATGACCAGCAAGCCCGTCTTCAACCAGGACACCATCGCTTTTCAGTGGGAATTTAGCGGAAAGAACTCCGGTGAATGGGCGGGCGCGCCAGCCACCAACAACGATATCAAGTTTGAAGGCGTCAGTTTTATCAAGGTTGTCGACGGTAAGATTGCTTATCAGGGCGACTATTATGATTCGAAAAAGCTAGAGGCTGAACTGGAAGCGAAGAAGCCGTAACGCAGGCGCCTGTTCTTCTCCACCAGCAGGCGTGGAGAAGAACAGGACGGTAGCCCGGAAGCTCAGCGGCTGTATAGCGGGCGAACATAGTGCGTTCGTGCGCCGCTTGCACTACCTCCACTTTTTATTAGTCAATTCTGTTTTGCCCTTCATTAATAGCCGAAAATCCGGCCAGGCAGTTGTATTCCTTTCTGTTCAGCGTAGCGAGCTGTCTGTTAAATCCGTTCAGGCGGAATCGGTATTGGAAAAAAAATTACGCAGCTTGGTATTCTGCTTCAGCACACGCAGGGCGGCTAAGAGCGGCCGTCAGGTTCACGATCAGAGAAAATTGCCATTCGGCATATTTAATGCACTCGGTCGGGAAATAAATCATCGAGGCATAAAGTCTTAGCGCTGAGCGCCGATAAATAAGTGAATTTTAATGATAGGGATATTAGATGCGTAAAATTGCCTGCACCATTGGCCTCTTTCTGGGCATGACAGGAGCAACATTACCTGTTTACGCCAAAACCTTGACGCAAAGTCTGACGCAATGCGACACCACTTTTTTCAGTGAGATCTATCGTCAGCGATCTGCTCTTAGCCGCGTAGCGCCTTTAACCGTCGAGCGTCATTACGCCTGGTTCAAAGCGCCGGCTAACGGTAACGGCACCGTCTGGTTTGCCCAGCCTCTCCATGAATTAAATCTGACGGTGATGGGGTATTTTCTACAAACCAGCAACCTCGATGAAATTAATTACGGTAAGTACTATTACTGGGGACTGGTTTTCAAGGAGTCGCCCGAAGAGGTTAAGTCCCGGCTTGATCGCTTAAGCTGGAGCAAATCTGATGAGGGTTACTTATCGCAGGTGATGATTAAAGCCACGCCAGAAAGTGCCTGGGAAATAAACAGGCAGGCGGTGTCGGGCATCGCGCCGGCCAAAGAAAGCACTGAAAAGCTGTTAATGCTCGATAAGGGCAAGGACGGGACATTATTGCTCTGTTCGATTCAGGGAAATGTCACAGCCGATATGCTTACGACATTACGCCCGGATTTAACCCATGGGGCGGCAAAATGAGAAAGCTAATATGGCTGGCATCAGTGATGCTGCTGACGGGCTGCGCCACGACCGGTAAACCACAACCGCGAACGCCTGCCAAAGCACCGGCTGGGTTAATAAAAATTCTGGAAGATGACCGGGTGACTTCCTATATCGATTTCCGGGTGATTTCAACTTACCAGGGTAACAGCCGCCTGCGTCGGTTCTATTTCATCAATAACTACGCAGAGCGGACGCTGATTATTAAAGAGCCGCCTGTCTACGTTTCCAGTTCCCGGGCCATTGACGTGATCAACTGCGACACAAATCAGCGTGCCGTTATGGGACGAACGCTGTTTTCCGAACCGTTCGCGGAAGGGGATCTTATCCATGCGGAACTGGAAATAGGGCAATGGGAAACCTATTCGAAAGAGTCTCTGCTGGGGATCGTCGCTGAAAGCATGTGTCTTATTCCGGTAGAGAAACTCAAGCCAGAGCCGCCAAAAGAGACGCGCAAGCCGCTGCTGGATTAATCAGCGTTAGCAGATAGCCTGATTTGATAGCGGGCTATCTACCATTGGCTAAGCGTGCGGCGTTCTGTCCGAAAACCCATCTCACGGCCAGCCGAAGTTCAAATAGATTATGCGGCGCTCACGCCAACGCCTCATCGGCACGCTGCGCGTCATAACCCGCCTGCGCCTGCTCAATGGCCGCGCCATATTCCCTGGCCCAGCCCACCAGCGCCACAAAAGGCGCCTGCAAGGTCCGGCCCAGCGGAGTGATGGCATACTCCACCGCCACGGGTGACGATGCGATTACGCGGCGGCTGACCAGACCGTTGCGCTCAAGTCGGCGCAGCGCCTCTGTCAGGGCCTTGTGCGTGATCGGATCAAGCCTGCGCTTGATGGCGTTAAAGCGCGCCGGTTCGCTGCATAGCACGGTCAGGATCAATACCGACCACTTGTTCGCCACCTGTTCCAGGATAGGGCGCGTGCTGTTGATCTCTGCCAGCAGAGCCGGGATATCGGTCGCCATATAGTTTCCCTCTGTATATCTGGTATAGATTAAGTGCGTAATTGACACTAAATATACGAAATATATTATCTGGCTTCCACCCTATTTCTGGAGCAGCCATGTTGAAACTCGAAGGAAAGACCGCCCTGGTGACCGGCGGCGGCAGCGGTATCGGCCTTGCGGTCGCGCGCCGCTTTGTGCAAGAAGGCGCCCATGTTTTCATTACCGGCCGACGCGAAGCGCAGCTGGCTGAGGCGGTCAGGCTTATCGGCGGCCGCGTCGAGGCGATAGCCGGCGACCTCACCTGTGCCAGCGACCTTGCTCGTCTGTTCGAGACCATCCACGCCACAGCAGGCCGTCTCGACATTTTTGTCAATTCATCAGGCGTCTCCGAGCCTGCAAGCCTGGTCGATACCACTGAAGAGCATTTCGATCGCGCCTTCAACCTGAACGTGCGCGCCATGGTGTTTTCGGTGCAGCATGCGGTCCAGCACATGGGCGAGGGCGGCGCTATCGTGCTGGTCGGTTCAATAGCCGGCAGCATCGCTAATCCGGGCTACGGCGCCTATTCCGCCAGCAAGGCTGCGGTACGCTCCTATGCCCGCACCTGGAGCACGGAGCTGGCACCGCGTGGCATCAGGGTCAACACGCTGAGCCCGGGACCTACCGACACGCCGATGTTCGACCGGGCCAGCGACGACGTCAGGCAGACGCTGACCGCGCGGATACCGGCCGGGCGTCTGGGGAATGCCGATGAGGTGGCGTCCGCGGCCTTGTACCTGGCCTCGGACGACAGCGCTTACGTCAGCGGCGCAGAACTGGTTATTGATGGCGGGATGACGGCGTGAAGCGCCTCCCTTGCGCACTGTCGCGCTGAGTAAAGGTCACAACATAGAGGGCAGGCCGCATCAGGGCATATTGCGCTGATGCGGAAGCGTGTCAGGCAGACCAGGGCGTAGCTTAAAGCTGATATGGCGCAGGCAGGCGCGCGAAAACGAAAGCAGAGAGAGGGCATTATATTTACACATTTACTAATTTAAATGTGTAAATATAATGCCCTCTCTTTTTTATCTGAGGATGTTTGTTATGTCGTCTCTGTTCGCGCCCCTGCCTTTAGGCGATCTCATGCTGCGCAACCGCATTGCGCTGCCGGCGTTGACCCGCTGCCGCAGCGATCAGCCTGGCAACGTTCCTGGTGAGATGATGGTGGACTATTATCGCCAGCGCGCCAGCGCCGGCTTTATGATTACTGAGGGCACGCAAATTGAACCTCGCGGTCAGGGATATGCCTGGACGCCAGGCATACACAGCGAGGCGCAAATTGCGGGATGGCGAAAAGTGACCGATGCCGTGCATGCAGAGGGCGGGACGATTTTTTGTCAGCTCTGGCACGTCGGCCGCGTGTCGCACCATGAACTTCAGCCAGGCAAGCAGCCGCCTGTTGCGCCTTCAGCCGTTGCCGCTACCGTCGTGAGAGTGTTTATCGAAACCGGGCCAGGCGCCGGGATGCTGACGGCGCCCAGCATGCCGCGCGAACTGACGACGGCAGAAGTGAAAGCGCTGGTGACGATGTACCGTACCGCGGCAGAGAATGCCAAAAAAGCGGGCTTCGACGGCGTCGAACTTCATTCGGCTAACGGTTATCTCATCAATCAGTTTATTTCTGAACATACCAACTTCCGCAGCGACGAATATGGCGGCTCACTCGATAACCGCCTGCGCTTCCTGCGCGAAGTCACCGAAGCGGTCAGCGGCGTATTCGGTAGCCACCGCGTCGGGGTACGCTTTGCGCCGCTCTTCACAAGCACAGATGAAGAGCGCGTCTATCTGGGGCTGGTTGAAAGCGATCCGCATGCCACCTACATCCGCGCCGCGCAGCTCCTGAACGAGCTTGAAGTCGGCTATTTATCCATCGCCGAAGCCGACTGGAATAATAGCCCAGAGATGCCGGAGTCGTTCCGCATTGCGCTGCGGGAAACCTTCCGCTCGCCCATTATGTATTCCGGCCGCTACACCCGAGAAAAAGCGGAACGCATGCTGGAAAAGGGCTGGGGCGATCTCTTCGGCTTTGGACGCACCTTTATTGCGAACCCGGACTTACCGGCGCGTTTTAAGGCGGGCCATCCCCTGAATAAGGTCGACGCAGCCTCACTGTATGGCGGGAGCCGGAAAGGATATACTGACTATCCTTTTTATTCCGCCTGACGTTCGGAGACGGCATGTCACCAGAAAATGCCATTAAATTACTGGCCAACCCGACGCGGGTTGCGGTGCTGAAATGGCTTAAAAATCCTGACGAAGCCTTTGCTGATTACACTCAGCTCTATCCCTTCGAGCAGTACGGCGTATGTGCCAGTCTCATTCAGGACAAGGCGGGCCTGTCGCAGCCCGCCACCTCGCTGTGCCTTAAAGCGCTGCATGATGCGGGCCTGCTTGAGGCCAGCAAGGTCGGTAAATGGACCTACTATCGGCGGCGTGAACAGGCCGTGCGCGAGATGAACCAGATGGTTATTCAGTCTCTGCAGGAGCTATAAAGCGGTCATATGCAGGCGGCTTCGCTGAGCAGCCGCTTCGTGCGCGTCAGCCTATGCCTTTATCCCCGCATCTTCAGAACGCTCTGTCGGGCCTGCTGGGGTATCCAGCGCGGGATCCGTCAGCGTCGCCCTCATGCGAGGGAGGCTATGCGGATAATTCTGTTGAACGAACTCAATCATTTTCTCCCGCACGTGGCAGCGAAGATCCCAGGCCGTTGGGGAGTTCTGCGCCGTCATCAGGAGTCGGATGGTCATGGTTTTGTCATCGGCATCGGTGACCTGAAGCACCTGGGTCTGTTGATCCCAGAGTCTGGTTTCGCTAAGGACTTTTTCAAAGTGCTTACGCAGCGGCTCCAGCGGCATGGAGTAATCCAGGTAAAGAAAAACGGAACCTAAAATTTGCGCATTGGTCCGCGTCCAGTTCTGAAAGGGATTTTCAGTGAAATAGGTAATGGGCAACACCAGTCTTCGCAGATCCCAGAGACGAACGACCACATAGGTCAGGTTGATCTCTTCAATCCAGCCCCATTCCTTTTCAACCACTACTGCGTCATCTATTTTAATCGGCTGGGTAAAGGCTATCTGGATGCCGGCAAACAGATTGACCAGCGACTTCTGCAGGGCAAAGCCGATGATTATGCCCGCCACCCCGGCCCCGGCGAGGATAGTGGTGCCGAATTTTCGCACCCCAGGAAAGCTGAGCAAAATAAGGGAAAGACAGATGGAAACAAGCAGAACAATCGCGACCTTTTTAACATAGATAATCTGCGTACGGATTTTACGGGCGCGCAGATTGTTGGAAAGGTTAATGTCATAGCGGATAAAAAGCATATCTTGCGCCACATTAATCAGGCGAATTAAAACTGAACATACGGATAATATAATAACGATATTAAGCGTGGTTGTGACAAACGAAAATGATTCCGGGTGAATATCAATATAATTCACGCCGACATTGATCATGAGTAGCGGGATGAAAAGAAACATCGAGCCGCGCAGATGTTTTTCCAGAGATTTGAACAGCTTCCTGTCACGTCCCTGCCAGTAGCGAATGAATCTCAACAGTAAGAATCGGGAGAGAAAGCCCGTGGCTAACGAGCCGATGACGAGCAATACAGCAGGCACCCATGTTGGCATGTCAGATAACTCACCAGATAGTAAAGGCATTATTTTCCCTTATGTTCAGCTGACAACAATGCTGTCAGATAAGTCGCAAAATTCAGTAACCGTTTTCATCTCGGTTATCTGCTGATGACATAATTAACCCCCCTTAGTTTATGAGAAAGTGAGTGACCTGCCTGGTTTACCCTATGAAAAATCGAAAAGAGTCATTAATCCGATAAGGCTTTAAACTCATTTGTCTGATATTTAATGAGATTTTTTTGCGCCCAGGCTGGGCTGTTCTAATTCTGCTACCTTTATAAGTACCTTTGTACATATAGGAGGTAGCATGCACCAGCAGATCATTAGCTCACTAAAAAAGCATCTGGGGGAGAAGATACTGTCTGGTCGTGAGGCGGGAGCATCACTCCAGACCGGCCTCTGGAACGGCTTCGATGAGGTCAACGCTCCTGTTTCCGTACGTTGCGCTCATCTCTCCGACCTGCAAAACGCTATCCGCATCGCCGCTGAGCACGATCTGCCTGTTTCCGTATTGGGTGGCGGTCACGACTGGAACAGACGATCTGTTTGCGCGCAGGGCATCACGCTCGATCTTCGCGCGATGCGGCAAGTTTCAGTTAACCGGGAACGCCAGACGCTTACTGCCGACGGCGGCGCGCAGGTAAAAAATGCTGTCGACATGCTGCCTGATGGCTACGGACTGGTCACCGGCGTGCACACTGAGGTTGGGATTGCCGGGCTGGCGCTGGGCGGAGGCTATGGAAAGCTCAATTCCCGCTTCGGACTGGTGACCGATAATCTTAAAAAGGCAGAGGTGGTGCTGGGGGATGGCTCTCTGGTTACCGCCAGCGCTACAGAGAATGCGGATTTATTCTGGTCACTCAGGGGCGCGGGCAAAAACTTCGGTGTCGTGGCATCGGCAGAGTTTGCCATTCACCCTCTCTCGCCGGTGCTGAGCGCGACGCTGTTTATCGAACCGGAATATGCACAGCAGGGGTGGCAAAGCCTGCAGGCAATACTGGATGAGGCAGGCGACAGGCTGAGCGTGTTTTCCACTTTCTCCGCTCTGCCAGGCAGAGGAACGGGACTTATTCTTGAACCCCTGTGGACGGGAGAGGAAGCCAAAGGCGAGCTGTGGCTACGTCAGTTAGCGTCGCTGACGGGCGCCAGCGTGATCAATAAGGGCTGGACTGAATACCGTGACACCTACGACAGCGTCTCCGATCAATCTTCCTGGCCCAAAGGGCGAGGCTATCGGATGGATGCCTTCAACCTTAGCCGTCTGGATCGGGAAACCGTCGAGGCGGTTTTAGCTTGCTGCCAGCGTATGCCCTCCGCACAAAACTGCATTATGCTGCACGATTTCCGCGGCGCGGCCGCGTGCGTTGCCCCAGAAGAAACGGCCTTTTCCCACCGCCGCAATCATTTCAATATGCAGGTAGTGGCAAGCTGGCAAACGCCTGCGGAAAAAATAGAGGGAGAGGAGTGGATGGCGGAGATTCAGCGTATCATCGAGCCGGTCAGCGATGGCAGCGCCTACCCGGCCGTGGTGGGAGCGACAGGCCAGCAGCGCGCCAGGGCGTTTTATGCGGGATCGCTGAACAAACTGCAGGAGATGAAAAAAAGGTTTGATCCAGAAAACCGATTTAACGCCCCGTACGGGCTATTTTAAAAGATATTTTATTAATCTCAGGCAGCGTTAATACGCCGCTCAAGAGCGGCGTATTAACGTTCAGCCGGCGGTCAGCTCATGACTCTCCGACAGCAGATCGTGAATCTCTTTCGGCGATAGCGGGCCGGAGAGAACAACGCTTATCCAGTGCTCTTTATTCATATGGTAAGCCGGCAGGATACCCTCTTTCTGCCTCAGGGACCCGATATGCTCAGGCCGGATCTTGACCTCCAGCACGTCAATTTCTTCGTCGCTTGCAAGCCCCAGTTTGCTGCCGGGCACATTCATCACGATGCCGAACCATTTTTTTCCGTCGTGATGCCGGAGCACAGCATAGCCAGGCAGATTACTCCATAAATATTCCGGTTCCGCCTGGTAGTGCTCGCGGGCATATTTGAATAGCGTCTCTCGTTTCATCGTATCTCTCGGGTTAACTGGTTAATAGTTATCAATGCGGCGGTGAGTCTTGAACGGATATGCGCCGGAGCAGGGCGATGATCTCCTCTCGCGGCAGGCCGCCGTCAGGATTGAGAAAGTTCTGCAGCAGAACGCCCTCTATGCACACGTCAAACGCCCGTGCCGTTGCAGGGGAAAAGAACCGTTCAAGGCAGCGTCTGGTTGAGTCTGACCAGGCGTTCAGTATCTGGCGATAGGCCGGTTCGCGGGTAGCCAGCGAGTAAAATTCATAAAGCGCCGCCATATTTCGGCGGTTCACCCAGCCTTTGTCGGTCATGAGGGAGGCGAATGCGCTGATCGCCTCTTCAGGCGTGCTGGCTGGTTCAAGTTTGGCTTTGACAAAATCCGCGGCGCCCTGGGCAAAGCGACTGAATACAAGGAACAGCAGTTCATCCATGCTGTTAAAATGGTAGGTCATCGATCCTAGCGGCACGCCAGCATGCGCGGCAATACGGCGATGGGTTATCCCCGCAACGCCGCACTCGGCAATCAGCTCAAAAGCCTTATCGAGGATCTTTTCCTTGCGGTGCGGATCGTAGCGACGAAGCCTTTTTGCGCTTTCCTGATTCTCTTCAGCCATGGTCGCCCCTTATAAGTACATGTGTACATAGAGTAGCGAACCGGCCAGATAACGCAATATTGCCGCAGGCTGAGGCTGGCACCCCAGCCTGCAAAAACTCTGTTATTAGTGAATAAAGGTTTTTTTAACGCGTACCGAATAGTGAAAGTAAGGTATCCAGATACAGGCGTGAAGGATATGCCTGAAAATCGGCATTATCTGCTCATAACCCAGCGAAACTTCCGGGAAAAGATATTTAGTACAGGCCAGGTCAAGCAGCATAATCGCCACGCCAACGGCGAGCAAGAACGTATAAGCTCGGGGTAATGCTCGCTTTTTACGTACGAAAAGAGAGGTTGTATAGATAATATAAAGTAGCGCGATAAAGTTAACGCCAGAGGCGATAAAAAAATAGCTCGATTGCGCGATCGGCGCGCGGCCTGCCGTAAAGAGCGCAGCCTTTAAGGTGATCTGCAGCGAAGAGAAATAGCTGTAGCCTAAAACAAACAGGTTTAGCAATGGCAGATATAAGAAGCCGCCAATTTTGCGAAACTGCTTCTCCTCACATTCAGCGCAATATTCCTGATACTGAGAGATTTCGTTATCGCACTTTATACATGTCCATTTGAAAGGGGCGTCGGTCATTATTCATCCTTGTTGTTATTCCGTTCTTACGGTCACCGATCGTAGCAGAGCGGATAAAAGTCGTGTAGATCGCTATCGGCCAATCGAGGGGCATTCTTTAGCGTTTTTTATGCCCATTCTGGACGTCGGAGCGTTAGCACGCTTCCACAGCGCTCGTTCTCTCACGACGCATTCCGCCAAACGTCTTGCGATAGGATGAGAGCGAGATCCCGACCGACTTACGAAATGCGGCGCGGAAGCTCTCCATCGATCCAAATCCACAGCGCGTCATGATTTGCTCGTTAGCGAGCTGGTTACTTTCCAGCAGCTCGCGCGCCAGATTCATTCTCGCCTGCAGCAGCCAGGCTTTGGGCGTGGTACCCAACGCTTCTCTGAATCGTCTCAGGAAGGTCCGCTCTGACATCAGCGCCTGCTGCGCCATCTCGCCGACCGACAAAGGGCAGTGCAAATGCTGCAGCACCCAGTCCAGCACCGGCGCAATCTCATCGCGAGGCTTCTGCGCGACAGGAGAGGGGATAAACTGGATTTGCCCGCCGGCGCGTTGCGGCGCCATCACCAAACGTCTTGCTACGATATTGGCGATATGGGTGCCGTAATCCCGGCTAATCAAATGCAAACAGGCATCAATGCCCGCCGCGCTGCCCGCTGACGTGATGATTTGCCCGCTGTCGACATACAGCACGTTCGGATCCACCGTAACGTCAGGATAGCGGGCTGCCAGTTCGTCGGTGTAGCGCCAGTGGGTGGTGGCACGCTTGCCGTTCAACAGGCCAGCCGCAGCGATAACAAAGACGCCCGAACAGATAGACAACAGGCGCGCCCCGCGCTGATAAGCCTCGCATAAGGCGTCCAGTAACTCCTGCGGCGGCCTTTCATCGCGATTACGCCAGCCGGGAATAATAATGGTTTGCGCTTCGCTGAGCGACGCAATGCCAAAACTCGATACGATCTGAATCCCTTCTGCAACCTGCATCGGCGAGGCGTCGACCGAGACGATGCGGTGACGATACCAGGGGAAATCGAATTCAGGTCGAGGCAGGCCAAATATCTCTACCGCAATGCCAAACTCAAAGGTACAGAGTCCGTCATAGGCCAGAACGGCCACTAAACCTGCTTGATTCATCATTGGCGGAAAACTACCGGTTATTGTCAGAGCCGCCACTTTAACAGTCTGATGGTGCTTCATACAATCAACACACACTCAGACAGGAGAGAGAAATGATGACCAGTTTAATCAGCGAAATCGCGCCAGCCACCCCTGCGGAATCTTTGCAGCATTTTAGCCGTCGCTTAGTTTTTGAGACCGACTGCTCCGATGTTCACCACAGCCAGAAAACAGGCGATATCGACTATGTGCTGGTCGATGTCAGAAGCAACGAAGCCTTTTTAAAAGCGCACGTGCCGGGCGCGATCAATATCCCAACGCGCGCCATCACTGAAAAGCGCATGGCCAAATATCCGCGCGATACGCTGTTTGTCGTCTATTGTGCCGGTCCACACTGCAACGGCGTCCATCGCGCCGCCGTGCGTCTGGCCAGCCTGGGATTCTTTGTTAAAGAGATGATTGGCGGGATGACCGGCTGGGTTGACGAAGGGCTTGCGCTGCAGCAGGAAAACGGCACTGCTCCCGTTGATGGCTTCTCCTGCGAATGCTGAATCGGGACGCCTTTTCCGTTTCCCAACCGGAAAGGGCGGACGCTTACCCCGCAAAAATGTTGTGGGGTAGCTCAAGCTTTCCGCTAAAGGTATTATAAAGGTATTGTCATTGGTGTTAGGTTGCCTCTACCAACACCGGGGAGTCCTTTCCAATGAAAACAACAATACCAAAACTGGCTTTTATGATGTTTCTTGAGTGGTTCATATGGGGGGCATGGTTCGTGCCGCTGTGGGCCTTTCTCAGCAAAAACGGCTTTTCACCGGTTGAGATCGCCTGGTGCTACGCCTGTACCTCTATCGCCGCCATTCTGTCGCCGATCCTGGTGGGATCGCTGGCGGATCGCTTTTTCCAGGCGCAAAAGGTCCTGTCCCTGCTGACCATTGTCGGCGCGCTACTGATGTTTTTCGCCGCTCAGCAAACCCACTTCAGCGGCTTCTTTCCGCTGCTGTTGCTCTATGCGCTCACTTACATGCCGACTATCGCCCTGACCAACAGCATCGCTTTTTCCCACGTTGGAGATGTCGAACGCGACTATCCGCGCATCCGCGTGATGGGCACTATCGGCTGGATCGCCTCCGGCATCGCCTGCGGTTTTCTGCCGCCGCTGTTCGGCTTCGGCGATATCTCCGCCAGTAATGTTCCACTGCTGATCACCGCCGCCAGCTCGCTGCTGCTCGGCCTGTTCGCGCTGACGCTGCCCGCCACTGAACCGAAAAGCACGGCGAAATTTAGCCTGCGCGTCGCGCTGGGGCTGGATGCGTTGCACCTGCTGAAAGATCGCAGCTTTCTGGTGTTTTTTGTCTGCTCCTTTCTGTTCAGCATGCCGCTGGCGTTTTACTACATCTTTGCCGAAGGTTACCTGACCGAAGTCGGTCTGCCGCACGCCACGGGCTGGATGACGCTTGGCCAGGTGTCGGAGATTTTCTTCCTGCTGGCGCTGCCCTTTTTTATCAAACGTTTCGGCATCGGCAAGGTTCTCCTGCTGGGCCTGACGACGGCGGCGCTGCGCTACCTGTTCTTTATCTTCGGCAGCGATCAGAACCTCCTGACCTTCGGCCTGCTGTTTATGGGCATTTTGCTGCACGGCGTCAGCTATGACTTCTACTTCATCACCGCCTATATCTATGTCGATAAAAAAGCGCCGGTAGCAATGCGTAACGCGGCGCAGGGGCTGATTACGCTGGCATGCCAGGGGGTCGGCAGCCTGCTGGGCTACCGACTCGGCGGTTATCTGATGCAGGAGATGTTCGCCTATGACCAGCCGCGCAACGGCCAGACCTTTAACTGGGCAGGCATGTGGCTGTTCGGCAGCGTGATGATCGTCATCATCACCGTCGCCTTTATCGTACTGTTCCGCGACGGCAAAAAGCGCAGCGACGAATTAACCACTTTCGACCACTCAGCCACCGCTGACAGCCATAAATAAGAGATGTAAACATGACGATAACACACCAGGAAAAACGGATTTTAGGCGCGTTTTACGGCCAGGCGCTGGGCGATGCGATGGGCATGCCGTCGGAGTTGTGGCCGCGCAGCCGCGTTAAGCAGCACTTTGGCTGGATCGATCGCTTTCTGCCGGGGCCTGCCGAGAACAGCGCCGCCTGTTATTTCGGCCGTGCGGCGTTCACTGACGATACCTCGATGGCGCTGGCGCTGGCGGATGCGATTATCAGCCATGACGGCGAAATCAATGCCGAAACCATCGGCGCCAATATTCTACGCTGGGCTGAAGCCTTCGACGCCTTTAATAAGAACGTCCTTGGGCCGACCTCCAAAATCGCGCTGAACGCGCTGAAAAACGGCACGCCGGTGGCGCAGCTGGAGAATAACGGCATGACTAACGGCGCCGCCATGCGCGTCTCGCCGCTGGGCTGCCTGCTGCCCGCGCGCCATCTCAGCGCTTTTATTGACGCCGTCGCACTGGCGTCGAGCCCGACGCATAAGTCGGATGTGGCGATTGCCGGCGCCACGGCCATCGCCTGGGCGGTTTCGCGCGCCATCGACGGCGGCGACTGGGCAACGATTTGTGACGAACTGCCGGCCATCGCCCGCGCGGCGCAGGAGAAACGCATCACCACCTTTAGCGCGTCGATGGCGGCGCGTATTGAGCTGGCGCTGCAGGTTGTCTCCCAGGGCCGAGGCGTGGAATCCGCTATGCAGCAGATCTACGATGTGGTGGGCACCGGCACCAGCACCATAGAATCCGTGCCCGCGGCCATCGCCATGGTCGAGCTGGCGCAAACCAACCCGAACCGCTGCGCGATCCTGTGCGCCAACCTGGGCGGCGATACCGACACCATCGGCGCGATGGCGGTGGCAATTTGCGGCGCGCTGCACGGCATAGACGCGATTGACGAGACGCTGAAAGCCGAGCTGGACGCCGCCAATGCGCTGGATTTCACCCACTACAGTCGCGCTTTTCTGCGCTTCCGCCAGCAGCGCGAGGCCGCCTATGCTGACGCCTGACGATCTGGCGCGGCTGGAGGGACGGCTGCCGGTGTGCGTTATCGGCGCGGCGGTGGTCGATGTGATTGCCGATGCCTACACGCTGCCGCATCGCGGCAGCGATATTGAACTGCATCAGCAGGGCGTCAACGTTGGCGGCTGCGCCCTCAACGTGGCAATTGCGCTGCATCGCCTCGGTATTCCGGCAATCAACGCGCTGCCGCTTGGCAATGGTATCTGGGCCAGTATCGTGCGGCAAAAACTCGCTGACTACGGCATTCACAGCGTGCTGGAAAGCGCCAAAGGGGATAACGGCTGGTGCCTGGCGCTGGTGGAGCCGGACGGCGAACGCACCTTTTTATCGGTGAGCGGCGTAGAGAACCTGTGGGATGCGGCGCAGCTGAGCACGCTGCCGCAGCCTGAGCACCGCTGGATTTATCTTTCCGGCTATCAGCTCACCAGCAAAAGCGGTGAGGTGCTGATCGACTGGCTGGAGCGGCAGGCGCAGCCCTTCCAGCTGCTGATCGATTTTGGCCCGCGGCTGGCGGATATCGGCGATGCGCATTTTGACCGCATTATGGCGCTGCGGCCGCTGATCACCGTCAACCGACAGGAGGCTGAACTGTTATGGCGCGAGCGTTTGTCTCTCTCGGCGCCCTTCGACGCGCAGCAGCTGATGGCGCGCTGGCGGCAGCGTTTTAGCGGCGCGATGGTGGTGCGGCTGGATAGCGAAGGGGCGGGCTTTATCGATGACGCCGGTACGGGCTGGATCCCGGCGCTGGCGACCCAGGTCGTCGATACGATCGGCGCAGGCGACAGCCACGCCGGCGGGCTGTTAGCGGGGCTCGCGTCCGGCTGGCCGCTGGGGGAGAGCGTGGCGCTGGGTAATGCGGTCGCCTCGTACGTGGTCTCACAGCGCGGCGGCGACTGCGCGCCGGATCGCACGGCGCTGCGCGCTTACTGGCAGCAGCGCCTTACTCCGCGATAAACACGTACATATCGCTGCGGCAATAGCTGATGCTGTACTCCAGCGGATTGCCCTGCGCGTCGAGCGTCAGCTGCTTAATGACCAGCACGGGCACGGTGGCGGGCAGGGCGATTTGCTGTTGCAGCGCCTCGTCCGGCATACGAGCGCTCACTCTGCTCTGCGACTTCACCGGCAAAATCTGCTGCTGGTAAAAGTAGTCGTAGAGCGAAATGCCAATCTTATCGGGGTCGGCGATATAGCGCGCCGGCACCCACGACTCTTCGACGGAAACCGCCTGCTGATCGACATAGCGAATACGCTTCAGCAGATAAACGTCGCTGCCGGTGCTCAGTCCCAGTTTTTCCGCGATGTCCGCGCTGCAAGAGATCTTACTTTTATTGATCCAGACGGTATCGGGCTTTTTGCCGCGCAATACCGCCTGCTGCGACAGGCCCTTAGGCTCTTTTAAGGAGTATTCAAGCTGGCTGCAAATTTGCGTGCCGTATCCGCGCGAGCGAAACACCACGCCCTCTTTTTCCAGCTCATCCATCGCCTTACGCACGGTGATACGCGAAATATTCAGCGACTGGCTGAATTCCCGTTCGCCCGGCAGGATCTCTTCATGCACCAGGGTGCCGTCGCGCACCGCCTCTTTGATCGTGCTGGCGAAGCGTTTGTACAGCGGCGTGCGGCTCTCTTGCGCCAGCGTGGCGGTAAGCCGCGAAAATAGCGCATCGTGATCGGTCATAACAGGCTGGGCACTCATTTCAGTAAGCGGCGGATGGGCTATGATACTGAATTTTCGGCGGCGGCGAAGCGCCATCATCGGTAGAAGAGATTTTTGTCTGGCTTGAACCGGCCCGCTCGAAAAGCGGCCGGGCTTATAACCTGTAACAATCAGACTACACAGGGGCGCACGATGCCAGTTTGCTGTATGGAAGAGACGTCGAGAAGAGGCTTCAGTCGGCTGACTGGCAGCAGACTCACCAGTTAAAGCAGTGAGCCTGCTTGTTTATCAACGCGTCACGCTAACATCTTGCAGCGTCACGGGGCTTTCAGGTTTATCACCTACCTGCATAGCGACCGGGACAAAAATGTTAAGGTCTTGCAGCCAGGCGAGTTTGTCATGGCTTCCCGCCTGGCCTTCGTTAGTTTCATGACACTCAACTAACAGATATTTGCCGCTAAACTGAGGGGAAATTTTACCTGCATCTCCCTCGCCCGTAACGTTGCAACTTAACGCTGAAGCCGTAACTTTCTTGTCGGAATCGATATCGTCCCACTGCGCCTGGTATCGCTGACCAGCCACCAGCGGAAAACGCAGATCCGTCTGCAACTTATTAAGCAGCGAGGCGCCACTACTGATCGACATGGTGAACTTCAGCTGTAGCTGATTAGCCAGCGTTAAGCGTTGCACCGTCCAGATGCCATAGTCTTCCAGCTTGCGTATATAGCCATCCCTTTGTGCATCCAGCTGGACTTTGATCTTACCTTGCGCGCTGACTTGCGTATAACGAATCTGCTTAAAGCGCGGAAGGGCCCAGGGTTTAATCAGTAACTGCGCCTGCTGCTCAATTGCCGCTGAAAGGGGGAATTTATTCAGCCACTGCGGGTTATTATTACTCAGGTCGGGCAGGGATGGCCCCATGAGCTTCGATTCGGGCTTATGGGCGGCGGGGATAAAATGCCCTTTGGCGGTGAAGGCTTTTCCTGCTGGCAACTGACAAAGCTGCTCGAAGCGTTGCGTCTTTTGCGCGTCAATTTTGAACTCATCCTTGCGGCGCACAAGATCCGCGGTAATAAGCGAGTCCGTAACGCGGCCTTCGCTGTCAATGTTCATTAATGCGACAACGGCTCCCTGATGCGTTGTACAGTTATACAGGTAATGCTCAATCTTTAATCCAAGCGGCGCGTCAAACGGCGGTTCCCAGATAATATCCGCAAAGTCATATCCCATACGTACCGATAAAATATCGTCAATACGTTTGATGCTGTTAACATCGACCAAATCGGTTATGCCGACGCTATCTGTTGCGGATAATCTTTCCCAGCGAGCCTCTTTTATCGGTAACTGACAAACCATACTGATATCCTCAGCCGTCATCTGCCTGTCATCCTGTGCCGGCGCGTAACGAAGGTAGCTGTTTCCGTAAAAGCGAGTCTGAGTCAACCCTTTATCATTCAGCCAGTCTTTATACAGAAGCTGTGCTTTGCCCTGTTTACAATCCACGGTTCGCCACTCCTGAACTGTTTTTCCGTTATTAAGGTTTAGCGACACCATGTAATTCACGCGATCGTGGATTCTGGTTATATAAAAAGGAGTAATATTACCCCCTGTCGATACCGGCTTATCAACAGCCTGAGCGAAAGAAAACGGCAGCAGCGACAGAAAAAAAAGGGGGCGCATTAAAGGGCGTATGCTGTACATCTATGTTCCTTCATATCGAGTAAGAAATGTGGGTATCGGCACCAGGACGTTGATTGTTAGTCTTACTTGATGTGTAAAGCCTGGACTGAGGTAAGCTATTATCGCTGGTGGCACATAGCGGACACATGCAAAAGCGAGCAGCCTCAATGCGTGTGCTGTACCCACAACATCACTCTTTCCCGTTTTATAAAAACCTGAATGGTAACTATGAACAATGTTTTGCCCCTGCTTGATGTGCAAAACGTGGCTTTTTCCGTTGGTGAACGTCAGCTACTGCAACCCGTATCGGTGCAATTACATCAGGGCGACTCCCTGTTGCTGACCGGCCCCTCTGGAAGCGGAAAAAGCACACTTTTGAAAATTCTTGCTTCGCTTGTCACCCCAACGACCGGAGATATCCGTTTTAAAAACAGTGATATCACGACGCTCAGTCCAGAAAGCTATCGTCAGCAGGTTTCGTACTGTTTTCAGACCCCGCAGCTGTTTGGCCAGACGGTATATGAAAACCTTGCGTTGCCATGGCAGATTCGCCGGCAAAAACCCCAGCGGGATAAAATGGTTGCTGGGCTGGAGAGCGTCAATCTCTCTGCGGATATGCTGAATAAATCTGTAGAACAACTTTCAGGCGGAGAAAAGCAGCGTATCGGACTGCTGCGTAATCTGCAGTTTATGCCTGAGGTACTGTTACTGGATGAAGTCACTAGCGCCCTCGATGAAGAGAACAGGCTGGCAGTGCTTTCATTGATTAACCGGATCTCAGCCGAAGAGAAGGTAGCCGTGGTGCGGATCAGTCATGATGTAAATGATATTCAGCAGGCTGAGCATGTGCTTCGCCTTGAGCCGCCAAAAAAGGAGAGCAGGCGTGAATCAGCATAATATCAGTGATACCTCGCTAATACTGTCGCTCTCTCTGGTCATGATAGCGTTGCTTATCAGCCAGAAAGAAAAGCTCGGTATGGGCAAAGATATTCTCTGGAGCGTTTGTCGGGCGATTATTCAACTGGTTATCGTCGGCTTTGTGCTGAAGTCGATTTTTGATGTTAATAATAGCTGGCTGACGGTGCTGATGGTGCTGTTTATCTGCGTCAATACCGCGATCAATGCCCGTAAACGCGGTCGCAATATTGCTAACGTTTTTGCGATATCTTTTGCCGCAATTTTTAGCGGCACCGTTATCACGCTTATTATTCTGGTATTAAGCGGCGCGATAGCCTTTGTGCCGATGCAGGTTATTCCCATCTCAGGGATGATCGCGGGGAACGCCATGGTCGCGGTAGGGCTGTGTTACAGCAATCTGAACCAGCGATTCAGCGACAACCGCCAGAAAATAATGGAGATGCTGAGCCTTGGCGCGTCGGTGAAAACGTCATCGCGCCGCATTATTGCTGACAGTATTCGTACAGCCATGATCCCGACAGTAGATGCGGCCAAAACCGTTGGACTGGTCAGTTTGCCGGGTATGATGTCCGGGCTGATTTTCGCCGGAATAGACCCGCTAAAGGCGATTAAATATCAGATTATGGTGACATTTATGCTGATAGGGACCGCCAGTCTGTCAACCATCATAGCGGTCTACTTATCCTATCGACGATTTTACAACGCCAGGTCACAGCTAAAAATGTCCGATAAACAGGGAGATTAGCCCGATCGTCACTCCTCGGTGTGTTTCATTCTGCGTAACTTAACGCAATTTAGCACAGATGATTTCTTAGCTAATGCCCGTGTCTTTCGAATTCACGTCACTGACTGTGGATGAAGAGAGACATTTAAGGTTGGTAGTGTATGCTCAACAAAAAGAGGAAGCTGAACGTCCTGATTAGCCATTTGACAGGGACCAACATTCTCAGGCTGCGTTCTGACTGGTATGCATCACTAGAGGCCGCTTCTGGCACAGAGCCGGCCTTATCAGAGGTATCTTCAGGATTAAGCGAGCAGCAGGCTGAATATTCCCAGCCTGCTCAGCAAAGCGTTGATGAGACGCTGATATATAAAACGCAGTCAGCGTTGAAAGGCTATCTTACGCCCTGACGGGTCTGTCAAATACATTTCCTAGAGTACTCCGCAGCGCCGGCTCGGCATATTTGCTGATGAGCCAGGCGATATAATAGAGCACGCTGACCACCACCACCGGCAGCGCTATCATCACCGCTTCACTCTTGATATAAATATTTAGCTTGATCATCATGGCGATCATCAGATTTTCATGGATCAGATAGAGCGCGTAACTGACAAAGCCGATGGCGGTAAAAAAGCGCACCGAAAGCCAGCGCTCCATCTGTTTTGAATAAAAGCTGGCTATAAAAAAGAACATCACCATTAATAATGGCAGGATAGTGATAGCACCATCGTGTTTAACGTAGTAACTAAAATTAATCAGCAGCGCCAGTAATACCAGAGCATAGTGATAGGCTTTATCGCGGCCGTGCAGTCGTTCATAAACAAGACAGCCCACCATAAACCAGGCGTAATGGATAAAACCAAATTTTGAAATTACATCAATAAGCAAGGGGTGACCAAGCGATTTCAGCACCGATGACGCCGAAAGTAATAACATCGGCACGATCAGCGCTGGCAGACAATATTTTCGTCCCACGGTGAAGTAAACAGCGCCGATAATCAGATAAAACAGCGCTTCAACATACAACGACCAGAACGAGCCCGCCATGGAGCGGAACTCAATCCCGGTAAATTGCGTCAGGGTTTCTGGATTAATAAAGATCAGGCCGGGAATAAGATTCTTGCTTTCCGTGGTGATCACTGACGATTCCGTAAAGAATCCGCCGGCAATATAGAGCAGCAGACTGGCGATCAGCATCGCCGGAAACAGGCGCAGCCAGCGTTTTTTCAGGAAGTGATTATAGCTGCGCGATTTATCCAGCGTCATAAAAATGACAAAGCCAGAAATCATAAAAAATAGCTGCACGCCTACCCAGCCAAACGCCAGCAGCGGAATATGTTGCGTTGTCGCCACGTAAGGTAATAGTTCAGGCCATCGTGCATAGGCATGATAAGCAATGACCATCAGGATGGCTAAACCGCGCATGCCATCGAGATGCGTAATACGTGCGTGCATATATTCCCTTAGTAAAGAAAAATGGTGCAAAGTGTTAAGGCTAAATTAACACTGACGTAGATTTACACTCAACCAGAATTATCCTGGAAAACTGCGCATAAAATAAACGCGAACTGACGGCTGTGAGGAATTAACAGCGCCATGCTCTGAGCCGTTATGGCTGTAATATTAACGATGGCGACAGGTCTGCTGTGAGCGAAAAGCGTAAAATATCATTTGGCTGGTTTTCAGTAACCTGCATTTTTTAGAAGCGAATTAAGTCCAGCTTCCGTCGGCATCTGACGTTAACCATAGTCGTCCCATTGCTGTCTTAGCCTGAAGCTATATGCCAAATTTATCTACATTACAAATTTATTATCAGAAGGATAGGGTGGTATGGTATCGAGCGGAATTTATACGTTATCTTTCCCGTTTATTCTTCGACAAGAGAATAGTTAGCAGACTTATAAATTAATTAGCAGACTTATAAATTATCCATATTTTACGGGCGCAATACCGGTATAGCGGGTAAATGCAACGCTAAAAGCGCTCGCAGAGCGATAGCCGACGCGCTCGGCCACTTCGAACACCGCCATATTTTTATCGCGTAACAGTTTTTTCGCCAGCGCCATGCGCCAGGTCAGCAGATAGTCCATTGGCGCCAGGCCCACCGTTTCACGGAAGCGTACAAAGAACGCGGAACGCGATAGCGCTGCTGCTTTCGCCAGTTCGGCACCCGTCCAGCTATGCTCTGGTCTGGCGTGAATGGCCCGGATCGCCGCTGCCACGCGTTCATCGGCCAGTCCACTCATCACACCCGGACATGCGCTGCCGAGCACTATCGATCGTAACGCTTCAATTAATAACAGTTCCAGCAATCGTTCCAGGACGATATCGCGCGCCGAACGTTGTGCACGGCATTCGTCCATCACCAGCTGCACCAGCAGCGTCAACCGCGATTCACCGCGAACATGAATCAGCTGCGGCAGCAGCGAGACAATCAGCCCAGCATCGGGCGCGTCGAAGTGGCAATAGCCAATCAGGGTTTGCACTTCGGCGGATTGTTCAGGATCGCCTATCCAAAATTCACCAGGCGCGAGCATTTGCGGCAGAGTGTCTGGCGCATCGGCCGCAGGCGGTTCGATGCTGCTCATAGAAAATTCCAGCGCGGCGGGGATAAGCACAAAGTCTCCAGGCTCCAGAATGATCGGCGGGGTTCCTTTCATGGTGAGCTGACTGCAGCCTTCCAGCAGCAGGCAATAAAACGGCTGACCGGTTTCGTTGCGCTGTACCCGCCAGCGGCCGTTGGCGCACACGCGCTTAGAGAACGCCGCTTGCGGTTGTAGCAGCGAAACGATTTCAGCCAAGGGATCGATCATCTGGACTCCTGCGAATGAATGCTGGACTATGCATTATAGTCCGTACATAAAACTGACTATATAGTAATCGCCCACCCCAACACCAGGCAGGCGTAAATTATGAAAACGATCTTAATCACCGGATGTTCTTCAGGCTTTGGTCATGAAACGGCGCGTTATTTCCTTGAACGCGGCTGGAAGGTGATTGCCACCATGCGTAATCCACGAGCCGATCTCTTTCCGGATGCCGATAATCTGCGTCTGCTGCCGCTGGATGTCAGCAACGAGGCAAGCATCAGGCAGGCTATCGCAGAAGCGGGCGAGATTGATGTTCTGGTAAACAACGCCGGAATAGGCGTGCTCGCCGCGCTGGAAGGTATGGAGATGTCCACGGTGCGTGAGGTGTTCGAGACCAATACGCTCGGCACCATCGCGATGACGCAGGCTGTATTGCCGCAGTTTCGCGCGAAGCAGAGCGGCACGGTGATTAACGTCACCTCTACCGTGACGCTTAAATCTCTGCCTTTGCTGGCGGTTTATACGGCAAGCAAGGCAGCGGTGAACGCTTTTACCGAATCGCTGGCGCTGGAATTACAGCCGTTCAACATCAACGTGCGCCTGGTTCTGCCGGGCCTGGCTCCGACCACGGATTTCGGCAAAAACGCCCGGTCGCGTATGGAGAACACCCAGCCTGAACCCTATCAGCCGCTGCTGGAGCGCGTGTTCACCGGTATGCAGCAGCCGCAACCCACCACCAGGGCGATTGACGTTGCGGAAGCGATATGGCGTGCCGCCACCGATCCCGGTACGCCGCTGCGTATACCTGCGGGAGATGATGCGGTGGCGCTGATGCACGAAGTGGGTTAATCCTGCGCGTTTACGACTGCTACTGCATCAGTCAGTGGCAGCTCGCCCTTTCATCAGAACCTTCCTGCTGGCAGCCCTCGCCGCGGGTGCAGGCACTGGCATGGCATCAAGTTTTATGGCGGCGTCATGAGTAGAGCGGGGAGCGCTGGTGCCGGTGCTGGATTTGCCGTCGCGCGGCACAACCTGACCTTTCCCAGGCCCTTCACATCTACTCTCATGATCGCGCCTGTTCCTGCCGATAACAGCCCCATCACTCGCTATAGTAAGGAAAGTAAAATGACGCATGGAAAAGCCGCCTGGCTGTTGCCCGCCATAATGTTGTACGCCGCCGGAGCCGGAGCGGCCACCCGGGAAGAAATAGAGCGCTTCGAAAACGCCCAGCCGCCAGGCACGGTGTTGATCTGCGAGGGAAAGGGGAGTCTTTCGGCCGGGATGCATCGTGTAACGGTCAGGAATTATGTACGCGGAAAAATCCTCTCCTTCCAGGACGGGCGACAGCGCTCACGAGCCGAAAGCATCGGTACGGTGGATGGCGTGGTTTACGCCCGCTATACCTATGAAGTGACCTCATGGCTGGAACAGGATGCAGAGGTTACTGCACTCGATCCGGACAGCGTCCACGTCATTTTCCCGGAGAGTAAAAAAGAGGCCGATGAGATTGCTCGCTTTGTTCGTGCCAACGGCACTACCCGCCTGCGATTTGAAGAGTTCGACGCCACCCACTTTCCGTCCTGGGAGATTGCGCCCGCTCCCGACGATCCAACCGGCATGCGCTACCACTGCAAGCCTGACTGATATCCGCGACGCGCCTTAGCTGCCGTAGGGTTAATCCCTGAGACAGCTAAGGATGTCATAAAGCAGCATCCAGCAATGAGGAGAAAGCCAGATATAAACAAGCGCTTTTAATTGTAGATTGATCGATCTACAATTGATCATCAGCACAGGAGAAAGCAATGAAATCATCTGTTGGCAGCCCCCGAGAGTTCGATCCAGAGGACTTTCTCAACACTGCGCTGGAGTGCTTCTGGCAGAAAGGTTATCGGGCAACCTCGATGAGCGATCTTATGAAAGCCTCAGGTTTAGCCAGCGCCAGTATCTATAAGCTCTATCCCGATAAGCGAGCAATCTATCTCGCGGCATTGCAGCATTACATGGATGAGGGCGCTTCCAGAGGAGCGAAACGCGATACAGATTTATCGCCAGAAGCGGCCTTGCGCGAAACGCTCGAATTTGTGGCGCTTCTGTCATCCGCGCCTGATGGAGAGAAGGGGTGTTTTACCATTGCCGCTGCCAGTGAACTTTTACCGGGCGATGAAGAGGTAAAGAGTAAGGTCAATAATAAATTCAATTCGATAATTAATCGGTTAGAAAAAATAGTATGCGAAGGCCAGGCGCAGGGGCTTTTTCGACGCGATGAGAGCGCGCGAGTCATGGCCCTGAGCATTTTTATGATGCTGGAAGGCATGCGGGTATATGGAAAAATCCAGCCAGACAGCGAGGAACTTAAACAGTGTAATGCGTTTATTGTCAGATCGGTGCTGATAAACAGAGATGCTGATCATTCAGTAAAGGCCTCAATATGATGGAGGCAGGCACGCTTGTGCGACGTCGAAAAAGAAGAAGAACAATGGTTGTGCTTGAATGCGAAGAGGGCATGGCGCTGTGCGGTTGGATCGATAAAGGGCGCTTTTTCAAAAGACGTTTTCCGCTGTCTCAGCTGAAAACCTGCGTGCCCTATTCAAGTTTTTGGCCTTTTACCTGAATGCGTTGCGGTACAACGTTGTTGAAGCCTACAGAAGTTGTAATCTTGCCAAAATTTAATTTGCTTTCATGGCACTGAAGTCGCGCCAGAAGTCATCCGTTTGTAGAAACAGGAATACGCGCCCGTCACACTGATTGCCGATAAAACTTTAATGATTCCCGTTTAAGGCGCGGGCCAGAAGAATATTGCAGTCGCTTTTAGGGTTGGGTATCACCACGGCCCAGCGCTTATCTGGCTGCGGCGTGTCCTCGGCAAGCGTAAAGCCTGGCTTGTCCGTGTAATACTCGCCCGATCGTCATCATAAACCCCTACGGCCACCTGTCCCATGCATCGCATTTGCGTTGTTATTTTTGCTCCATCAGGTTTCTAACATATTTGCCTGGAGGCGCCTTTTTATCACAAAAGATAATAGCCAAATCTTAGGTGCTAACGTCCGCTTCTGGTTCTGAGTAGACAAGCGCCCATGGCGAGGTCAGGTGTGAGCGAAGAGCGGACATTTTTTCAAAGCTAACACACGGCAATCTCACTTTTTGATGCAGAAACTGAGCACTGAGATATCGAGGTTCGCAGTGACTTTCAGAAAACGATCAGGCTCATACAATTCTTTATTTCTTCATCATGCACCGGAAAGTCCTGTTGTGTGTATAACCAGGCCCGCTATCGCCGCGGCAGCAATAACGTGCGTAACCTTCCATTTGAAGCGAAAAAGCGCAACAGCAGAGGCTACGGCAATAGTAGCGGCCCACGGGTCAATACTACCGCCTACACCTGCTGGCCAGACAATGTGCCAGATAAAAAAGAGCGCCAGATTGAGGATGACGCCCACCACAGCAGCAGTTATGGCCGTCAGAGGAGCCGTAAACCCGACATTGTTATGGGTGGTTTCAATAAACGGCCCGCCGGTGAGAATGAAAATGAATGATGGCAGGAAGGTAAACCACGTTACCAGGCAGGCGGCTACTGCGCCTCCTAAAAAAAGAGCATCGGTGCCGAACACGGCTTTTGTATAACCGCCCACAAAACCGACAAAGGTCACGACCATAATCAATGGACCGGGGGTCGATTCACCCAGTGCCAGACCATCCATCATCTGCCCCGCCGTCAGCCAGCCATAATTCGTTACCGCGCCCTGATAAACGTAGGGCAGGACAGCATAGGCACCGCCGAAGGTCATCAGTGCAGCCTTAGTAAAGAACCAGCTCATCTGCGTCACCGGATGGGTCCATCCCAGCATCAGCGTCAGCATGCTCATAGGTATAAGCCAGAGCAGCACCCCGGCAACAATGACTTTTGCCATGCGCATCCAGCTGAAGACGGCATGCGCGGGCAGCGGTGTATGATCGTCGATGATGGCAGCCCCATAACCTTTATCCTGAGCTTTATGGCCCCCACCGGCCCTGAACCTGTTCGGCGCTATACGCCCACCGATAAATCCGGTAACGGCGGCGACCAGTACAATCAGCGGAAACGGTACATTCAGGGCAAAAATAGCGACAAATGCTGCTGCGGCTATCGCCCAGTGGGCACCATTTTTTAGGGCGCGCGAGCCGATCCGGTGTGCAGCCTGCAACACTACCGCCGCAACGGCGGGTTTAATGCCGTAAAAAATCCCGGCCACTACGGCTACATCACCCCAGGCAATATATATCCAGCCCAGCGCAATCAGAATCAGCAACGATGGCAAAATGAAAAGCAGACCGGCAACGATACCGCCCCAGGTTTTATGCATCAGCCAGCCGATATAGGTTGCCAGCTGTTGTGCCTCCGGGCCGGGTAATACCATGCAGAAATTCAGCGCATGCAGGAATCGCTGCTCTGATATCCAGCGCCGGTTTTCCACCAGTTCCTGATGCATAATCGAAATCTGTCCTGCCGGGCCGCCAAAGCTGATAAAGCCGAGCTTCAGCCAGAAGAGGATGGCCTCTCTGAAGGATACCGATGGCGGCTCAGCGCTATCCTGAGCATGGGGGAGTTCCATCATTTTGCTCATTGCCAGACCTCATTTCAAAAGACATCAGTAAACCGTCAAACAGCGCACAGGCTGTTGCCAGCAGTTTGTCATCGTCCGTAATGCTTTCACGCAGGCCTGCCAGAATGCTTTCCACACCTGCAGCGTCAGAAGGCTGTACGCCTCCGATATCCAGATAGTGAATAAGCAGACCCATGTCGTCGGGTATCCTCTGCTCCAGCCCGAAGCGTCTGATGAGCACTTCAAAGGTGACCAGGTTATCGACATGGCTGAACATGGCGCCGTCAAAATCAAAGCCCACCGCATCCGGATGACAGGCTCCCGTGTCCTCAAGCCAGAGAAAACGCGCGTCACAGTCAATGAAACGCCGGATTAGCCAGGCGCTGGCAAGCCGGTCAATCCAGGGACGGCTGCGCGTCGCCCAGATCCGGCCCTGGTAATCCTCCCGGCTGAGTCGCATCAGTGTGCCCGGCACGGCATGCGGTTCCCCCGGGGATATCAGCTGGTTTATCCCCAGCTCCACAGAGGCAAGCGCCGATGCCGCCTGCTGTCGGGCTTCACCCGGGTAAAAGTCAATATTTCCGAGCCTGTCGAATTCCCTGCGCAGCTTACGCAGCTTTTTAAGTTCTCCCGGCATACCGTCAGCCTGAAGTGCGCTCCGGAATGCGCAGAGTTTTTTTAAAATTTCCCCGTACTGCTCAGAACGATCAAACAGCGGCTGGAATCCCTCCTCTTCAGAAACGTCAGCAGTAAAGACATAAGCCGCTCCGCCTTCATCTTTTATCTCCCGGCACGTTGCCAGGAAGGTTTGATATCCTTCCTCTGCGTCGGGGACGAGATAAACGCCGTCGCGCAGGACAGCAGCACCACTGTTTTTAAGGGTTCGCCAGACACGCATACGCAGCGTAGACTGGGCCGTTGTAAGCGTAAGTACTAATATGTGCATTTTCATGATGTAGACATTACTACACTTTGTTTTAAGTGCTACATATTTTTAGTGGGGTGTGCCATTAAAAGGAAAGTGTTACGGCTGACTGGTAAATGGGAGAGTAGGAGAGCTCACCAGCCTGACCTTATGTCAGTCTGACATCAGCAAAGCGATTTCTGTCTGTCATTAAGCGTTTTCAGACGAGCCGGAAGCGCCCGCACTGTCTTTTTGCGATGGCAGGAAGAAAGTTTGCGCCAGTCCTGTAAATGGTCTGGCTCGGTATTACAGTCAGGCTATTGCTCACGTCTTTTCATAAACTTAAAAGCATGAAAGTTGATTTTAGCTTTAACCTTTGGCTGGGAGTAATTCAGGCCGTACTGACATTGTCAGGTTTGCGGCTTCATCTTATATTTCATTCGAATAATAAATAACATTGAGGAAATATCATGCTCAAGCATCGCACTCTTAAAGCAGCATTTGCACTTGTTATAGGTTTCGCCGTTTTAGCTGCTCCAGCTTATGCAAACCCTGGCAATGGCAATGGCAATGGCAATGGCAATGGCAATGGCAATGGCAATCACGGTAACAATGGCGCGCACGGGGGTAAAGGACAACATAATGTGAAGTCTGAAGACAAACATGGAAATCGTAAGAATTATGGACAACCAGACCGTGTCGGGTCTGATATCAGTTTCTCTCGTGCACGTTCTCTTGCCGTCAATTATGGCCTGACAGGGTATCAGTCTCTGCCTCCCGGTATCGCTAAAAAGGTTGCGCGTGGTAAACCTTTACCTCCAGGTATTGCGAAAAAAAGCTTACCTGCTTCAATGATTAATGATCTGCCCTATTACCCCGGATATGAGTGGCGGGCCGTAGGCAATGATTTAGTGCTTATTGCTCTGAGTACGGCTGTCGTGACCGCTGTAATTAATGGCGTTTTCGACTAACCACCGATCAGGCTGAATCCGGCTAAAGTCTCATGGAAGTTGTTCATTTGCAGGCAATGAATTGCAATAAGCAGCTTCAGTCAAAAGAAATAATGTCCGCTTCTGGCAAAACGCGGACATACGGGGAAGCCAACATCCGCTTAAAGCGGAAAGCGGAAAAAGATGCCGTCGCACAACAAATTTTCTTATTGGGGTTGAAAGGTCATAATATCAGGCGTATCAAAAAAGGCGGCACTTTTGCCATTCAATTAGGAAATGGAATTATGGCGGATAGAAGACCACTCAATCCCGGCGTAGTTGTTCCTAAACCTGGCGGCGGTACCCAGCCTCGCGATCGTAACAACGATGGAAGAGTTCGAGAAAAGCGCTCGGATGCAGGTAAAACACGTAAATAATGACAAGCCGCCTCTGGGCGGCTTTTTTCTTGTGGCGATCCAGCTGTAATCCTGTTTCACCCTATTACTTATGAAGGTTGTTGAACTGTTAACATCCGCTTCTGGCACAAAGCGGACATTGATGGCATTAGAAGTGTGATAGTACCATTGTCATACTGGACACAATTATAACTCCGTCCAGACTATGCAGATTGAAATCACTGGAAGAATCATGGATATCCAACTCACAAACGTCACCCCGGACAGCCCAGGATTTGCTGAGTTAAGATCGCAGAGCATGGCTGAAGGATTTAACATGTTACGCCGACTGGAAGATAACTGGCTTAGCGGACACAACCGCTTTGATAGACCCGGAGAAAAACTCATTGGGGCTTCTGTGGATGGGTTAATCGTGGGCGTTTGTGGGCTTAACATTGACCCGTTTACGCTAAAAACTGGCATCGGACGTCTGCGACATCTCTATGTAGACTCAGGATGGAGAAAAAGGCAGATTGGCAGCGCCCTGCTCCGTGAGATACTTAAGGATTCTGGCCACTGGTTTGAGTTGATCAACACAAACGCTCCTCCATCGGCATTCGCTTTCTATGAACGAGCTGGTTTCGTTGCTTTAACTGGCATAGAAAAAGTCACGCACCGTCTATGCCTCAGAGAACCAGCGCGTTGATACAGTCACCTCCTGGATAGACCGCATATTCTGTCCAGTGAACCACTTTTCAGGAATGCCTGCTGAGATAGAGCCCTGACTTAACCAAACCGAACCACTTTCAGGCAACTCAGAGCCATTACAGTTAAATCCGCGCCGTTCTAGACACATTGCGTTTCTGACCAGGCATGCACAACGGCGGCTGAAACATTTTTCAGGAAATCAAAGGAGCTGACTGGCAGCTATGAGCGCGGAGCAGACATCAATTCTCGCAAGCCGATTGCGATAAATTAAATTGAAGACGTAACGATAAAGTGAGCAAGTTAGGATAGAATGATCTTGTATAGGGACGCAACGTGAAGCGATTGAGCAGCTAAAAAGTAAATTATTCATGAGTAGACGACTTAATAGAGATCATCGAACCAAAGTCAGAAATATCCCCCGCCGCTTGAAAGCCCTTAACCGTTGGGCTGATACTTTTCACTGTCCTGAGCGAGCTATTTTTTCAGACAGTGAGCATTACTGGAATTTTAAAATACCAGTAGAGATCAATCTTATTCAAGGAAAATACAGCACGATTAGAGTTAAGGCGGCTTGTGCACAAGCTTTAATCAATGCTTGTTCAAATCTCATTAAAGCAACGGCTGATAGCGATTTTAAGCCGCGAATTACTGCGGTTATATGCCTTCCAGATATGTTTACGAGCGAAATCTGCCTTTATCGCTCACAAGAGTATTACCAGAGCTTCGTTACTGAAAGCCGTTCTGAAAAGGGTGCTTCTGCTTTGATTAAAGATCGCAGCCTGCTGCTGAGTGGGGCCTTATTCTTCCAGCCAATGTGCAAGAACTGGGTATTACACTCGAAGAATATGGAAGCGAAGACCGCGATGAATGGTTCACAGGAGAGCGCTGGTATTATGGTCAGGTGTTGTGAAAGAGAGGGAGAAAATGTCTAAATGAGCACTCGCTTCTACTTTAAAGCTGGCATCCACGCCAGCCACAACTCCCGGCAAGCGAGAAGCGCCGCTCAATAGAGCAAAGCCTTTACTCAAGAAAAAGAAGAATCCCTGTGCTTGAGTCGTTCTCTGAAAACGGGCAGCTGCCAGCGCAGATGCCCGTTTAACCTCAGAACAGCACCGAGTAGTTCAGCCCAAAGGTTCGTCCGCGCCCCTTGTAGGTATAAAGACCCGCGTCGCCGTAGGTTGGGCTATAGAGCCCCGGCGCCCGCTGGCCCCACACCGTGGTGTAATCTTTATCCAGCAGGTTCTCTACGCTAAAGCTGAGTTTGCCGACCGGCAGCGCGTAGCTTCCCAGCAGGTCAACGGTGTTATAGCCGTTGATTTTTTTGCCATCCGCATCGGAAACGTCAAGGGTTTGCGTGCTCTGCACGCGCAGGTTCCAGTCGCCAGGCGCCCAGTTCAGCCAGGCGCTGACTTTGGACGGGCTGGCGCTGTCGATGGTCAGCTTCTCCCATTTACCCTCGACGCGCGTTTCAGATTTAATGACGTTAAAGTTAGAGCCGGTACTCCATTCGCTGTCGTTAAAGAAGTAATCAACCTGGCCCTCCACGCCGTAAATGCGGCGCTTATCGTCATCCAGATTAATCGTCATATCGGTTTTATTGATGCTGATGGTTTTATCCGACAGCGAATAGTAAGCCGCCAGCTGGGTGCGCAGGTTATCGCCGGTATAGCGCCAGCCGAGCTCGTAAGAATCGACTTTGATCCCATCCAGCTTCGAATCGTTGACGTTAACGCTGTTGGTGAGGTTGTAATGCCCGTTCGCCAGGCGATAGGTGCCGGAACCGTAATATTTGGCCAGGTCGGGGATCTCAAAGCCCTGCGAGAAGTTAAACCAGACCTGCTGGCGCTCGGTCAGTCGACCCAGAATACCGGCATTGAAAAGCAGGTTATTGTAATCGGTCGATCCGCCCGGTACCGCATCCGCCGAGTTGGCCTGGCCGGTGGCGATCGCCTGCTGCTGCGCGTAGCCGACAAAATCGTCCACCTTGTTTTTCGTATACTGATAGCGCACGCCGCCGCTCAGCGTGATGGCGTCGATGTCGTAGCTCGACTGCAGGAACGGCGCGAGATTGGTGATGCTATAACCCGGATAGCGCCCGACGTTGTAGGCGTTTTTCAGGGTCATGCCGCCGCTTTGCGCCGCGGTGTTCAGGTCAAAAAACTGCTGATTGGCGTCAAAGGTCTCATGGTCGGCGTCAACGCCGTAAGTCAGCGTCAGGGCATCGATCGGCTGGCTGTTAAGGGTCAGCTTGCCGCCATAGAAATCGGTCTTTTGCTGCGAGGCGCCGATACTGGAGACGCGATTGCGGGTAAGGGTAGGGAAAGGATAGAAGGTCAGGCTCTCGTCGCGATAGTAAACCTGCGCCACCAGATCCTGGCCGAAAAAGTCGGTATTGGAGTACTGCACATTGATCAGATGGCGTTCGGTGCCGGGCAGGCGGTCGGAGTCGAGATTGCCTGAGTTATAGGCGCTGCCGGAACCGGTTACCGCTGAGAAATTCTCGCCCAGATAGAGGCCATGCTTGCCGTCTGATTCGCTCTTGAAGTACTGCGTGGTGAGCTGCAGCTGCTGGTTCTCATCGATATTAAGCGTGCCCGAGCCCATTACATCCAGACGATCGGAGTACTGCAGCCCGGTCTGGGTATTATCGATAATCGCCTCGTTGCCTTTGCCGTCGTACCAGCCGCCGTAGCGCTGATAAGCAACCGACAGGCGACCCGAGGCCTTGTCGTCGCCGCCGCTCACCGCCGCCGCGACGTTCTCATCATGATCGTTATGGCTGTTGAACCCGCTTTTGACGCCGGTTTGCAGCTCCGCCTGCGTGCCCGGCTGGCCTTTTTTGGTGACGATATTGATTAATCCGCCGGTACTGCCGCCGCCATAGAGCGAGGTCGCGCCTGAAATCACCTCGATACGCTCGATGTTGAACGGATCGATCGCGTCCAGCTGGCGGCTGTCGCTGCGTGACGAGTTAAGGCGAACGCCGTCCACCATCACCATCATCGAGCGACCGCGCATGTTCATACCGTAGTTGGTGCGTCCCTGACTGCTGACGTCCATGCCGGGAATGAGCTGCGCCAGCACCTCTTTCAACTCCTTGCCGCCCTGAACCTGCTGCTCAATTTCATTCTGCTCGATAATCCAGGTGGTTTGCGCCATTTCCGCCACGCTGCGGTGCGAGCGGCTGGCGGAGACCACCATCTGATCCTCTTTTATCTCTTCGGCCCAGGCGCCGGAAGAGAGCATCGCGAGTAAACAAGGATTTAAAACCCACAGATACGGCTGTTTCATTTTTTATTTTTTTCCGATGACGTGTTCAAAACTGAACGGAATTAACGGTGTGTTGAGGATCCCGATCGTGATTTTCCGGCTGCTGCGTGCGCCACTGGATCACGCCAGGAGTGGTGCTCAGCTCAAAGGGTTCATCCGGGTGCGCGCGGTTAAGAATGCGGGCGGCGCGCCAGGCCATCAGGCTGAGCTGGGGTTCCGCAATGCCCAGGCGCTGCATCCCGGCATTGACGGCAAAAAGACTGTTGCTTTCCGGCCCGTCCCAGTTAAGGGTGAAGTCGGTGTTAATCTGGAAATTTTCGTCGCGGTCGAGCTGCAGGCGATGCGCGACAGGCGCCAGAAAAGCGGGACGCGCCGAGCGGTAGCCGGTGGCGAAAATCACCACGTCGGTCGTCAGCTGCTCTTCGCCGTGATCGAGATGGTGACGCAGCCTCAGCTGCTGCGCCTCCTGCGCCTGCTCAAGCGAGATCACCGAGCGCGACGGCATCAGACGCGCCCAGGGCTGCTCGCGCAGCACCTCAAAGCGGTGATACATCGCCCGATAGATGGCGAGAAGCGACTCGCTGGTGATGCCGTCTGAGGTCATCTTCTGCTCGTTCAGCATCTGCTGGCGCGCGCTTTCGTCCAGCGTCGAGAAGCTTTCCAGGTACTCCGGCGTGAAGTACTCGTTGGCGAAGGCGGCTTCATCCAGCGCGTTGAAGTTATTCCTGCGCGACACCCAGTTCAGGGCCGCGGGCTGACCCCATTCACCACGGAAGATATTGAGAAACAGGTCGGCGCCGCTCTGGCCGCCGCCGACAATGGTAACGCGCTTGCCGTGCAGCTCCGGCCGACGCAGCATCATTTCGCTGGCGTGAAAGCAGCGATCGCTCTGTTCAGTGACGCACGCCGGCAGCCGGGCCTGCTTCCCGATGCCGAGACAGACATGGCGCGCCTGGAAACAGTCATGGGCGGTTTCAACCGTGAACAGACGCGTCGCGTCGTTAAAGGTCACGCGGGTGACCGGCTGGTTGAAGGCCAGATTGCTGAGACGCTTCGCCACCCAGGCCAGGTAGTCGGAAAACTCCTCTCTGGAGACCGTGCGCTGCTCGGTGGTGAGAAAACGGTAGAATTTCTTTTGCTGCACCAGATAGTTCACAAAGCTATAGCGGTTGGTCGGCTCAACCGCGCTCACCAGATCTTTGAGAAAGCTGGTTTGCATCGCGCAGTCCGGCACCATCATGCCCGGATGCCAGGCGAAGTCGGGTTTGCGCTCAAGAAACAGCGAGCTAAAACCGTCCAGTCCTTCCGCCAGCGCGGCGACGCTGAGGTTGAACGGGCCGATGCCTATGCCAATGAAATCATAAGGCTTCATTTTGCAGACCCCTGGGTGACCAGATAGAGAGGGTTATCGAGATCGGTAAGGTAGTTGGGCAGCATTCGGCTGCCGCCGTCATGCTCTGAGAACCTCAGCTTTACCGGATTAAGCACGACGCGGATGATCTGAGGCCTGAAGAGATCGAACAGGGCGAAGCGATCGGCCATCGTCGGATGTTGCGCCATATAGCGCTGCAGCACGCCGGCGAGAAGGCGGTAAAAATGGCGCTCATCGATGCCCGACTGCAGCGTCAGACGGGAGATAAAACGCAGCACGGTGACAAAGTGCCCGGTCTGCAGATCGTGAATAAGGTAGTCGGCGCTCAGGCGCGCGGTGACCTCTTTCACCGCCGCAGGCAGCGACGCCGCCTCCGGGAAGTCGCGATCGACAAGACGCATATCGCCCTGAAAATCCTTCAGCAGAATGCGCTGCGGAATATGGTCCTTCATCACCAGCGTGACGTTCTGACCGTGCGCGATAAGCGCCACGCCGTAGCGGCACATCAGGTGATAGAAGGGGATCACCACCACGTCGAACATGCGGCTCAGCCAGCTTGCCGCATCCAGTCCCGACGCCTTAATCCAGGCGTCGATCAGCGGGCGTCCGTCGTTATCGGTTTCCATCAGCGCGGCCATCAGCACCGTCTGTTCGCCTGCCTGCAAGTAGCAGCCGGGGCTTTCGCGCCAGATCACGCCGAGCATCTCCTGGTAGCGATAGGGCGCCTGCGGCAGCGCGGCGTAGCCTTCGTGAGACAAGTAGCCTGCGGCCGGCTCCGCCAGAATACGGGCGCCGGTGGCGCGCAGCGTCTCATCCTGCGCGAACTGGCGCGTTAACCAGCCGGAGGCGAGCGGCCCGGCGGCGATATACTTGCCGGGAATGCCGCGATAGCAGGAGGTGTTATAGATGGTCAGCGGCAGTTTGATGTCGAACCGCGCAGCGCGGCTGACATTAGTCAGGGTGCGCAGCGACTGCTGCGCCAGATAACGGTCGCCGAAGGCGCCCAGCTCGACTATCTCTCCGCGCGCCAGCTGCGGCAGAAAGTGAATCGCGATTTTTTGCTGCCACTGCCAGGGATGAACGGGCAGCGCCATCCAGCTGTCGTCGAGTCCGGCTGACTGCCAGCGCTGGTGAAAACGCGTCAGCTCGGCGTCATCCATGGCGCTGGCGAGCAGGGTAGAGAGGTCGCACGCCTTTTCATGGCTCCAGACCAGCTTATCCCGGCGCACCGCGACCCAGTGCAGCTGAAACCGGTTGCGATACTCTGGCGCATAGGCGCGCAGCGCATCCACTCCCCAGCCGCGACGCCCTTTGTTGAAGATAAACTTGGGATGTCCGCTGAGCAGGCACTGTAGCTCATCTGCATCGAGCGCGATCAGATCGTCGGCGCTCAGCGACCGGCGCGCTTCCAGCAGTTGCAGATCGCCGCGCAGCGTGGCGTAGAGATCTTCAAGATGCTCGGCCGTCTGGGCATCGCTCATCTCCAGCGCCACGGCCAGCTGGCGCAGCAGCGCGTCCGCCTCCAGCGGCCCGCCGCTGAGCGAGGCGGGATCGATATGCAGCCAGCCCCAGATGCCGCGGCGCGCGGCAAACGCCCAGCGCGCTGAGCCCACGGCGATTTCCCAGCGGCCTGCTGAACGCTCCACCGCGCGCAGCGCCTGCTCATACTCCAGCTCGGCGAGAATTTTGGCGATCATCTCGCGGTTGACGCGCTCCCACATCATAAGCCCACCTCCGTAAAGAAGCGGTGGCGCTCGCTCATCACCAGGCGAGAGCGTTTGTGGGGGAAATCGAACTCTTTGAAGGTGCGATAGCCGGCAACCGGCAGATGGCGGAACAGGCGCTGGTTGTCGTAGCGCGGTTCAGCGACGATGCGCTGCGTACGGGGCTCGTCGAGGAACAGGTAGTGCGTCAGTCCGCGCAGCCAGCTGCGAATAAAGTGCGCGCCGCGCCACGCCTCTTCGCCCACCAGCATATGCAGACCGCGATCGTAAGGCTGCCAGCGGTAGTGACGGCCGATGCGATCTTCCGCCGCCCAGTAAATTTCGAAATAGCCGAACGGCTGGTCGTCGAAACAGCCAATGACCGGGCAGCAGTACGCCGAGTCGAGCTGCTTGCGCAGGTAGTTTTCCTGCTCCGGCTGCGGCGCGGCCATTTCCCAGAAGGCGTTGACGCGGGGCGCGTTCATCCAGCGCGTAAAGCGCGCGGCGTCCTCCGCCACGTCGGCGACGCGAAAGCTGAGCGTCCGCTTGATCTGCGGATCGTAACGCCGATAGATTTCGCCTTCCGGCCTGGCCGGACGCACGGGATAGAAGAGCTGACGCTCATCATCGAACTGCATTTTGCCGCTGGCCTTCGGCTGTTCGCCGCGGCGCCAGATCGGCAGCTGCCAGAAGGTTTCGCGGGAAAAATAGTCGCCGTCGACCGCCGCGAACAGCGCCTGCGCCTGCGGCTCATGCTGCCACTGCGCCCAGGGGAGTTGAACGCCGCTCAGGTGCGGCGCGGCCACCAGCAGCTGATCGATCGCCTCGGCAAGCCAGCCGTCCGGTATCGCCGCCATAAACTGCAGCGCGGCGCTGTTGTCCAGCCCGAGCATGAGCGGCAACGACTGTCCGGTCAGCGCACAGCGGAAACCGGTGTCGCCATGTACGATATGCGCGTTTGGCATCACGGCTTCTCCCTGTAGAACGGATTCTGAAAATCGAAGTAGATCACCGCCGGATCGGCGATGGTGTTTTCGTTGTGGTCGTAGAGATAGCAATTGAAATTGCCTTTACAGTTCCAGTGTCGGCTGTCGAGCACGTAATCGAGACTGCGGGTATCGCTGACGCGATTGCGCAACGCCGCCAGCCTGTCGCGCACCTGGGCCATCAGGCGCTCTTCGGTCTCAAAGCCCGCGGCGCCCAGCGCGGCGGTGACCGCCAGCGTGGAGTTGACCAGCAGGTAATAGGGGAAGTAGCGCAGCACCTGCTCGCGGCTAAAGCGGTTTTCCGCATCCGCTTCGTCAATCTGCGCCAGCCAGTCGATGGCGTTTTCCGTGAAGCCGCTGCCCTGGCAGTCGCGATAGAGCAGTCCGACCGGCAGATCCTGCTGCATCTCCACCAGGATGTTTTGCTGATGCGCCAGCAGCACCAGACCGTAATTGGCCTCGGTGCCGAACAGCGGCAGCAGCACGCGATCGCAGTAGGCGTTCAGCCAGCACTGCGCCGCCTGGGCAAGCGTCAGCCCGAGCCGAACGCTCACTCTTCTTACCGCCGCCGCCAGCAGGCTGTCGCCGCCGTCTGGCGCGGCCTGCGTCAGGCTGACCAGCACGTTGGTCTGGGTTGCCGGGGTATCGAAAAGGCTGTTGACGCGAAACGCCATCAGGCTCTCTTCCTGGATCGCGCCATCAGCGGCGCGCAACCCGGCCCAGCCATCCTCCTGCATCACGCGCATGGTGGGATAGTCCATCTGCAACGACTGCCAGCGCGGGGTTTGGGCGAGACGTGCCAGGCGCATACCGCGCTTCACCTCTTTCACCGACAGGGTGCGCACCGAGTTGGTCAGACGCACGCTCAGCGAGAATTTGATCATGTCGCTGCTGACTGGCGAGTAGAGCGAACGCGAAGAGCTGGTGGGCAGCCAGGCGCTGCCGCATTCCCCTAAGTCCGCCAGCGCGCCGTTATCGATTAGCTGCTGGCACCACGCCTGCGACAGCAGATAGCGGGCCTGCCACGGATGCATCGGGATCAGCCAGCGCTGGTCGGTAAAGTGGCTCAGCAGCGCGGGCGCGCTCTGCGCGGCAAAGCGCAGCAGACGCGCGCGCAGCGACAGGCTGAGGCTTTCGCCCGCCACATATTCGCTATCGACGGAAAGCCAGTGCAGCGGGAAGTCAGAGGCGAAGTCAGGCAGATAGCGGCGCGCTTCTGCTTCGTTAAAAGGCTCGTGCGATTTCGGGGCAGGGTGGAACGCGTGGCCCACCAGCAGCGCCTGTTCGGCCTCAGCAAATGAAAGCGGTTTGTTGCGTAGCTCAGGCCAGCGATGACGCACATTGATCGCCTGCCAGGTATTGGCATGGCTTGCGCCGACGCGCTGCCGGAAGCGTTCGATGACGTCGCCACCGAGCTCCGCGCGAATGGCCGGTTTTGCCAGAATCAGCGATACCAGGGTTGCAAAGCTGATAGCTTCGCCCTCAGGCGAATCCGGGCTGACGAGCCGCGCGGGAAACTGATACTGATGGTGCTGGGTAGGAGAGAAGTAGCGCAGCGGCAGGCGGATCGCCTGCGATGACGAAAGGGGCAGGTCAATATGCTGCATCTGACCCGGCGCAGCGTCGGCAACGTATTTCCAGTCGCGCGTTTCCCGAAAAAGCGCATTAAGAAAGCACTGCGCCGCTACGTCAACGCCAGCCGATTGAGAGAAGCCATCCATAAGATAATCTCACTTCTTAACTGATAATGATTATCGTTATGATAATTATTTAATTTACAAAGGCAATCATTTTTGCAATATTTGTATACATCTAATGAACTGTATATCCCTGTTTTTAACGGTGTCTTTACATTTATGTGTCAGTTATTACAGAGTCGGCGGGTATGACGGGGCCGGGTAAATCAAGCTGGCCGCTGGCTTTTTGCGCCGGGCTGCTGGGAATTGGTCAGAACGGCTTACTGGTCGTGCTGCCGCAGCTGGTAGAGATGACCGGCCTGACGCTCTCCAGCTGGGCCGGTTTATTGATGTTTGGTTCGATGCTGTTTCTGCCCGCCTCGCCCTGGTGGGGACGCGTCTCCGAAGTGAAGGGCTGTAAATTTGTCGTGGTGGCGTCGCTGGCAGGCTATCTGGCCAGCTTCGGCATTCTGGCGCTGGCGGTCTGGCTGATGGCGGAAAAACTGCTCGGCATGCACGTGGGGCTTGCCGCCCTGATCCTGTCGCGGATGGTGTACGGTCTCACCGTCTCGGGCATGGTGCCCGCCGCGCAAACCTGGGCGATGCAGCGCGCTGGCGCAGAGCGGCGCATGGCGGCGCTGGCGGCGATCAGCTCCGGGCTAAGCTGCGGAAGATTGCTGGGGCCGCCTCTGGCGGCGGGCGCTCTCAGCCTTTATCCCATGGCGCCGCTGTGGCTGATGGCCGCCGCGCCGCTCTTCGCCCTGATGCTGATCGGCCGCGAGTATGGCGATCCGCCGCTGGCGCCGGTTGCGCATCAGGCGGCGCGCTGGCAGAGCAGTTTACTGCCGCTTCTGGCGCTGGCGGCGCTGCTCGCCCTCAGCATCAGCCTGATGCAGATCGGGCTGGCGCCCGTGCTGCGCGATTACATGAGCGCGCCCGCGGCGGTCAGCCGCCATATCGCCTGGCTGCTGAGCCTGGCCGCCATCGCGACTCTGCTGGCGCAGTTTCTGGTGGTCAGGCCGCAGCGGCTGCAGATTCAGCCGCTGCTGTTTAGCGCTGCGGTACTGATGAGCGCAGGGCTGGGCATCATGGTCGTCGGCAACCTTATTTCGCTTTATGCAGGCATCGCCGTCACCTCTTTCGGCGCCGCGATGGCGACCCCAGCCTATCAGCTGATGCTTAATCAAAAACTCTCTATCGGCAAAGGGGCTGGCCTGATCGCCACCAGTCACACGCTGGGCTACGGCCTGAGCGCCTTGCTAATCCCCTTTATCACGTGGCAATGGGGACAGCACCAGGTGCTGGCGGGCGCATGGATAGCATCAGTGATGTTTTTCATGGTGGCCTGTCGGCTGCGATTAACGGCAAGCGCGGAAAGCGCGCGCTGAAGTCAGGAAAAAATATGGACGCCATTCCAGCCTACCGCTTATTCAATGTCACTCTGCTGCGCAAAAGATGGCTCTCTCCCTCGCTGGTGAGCTGCCTCTTTACGGGCGAAGAGGTCGGGATGATGAAGCGCGATGGGCCCGATCAACGCATTAAAATTCTCTTTCCGTCGTTACAGGGGATTCCCGCCTCGTTAACCGCGCATCTTCCATGGCGCGAGCAGCTTAAAACCCTGCCGCCCGAGCAAAAGCCGATACCGCGCACCTACACGCTGCGCGCGGTTGACGCTGCCGACCGCCTGGTGGAGGTGGAGTTTGTGATTCATGGCGCAGAGGGACCCGCCTCGGCCTGGGTCATCAGCGCGGAACCAGGCGATGCTCTGCAGATGGTTGCGCCCAACCGGCAACACGCCGATGACAGCGGCGGATATGAGTGGCGTCCTCATGCCGAGGTCGCGCGCGCGCTGATCGTGGCCGATGAGACGGCGCTGCCGGCGGTGAAAGGGATCCTTGAGCAGGTGGCGCAACTGGCGGCGCCGCCCGCGCTGCAGATTTTTCAGGAGGTACCGCGGGCGGAGGACTGCGTCGACTGGCGTCAATACGCCTTTGCCGAGGTCTTCTGGCTTCCCCGCGACCAAACCCGCACGGCGCACGGCGCAGCGCTGCTGCAGGCGGTAAAAGTGAACCTCGCCGTGCCTGACTCAGCGCTCAGCGCCTGTCCGGCGTCGCTGGAGGTGGAACAGGAGAGCCTGTGGCGCAGTGCGGCGTGCAAAGACAATCGTTTTTACGGCTGGGTTGCGGCGGAGTCGTCAGCCGTCAGGCATATCCGGCGCTATCTGGTGAGCGAGCGCCAGCTGGCGAGCGAGAGCGTGAGCTTTATGGCCTACTGGAGCAAAGGTTAACCGCGTCAGTCCGCTTAATTTATCGTGCGCAGAGCGGGACGGGCGGGATGCTGAGGGGCGCCCCACAGCGGTACGGCGCGCCTCGGAGGGGCTTGTCAGGAGTTTTCAGAGGAGCGAACGGCGTAGAAGCGCGCTTTCTGCTGCCGCCGCTCTCTGCGCGGCATCACCAGGCTGGCGATGATAATCACCAGCGTCAGGCCGCCGGTCGCCAGCAACTCATTCTGATGCTGCGCGTTAAACAGCATGCAAACCAGCACGGTGACGATAAACAAAATGGTCAGCCAGGTCAGGCCCGGAAACAGCCACATGCGGTAACTCAGCGTTTCGCCCGCTTTTTCGCGCTTTTTGCGCAGCACCAGATGAGAGAAGGCGATCACCAGGTAAACCAGCAGCGCAATGGCGCCTGAGCTCGCCAGCAGGAATTCAAACACCACGCTGGGCGCCAGATAGTTAGCCACCACCGCGACAAACGCCGCCGCCGTCGAGAGCAGCACCGCAATCCAGGGCGTACCGCTGCGCGTGGTGCGGGATGCCGCCGCAGGCGCATCCTTCCGACGCGACAGAGAGTAGAGCATACGCGAAGAGGTATAGAGCGCCGAGTTAAGGCAGCTGCAAACCGCTATCAGCACCACGACATCGACAATGAGTTTGGCGTGCGGAATATTCATGGCCTGCAGCACGGTCTGATAAGAGCCGTGCTCAACCAGCGACGGCGAATTCCAGGGCACCAGAGCGACCACGAAGAATATCGACAGCAGATAGAACAGCGCGATACGCCAGATAACCGAATTGGTGGCCTGGGTGATCTGCTTGCCGGGGTTCTTCGATTCGGCGGCTGCGATGGTAATAATTTCGGTGCCCATAAATGAAAACATGGTGGTCAGAATCGCCGCCATCACCTTGCCGATGCCGTTGGGCATAAATCCCTGGGTGTCATAAAGATGCTTAAGGCCGCTGGCGCCGCTATTGGGCAGATAGCCGAATACGGCCAGCCCGGCGGCACACAGGAATGCGACGATCGCCGCGACCTTGAGCAGGGCGAACCAGAACTCAAACTCGCCATAGTTTTTTACGCTCAGCAAATTGGTCAGGGTTAAAACCACCGTAATGGCGAGCGTAAACTGCCAGATGGCGATCTGCGGAAACCAGGCGTGCAGAATGGTGCCGGCCGCGTTCGCTTCCAGAGGGATCACCAGCACCCAAAACCACCAGTAGAGCCAGCCGATGGTAAAACCGGCCCAGCGGCCGAGCGCCTTATCGGCGTAGGTAGAGAAAGAGCCGGAGTCCGGCAGCGACACCGCCATCTCCGCCAGCATACGCATAATCAACACCACTAGCGCGCCAGCAGCGGCATAGGCGATAAGCACCGCCGGGCCCGCCTCGGCGATAGCGTGGCCGGACCCCACAAACAGGCCTGCGCCAATCACGCCGGCAATGGACAGCATGCGCACATGGCGCGGCTTTAGATTTTGTGCCAGTGCATCTTCGTTCGCACTCTGCATTCTCGTCATCAATACATCTCCAGAACGGCTCCCGGGCTTATGTGCCCGGGACGAGCAGGGGGACAGACTCGCGGCAGCGAGCCGGGAAGCTGATACGTTTTATTTACAATTCCCGACAAAGGCTTTTATTTATGCGTGCGGAGAGGTAAGTTGCCAGAGCCAATTTCAGAGAGTGGGATGGAGCCAATTGCAGCTGTTATATGCCGATCACTTATTAGCGCGACTGCAGGTTTTGCAGAGTGGTTCGCTACAGCAGCGACTGCTGGCCTGCATACAGGCCGCTATTATTGAAGGGGTTTTTCCTCGCGGCGGACGTTTGCCGCCGACGCGCGACATGGCGCGCGAGCTGGGCGTATCGCGAAATACGGTAATGCATGTTTATGAAAGTTTAATGGCGCAGGGCTACGTGACGGCGCGCACCGGCAGCGGCACCCGCGTGGTGGAGACGCTGCCGGAGATCTGTCTGCAAAGTCAGGCGATCGAGCTGCTTCAGCCGGTTGCCGCGCCGCTGCCAGCCACGCTGTCAAAACGCGGCGCGATGCTGCTAGGGCATGCCACCGCCTCGCCCTATCAGTGGGGCGCCTTCGTGCCCGGCGCGCCTGATGTGACCGAATTCCCTCATAAGTTGTTTAGCCAGATTCAGGCGCGACTCAACCGCGATCCCGACGTTCACCGACTGATTTACAGCAGCGGCGGCGGCTGCCCCGATCTGCGCCATGCGCTGGTGGAGTATCTGCGCGTGGCGCGATCGGTGAAGGCGGATGCCGATCAAATCCTGATCACCGAAGGGGTGCATCAGGCGGTGGATCTGGTGAGCTGCGTGCTGGGCGATCCTGGCGATCTGGTGTGGATGGAGGAGCCGGGGTACTGGGGAACGCGCAACCTGCTGCGTAAAAACGGCCTGAAAATTCGCGCCATCCCGGTCGATGACGAGGGGATTGTGCCAGCGTCCGGCCCGCCGCCCCGCATGGTATTCGTGACGCCGTCACATCAATATCCGCTGGGCGCTCATCTGAGTCTGGCGCGGCGTAAGGCGCTGCTGGCGCAGGCGCGGCGTCACGGTAGCTGGATTATCGAAGATGACTACGACAGCGAATTTCGCTTTTCAGGCACGCCCTGGCCGTCGCTACAGGGACTGGAAGAGGATGCGCCGGTCATCTATATGGGCACCTTCAGCAAAACGCTCTATCCGGCGCTGCGCATTGGCTACATGGTGGTGCCGAAGATGCTGGCGGAACCGATGCGCACCGCGGCGACCGAACTCTATCGCGGCGGCCATCTCTTGATCCAGCGCGCGCTGGGGGAGTTTATCCGCCAGGGGCACTACATGGATCATATCCGTCGCATGCGGCTGCTCTACGGCCAGCGACGTCAGTTTTTATGTAAGCTGATCGAGCGCTATCTGGGGCCGTCGTTTTTACCGCCGGTCAACCATGAAGCGGGGCTGCATCTGGTGCTGCGGCTGCCGCCGGGCTGCGACGACGTCGCGATTACCGCAGAGGCGCTCAAACGCGGCGTAAAGGTGCGGCCGCTCTCGCAGTACTATATGCATCCGCAGCGCGAACGCGGATTGCTGCTCGGCTATGCCTGCGTCAATGAGTGGCAGTGTCAGGACGCGTTTGGCGTCCTCAAAGGCTGTCTGGTCGCGGCGGGCATCGAGATTAAGGCACAGTAATGTCTTAAACGGTGACAAGGGTGATGTTTTTCTCTTTCAGCGCCAGCTGGAATGCGCGATCAAGCTTGTCTTCGATAACCAGAACGTCTATTTCCTCGCAGCTGGCGACGGAGAACCTGGCGACGCCTGGGATTTTCTCTGCCGTCAGCCCGACAATGGTCTGGCTGCTTTGCCTGATAGCCGCTTTCTTAAACTCACAGTCATCGTAATTAAAGCCTGTCAGTCCAGTATCGGGACTCATGGCGCATCCGCCTATAAACGCCTGGTCAAACATCACGCCTTTCAGCTGCTCAATGGCCCTGTTGCCGACGCAGCCGCCGCTGTTTTTATCAATGCGACCGCCAAGCATAATGACGTCAATCGCGGCATAGTTCAGCAGCGCCGCGGCGATATCGGGCGCATTGGTGACCACCGTAGCGACGAGCGTTTGAGGCAGAAAACGGGTCATAGCCAGATTGGTGGTACCGGCATCGATAAAGATGCAGCTCGCATTTTTTATTCGCTCTGCGCACTTTTGCGCGATGGCCTCTTTAGCTGAGAGATTGTGCTCTTTTCGTATCGCAAAGGTGCCGGCATCCGGCACGATTAGCACCGCGCCGCCATACACCTTTTTGCACAGGCCTTCCTTGCTGAGTTCATGAAGATCGCGCCGGACCGTATGCTCTGAGACACCCAGCTGGCGGGCGAGTTCGGCGCAAACGACGCTTCCCTGTTCGCGCAAAGTTTGTCGGATCAACGCTTGCCGCTGCTCTGGGAAAGCTGCATAATCGAGCATAAATTACCTTTAATATTATTATAACGAGCTTAAGTGAGCATGATCGTGCATGCCACCGCACCTGTCAACCCGCTGCTGCGCTTTTACCCGTACGCAAAAGGGGTTTTCAGCCATCTGACGAGGAATTACATGGTTATGCCATTCACCCGAATTACTTCGCGCCATGCGACGCGGCTGGCTTTTTTTATTGCGGGCGTGGTCACCGCCGCCTGGGCGGTTATCGTGCCCTATGCTCGCGCCAACACGGGCGTCGATGAGGCGACGCTGGGCACGTTGCTGCTCTGTCTGGGCGTCGGCGCGCTGATCGCGATGCCGGTAACAGGCTCGCTCACCAGTCGCTTCGGCTGCCGTCGCGTCATCATGGTTTCCATTGCGGTGATTATCGTCAGCGCGCCGCCGCTGGCGTTTATTGCCGATCCGCTGCTGCTGGGGCTGGTGCTGCTGCTGTTCGGCGTGGGTATGGGCGTCACCGACTGCGCCATGAACATTCAGGCAATCCTGGTTGAAAAGCAATCATCCGTTCCGCTGATGTCGGGTTTTCATGGCATGTACAGTTTTGGCGGCATTGCGGGCGCGGGCGTAATGACCTTGCTGTTAGCGATGGGAACAGAGGTTGCTGTCGCGACGCTGCTGGTTATTTTTATGGTGCTGGCGTTAGCCATACTGAGCTATCCGGGGCTGCTGACCTACGCAAACCCTAAAGAGGGGCCTGCGTTCGCCAGGCCGCGCGGAATCGTTTTGTTGCTGGGGATTATCTGTTTTTCCGTGTTTCTGACCGAAGGGACGGTGCTGGACTGGAGCGCGCTCTATCTGACGCAGGTGAAAGGCATGCCGGATGCCCTGGGCGGTCTGGGATATACCTGTTTCGCCGTGGCCATGACCACCGCCAGGCTAACGGGCGACCGCGTTGTTCGCCATCTCGGCCGCTTAACCGTGGTTGTCGGCGGATCGGTGATGACGATCGCCGGGCTGGCGCTGGTGATCTACGTCCCCTCGTGGCACCTGTCGCTGCCGGGATACGCGCTGGTAGGCGCCGGCTGTGCGAATATCGTGCCCGTGATGTTCTCGGCGGTGGGGCAGCAGAGCGTGATGCCGCAGTCGGTTGCCGTTCCGGCCATGACCACCCTGGGATATCTGGGCGTGCTGAGCGGCCCGGCACTCATTGGCTATGTCGCTCATTTCACGTCGCTCGCCGTCGCCTTTTCACTCATCATGGGGCTAATGCTGTTTGTCGGCGCGCTGGCGTTCAGCCTGAATCTTGACCGCGCGCAGTCAGTAAGGGAAAACGCATGAAAATCGCACACGTGGCGTTATGGACCAGAGATCTTGAAGCGCAAAAGGCGTTCTGGCGGCATTTCTTCGCCGCTGAATCGAACGATCTCTATATCAGCAAAAATCGGCCTGGCTTCCGCTCTTATTTTGTCAGCTTAGCCGAAGGGCCGACCATTGAGCTTATGAGCCTGGACGGGCTGGAGAGCGGCCCGCACGGGAAAGAAGTGACGGGATGGGCTCATCTCGCCATCACGGTAGGCTCTCGGCAACGGGTCGATGAGATGGTCAGGAAGGCTGACGCCAGTAACATATTGGTTAGCCCCGCGCGGGTCACCGGGGATGGCTATTATGAGGCGATTATCCGCGATCCAGACGGCAATCTGATTGAGATTGTAAGTTAGGGTGGGAACCTGGGCCGATTATCGGCCCAGAGATCGCGCGCCGCATTCGCTATGCGGCGATCCTGCCGCGCACGATAACCTTTCCTGGCTTGCTGTCGCCATCCTGCACGCGGCGAATCGCCAGGTTGAGCGCCTGCCATGCGATCTCCTGCAGGTCGTGGCTGACGCAGGGAAAGTGGAAACCGTAAATCTCGGCGTGCGAAACATGATCGATACTGAAAAGGTTGACCTCGTCCATGAGCCGCAAATTGTGCTCGATACAGGCTTTAATGATGCCCAGCGAAATCTGGTTATTACAGCCGACAAAGTAATCGGGGGCCTGATGGCTGTTCAGCCAGCGGCTGGTTTCTCGCCACGCCGCATCCATAAAGAAATCGGCATAGAGAATTTCAAACGACTCTACCTTGCCCAGCAAAGCCGCCTGCAAGCCGGTGACTCTTTCACGCGCGACGTTGGAATTTTCCGGTCCGGAAACCACGACGACGCGGCTGGCCTGCTGCTCCAGAAGCCAGCGGCCGGTCTGCAGGCCGCAGTCCAGGTTATCGATATAGACGCCGCTACAGTGCGACGCCTGCAGTTCGCGATCGACCAGCACCACGGGAATGTTGAGAATTTCCAGCCGCTTCATATAGGCGGGATGATAGTTAACGTCATTGGAAATCACGGAAAGAATAATGGCGTCGACGTTATAGCCGATCAGCTTATCGATAATACGGTCTTCCGCTTCCTGCGATTCGCAGGAGTCAAAAACCAGCGTGTCATAACCCATCTTTTGCGCTTCCAGCGTCATTAGCCGCGTCAGTCCGCCAAAAAACGGGTTTGCCATATCAGGATTGACGATGCCAATGGTTTTACTGGCTTTCGCCCGCAGGTTGCGCGCGGCGGCATTGACGACATAGCCAAGCTGCTCTGCCGTTTCGCGAATGCGCTGAAGCGTTTCCGGATGCACTTTCTCAGGCTGCGAAAACGCCCGGGAAGCGGTAATTTTACTGACGTTTGCCTGCGCGGCGACGCTTGCCAGCGTCGCCTTTCGTCCCCGACCTGCTGCCAATTTCGGCTCCTTAATTAAACCACATCATTTTGTATCATTTACAAATCATGACAGATCCTGGGGTGTGATGCTAATGCTGATTGTTACGCCAGCCGGTTTACGCGCGGATCGGTGAAAATATCCAGCTCATCGCGGCTTTCAGACGAGAACTCCGAGACCACCGCCCCGTTATCGCCCGCCTGGAACCAGTGACGCGTATTCGGCGCGATGGTGTATTGCTCGCCGGGCCGCAGCAGGACATAGCGGGTGCAGGTGTACCACTCCTCGCTTCCTTCCGGCACGCGGCAAACCGGCGCGCCGCTGGCGTCATTCTCTGTCAGGCTGCTGTCGTCCACGAACAGATAAACCTCGCCCGAGCGGCAACGAAACGTTTCCTGTTTGCCCGGCGTGCCTTCAAACGGCGGGTGCAGATGCTCAGGACAGGTTTGTCTGGGAAACAGCACCAGCTCTTTGGCGCAGTAGCGCGGCGAGTTCACGTAGGTCAGCAGCTGCAGGCCGGAAGCAGGGTAATCCGGCAGTCCGAAAGTGGCGATCTCAATACGCTGCTGCTCTTCCTGCGTGAGCGTAATGTTGGCCTGACGCAGCGCGCTCAGGGTTTGTTGCACATATTCATGGGTATCCGTCATCGCTTCCTCAACTCATCATAATGGTATCGATAACATTTATTGCAGGGCAGGCCTGGTTAATCTGTGATCAAGATCAATGTTACTCATTGATATAGGGTTTAACTGTTTACCTTAATGATAATTTTTTAACAAACATCACAGTTTTGCAGCTTTATTTACAGCAGTATCGCCGCAGATAAATGATATCGATACCATTAAAATGATCTTACCGGGGGCATAAAATGAAAGCATTGGTTCTGGCGCAGGCGGGCAAAATCGCCATTGAAGATCGTGAATTTGATGAAACGCTCGGCGATAACGACGTCGAAATTAAAATTCACTCCGTCGGGATTTGCGGCAGCGACGTTCACTACTATCAGCACGGCCGCATTGGTCCTTTTGTGGTTGAGGCGCCGATGGTGCTGGGTCATGAAGCGTCGGGCGTGGTGCTGGCCACCGGCAAAAACGTCACTCACGTTAAACCCGGCGATCGCGTCTGTATGGAGCCGGGCATCCCGGATCTGAACTCGGCCCAGTCGCGCGCCGGCATCTACAACCTTGATCCCGCCGTACGTTTTTGGGCGACGCCGCCGGTACACGGCTGTCTGCGTGAAACCGTTATTCACCCCGGCGCCTTTACCTTCAAACTGCCCGATAACGTCAGTTTTGCCGAAGGGGCGATGGTGGAGCCGCTGGCGATTGGCATGCACGCCGCGACGAAAGCGGGTATTAAGCCAGGGGATATCGCGCTGGTGATCGGCGCCGGCCCTATCGGCGTCGTCACGGCGCTGGCTGCGCTCGCGGGCGGATGTTCAGACGTCATTATTTGCGATCTGTTCGATGAGAAGCTGGCGGTCGCCGCCAACTACGACGGACTGCACGCGGTCAATATTAAAAGTGGCGATTTGGCCGCTACCGTCGCCGCGCTGACCAGCGGCAACGGCGCTGACGTGGTGTTCGAGTGCAGCGGCGCCAAACCGGCTATCGCCACGCTGGCGCAGCATGCCGCGCCGGGCGCGACCGCGGTGCTGGTCGGCATGCCGATCGATGCGGCGCCGATGGACATCGTGGCCGCGCAGGCGAAAGAGATTACCTTCAAGACCATTTTCCGCTACGCCAATATGTATCCGCGCACGCTGCGTCTGCTGAGCAGCGGCAAGCTGCGCGTGCAGCCGCTGATCAGTCAAACCTACAAATTCAGCGAAAGCGTCGCCGCTTTTGAGCGCGCTGCCGCCGGTAATGCCTCTGATATCAAAATCATGCTGGAAATGGAGTAACTCATGTCGCTCTATGCGGGCATTGACTGCGGAACGCAAGGCACCAAAGTCGTGATTGTCGACAGCGAACAGGGGGTGATTCTCGGCGAGGGCAGCGCACCGCACCGCCTGATCAGCGACTCCAGCGGCCGACGCGAGCAGCAGGCGGCGTGGTGGATCGACGCGCTGGTGGACGCTTTCCAGCAGGCGGTTTCCCAGGCGGGTGTGGATGCGCGCCGCATCCAGGCGCTGGGCGTCTCTGGTCAGCAGCACGGCTTTGTGCCGCTGGATGAGCAGGGCGAGGTGCTGCACAGCGTCAAGCTATGGTGCGACACCGAAACCGCCGACGAGAACGCCGCGCTGCTGGCGCAGCTGGGCGGCGTGAGCGGATCGCTGGCACAGTTGGGTTTAACGGTCGCGACCGGCTATACCGCCTCGAAAATTCTCTGGTTCAAACAGCAGCATCCTGAGCTCTGGTCGCGTCTGCGCACGGTGCTGCTGCCGCATGACTACCTTAACTTCTGGCTGACCGGGGAGCGCGTGGCGGAGTATGGCGACGCGTCCGGTACCGGACTGCTGAACGTACGCACCCGCGAATGGGATCGCCGTACGGTATCGCTTATCGACGACAGCGGACGGCTGTGGGAGGCGCTGCCGCCGCTGAAAAGCGCTGAAAGCTGTATCGGCACGCTGCGTCCGGAAGCGGCGGAAAGGCTCGGTCTCTCTACCTCCACGCGCGTCGCCACCGGCGGCGGCGACAATATGATGGCCGCTATCGGATCCGGCAATATCGCGGCCGGCACCGTGACCATGAGTCTCGGCACCTCCGGCACGCTGTTCGCCTGGTCTGATGCGCCCGTCGTCGCCGACACTGACGCCATCGCCGGTTTCTGCTCCAGCACCAACGGCTGGCTGCCGCTGATATGCACCATGAATGTCACCTCCGCGACCTCCTCGGTGCAGGCGCTGCTGGAAGAGGATGTCGCGGGGTTTAACCGGCTGCTGGAGCAGGCCGCGCCTGGGGCCGGCGGGTTAGAAATGCTGCCTTTCTTCAACGGCGAGCGCGTACCGCCGCTGCCTCAGGCGCGCGCCAGCCTGCATAACCTCGACAGCGACAACTTTACCCGCGCCAACCTCTGCCGCGCGGTGGTGGAGAGCGCTACCTACGGCTTGCGCTACGGCCTGGATCTGTTTCGTCGCCAGGGCATCGCGGCGCGGGAAATTCGCCTCACCGGCGGCGGCGCACGCAGTCCGCGCTGGCGGCAGATTGTGGCGGACGTGACGGGCTGCCCGGTGGTTTGCCTGAAGGTCAACGAGACGGCGGCGCTGGGCGGCGCGATTCAGGCGATGTGGGCGACCGCGCTGGCGGACGATCCGCATCAGCAGGCGGAGAGCGTGTTGAGCGATCTCTGTCGGCGTTTCGTCTCCCTTGATGAGTCCACCCGCGCCGAGCCTGACGCCGAACGTCAGGCGCAGTACGACGCGCTTTATCAACGTTACCTGCAGCGCCTGCAACAGGCTTATCCGGAGGTATCACTGTGACACGCGATCCGCACACGCAACAGCCCGCTTATCTGCTGGAAGTGACCGGCGTAAAAAAAGCCTTTGGTCCGGTCGTGGCGCTGAAAAACGCTGAATTCGCCCTGCGGCGTGGCTCGATCCATGCGCTGTGCGGCGGCAACGGCGCGGGAAAATCGACCTTCCTGAGTATTCTGATGGGCTTTATCCAGCCCGACGGCGGCAGCATTTTCATCAACGGCGAGCGTTGCGAGTTTCATCACCCTAAAGATGCGCTCGCCGCAGGCGTGGCGATAGTGCAGCAGGAGCTGAGCGCCATTCCCGATCTGACCGTGGCGGAGAATATCTGGCTGGGGCGCGAGCCGCGCCGTCTGGGATTCGTCGATTTCGCCACCCTGAACCAGCGCACCCGCGACCTGTTGAAAGAGCTTGATTTCACTATCTCCGCCACCGAAAAAATGCGCAACCTCAGCGTCGCCGAGCAGCAGCTGGTGGAGATCGCCAAGGCGCTTTCCCATGCGAATGCCGACATCATCATTATGGATGAGCCCACCTCGGCGATTGGGGAAGAGGATGCGCAGAAGATCTTCCAGACCATCACCCGGCTGGCGCAGAAAGGCAAAGGGATTATTTATGTCTCGCACCGGCTGTCGGAAATTTTCCAGATAGCCGACAGCTACACCATCTTTCGCGACGGCGCCTACATCCACGAAGGCATTATCGCCGACATCACCCGCGAGCAGCTGATTGAGCACATCATCGGCGGCGAGTACGACAGCGAATTCGCCAAGTTTAACCAGCCGGGCGAGGAGGTGATGATGGAGGTAAAAAACCTGCGCTGGCGCGACAAAATCAAAGATATCAGCCTGCATCTCAGGCGCGGCGAGATCCTGGGGATTTATGGCCTGGTGGGGTCAGGGCGCAGCGAGTTTCTTGATCTGGTCTTCGGCATCAATCATGCCGACAGCGGCACCATCCAGCTGGGCGACACCACCCTGGGACGCCATTCGCCGAAAGAGGCGATCGGGTGCGGCATCGCCTATGTCACCGAAGACCGCAAGCAGATGGGGCTGGTTCTCTGCCGCTCGGTTAGCGAGAACATCAATATCGCCTCTTTTGGCGCCATCAGCCGGTCGGGCTTTATCAATGAGAAGCAAGAACGCGATCGCGCCAGCGAGATGATTAAACGCTTTAACGTCAAAACGCCGGACGGCGATCAGATTGTCGGCAACCTGAGCGGCGGCAATCAGCAGAAAGTGGTGCTGGGGCGCTGGGCGCTGCTCGATCCGGACGTCCTGCTGCTGGATGAGCCTACGCGCGGCATCGACGTGGGCGCCAAAAAAGAGATCTATCGCTTTATGTCGGAATTTGCTCTTAAAAACAAAGGGATAATTATGGTCTCATCAGAGTTGTCGGAAATTATCGGCATGAGCGATCGCATTCTGGTCTTCCGTGACGGGCAGCTAGCCGGTGAATTAACTGCGGCGCAGGCCACGCAGGCTGAGCTGATGAAACTGGCGGTATAACAGAGAGATAATAAGATGAACGGTACGCATTCTATGACACCCGGGGTTTCGTTTTTTACGCGCAACAAGCGCCGCATGCACAAGTACGGCATCATTATCGCCTTCTTTGTTCTGTGCCTGATTGTCGCGGCAATCGGCGAGGTGCAGGTGGCGAAGGGCGCCTGGACCAACAACTACTTTCTCAGCAATGAAAATATGCTCATTGTCCTGCGCCAGGTCTCAATCAACGGCATTCTCGCCATCGGCATGACGTTCGTGATCATTACCGCCGGGGTTGATCTGTCGGTGGGATCGGTACTGGCGCTAAGCGGCATCGTCGCCGCGCGTTTCGCCACCAATAACAGCGGACTGGCGATTGGCGATACCGCGCACGCGGTCATGATGCCGTTAATCATCGCGCTGGGCATCGGCATCGTCTGCGGCCTGATTAACGGCACGGTACTGGCGCGCTATCGTCTGCAACCCTTTATCGTCACCATGGGTATGCTGTCGGCGGCGCGCGGGCTGGCGATGCTCACCACCGACGGCAATCCGGTCTCGCAGCTGAACCGCGATTTCCGCTGGCTAGGAAATGGCTATATGGCAGGCATTCCGGTACCGGTGATTATCTTCGTGGTGCTGTTCGGCCTGGCCTGGCTACTGCTCAATAAAACCATTTTCGGCCGCTACATCTATGCGGTAGGCGGCAATCCCAAAAGCGCCCGCACCTCCGGCATCAGCGTGGTGCGTATCAAAGTGCTGGTCTATACCCTGTGCGCCGCTCTGGCAGGGGTGGCCGGGCTGATCCTGACCGCCCGTACCGGCTCCGCGCAGACCAGCGCCGGCGCCGGCTATGAGCTGGACGCCATCGCCGCCGTGGTGATCGGCGGCACCAGCATGGCTGGCGGCGTCGGGACGCTGCTTGGCACCTTCTTCGGCGTACTCATTATCGGCGTGATGAATAATGGCCTCGACCTGCTGGGCGTGCAGTCCTATTACCAGCAGATCATTAAAGGCGCCTTGATTGTAGTGGCTGTATTGCTCGACCCGTCGCGTAAACAACAGCGCGATTAACCCTACTTATATAAAAAAAGCGACCAGGAGATAAGAATGAAAATGACCAAAATTGCATTGCTTGCCTCGGCAATGATGATGGGCAATATGGCGGTGGCGCAGGCCGCGCCGGTGAAAATCGCGGTGCTGATGTACGGCAACAAAGCGGAGTTTGTGCAGCTGATGGAGCGCTACGGCAAAGAGCATCCGGCAGTGAAAAGCGGTGATGCGGTATTAACCTTTTATGACGGACGCTACGACGCCTCGGTGCAAAATGACCAGGCCGCGACCGCCATTCAGACTCGCGCCGACGCGATTATCGTGAACCCCATGGATTTTGAAGCCAATATCGATATCGTCACCAACGCCAACGAGGCGAAAATTCCGGTCGTCGTCACCAACGCCCGCCTTAATACCGAGGATATGACCTCGGAAGTGGTGTCGAACGACGAGCTGGGCGGTTATCTGGAAGCCAAAGCGGTGCTGGACAAGCTGCAGTGCAAAACGAAAAAAGTGAGCGTGGTGATCATCGAAGGGCCGAAGGGCGGCAGCGGTGAAATCCAGCGCGGCAAAGGTAACGATAAAGCCATTGCCGAATGCGGCCCGGGTCAGGTGACCGTGCTGGAGCGTAAAACCGCTAACTGGTCGCGCGCCGAGGCGCAGCCGCTGATGGAAAACTGGCTGCAGAAACACCGCGGCAAAATCAACGGCGTTATCGGCCAGAACGACGAAATGGCGCTGGGCGCGATTGAAGCCATCAAAGGCGCTGGCCTGAACGTGAAAGATTTCGCCATCGCAGGCGTCGACGGCGTGTCAGATGCTATTCATGCGGTTCAGGCTGGCGAAATGGTTTCCATTCTGCAGGATGCGAAAGGCCAGATGCAGGGCGCTATCGATGTGGCGATGCGCGCCGCCAAAGGCGACAGCTATCAGCCGCAGTCCGACATCTGGAAACAGTATGCGAAAGATCTGAACTGGAACGGCGGCACCAGCAAACACTATTACATTCCCTGGACGGTAGTAACGCCGGAGAATGCGCAACAGCTGCTGGATGCGCGTAAGTAAAAGGCGTGGACGCACCTGAGCCGCTTCCAGCGTTGAAATGCCCGCTACGCTGAGAGCAAGGCCCGCTTAAATGACAATATATGCGCGCGCGCGGCTTCGGCGGCGCGCCGCATATCTCCTGACGCCAGCGCCGCGATAATCTCGTTATGCTCGGCAATAACTTCATCGATATGGGTCACGTCCGACAGCGTAATCGCCCAGAAGCGCTGCGCCTGCGCATGGATCACGCTAAGAATATCCGACAGCCGATGGTTGCCGGCGATATCCGCCAGCACCTGATGAAACGCGCGGTCCAGCAGCATTATCTGCTCCCGATTGCGGGATTCGCTCGCCTGTTCGATCTGCTGATTCATCTGGCGCAGCTGGGCAAGGCCGGCATCCGTCACCTTCTGGCTGGCCAGTTCAACGCACAGGGTTTCGTTAACCAGACGCACCTCAATCAACTCCAGCGCGTCATCTACCGACAGCGGCGCAACCATCACCCCTTTGCGCGGAATAATCTGCAGCAGCCCCTCGGTTGAAAGGCGATGAATCGCCTGATTGACCGGCGTGCGGCCCATGGTTAAATCCTCCATGACCTGCGCGGTATTCAGGTACTCGCCCGGCTTATAGCACAGCGTAATGAGCTTGTGCCTGAGGGCGACATAAGCCTGTTCGTTCAGCGAAAGCGTTTTATCCGGTCTGGCCGGGTTCACATTTTCAAGAGCCGTCTCACTCATCACATCATTCCTTTTCTTGTCTCTGAGACATATTACACAAAAAGCTGGCATGAAAATCGCTACTTTAGAATTACTGTGAAATTTCACTGTGATTTCTTAAAGGAGCGTTTTCATGCATCTTCAGTTCACCACCGCCGACGAAGCCGCGAATATCCTCAATGTCGAGGTAACGCATCTTGTTATCGCAGGCTGGGCCGGGCGCGACAGCGAAGCGGTTTTGCACCATATCAGGGAGCTGGAAGCCCTGGGCGTGCCCGCTCCCGGTGCAGTGCCGCTGTTCTATCGCGTCGCCACTAATCAGCTCAGCCAGCAATCGCAGCTCGAAGTGGTCGGCAATGAAACCTCAGGCGAAGCCGAGCCTTTCGTGTTCACCCATAACGGCGAGCTGTGGGTATCGCTCGCGTCGGATCATACCGATCGCCATCTGGAAACTTTTAGCGTCGCGCTTTCTAAACAGGCGTGCATCAAACCGGTCGGCCGTAGCGCATGGCGTATGCGCGACGTCGCTGAGCACTGGGACGCGCTGGAGCTCACCTCATGGATAGAAGAGGAGGGCGAATGGGTGATCTATCAGCATGGAACCCTGGCTTCGCTGCTCACGCCGCAGGATTTGCTGGCACGCTATCTGAATAACGGACTGGCAGATGAAGGGCTTGCCATCTCCTGCGGGACGCTGGGCGCAATTGGAGGCATACGTCCTGCCAACGCGTTCCGCATGGCGCTGCACGATCCGGTGCTGAACCGCACCCTCGAGCACAGCTACTGCACCGGCACGCTGCCGGTGGTCGCATAAGGAGCGCGCGCATGACCACACTCTGGCAGGCCAGTCAGCAGCTTCAGCAGCAAGCGTCCACACCCGGCGCCTTTACGGAGGCGGCGCTGAATGCGGCTCAGGATAGTGACAAAGAGGGGGCGCAGGTCTTTACCCGACGCTATGCCGCGCAAGCCATCCAGCAGGCCAGCGAGGCAGAGGCTCGCTGGCAGGCGCAGCGTGCGTTAAGCGCCATCGACGGGCTCCCCGTCAGTATCAAAGATCTGTTCGATGTGAAAGGCGAGCCGACCACCGCCGGCTCGCGTCTGCTGGCGGATGCGCCGGCCGCCGAGGCGAATGCCAGCGTAGTGGAGAGGTTGAACCAGGCGGGCGCCGCTATCGTCGGCAAGACCAATATGACGGAGTTCGCCTTCTCGGGATTAGGGATCAATCCCCATTTCGGTACGCCTGCGAATCCCTGGCGGCGCGCTGAAAAGCGCATTCCCGGCGGCTCCTCTTCCGGCGCGGCGGTGGCGGTGGCGGATGGCATGTGTCTGGGCGCCATCGGCACTGATACCGGCGGCTCTGTACGTATCCCTGCTGCACTGTGCGGCCTTACCGGTTTTAAACCTACGGCTTATCGCATTGAGCAGGCGGGCACGCTGCCGCTCTCGACGTCGCTCGACAGCATCGGCGTGATTGCCCATGACGTGCGTAGCTGCTGGCTGCTGGACAGCGTCATCGCCGAGCGCCCGCTTGAGCTGCAGCCGCAGGATCTGCGTCATGCACGCTTCGCCGTACCGCAAAGCCGGGTTCTGGACGGACTGGACGCGACGGTTGCCGAGGCGTGGCAGCGCGCGCTGGCAGCGTTACAGCAGGCGGGCGCAACGCTGGTGAATATCGCCCTCAGCGAGCTGGATGAGCTGAGTGCCATGAACGCGCGCGGCGGCATCACCGCCTGGGAAGCCTGGCAGTGGCACCAGCGCACCGCCGTTGCTCAGCCCGACGCTTACGATCCTCAGGTACTGGTGCGCGTGCAGCGCGGCAGCTATCTCACTGAGGAAGACGCGGCTCAACTCTACCGGCAGCGTAAAAACTGGCAGGAGCGTATCAATGCGGCGCTGGCCGGTTTTGACGCGTTACTGATGCCTACCGTTCCCTGCATCGCGCCCACTATCGCCTCGCTCGACGATGCGCAGCGCTACATGGAGATCAACGCCCTGATGCTGCGCAACCCCAGCACCATCAACATGCTGGATGGCTGCGCCATCTCTTTACCTTGCCATCAACCCGGCAGCGCGCCGGTTGGAATCAGCCTTGCTTCCGCTCATGGCGACGACGCCCGCTTAATCAGCTGGGCGCTCGCCGTGGAAACCGCCCTTAACCGGAGATCTCAATCATGACTCACCCTCACGGCATGCTGTATGTCGCCACTAATATCGGCGCTGAAGACGAAGCGGATTTCAATCAGTGGTACGACCATGAGCACGTAGAAGAGCGGGTGGCCATTGCCGGCTTCCTGAGCGGAACGCGTTATCAGGCGATTAACGCCGAACGAAAATATCTGGGTTTGTATGAAACCGACTCGCTGGAGGCGTTTACCAGCGCGGATTACCACGCCGCTTTTACCCGCCAGACGGCGTGGTCGGTGAAGAATCTGCAGAAGATGGTCAATCCTCAGCGCCGGGTCAGCACGGTCACGCATACGCACGGCAAAGGCACTGGCAGTCAGCTGGCGGTCGTGACGCTGCAAGCGGTAAACGCCGCGGCATTGACCGCATGGCAGCAGCAGATCGGCCCGAGGGCTGGCTATATCGCTTCCAGTCTGCTCACGCCGGATCCCCGTCTCAGCTCGCCGTTACCGATGGAAAAAACGGAGGCTCGCCAGATGTCGCCGATGCTGCTTATCCACTGCCGCGAGGCGCAGTGCTGCGACGAGCTGGCGGCAGACGCGGCACGGACGCTTTCGGGCAAGGTTCAACGCTATGCCCTGAGCTGGCAGTTAATTAAACAGGAGCTGACGCATGGCTAACACCGACTCTTCTTTGCAGCATGTAGTACGCGACAAGCGCGCCAAATCGAAAACCGGTCGTCTGGCGGCGGCCAGTTCGATAGGAACGGCGCTGGAGTGGTATGACTTTACCGTTTACAACATCATGGCCGCGCTGGTCTTCAACCACGTGTTTTTCCCCAGCTTCGATCCGCTGGTGGGCACCATTCTGGCGTTCTCGACCTATGCGGTGGGTTATATATCCCGACCGCTGGGCGGCTTTGTCTTCGGCCACCTCGGCGATGTGGCTGGGCGCAAGGCGGTGTTGATCATCACGCTGGTGATCATGGGCGTCACCACCGCGCTGATGGGATTGCTGCCCGGCTATGCGCTTTGGGGCATCTGGAGTCCCATCCTGCTGGTCGCGCTGCGTTTCGTGCAGGGTATCGCCCTGGGCGGAGAGTGGGCCGGCGCGGTCCTGCTCTCGATGGAGCATGGCGACGCCGGCAAGCGCGGGCGCAATGCGTCGTTCGCGCAGGTAGGGCCCTCCTGCGGAACCCTTATCGGCACCGGCTTTATTACGCTGGTGACGGTGATGATGAGCGGCGAGCAGTTCCAGGCATGGGGCTGGCGCATTCCTTTCCTGCTCAGCCTGCTGCTGGTGCTGTTCGGCCTGTGGCTGCGGCGGGGCGTGGAGGAGACGCCCACCTTCGTCGCCATGCAGGCCGAGCACAAAACCACCCATACGCCGCTGAAAGAGGTGTTCGTGAACTATCCAAAAGAGCTGCTGATTGCCGGAGGATCGCGTATCGGCTCGGATGTGCTCTACGCGCTGGTCGTGGTATTTACTCTGACCTATGTCACCACCGTGCTTCAACTGCCGCGTCCGCTGGCGCTGGCGGCAACCATGCTGGGCGCGATTGGCAACGCGGTCACCGTGCCGATGTTCGGCGCGTTGTCCGATAAGTGGGGACGTCGTCCGGTCTACATTACCGGCGCGCTTCTGGCGATCGTCTGGTCCTTCGTGTTCTTTGTGCTGCTTGACAGCACGCAGCCGGTGTTGATTGTGCTGGCGGTGATTGGCGGTCTCTTGATCCACGCGATGATGTATGGCCCGCAGGCGGCCTTTGTGACCGAGCAGTTTCCCGGCCACGTGCGTTATGCCGGCTCATCGCTCGCCTATACCCTTGCCGGCATCATTGGCGGCGGCTTCGCGCCACTCATTATTACCTCGCTCTATAAAGAGACGGGCAGCACGCTATGGGTATCGCTGTATGTCACTCTGGCGCTGGGTATTACGCTGTTTGCCTTGTGGAAAGCCAAAGAAACCGCGCACCATCCGGACTGAAAATCGTTGCCTGCCTGATATGCCATGCGCAGTCAGGCAGGCTGCACAGCGATCGCCGCAGCGCGTAGAGCGCCACAAGCCCGCGCTCCTGCAAAAAAACTGTAAATTTTTTGCAACTTAAATCAATTCCCGATCAGCCACTTAAAGGCAAACAGGCCGCAATGCAGCGCAACTGCTGGGTTAGCCGCTAAAGCCGCCTTACGTCATGCCGATAAATCATACAGTTTCCATGAAGGTATGTAGCGGCTATGTTAACAATAAACCATAACAAATTTGCCGCGCTGACGAGTAATTCGATGAATAACAGCTCGTCAGTGCTGGAGCAGGTTATCGAACGGCTCTCATCAGGCTCACGTATCAACAGCGCAAAAGATGATGCGGCGGGGCAGGCGATTGCTAACCGGATGACGGCTAACGTTAAGGCGGATAGCGTCGTTTCGCGCGGCCTCAACGATGCCATCAGCCTTGCGCAAACCGCTGAAAGCAGTCTTAGCACCGTCAGCGAAAGGCTTATTCGCGCCAAAAGCCTGGCGATCCAGGCCGCTAACGGCACGCTCTCTGATGCCGATCGCGCCAGCGTCAACAACGAGTATCAACAGATTCTGGCGGGCATCACCGACATCTCCGAGCAGACGGAGATATTTGGCCAGTATCCGCTGGCGACAGACGATCCTGAGCTGCCGCCTGCGCTGTTGGGCAACGTGCAGCCTATTAAAAATAAGTTCCCGGTTGCGAATCAGAGCTATTCGTTCACCTCCGGCGTGATACCGCTGGCTTATATTCCGGCAGGCGCGACCAACATTACCATCACTATCGACTCGCTGGCGCAGGACGACGACCTGCAGCTGTTCACGCGCGACGGCAAGCATCTGGTCGGTACGCCGATCAACGGCAGCGATCCCGATTTTACCTGGGTAAGCAAAGGGATCACCGATGACGCTACCGCGACAACGTCGCTGCTGACCAGCGCCAACGGCTTCGCCAGCGGCGCCGCCTATGACGATTCCCAGCTGCTTCAGGGCGGAGCGAGCTGGGCGCTGAGCGGCAGCGCCTCGATGAGCTACAACGGCATGAGCATCAGCTACAGCGGCGATGGCGATCGTTACGAGGACACCGCCACCGGCGACTATAATAACGGCGCCATCAAGAGCAATCCACTTGAGCGCATCAGCCTGGATAAGGTGACCGAAGATCTGATTGTGGTGGTGGTGGGCAACGGCTCTTTTACCAGTCAGCTCACCTGGGGAGATCTGCCGGAGCCGGTGACTCAACCCGCAGTGCCGCCCATCAAGAGCCAGCATTTTGACGTCGTGACCAGCGCCGATTTTGGTCAGCAGATGCAGTTCGATACCCTTAAGCCGACGCCCGCCGATCTGAAAACGCTGGGGCTGAAGAATACGACGCTGTTAACCAGCGCCGATATTTCCGTCACCACGAAAGCGCTGGATGCGGCGCTGGAGAAAGTGAGCGCCTACCGTTCCTACTATGGCGCGAAGATTAACCGTTACGAATCGAACAGAACGGTGCTGGCGCAGCAGAGCGTCGATACGCAGTCGGCGCGCAGCCGCATTCAGGATGCGGACTACGCGCAGGAAGCGAGTCGCCTCGCGCAGACGCAGATCCTGCAACAGGGTCAAAACGCGGTGATGAAAATCGCCAATCAGACGCCGGACATGGTGCTGACGCTGCTGCGCAGCTAAGGTGCCGCTGCTGTTTGCCTGCCGTCACGCCGTTTGACGCGCCTGTTATTTTCTCCGCCATATCACCAGGGATGGTTCCTTTCTCTTTTTCTTTAGCTGTCACCAGGATAAAGCGCCTGTAGCGGGTGAATTTATATTAGAGTGTGAAGCACTTATCCTGAAATGTTTCAAGGTGCTGGAAAGAGGGCAAGCCATGCTATTCGCTATTCGATTTACCGATCGTTCATCTCAGTTAAGCGTCCGAGAGCGCTATTTCGACGCGCATATTGCGTGGCTGAAACTCAAAAGAGACGTCATCAAGATCGCCGGGTCTTTACGTGAACAGCATAACGATCATCCCATTGGCGCTTTATGGATTGTTGAAGCGGCTACGGAAGAGGATGCCTTTAACCTTTTTGCTGACGATCCTTTTTGGGTACATGGATTAAGGGCCTCTGTGGAGATACACGCCTGGAGTCTGGCATTTAGAGACATGCTTTCAGAAACCTCTTCCCAGTCGCCAGCCGCGTAATGGCTCAGGCATATTTGACCTTCTTTACTCTCCCGCAAGCAATGGCAGCGCGAAACAGGTGCGTATAAACCTCACTCCTGTTGCGCGGTCGCAAACAGAAGCGCGCGCAGCCAGCGATGTCCCGCATCCCGGTGCGTTCGCTCATGACAGACGGCTATCTTGCTAAAGCCGGGAATGGGCAGCGGCGGCGGCAGCACGCTTAAACCCGGCAGATCGCGCGTCAGCCGACGCGGCACCACGCTAAGCAAATCGCTAACGCGCAGGATTTCAGGCAGCACCAGAAAGCTGCACACCGAGAGCGTTACGCGGCGCGTTCGGTCAAGGGCCGCCAGCGCCTCATCGGTAACGCCGCGAAAGCTGCCGTCCGCATAAGAGAACAGCGCATGATCCTGCGCGCAAAAGCTGTCGAGGGTTAAGCCGTCTTGCTGCGCCAGCGGGTGATCCTTCCGCATCAAACAGACATATTCCTCATCGAACAGGGCGCGCGCATGCAGACCGTCGGGCGCGCTGTCGGGCGTAATCAGGGCTATATCAATAGCGCCGCGCTCAAATTGCGCCGTGAGAGGCTGGCTGCTGACGGGCGTGACCGCCACGCGTATGCCCGGTGCCTGACGGCGCAACGCAGCCATAAACGGCACGATCACCGCACGCAAAGCGTAATCGGTGGCGGCAATCCTGACGGTCAGCTCCGCCGTCGCCGGATCGAAAGCTTTCGGCTGCAACAGCTCCGCGACTTCCGCCAGTATGGTTTTCACCGGTTGCGCCAGCTCAAGGGCGCGCAGCGTCGGAATAATGCCGCGCTGCGTGCGGGTAAAAAGCGGATCGTCAAAGCATTCGCGCAGGCGCGTAAGCATGCCGCTGACGGCAGGCTGAGTGAGCGATAATCGTTCTGCCGCGCGCGTCACGCTGCGCTCATCCAGCAGCGCGTCGAGGGTTTTGAGCAGATTGAGATCGAGGGTGCGGATATCGGTTTTCATAGACTCCAGCGCTAAGGGGTGAGGGTTTGAAGAGGTTAACGCATCACCAGATATTAGCATGGCAAATATCTAAAATAATAAATGGCGATTGGCCTAATTTCTTGCGCGATTTGATACTTGTTGCGTTCGCTACCGAGGCGGGTAGCCCCGTAATCCAGGAGACAAGCGATGAAAATGAATGCCATTAACTGGCCCGACGGTTTTGTGCCGGGTTTCAGCGACAATTTTTGCTCTAACGAAGTGATTGTGTCCTGCCTGAACAGCAAGGAGATCTGGCCGCTGCTGAACCAGCCGTTGCTGTGGCCGACCTATTATCAGAACTCAGCGAATCCGCGCTTTTATGACGATAAAGGCCCCGAGCTGGCGCAGGATGTTCGATTCTACTTTGAAACCTTCGGCTTCCCGGTGGAGGCGCAGGTAACAGAATATATTGCCCCTGCAGACGGCGAGCCCGCGCGCCTCTCCTGGCACGGCTGGGCGGGAGAAGAGGGCAGCGACGATCGGCTGGATGTACTGCATGCCTGGCTGATTGAGGATTTATCGGACAATCGCGTGCGCATCCTTACGCAAGAGGTACAGAATGGCAAACCTGCTAAAGAGCTGGCAAAGGCGAAACCGAATCCCATGATCAATGGTCATCAGGAGTGGCTGGACGGACTGGTCGCGGCGGCGCGTGCGAGGCAGTCGCGCTGACTGACACTCGCTAAATGATGCCGACAGCGCCGTTGCTGATACCCGGCTTACGCATCATTGCCTTACCGCTCCGTCTTTAAGAGGTAAAGCTGGCGCCGGGCGAGAGGGCGACAGGCAGCAGTGCGGGCAAGAAACCCAGCAGATCGATATGCATAGCTCGACACTAGCCCATTTCAGCGCGCAGATTACTTATCCCGACCGGCCGTCCAGGGATTAAATGCCGGCTCGGCGCTGGCTTCAGCTGCGGGTTCATTCAGCGAATCGAGATAGAGGGCTTCGACTTCGGCGCGTGCCCAGGGGGTACGACGCAGAAATTTTAAGCTCGATTTAACGCTCGGATCGTTTTTGAAGCAGTTGATATTGATCCGCTTACTCAGTTCCAGCCAGCCAAAGCGCGTTACTAACGCATTAACCTGCATTTCAAGCGTGACGCCGTGCAGCGGGTCTTTCGCGCGATGATCGGTCATGAAAAGTCCTCTTTATATGGACCGGAAAGGGTACAAGAAAGCCGAAGCAGCAGCAATCAATCACTATTCAGAGTACACTCACCGCTGTGAATTCACTCAGGACGATACGCTATGAACGATAAAAAGATGATCTCCATCGACCAGTTCGACCCGGATGAGCGGCTGGCGGTAGACGGCGTGTTAAAAGGGTTAATCGAAAAGTATCGCCAGCGCACCGGCAAAGAGCCGGACGTCAAGAAAGAGAAAGAGTTTACCGCCGAAGCCCGGCAGCAAATTATGAGCGTAAAGCTGGCGAAACAAAAAGCTCAGGCCGAAAAAGCCAAAAAGACGCCGACGCGCAGAAAGAAACCTGAAGCGATGAAAGAGAGCGAAGTCTCCGATTTCAGCTGGAAAGCCTCGGTAATTAAAGGCCGTCGCTAAGGTTATTTAACAGATATTCGGCTGGCATCGGCCAGCCGATATAATCACGCGTCAGGCGCAGAGTTTCACAATGCGGCTGCGATCGGCGAGCACTTCCGGCCCCATGGTAAAGGTTTTATAAAAACGCACTTCCGATCCTGCGCCGCGTTTATACACATCGGCGAACATCGAGTTTTCCCAGGTATAAACCGTCACTCTTTCGTTTTCATGCTCCAGATGGGTGGTGTTATCTTTTTGCACAACCTCGGTGGATGACCAGCCGCGATAGATGCATTCACTTAACTGCCCGGCGCTTCGCCCGCTAACCTGATGAAAGTCGGCGGATTTCATTCTTGCTTCCTGCGGCGATGTCTGACAGCCGCTCAGCAGAAAAAGGGCGATCAACAGCGGTAACGTAAAATTACGCATCGGAAAGCTCCCCGTCAGATCTAAATAACGCTAAGGCCGTATGAGTCTGCCTGCGGGCTAATTAACGCTTCGCGCCGCATAAGGTGAGTATATGAGATGGCGGGTTATTTACCACATGGCGACAATATTATTCAGGGCAAGGTTATTTTTAATTCAACCTGTAACTATGATCGATTTTAAAAAAGCCGCTGTGGCGCTGCGCACATTTTTACGCTGCGCCTTTAGGGGCGCGCTTTCAATCTTCAACGCTATTTAAAGGCTGCGCTTTCGTTGATGACGGCGACCGAACTGTCACGCGGCGGCCCGATCCTGGGCATAGCGATTAAACGCTAATAAAGCGCGCCGGTCTGGTAGCGCGGCGGCTTCTGATCCAAAATCGCCGTCTGCTTTCGAAAGGATCAACAGATGGCGCGCACTCATACAATCGTAACCCTGGCCAGACGGGCGCTGATCGGCATCGCTGTTCTGCTGCTGGTTTTCTTTATTGGTCGTATTTATCAGTCGGAGCAGGGGCCGTCGCTGCATCGCTGGCACAGCTGGGTGGCCGATGAGATGTCGGCCGATGAGATAGATCGCGCCAGCTTTGCCGAGTATCAGCAGCGGGAAGCGCGCATCTTTCAGGAGATGAAAGCAGAGCTGAACGATGCGCTGAGCGAGGAGGATAAAAACGCGCTGAACCGCTTTTATCCCGGCAGCGCGGTTTATCCGGCGCGCTTCGATACCGACTGGAATCGTTCGTTTATTCTGATGCCCAAAGGAGCCATTCGGGGGGCGGTGGTGCTGCTGCACGGGCTGACCGACTCGCCCTACAGCGTGCGCTATCTGGCGGAGGATTATCAGCAGCGCGGCTTTGTCGCGGTTGCGCCGCGGCTGCCGGGGCATGGCACGGCGCCGGGTTCCCTCACGGCGGTCGACTGGCAGAGCTGGATGGCGGCCACGCGGCTGGCGGTGCGGGAAGCGAGCCGGCTGGCGGGCGCGCAGCGGCCGCTGCATCTGGTGGGCTATTCCAACGGCGGCGCGCTGGCGATGAAATATGCGCTGGAGAGCCTGAGTGACAAACAGCTGCGCGCGCCGCAGCAGATCGTTTTGCTGTCGCCGATGATCGGCGTCACCGGCTATGCCCGCTTTGCCGGCATTGCGGGCTGGCCTGCGCTGTTTCCCGCTTTCGCCCGAACTGCCTGGCTCAACGTGGTGCCGGAGTATAACCCCTTTAAATACAACTCGTTTCCCGTTAACGCCGCGCGCCAGTCCTGGCTGCTGACGCAGGCGTTGCAGGCGCAGATCGCGCAGGCGGCGCGCAGCGGGCAGATTAGCGCGCTGGCGCCCGTGCTGACCTTTCAGTCGGTAATGGACGCCACGGTAAGCACCCGCGCGGTGGTTGATGCGCTCTATCGCTATTTGCCGCGCAACGGCAGCAGTCTGGTAATTTTTGATATCAATCAGGCGGCCAATATGAGCGCGCTGTTCCGCGCGCCGCTTCCCTCGGCGGTGAGCCGTCTGCTGCCAGCCGCGCCGCGCGCTTACGCCGCCACCGTAATCACCAACCGCACGCCGGTGACTTATCAAACGGAGGCGCGCACCATTAACGCAGGCGAGGTTGAGGAGCGGGTCAAACCTTTAAACCTTGCGTGGCCGCGGGATATGTTCTCTTTGTCGCATATCGCCGTGCCTTTTCCCTTAAGCGACGATCTCTATGGCGAGCAGCCTGACAAGAAGAACCGCTACGGCATTTCGCTGGGCGACATCTCGCTGCGCGGCGAAACCAGCAGCCTGACGGTGGGCCCGGAAACCTTTATGCGCGCTACTTCGAATCCCTTTTTCAGCGAGATGATGGCGCGCATTAACGCGCAAATTGCCTGCAGCGGTGCAGAGGATTACCGCGCCTGCATTGGCCGCTAGGCTCCGACGCGAGAGATGTTAAGCAAAAAAGCCCGCGCAAGGCGGGCAACAGAGCGTGTCGTTAGTTTCTTGATTTCGTAGGCAACACTTTGCTGTGTGTTACCTGTTAATCATAGCGCAGCGGGAGGGATTTTCTGTGTGAGGTGCGCAACGTTCTGCCGATATCTCTGACAGGCGATGTTAAATGACCCCCTTCAGGTCAGGCATCAAGCTCATACTGAACCGAGAGTTGGCCTTTTTTCTCTTTGAGCTTAAGGATACGAATGTTGCCGATCTCCAGCGTATTCTGCACATGGGTGCCGCCGCAGGCATAGGGTTTGAGATCGCCCCAGGTCACCATACGTTTACCCGCCGCGTCAGTGATAACGCGACTGTCGCCACGCTGAACCAGTGCCGCCGCATCAGCATTAAGCTCCTCAAGGGTGATGGGCGTTAAGGGGGCGACGGCTTCAAAAACGATGCGTCCTTCGCCCGGCTTATGGTTTCCCTTTACGCCCAGCCAGCCATATTTCTCTCCCGCCAGACCAATAAGATGGCCGGCTGAGTGGTAGCGGGAGTGGAGCGCGCGCAGCCCGGCGTCAACTTTTAGCCGCACCGGCCCCGTCTCCAGCGGCCCATCCGTGAAATGAAGCACCTGGTCGCCGTCCTGCACCGCCTGCAGCATGTTTACGCCGTTAATCGTGCCTCTGTCAGAGGGCTGTCCGCCGCCCTGCGGATGGAACAGCGTGGCAGAAAGAATGACGCAGAAACGATCGTCGCTCTGCGGCGTGCAGCTTATCACATGGCTTTCTGTCTCAAGCGCATCGCTGGCGTAATAGCGTTTTTCAGTCACGGCAACTCCTGTAAAAAGGAAAGACAGGAAGCAGCATACTGAGTCTGCGTGGAATAAAAAAGGGCGAGGAGGCGGGGAGAGAAGGTCGTGTGCGAGCATCCCTGCTCAACGGGCACTCCGTTAAATCGCTTCGCGCAGCTCCGGCCAGGCGACGGCGGCGCCGGTATCGCTGAACAGACGGCCCTGGAAGTTGATTACGCCTGCCGCTTCTAGCCACATCCACTCTTCCGGACGTTCAATGCCGGCGGCGATAACGGTGATTTCCAGCGCGGAGCAGCACTTGATAATCGCCTGAACCACCGCCTGCCTCGGGCCGCTGCGGTGTACGTCGCGAATAATGCCCGCGTCGATACGAATACGGTCGGGCTGAATGCGGGTCAGCATGGAAAGCCCTGCCGAACCGTCGCCGAAGTTATCGATAGACAGACTGATGCCCGCTTCCTTGAGCTGCCTCACCGCAATCGAAAACGCATCGAGCTGAGAAATGACCTCGGTTTCGCTGACGCCAATAATCACCTGCTCCGGCACCAGTCCGGCGCGACGGATCTCATCCACAATAATGCGCACCGCCTCAGGAATGGCGACCAGCGTCATCGGCAGCAGGCTGACGTAGAGCGACATGCCTTCCGGGCAGGCTCTGCCCGCCTGGTCGAAAGCCTGTCTGGCGGCGTTCAGGCTGGCTTGATATTTCGGCAAACCTTCAAGCGCGACCTCTCCATTGAGCGTAGCGATAGCTTCAATCGCCGTGACCTGACGACCCAGCGGGTCGATAACTGGCTTAAAGGTCACGCCGTGATTGGCGGGCCAGGAGTCTGAGGCGCCGGTCTGATCTGCAATAAAGTCCCAGTATTCAACCGGCGGCACTTCAAAATAGTTCTCTTTTTCACGCGACTCGACAAAGGTGCGTAAGAACTGTAAGCCGCGATCGTCGTAGGTGAGTCGATAGCGCGAGGTGCCCTTATCCAGCACCGCCTGCAGAACGGTAGACCGATCATGCTCGCGCAGGTCAAACAGCTCCATACCGGCGTTGCCGAAACGGCGCGACGGCGAGTAGTCGCGCATCAGCTCGACAACGTTATGATGGCGCTTGTCGGCGCAGATGCGGCTATAAATATCCAGCACGCCCGCCTCCGGCCCTTCCAGGATCTGGAAAAAATGGGTGCCGTTAAACAGCAGAATGCCGGTCACTTCATGGGACGCATTCAGCTGGCTGGCTTTTTCCACCATGCCAGGAAGGGATTTCACAGGCACCTCGTCAGAGAGATGGCTGCGGTAAATTATTGTTGTAAGCATGAATGCTCCGTTTATCGTGATTGTCGCCGCCACATTAACAGCTACAGGCAGGCTAACGCCAATTAACACTGAGTAATTTGTGCGATAACAGGATTAATCCTGCGAATTGTGGCGGGGCCGGCTGAATAAAAAAGATAACCAGGCTGCTTTTTCCCTGTCAGTCGTGAGAAAAAATAAATTAACTTTCTTTTAAGTTATTGTATTGGCTATGATTAAATATTTTAACCTAAGATTTATTCTAAGCTACCGCTTCGCTTGTCGATAAGTTACAGTTTTTACAACTTTTTACCCTGCTCTCAGCGTCGGTTTTTTAAGCCAAACGGCAACTCTTTACAAAAATAAAAGTCTGTACAGGTTTGTGATAACTAAAATGACAAATGAGGTTATGCAAAATTCGCAAACGGAGGAGACTACGTGTTATTTCACAACGATGAGAAAGGTCACGCCATTATCGGCGAAGCTGTTATCAGCCTGGCTCTCGGTGAGAAAGAAATAAGCGTTGAGACACTCATCGCTGAGCTGAGTCGGATGGCTGAAAATGAAACCCACGCCGCAAGGCTAACGGCCATCTCTGAGGCCAGACGCTGGCTGAAGAGCTATCAGCATCATGACAACCGGGATCGATCCGAACTGCACTGGCTAACGGTGGCAGGGCGGGAAGATGATGGAAGACACAGCGAGGACGTCATCCGGCTCCGGCCGGAAAACGACGATGAAAGGTAACCTCATTATCGGGCGCGTCTGACGCGTCCCGGCCGGAGATCGCTGTCAGGGATGACACCTGTTTTATCTGCGCCTGATTCCCCACTTGCAAAGTTGTACAACTTTACCTGAGCCTTTTAAGACGCCAAAAGCCCGTAAAATCGGGCTTTGTAGGTGGTTTAGCACTTTTTGCACAAAAATAAGACCTGTACAACAACGCAATAGCTGTACAACTTTAAGAGAGTTGTATAACTTTACTACAGGTTTTGATGACCACTAATTAATCGCTTGTTAACGCAGAGGGTTTACCATGCGCCAGAACGTCGTAATTTCAGATACCGTTCGCTATATGAGCGACGCTACGCTGCCGTCGCAGCAGGAAACGCTGGGTCAGGTTGTCACCGAGATCCTGCGTGCTGGTCAGAATCTTAACCGTAAGGCGCTCTGCTCGCGTTTAATCCGTCGTCTGGAGCAGGCCACGGGGCCTGAGGAAGAGCAGCAGCTTCATCTGCTTATCGGCATGCTGTTCAGCCGCTAATCGCCTGGCGAACTCATTTATTCAGGTCAAGCCGCGCGCTCTGGCCTGAGCACCACTCTTTCTGACGGCGCTGCGCATGACTCTCGCGGGCCATACTATAAGAACACAACATGCAAACTCAACAGAATGCTCAGCGCAACGCGTCTGCCGAAGCCGACATTATTCATCACTTCCGCGAAGCGGGCGATCGTCTGGAAGCAGAGTCTCGCGTGCTGGATGCCGTGATTCGCGATATCGTGATACACGGAAAACGCGTCACCAGCAAAGCGATCATTATTTATCTTATCGCTGAACTGGAGAGCACCACCGACGTGGTGCATCTTGATGTACTGCGTCACTGCCTGGAAATCGTGGTAGGACGCACGCCGGACGACGAAGGAATCTAATCAGCGATGCGCCGTCGAGCCTGCGGGCGTCGGCGCAGCCGTTTCAAACTGACCCTGCGACGCCATAACTGAACAGCTCACCGCGGCGGCAAGGGAAACGGCAATCCAGATTTTCATCACTCTCTCCTGTTATCGTTTATTTCACTCTCTTTAGCCTGGCACGCGAGCGCGTGAGCGAAAGTCTCTATGATAAGAAAAGGAATTTTCTGAGAGCGAAGGAGAGGGCATTGGCGAATAACGCCTTAGTGCAGGAATCTTTCCGCCGACGGAAGACCCGTCAGCGAGCCGTGCGTTCCGTAGTGCGCGCGCAGTTCGTCATGCACCTGATTGATCGCATGGCGCATCGCCATCAGGCGCTCGCTGTCCTGCTCCATTTTAAGGTGAAGCTGCAGCGTTTCCGTTACTGCGCGCCAGGAGATATCGGCGCCCGCGCTCACCAGCTGCATAACGGCTTCGCCAATAACAATATTAGTCATCTTCTCGTTTGAATTATTTTCCATATTTACTCGTCTCGCCTGAAACCTGGAAAAAGCTTAGCACAGGAATAGCGAACTGCAGGGCATCCTGTGCTCTCTAAACTAGCGTCTGAGGCGGTAGATATCCGCAAAGTAAAGGTAGCCTTTCTTGTCGTACTGGCGCTTTAAGCGCGCCTTCTCGTCGACGCTAAGCACGTTGCCGACAAGCAGCGACTGAATAAAAGCGTCGCGTACGTGGACTTCCATATACCAGTCGCCGGTATAGCAATTTTTCAGCGCGCCTCTGTCAATATCTTTTACCTTGTAGGCGGGATTGATATGGAAAAAGAAGAAGAAATTACAGACGGCGAAAATAGCGCAGCAAACAATATATTCAATGGTGCCGAAGGATGAGGAATAAAGCAGCACGCCCATGGTAATCACAAACAGAAAGCACATCAGGCCATACAGGCCTGGATATTGCTTAATAAAGGAAACGTCAAAATAGGGTCGGTCATTGCGATTTTCAGCGCGGTTTATTTGGTCTAACTCTTGCTGCAACAGGCTTTCTAATTCGCTATACATGTAACCACTCTCTGCTAAAAATAACCCAAAAGTATAGATGAATCGCGTTTGATTAGACACCGCAAATAAAGCCTAAGGCCAGTCAGGCTAATTACGGCCTGACCGCTTTGCGTGAGGCGACGTCTGCAAGAATGTATCAGGAGAGCTCCAGTGCCGAGATAACCGCAGCGATTTCGGCCTGGTGTGCGACTGAAAGCGGCTGGAGCGGACGAGGGAGGCAATCAGGATCGGTCACGCCCAACACGCCCGCCGCCGCCGCCATCACGCGAATGCTCCCGCCGTGCTTGCGGTAGAGCGCCCACAGCGGACTCAGCCGCGCGGAGAGTTGGGTGACGCGCGCACGATCGCCCTGGGCGGCGGCGCCGGTAATCGCCTTCGCCGTCTGCGGAAAAAGCCCGCCGCAGACGGAATACCAGAGATCGCAGCCCGCATTGAGCGCTATCCCGGCAACAGCGTCTACGCTGACGCCAATATTGATCCGCCGAGGCAGCAGGGCGCGCAGCTGATTAATATGGCTGCGCGCCTGTTCCGCCTCGGCCGGTACGCCAGGAATTTTTACTGACTCTATGTAAGAGAGCATGGCGATACGCCGATAAAGGTCGGAAGAAAAGGTAAAATGCGTCGTAGCGGGATTGTCATAAACACAAACTGGCACTGAGACGTGGCGTGATACCGTTTCAAACAGGCTAAACACTTCATCTTCGCTCAGTTTTTGATAGCTTACCGGCGGCAAAAGCAGCGCGCGGGCGCCTGCGCGCTGCGCGTCATTGGCCAGATGCAGTACTTCAGAAGTGCTGACGGCGCCGATACAAATCATCACCGGAATCTTCTCGGCCTGTTCAACCGCCAGCGTCGCGACGCGTGCTCTTTGCTGCCGCGTCAGATAAGCGTAGCTACCCGTCGAACCCAGCGCACAGATAGCGTCGACGTTGGCCGCCGTAAGCCGCGCAAGGATGCGGCTGAATCCTTTTTCATCAATGCCCGACGCGGTCACAGGCGTCAGGGGAAAAGCGCTCAGTCCGGTAAACATAGCGAGCTCCAGTTTATTCAGTCCACGCTCGTCAGCGCGCTTTTTCATGCACCGTCATAGTAAAAATGAGCGGCTCATCGCCGGCGCAGGCGTAGCTATGCGCCGTATCGGTGGCGGCCACAGCTGAATAGCCCGCCTCAAGAGTAAAAGCGTCGCCATTTACCGTTAACAACAGCGTCCCGGCCGTCACATGCAGCAGCTCAGTGGTTTCCGGCGGATGTCCAGGAGAGGTAAATATGTCCCCCGGATAAAGCTCCCACCGCCACAGCTCAACCATATTGGGTCCACTGGTGCCCGCCAGCAATCTGGCGCTTCCGCCGTGTTCTCCCTGCCACAGTAAGGGGATCTGTTCAGGCTGAAGAATGTGCACCTTTGGATCGCTGGCGACGTCAACAATATCGGCGACAGAGACGCCCATCGCCGCCGCGAGCCGACAAAGCAGCGCGATGCTGGGATTAGCCTTGCAGGCCTCGATCTCCACCAGCATTCCTTTACTGACGCCCGCCCGGCGCGACAGCTCATCCAGCGATAATTTTTTTTGACCGCGGTAAAGCTTGATCCGCGCGGAAATCGCTTCGTTCACCGCCGCTGCATCGGCGCCTGCTTCGGTCGTTATATTGACTTTTTTGTTCATCGGTCGATATTATGCAATAAATTAGTCATTAATAGATTATGAGATCGCTTCAATGGTGCCGTCAATCAGTTCAGATATCCGTCATATCGCGCCAGGTTTCCGCGCATTAAGCATTGTGGTAAAGGTTGCTGCCGTACGCTCTCCGCAGATCGGCACTGAGGCGCTGCGCGAAGCTTGCGCAGCGGTGCTTGCCGGTAGACCGGACTGGGCAGATGCGCATTTAGACGCCTGGAGCGAGGTGTTTCGAACTTTTGGCGCGAAACCTAAACGCACGCCATGCTCGGCAGAGGCGTTACGTAAACGCGTTATTCGTGACGGCGGCATGGCGTCGCTGGATCCAGTCGTCGATCTCTATAATGCGGTCAGCTTGCGCTACGCCATTCCGGTTGGGGGAGAGAATCTTGCCGCCTACGTCGGTACGCCAGAGTTGGTTATCGCTGACGGCACAGAAACGTTCGATACCTTCAAAGATGGGCAGCCTGCCGTTGAAACGCCTGAGGCTGGCGAAGTCATCTGGCGTGACGAACTGGGGGTGACCTGCCGCCGCTGGAACTGGCGGCAGGGGGGTCCGAACCCGCCTGAGCGTAACGGATCGGAGAATGTGGTTCATTCTTGAAAGCCTGCCGCAAATGCCGCTTGAGGCGCTCTACGCTGCCGGGCAGATGCTGACCGACGGATTGGATAACATCATGCCCGGTGCGGAGTGCGAGTTGACGCTGCTTGGACCGATATAAACCCCGAACGGCGCCCTCAGGCGCGAGAAGAAAAAATAAAGTGGGTATCGGTTTCGCTGATCAAATAAAGGTTTTTCGCTTCGCCGCTGGGCGAAACGAATACCATATCCTGACCAATGCTGAGCGGCGCGAAGACTTCAACCGGCTGGTTTTCTTTCTGGATCTCAAGCAGCATGCGCGACTCAAACGCGCGATCGGCAACGCTATCGAGATGGTAGTTGCAGCTAAAAGAAAGCTCAGGCTTATCGAGTATATAGAACTGTCCGGACGGCATAAGCTTGACCTCATCAGGGAGAGAACTGCGCGGCAAAAAACGCCAGCGATGACTTTAGTGTAGCTATAAAAGGGGGGAGAGGCGTGAAAGAAGCAGAAGCGATCCGTTCGTCTCGCCATGATCTGTTAGCAGGCTAATAGTTTCATGAGCAAGAAAGGTTAAAGCGCACGGTGAAATTTATGAGACTATTCTTACGCCCCTTCAAGAGCTAAGCCATTGCGAGTGCCGGAGATAAGCGCCGGATGGGGCACGCGTATTCTGTCAGGTCGCCTTCGGGCGGCCTTTTTTATGCGTGTCTGAAGAGATAAAGGAAACCGCCATTCCATGGCGAACAACATTCCTAAAGGCACCTTACTCAGAATTACCTGGCGGGCGACGGCTTTTCTGACCACCTTTCCGGCCGGCTTCCCTGGCTCTGTCAGGATTGTTTCTGAAATTGCCTCCGCTGGCTTTGCCTCCTGCACTGCCCGCTTCTTTGGCTCGATCCGGATCGTTAGCAAAATTACCCGCGCCGCCTCTGTACTTCTGTTGTGTCATAGAAAGAACTCCTATCAATGTTCCATTAGATAAAAGGACTAGCTAGTCACCCTTTAAGCGTAGCCCGGCGTTATGCTTAAGCAAGCGAATGCCGCAGCAAAAGATGCTTATTTTTCGCGAGGTTAATTAAAAAGCAGAGAGTGCCGCTGCGCGCAGCGGCATGAAAAAAAGCAAGGTGAGTCTGTCTGAAAACCCTAACGTATTCAGGCGAAAGGCGAGCGATTTTCCTCAGACGCCTGCGCGCGATCGCGCGAAAGACGCCAGAAATCGGAGCCGGAAGGGTGCTGATAAATGCGCAGCGAAAAGATCCCGGCGACGGCGTAGATATACTCGAAAATCGCCGACTGCGAATTTTCATAGTCAGCCCACAGCGTCGACGAGGTAAAGCAGTAGACCTCGATCGGCAGTCCGTCCGGCGAGGGTTTGAGCGCGCGCACCACGATATACATATCCTTGCGAATGTCGTCGCGCTGCGCCAGCCAGGCGGTCAGGTAGTGGCGGAACACGGTGAGATTGGTCATGCCGTTTTCAATAAACCAGCGATCGCCCACGGCGCTGATGTCGCGCCCGTCGAGCAGCACCGAAAGCGGTTCGCTGACGCCGCGCAGCTGGGTCATCGACTGCAGCATTTCCTGATTCACAAAGGTGACCGAATCGAGATCGAGATAAAAGCTGCGCATAATGCGCCGCGCGCCCGACGAAAACATCGCCTGCCAGTTGGTGTAGGTTTCCGTCAGGAAATTTTTGGTGGGAATGCGGGAGATGGTGTTATCCCAGTTGCGGATAGTAATGGTATGCAGGGCGATATCGGTGACTTCGCCGCTAAGATTTTTATCCGGCATCTCTATCCAGTCGCCGAGCTGCAGCACGTCGTTGGAAGAGACCTGAATATTGGCCACCAGCGACAGCAGCGTATGCTGAAAAACCAGCATTAATACCGCTGCCGCCGCACCCAGGCTGGAAATAATAATTACCGGCGATTTATTCGACATGATCGCCAGGATCATAATCGCCGATAAAATATGCACCAGAATTTTGCCGACCTGAATATAGCCTTTAATCGAATGATTTTTACGCTTCGATTTTTTCGAATAGGAGTTGTTGACGATCTCCAGTACTTCATTAAAAAAGAGCGATAAATAGACGAAGAAGAGAATGCCGCACAGCGTTCTGATAGCGATTTGCAGATGCTCAGGCAGTTCGGGCATAAACTGCAGCAGATAATAGACGGTGATAACCGGAATAAAGTTGGAGAGCTTTTCCGATATCCTGACATCCTTATCCAGCGGCACGTCGCTTTTATGGGTGCTGAAAAAAACTTTGCGCACCACTTTGACCACGAAGAATTTGCAGACAAGATGCGCAACCATGCCGGCGAGGATCAGCATAATAATATTGAAGGTGGCGGAAAGCGCGACGTTCCCCTCAATAAAGCCCATT